>ERZ724504.70-NODE-70-length-54169-cov-7.036774_pt1 | contig 54169 bp, 47 predicted proteins | sample MGYA00376037_ERZ724504 | MGnify/ENA primary metagenome ERZ724504 (study PRJEB28724, sample SAMN07190888) | wastewater metagenome | isolation source: influent of sewage treatment plant in Hong Hong | place: USA: Christiansburg, Virginia | collected 2016-03-01 ... | reverse complement strand
ACTTTAAAAATAAAACCCTTTTTACGTTAAAATGACGCCATGAATACAGAAAAAACCGCCCCTCCAACCCCATTGACCAGCCCACTCAACTTGGTTGGGCAATTTTTAATCGCCATGCCCAGCCAGCAAGGGGATGCTTTTGAACGAACTGTGATTTATATTTGTGAGCACAACCCTTCAGGTGCACTCGGCCTCGTGGTCAACCGTGAATCGGACGTGACCATTTCTGATGTGCTGACCAAGCTGGCGGTGGTGGATGAAATGCAAATCCAGTACGCGGCTCACAGCGCAGACAGCGTATTGGTGGGAGGGCCTGTTCAAACAGAACGGGGTTTTGTGCTGCACTCCCCTTTCAAGCAATACGCCGCCACCATACAAATCAATGACAATTTGGGCCTGACCAGTTCACGCGACATCCTTGAAGCCGTTGCCCGAGGAGAAGGGCCACGCCACATGTTGCTTGCGCTGGGCTATGCGGGTTGGGGCGCAGGTCAACTCGAAGACGAGTTGGCACGCAACGCATGGCTCAATGTTCAAGCCGATGAGCATGTGTTGTTTGAAACATTGCCTCGTGAAAAATATGATCAAGCCATGCGCCTATTGGGCTTTAATGCAGCCATGCTGTCAGAACAAATGGGGCACGCATGACAGTTGAGACCATACTGGGCATTGATTACGGCCTGAAACGTGTCGGTGTGGCCACGGGCAATACACTGACGCACAGCGCCGAGCCGTTGATGGTCATTCAACGCAACGACGACACTCAGGTCATTCACGTCATTGCTCAACTGATACGCGAATGGCAAGCAAACGCTGTCGCAATCGGCGTTCCACGCCACCCAGACGGCACACCACACGAGATGACCGCAGCATGCCTGACGTTTATTGCCCAACTGCGCCAGACATTGAACATCAACGTCATTGAAGTTGATGAGCGTTACACCTCCGCCGTGATCCCCTCAAAAACAACGCGCAAAGCGAATGGAAAAGTGCGATCGGCCATCCAAGACGATCAAGCGGCGGCCGTGATACTCCAACAGCATTTGAGTGGCCTATAAACGGTAAGCATTGCGTGCAGAGCCAAAGCAGTTGATTGTCACAATTGCACGGCCATCACGGTTATCATTTAAAACGCAAAAAGCCCCAGCAATTCATTGCTGGGGCTTTTCATGAAACACATCAAAAATGTGTGAACACCCTTTTTAAAGCCCACAACACTTTAATAACTCATGAGCACAAGAGGCGACGAACCGATCTATTCTGCGGCACAGTGCTGTCTGCATTCCACCTCAGGCTTTATGCCCATGACTTCACAAAATCCCAAGGATTAAGCTCAGAAAACAGGCTCGGCCTTCAAAACAGTTGCACCACACACAATGGCCAAAAATGCTCAAATTATGAAACTTTAGGTAAAACCATCACAGGTACAGGTGAAGCACGCATGATTTTATTGGCATTGGAGCCCAAAAACACCCGCTGAAGCATGCCCATGCGGCTTGAACCCAGAGCCAAAACCTCGCCAGACAGCCAATCCAAGTGGTTCATTGCATCGTCCCACGTTTCACCCTCAGCCACAGCGACCCCGATGGGCGGCTCATGCCCAGACAACTGCTCACGAATTCGTTCAAGTGTTGTCTCCGCTTGAATGCGCCACTCAGCGGCGATCATTCGCTCAGCTTGATACCCCACCAAAGATGGGTACATCTGGCGATCACGCACAGCAAAGCTGACCAAGCGCAATGGCACACCCAACGCAGTCGCCATGCCCAATGCCTCAAGAACGGTGCCACTCGCAGCTTCAAGTCCAGAATAGGCGCAGGTCAAACGAGAAATGGGCGGACTGGCCTTGACCCGATGGTCTCGTGGTGCCATCGCAACAGGTATTTCAGCCACATGCATGATCTCACTCGACACCCCACCCATCGACAAACGCCCTGTCGAGCCTGAGCGCGATGAGCCCAACACGATGATGTCCGCCCCCTCTTGCTTTGCGGCCTCGGTTAAACCCACTGTCGCAGAACTGGCTCCATACTTGATAAAACGCGCATTGGGCACATCCCCCAATTGTGCACGCGCTTGATCCAGCGCATTGGCGGCATGCTCAGCAAGAAACTTGCCATAATCTTGATCCACACTGCTGCCGAATGATGGGTGCCCCCACACCTCAGGGATCACCGTGCACACCACGATATTCGAGCCTGAGTGTGCCGTCAAAGATACCGCCAACGCCAGTGCTTCTTGCCCCGCATAATCAGGGGTATAACCGACCAAGCAGGTTTTCATGTTCAATCCCCTTTATTCGCCAATTTTGAATGATGAATGCCGTACAAGAAATAACCCAAGATTGCCAAACCGATCCAAAGGGCAAACACAGTATAAGTGGTTTTTGACAAATCAGACATGATCCAGACACACACCGCCACGCTGGCCAACGGAATCGTCCATGCACCAAATGGCAATTTGAAACCACGCGGCATGTTCGGTGCTTTATAACGCATGACAATCACGCCAATAGACACCAAAGAAAAGGCCACCAAAGTCCCCATGCTGACCATGTCCCACAGGTAACCAGAATCCACAAAGCCACCAATCAAACCCACCATGATGCAAACGGCAATCGTGTTAAACACAGGTGCCAAGGTTTTTGGACTGACTTGACGGAAAGAGCGCGGGATCAAGCCATCACGTGAGATGGCGAACAAAATACGGGTCTGACCATAAATCGTCACCAACGTCACAGAGAACACAGAAATCACTGCACCTGCCGACAACAACAATGCAGGCCAACCTTGACCGGTGACTTTTTCCAAAATCGCCGACAACCCTGCTTCTTGCCCATCGAACTCCGCCGCAGGCTGCGCGCCCATCGCCGCCACAGCCACTGCAATATATGACGCGATCACAATCAGCAAAGCCAATATAATGCCCAAAGGCACATTGCGTTTTGGATTCTTCACCTCCGCACCTGCGGTTGCCACAGTGTCCAAACCAATAAATGAGAAAAAGATCGTGCCTGCTGCGGCCAAAATCCCTTTGCCTTCAGCGCCATTGCCCGTCAAGCCGTAAGGATTAAAAGGCTTGAAATGTTCGGTGCTGAAAGCAGTGAAAGCCACAGCTGAGAAAAAAACCAGAATCGCGATTTTGATCAACACCATGATTGCATTGACGGTGGCCGACTCTTTAGAACCACGCAACAGCAAAAAGCAACACATGGTCACCAAAATCATTGGCGGCAAATTAAAATTACCCCAATGCATTTCATTGCCATTTTCGCCCGACACGATCAACGGACTGCGCAGGTTTTCTGGAATCTCCCAGCCAAACGCATGACTTAAAAAATTATTTAAATACTCAGACCAACCGATTGAAGTCGCACTCGCCGCCAACGCATACTCCAACAACAAACACGCCCCAACAATGTACGCAGCAAATTCACCAATCGTGACATACGTATAAGAATACGCCGAACCCGATGCTGGAATGCTCGATGCCAACTCGGCATAACACAAGGCCGTCAACGCAGCGGCCAAGCCTGCAATCAAAAACGAATAAATCACCGCAGGACCCGCTTTGGGCACAGCTTCACCCATTGCAAAAAAGATCCCCGTACCAATGGTTGCGCCCACACCCAGCATCACCAGAGAAAAAAGCCCCAGTGAACGGTTCAGCTCGCCGCTGCCATGCCCGCCATGCGCCCCCTCATGACCTGCCTCAGCATCTGCAGATTTTGTTCGCATCAAGCGACCCAATAAAGTTTGACTCATATTTGTCTCCATAGAGGATATTTTTGTGTAATGCCTTGCCACAAGCAGGCCTTATATTATTTTCAACAGCCAAAGGCTGCAAGTATGCATTAAAACCCCCAGCCACATCATGTACAGAAAGTGGATGAAAATCAGAATGGCATGTGACGCAAGAATGCGCCAAATTTCAGTGAAGCGCAAGCATTTTAGCGACATTTTTGTATTAAATGGATTTTTTGTGTTATTTCGTTAATCATTTCACCTCAAAAAAATGAGTGTCATCGACAACATATCGTTCAAACGATTAACAACCATTAACAACGATTAACAATAAGTAGTTACTTAGAGCAACTTGACAAAACCCAACAAAATGATGTATTTTTTGAATTGGCTTTCTAAAATATCGTATAATCAAAGCCCGTGGATCAACCACCAAACATCTGAAATTTTAACAACAATTGACAGCATTTAACGTCAAAAATTCACCCCTCTAACAACCTACACTCTGGAGTTTTATATGAATAAACTATTGGCAGAATTTATCGGCACATTTTGGCTGGTACTGGGCGGCTGCGGCAGCGCAGCATTGGCCGCTGCATTTCCTGAAGCGTCAAACACATTGGGCATTGGCTTCATGGGCGTGGCCTTCGCTTTTGGTTTAACAGTATTGACCATGGCATACACCGTGGGTCCTATTTCTGGCGGGCACTTCAACCCAGCCGTCACCTTCGGTTTGTGGGCAGGCGGTCGTTTTCCATCAAAAGACATTGCAGGCTATGTGATCGCCCAAGTATTGGGCGCAGTGGTTGCTTCCGCCATTTTATTCATCATTGTCAGTGGTAAAGCAGGATTCACAGGTGTGGGCGGCTTTGCATCAAATGGTTATGGCGAACTGTCTCCAGGTAAATTCAGCATGATGTCAGCACTCATCACTGAAGTGGTCATGACAGCAGCGTTTTTATTCATCATCATGGGCGCAACCCACAAAGACACGCCCGCAGGCTTTGCCCCCATCGCCATTGGCTTGGCATTGACCTTGATTCACTTGATTTCCATCCCTGTGACCAACACATCGGTCAACCCAGCACGATCAACAGGCGTGGCTTTGTTCGCACAAACAGCGGCGTTGTCACAATTGTGGCTGTTCTGGGTGGCCCCCATCCTTGGTGGCATCTTGGGCGCAGTGCTGTTTCGCGTGGTGAAATCAGACAAAGCATAACGAACAAAGCACCATTGCACACCTGATTGCAAGCAGCACCCTTTGTAAAAAAGCCCACTCAAATGAGTGGGCTTTTTTTACATCCTATTCATCTTATCTTAGTACGTTTGAACATGGACTCGCCCAAGCAAATGAACCCACTAATGAATCCACAAAAGCACCCACCATCATCATTCAATGGTCATCACTCCACCATGCCGATACCACACCTGCACTTAAAATGAGCGCGCCACCAATCCACGCCCGCACGCTCAAGACTTCACCCGCAATTAACCAACTCGACATCGCCCCCACCACCAATTCAAACGGCAAAATCACCACCACCTGGTGCGAAGTCAAATGTCGAACACCATATTGGTACATGCGATTGGTGAACAACAACAAACACCCCATCACCAACATCACGGTCACAGCCCACCATGCACTGTCGGCGCGCGGAAGGTGCGGTCCGACTTCAAATGGCAACCACGACAAACCCAAAACGACGCCCCCCACAGACAGAAAAAAAGAGCGTGAGTCCGAACGCATGTGAGGTGTTTTTTTCACCAGCACATTCAGCAAACCAGAACCCATGCCCGCCGCCAATCCCGCCCATTCGGCTGGCGAAGCAGGCCACGGCGCACCCAATTGAGGGTCATACAACATCAAAGCCGCCCCCAACAATCCCAAACCCACGCCCATCCAACCCGCCCAATTGGCTCTTTCCTTCAAAATCAAGTGCGCCAAAATCACCGTCCACACAGGCATCAGGTAAAACAACAGCATGACCCGCATCACCTCGCCATGCACCATGCCCCACGTAAACCCTAACGCACTGATGGCCGAAGACGCCATCAATAAAAACAAAACAGGCCAAGGCACCTCGCGCCACTGCCCTTCACGCAAAGCACGCCACGCCAACACACCCGCAACGATCGCCGCCACAATCGAAGTGGACACACCAGCAGCCATGCCACTCATGCCAAACTCATGCAATTGACGATAGCCGACCCAACACAAGCCCCAAAATAAAGAGACTTCCAGTAAGGCAATGATGGCAAGGGATTTTTTAGAAAAGAAAGACGTCATCAGACATGCTCCAAAAAAGGTTCATGTGATGGCATTCGCTGACGCTGCGTGGCTTATCACGGTCACGCGTAAGGCATTTGAAGAAAATACAGAACAAAACAAGAGGCAAAAGGCGACACAACAACCCGTGCAAAAACACTTTAAAAAAATTATAACAGCAGATGCAGCAAACAGCAAACCCTCTCCTTGCTCCGTTTAACAACCACTCTCCGACTCAATCAACCATTGAATGGCATCGCACGAACCCCTCAGGAGTCCAAGCGGACAGGTCATGGACAACAAACAAGTAACACCCTCGCTTTTGAAAGGAAAGACTCACGATTGAAGCGTCACTGCTGAGGCAAAGGTGGCAGCCCATGCAAAGCCCTTGCCGCCAAGCATCGCTCATCCCCCAGCTCAAAATCACGGCACGTGCTGGAACGCAACTCATAAATACCACAACCCGCAGCCTGCCCGACCTCCCCTTGCAAAGCAACACAGCGCAACCGCGCTTGATTCGTGCCCTTCATGGCCACAAAATAGGGGCTGACAGGCTCAGTCAACTCTTCAGGGACACGACCTGCGGGATGGGCATCGGTTTCCGCCCAATAAAACGACACACGAAAACTGGCGCAGCACGCGCCACAACGGATACAAGCATCACTCATCGGTTCACACACATCAAAGTGGCATCGCCCCTAAGCGCACCACATCAGGTTAAAAATGCGATCGAATCAATTGATCGCTCGTTGAGAGAAAAGACATGGGAAGCGCATGAGCGCGTGCACTTGGCTTTTTTATTGCCAAGACAGCAACGTCTATGACCCCTTTTGAAATGAAGGCTTTGATGGTTTTCACCGCTTCATTTCTCAATCACTTTTCTCAATCCCCCTCAAACTGCTTTACTTAATGCGGCTTTAATCACTTGCCAATACAAAAGCTAGAAAAAATCACACCCAACAGGTCATCGGAGGTGAACTCACCCGTGATTTGATTGAGCTGCTCTTGCGCAAGGCGCAATTCTTCAGCAAATAAATCCAGTTTTTGATCTTGCGTCAACGCATGGGCATACGCCGTCTGCACATGTCCATCGGCGAGCCTCAATGCGGTTAAATGGCGTTCTCGGGCAATAAACACATCACTGGCCGATTTTTCAAAGCCCACAATCGTCAACAATCGAGTGCGCAAATCATCCAAACCCGCCCCCGTTTTTGCACTGATGTGAATACAATCTTCCGCACCATCCATCGGCTCATTGAGCAAATCGGTTTTATTGACCAATGTGATCAAAGGCGTGCCTGTGGGCGTTTTATCGGCCAACTCGATGAGCAGTTGTGCATCGGCCTCATTGCGCTCCGACACCTCAGACATGTGCATGGCATCCACCAAATGCAAGACAACATCGGCCTTCTCCACCGCCCCCCATGTGCGTTCAATGCCGATTTTCTCCACCACATCATCGGTGTCACGCAAACCTGCGGTGTCAATGACATTCAACGGCACACCTTCAATTTGAACCACCTGCGTCACCGTATCTCGTGTCGTCCCCGCAATGGGGGTGACAATCGCAACATCTTGACCAGCCAGCGCATTAAGCAACGATGATTTGCCCACATTCGGCTGCCCAACCAACACCACATTGACACCATTGCGCAACAAAGCACCTTGTTTCGCCGTGGTCAACACGCCCGCCAATTCCATTTGAATGCGATCCAACTGACCAAAAGCATCCGCTTTCTGCAAAAAATCAATTTCTTCTTCAGGAAAATCCAAGGTTGCCTCAACCAGCATGCGCAAATGCACCACTTTCGTCACCAACGCATGAATGCGCGTTGAAAATTCTCCCGACAGCGAACGCACCGCACTTTTCGCAGCGGCTTCGGTCGATGCTTCAATCAAATCGGCCACCGCTTCGGCCTGCGCCAAATCAATTTTGTCATTCAAAAAAGCGCGCTCAGTGAATTCACCCGCCTCCGCCAAACGCACGCCATAAGCCGCACCCGCTTGCAAACAACGGCGCAACAGCAATTGCATGACCACGGGACCGCCGTGGCCTTGCAGTTCCAGCACATGCTCACCTGTATACGAATGTGGCGCATTGAAATACAAGGCCAAACCGTGATCAATCGGCGTGTTGTGCGCATCCAGAAAAGCCCCGTAATGCGCATGACGGGGTGTCAATGCGCGCCCACAAAGCGCTTGCATCAACGCGTGAATGACCTCCAAACCGCCCGATGCACGCACCACCCCCACCCCACCACGCCCTGAGGCGGTGGCAATGGCGACAATGGTTGAAGGGCTAGAAGCATGTGCAGTCATGGTGGTGTTTTCATAAAAATCAAAGATGCGGGATTGTAACATTTTTGCTTTCAACGGCGCATCGCCTGACAAAGCCATTCAAAAAAGCAAACGCTTCGATGATCCAAGCACAAATTTGTTGCGACGCAACATCACTTTGGTAAAAAAAATCAAAAAAACGCCCTTTTCTACTTACTTTTCAAGCCATACCCTTGATTTATACACGATTGAATTATAAATTCATATTGCGGCGCACAAAATCGTACGCCCGTTACTTTTAAATAAGGAGGTTATCATGACTTCATTCTCACTGACTTTTTCAATGTTCAAAACCAGCTTGCATTCGCTTCAATTCATGTTTGCACAATTGATCGACTCTTTGGATGCGCTCAAACGCTTGCGCAACAATGTGACCGATGCTGAAGCCAACTTGAAATATGTGCGCGAACAAGAGCGCAACGAGGCCATCGATTTGTATCATTTTTAAATTCAATTGGTTGCGTTCACGACGCTCACGTCGTTCCATGTTGCCCCATGTCAATCACGTAAAATCCCACGACAATGTGGCGGCTGAAGACCTTCACGTGACCATTGACATCTGTGCGTATAATGACGTGAGTGAACGCAAACCACACGGTTGCGTGCGTTTTTTTCCTATCCAACACAGATCACGCCCACCATTTCATTATGTTTGACCTCAACCACATCGCCCTCTTCTTCATTTGCACCCTCACTTCAGCTTTCACCGCAGGTCTGGGTGTGGGTGGTGGTGCGATTTTACTGGTCATATTGCCCAACTTTCTTGCTCCCAACTTGGTCATTCCCATCCACGGGGCGACTCAATTGATGAGCAACAGCTCTCGCTTGCTGTTTGACTGGAAAACCGTGTCATGGCCTTTGGTGCGTCCGTACATCCCAGGCGCTTTGATCGGCGGTGTGTTGGGCTACTTTCTTCTGGACTTGTTTGCATTTGACCTTTTACCACTGATCTTGGGTGTGTTTATTTTGGTGTGCACATGGACACATGTCATCCGCCGCATGAGCATACTGTTTGACAACATGTTTTTGCTGGGTTTATTTCAAACATGCGCTTCCTTATTTGTGGGCGCAATTGGCTTGATCATGCCACCCATTTTGATCCGACAAGGCTTAAATCGGGATCAAGTCATCTCGACCCAAGCGGCGATGGTGTCTTTTATGCATGCTTTCAAAGTGGCCACTTACATGGCGGCGGGGTTTGCCTTTCGCGACCATTGGCAGCTGATGGTGTTGATGTTGGCGGGGTCGGCATTTGGTTCGTATGCAGGGCGTTTTTTACGTGACGCCATCCCTGAACAACGCGGTTTATGGCTCATGAAGTGGCTGGTGACGGTGTTGGCGCTACAACTTGTGCTCAAATACATCTTCACAACGTATTTGAAATGATTGGATTCAAAAGTTGAACCTTGCAAGCATCGCAAACTAATCTCAACTTTCATGAATTTCAGATTGGAATTATTCGAGTCTTCTGCTTGCGCAATCCGTTGTCTTGCGCGTATGATAGCCCAAAAATCAAGCCCAACATCGCCTTTAACGATGCCGCGGTCTGCTTTGCACACACATATATTTAAGACGCTGGATGAATTGACATTCATGCGCGTTTTCCAACTTTCGCACTAGACAGGCAAGCCATGAGCAAAACCCTCATCATCGCCGAGAAACCCTCGGTCGCCAACGACATCGCCAAAGCCATCGGCGGATGCACCAAAAAAGATGATTTCCACGAAAATGACGATTTTGTCGTTGCCGCTGCAGTCGGCCATCTACTTGAGCTGATTGTGCCCGAAGAGCACGACATCAAACGCGGCAAATGGAGCTTCACCCATTTGCCACACATCCCCCCGCATTTTGATTTGCGCCCCATCGTCAAATCAGAATCCAAGCTCAAAACGTTGACCAAACTGCTCAAACGCAAAGACATCAGCAATGTCATCAACGCCTGTGATGCGGGGCGCGAAGGGGAGCTGATCTTCCGCTACATCATGCAGTACACCAAAGCCAAGCAACCCTCACAACGCTTGTGGTTGCAAAGCATGACGCCAACAGCGATTCGTGATGGCTTGGCACACCTGCGCACGGATGAACAAATGTTGAACTTGGCCGATGCTGCGCGCTCACGTTCAGAGGCCGACTGGCTCGTGGGCATCAATGGCACACGCGCCATGACTGCATTTAACTCCAAAGACGGTGGTTTCTTTTTGACCACAGTGGGTCGCGTGCAAACGCCCACCCTGACCGTTGTGGTCGAGCGAGAAGAAGCGATTCGCGCCTTTAAATCACGCGATTACTGGGAAGTGCATGCCGAGTTTGTTTGCGCCCAAGGGGTGTACAAAGGCCGTTGGTACGATCCAAAATTCAAGAAAGACGACACCGACCCCGAGCGTCGCGACGCTCGCCTGTGGAGTAAAATCGCCGCCTCCACCATTGTCATGGCCTGCGAAGGACAAAAAGGCACGGTCACCGAGGAATCCAAACCCTCCACACAAACAGCGCCCGCCTTGTTTGACTTGACCAGCTTGCAACGTGAAGCCAATGCCCGCTTTGGTTTTAGTGCCAAAAACACCCTTGGTTTGGCACAAGCTTTGTATGAAAAACACAAAGTACTGACCTACCCACGTACCGACTCCAAAGCACTGCCCGAAGATTACATCCCCACGGTCAAACAAACCGTCGCAATGTTGAAAGAGCAAAACAATTACACCCGCTTTGCACAACAAATCGAAAAAAATGGCTGGGTCAAACCGAACAAACGCATTTTTGATAACTCAAAAATATCCGATCACTTTGCGATCATTCCAACCTTGCAAGCCCCCAAGAACCTGAGCGAACCCGAGCAAAAGCTGTATGATTTGGTCGTTAAACGCTTTATGGCGGTGTTTTTCCCCGCAGCAGAATACTTGGTGACCACACGCATCACCCAAGTATTGGCGCATCATTTCAAGACAGAAGGGCGTGTATTGGTCAATGCAGGCTGGCAAGCCATCTACGGGCGCGATGAGCAAAAAGAAGACGACATGCTGGTCGCGGTCTCCCCAGAAGAAAAAGTCACCACAGACCACGTCGACCTCGTTGGTCTCGCCACCCGCCCACCTGCACGCTACTCTGAAGCCACGTTGCTGTCAGCGATGGAAGGGGCTGGCAAATTATTGGATGACGAACTGCGTGAAGCCATGAGCGGGAAAGGTTTGGGCACGCCCGCAACCCGCGCCTCAATCATCGAAGGTTTGTTGTTTGAAAAATACCTCGTGCGCGAAGGCCGTGAGCTGATCCCAACCGCCAAAGCTTTTCAATTGCTGACCTTGCTGCGCGGTCTGGGCGTCGAAGAATTGACCTCAGCAGAACTGACGGGTGACTGGGAACATCGCCTCGCGCAAATGGAACGCGGTGAAATCAAGCGCGATGCCTTCATGCGCGACGTGCATCAAATGGCGCAAATCATCGTCAAACGCGCCAAAGAATTCAACGCAGAAACAATTCCAGGCGATTACGCCACCCTGACCACACCATGCCCCAACTGCGGCGGTGTCATCAAAGAAAACTACCGTCGTTTCGCCTGCACCCAATGCGAATTTTCAATGTCCAAAACCCCAGGCGGACGCACATTTGAAGTGCAAGAAGTCGAAGACCTGCTGAAAACCCGTGAAACCCCATTGTTGCAAGGCTTCCGCAGCAAAATGGGGCGCCCATTCGCCGCAATTCTGCGAATTGTCGAGGACAAAGAATCACCTGCGCATTACAAAATGGAATTTGATTTTGGACAAAGCGCAGATGATGAAGAAAAACCCGATTTCAGCGCGCAAACAGCCATCGGTCCTTGCCCAAAATGCGGCGACCATGTTTTCGACGCAGGCACACGCTACACGTGCGAAAATACCTATGGTGCAGACAAAAAATGCGATTTCCGCTCTGGGAAAGTGATTTTGCAACAAGAAATCAGCCGCGAGCAAATGGAAAAGCTGCTGACCACGGGTCGTACCGACCTGCTCACCAGCTTCAAATCTGCACGCACAGGGCGGATGTTCAAAGCGTTTTTGGTCAACAACGCAGGGAAAGTGGGCTTTGAGTTTGAGGCGAAAGCCCCAAAAGCAGAAAAGCCCGCCGCAAAGGCAGCTAAAGCCGATGAAGGCGTTGCAGCCAGCGATGCACCTGCAAAAAAAGCAACTAAAACCGTCAAGTCGGCTGTAAAAACAACAGCCAAAACAACAAGCAAGGCTGCCAGCAAAACGGCAACAAAAACCACGACCAAAGTGGCAAGTACACGTGCAACCAAAAAACCCGCCGTCAGAAAAACGGCAAAAACAGCGGCTGAACAAGTGGAGTAGGGCGTTCAAGCCAAACACACCGAACCACACCTCAACCAAGGCGCCCACGGGTTAGCCTTGGCGTCACCTGAGAAAGCAAGCCATGACTTCCCGTGTTGAGCACATCCCCGTACCACGCAACAGCATGATTCACCACGAAATTCAAGGTGCATCTTTTTATGACTGCCATCGAATCGGCATCGACACATCGGATGCGCCCGCATTGGCGTTGTACTTAAAAACCATGGGCAAGACACCGGCATGGGTCGATCGCTTGATGGTACTGCGCAACACGGTGGTGCAATGGGTGGGGTTAAAAGATTTGGGTGCGCTCAGCAAGATTGACCCCAATCGACCGTTGAACAGCTATGTTGTGGGCGATCGAATCGGTATCTTTACACTGCTGGCCGTATCAGACCAAGAGGTCGTATTGGGCGATTCAGACAAACACTTGGATGTGAAAGTGTCTGTATTAAAACAGTCTGAAGGCGACAAGCACCACATGGCGGTGTCCACCATCGTCCATGTCCACAACACATTGGGTCGAATTTACATGTTTTTTGTCGGTCCCGCCCATAAAATCATAGCACCTGCCGTGGTTGCTCGCTTTTCGACGTGACCTCTTAAAACGACAGCGCATTTCATGGGCATTGGGATGACTGCACCATGGACATCATTCCACATGCCGCACTTCAACATCACAGGCGATGCGCACTTATACCGTGTTCATCGGAAATTGGCGAGATCGGTAAGACCGAAAACATCCATGCACAGGGGACACTATGCTCAAAATCTACGGCAAAAGCACATCGATCAATGTGCGTAAAGTCCTTTGGACTTGCGTTGAGCTCAACGAACCATTCACGCAAGAGGATTATGGCTCAGGTTTCAGCTCCACACTGACGCCTGAGTTTCTTGCCATGAATCCAAACGGCATGGTGCCAGTGATTCAGGATGACGATGTGACGTTGTGGGAGTCCAACGTGATTTGTCGTTACTTGACACAACGCCGTGGTCGCGATGATTTGCTACCAAGCGCACCCGCCTCAAGGGCGAAGGTGGAGCAGTGGATGGATTGGCAAGCCAGTGAATTGAATAATTCATGGCGCTATGCATTCATGTCTTTGGTGCGTCAACATGTCGATTACCAAAACCCCTCGTTGTTGGCAGCAGGGGTGGCCCACTGGAACCATCACATGGCGATATTGGATGCACAATTGAATCGCACCGGTGCTTTTGTGACAGGTGACACATTCACATTGGCGGATGTGGTGTTGGGGCTGTCCACCCACCGCTGGATGGCCGCGCCGATTGCGCATGCCCACTTGCCCGCCGTGACGGCGTACTACGATCGCTTGGGTGCACGGGCTGGTTTTATGGCACATGGACGCAATGGAATGCCATGAGTGCGCATTTCATCACATTTAAATATCTTTTTCTAAACACCTTTTTTCAACATCTAGAACACACCAAAACACACCTAAGTGCCGCTTAAGGTGGCCGCTTAGGGTGATTTAAGGAAGCGCACATGCCGATACACCTGATGCACATGGCCCTCGTTGTGCCTGACTACGACGATGCCATTGCCTATTTCACGCAAGTGTTGGGCTTCTCATTGCTGGCCGATGAGCCACGGGAAGCGGGTAAGCGTTGGGTTGTGGTTGCCCCCAACACCTCAACGACCAGCTGCTCTTTGCTGTTGGCACGTGCGGTCAATGCTGAACAAACCAGCAGGGTCGGCAATCAAACGGGCGGGCGGGTGTTTTTGTTTTTACACACCGATGATTTCTGGCGCGATTATCATGTGTATCAAGCACGAGGTGTTCATTTTATTGAATCCCCACGCATTGAACCCTACGGCACTGTTGTGGTGTTTGAAGACCCCTATGGCAACCGCTGGGATTTGCTTCAAATGAACCCAAAAAAGGAGGCGAACGCGCAAGGAAATGCACGGGAAATGAATTTTTAAAAACCGATCATGCCTAATGGCAGTCAAACAATACTGCGACATGATTTGCATATTAACTTTATTTTTTGTGCGACAGCTTGCCCCATCAATGCGATAATTCAATCCTTGAGATCCACCGACCCATTTATTTTTAAGGATTTTTTCAACATGTCTTTCAATCCCGATGTTAAAGACCTTTACGAGCAGATTGCGACCATTTCCCCAAATTTAAAAGCGGGCATCATCGCGGAAGCGTTGCCCCACATTCGTCGTTTTCAAGGCAAAACCATCGTCATCAAATACGGCGGCAATGCGATGACCGACAAATATTTACAAGAATGTTTTGCACGTGATGTGGTGCTGCTTAAATTGGTCGGCATTCAGCCGATTGTGGTGCATGGCGGCGGCCCGCAAATTGAAGCGGCCCTGACCCGCGTGGGCATTAAAGGCCAATTCATTCAAGGCATGCGTGTGACCGATGAGGACACGATGGACATTGTGGAGGCGGTTCTCGCAGGCCAAGTGCAAGGTGACATTGTTGGTTTGATTAACCACGCAGGCGGAGCCGCGGTGGGTTTGTCGGGACGGGATGGCAACTTGATTCAGGTCAAAAAACTGTATTTGCAAGACATCAAAGACCCATCGGTGCAGCATGACATCGGTTTGGTCGGTGATGTGACCAAGGTGAACCCTGCTGCGGTGACAGCCCTCATTGAAGGCGGCTTTATTCCAGTGATATCACCGATTGGCACCGATGAACACAATGTGTCATACAACATCAATGCCGATGTGGTCGCAGGTGAGCTGGCACGGACGTTGGATGCAGAAAAATTGGTGATGTTGACCAACATCAAAGGCGTGCTTGATCAAGAGGGCAACTTGATGAGTCAGCTGAACACCAGTAAAATTGATGAGCTGGTCGCCAATGGCACACTGTCGGGTGGTATGTTGCCAAAAATTTCATCGGCACTGGATGCCGCCAAAAGCGGCGTGAATTCAGTGCACATCATTGATGGCCGCGTGCCACATTGCATGTTGCTGGAGATTTTGACGGACACGGGTGTGGGCACGATGATCACCCAATGAGCGTTTGCACGGTGACCATCCGACTTTAACCATTCGATTTTAACAGTCACAATGCCAAACTTCACCTGGTCAATCACAGGATTAATGCGCTTTTTATTATTGATTGCCCATCAAGGTGGTGATCATCACACCCCCATTGATGGGCTCATTTTTTTAGGACAACCATGCTTCCAATCTATGCTCAAATCCCACACTGCGAGCTATGTAACACGACAGGCGGCGAGTTGGTTTGGCGCAATGCCGATTTACGCGTGATCATGGTCAATGACCCACATTTCGTGGGTTTTGCGCGTGTGGTGTGGCATGAACACGTGGCTGAAATGACCGACCTCACCCCGACCCAACGTCGCATGCTATTGGACGTTGCGTTCACTGTTGAGCAGGTCATGCGCGACATCTTGTCGCCCACAAAGATCAACTTGGCCAGCTTGGGCAACATGACCCCGCATCTGCATTGGCATGTGATCCCACGATTTGCCAACGATGTGAACTTCCCAAACCCCGTATGGGCTTTAACCCCTACGCAAGCCATGCAAACGCCACAACCCTGCGTTTCTAAAGCGCAATATGACACGCTGGTCAACGCCTTGCGCATTGCCTTATGGGCTTAATAAACGACCCACAGGTGTAACAAAGAAAGTCCGCAAAGGCTTATCTGCCACTGAGGATTCAATGCGGTCAAGTCTAAATCGGCTTATTGGCAACTTTTTTGAGTTGGCTTGCTGCCGTCAGGAATTCTCGGGCAGAAACGCCAACTTCAAAACACACATTTAACCGATCCATACGCTGAGTTGATGGCTACATTGGTTTAAAAAACAACACGGTCAACAACACAAACAACGGGATTAAAATCCCAAATGACCATGCCATATACCCGAAAAACGATGGCATTTTCAAACCGCTGTGCTCAGCGATCGATTTCACCATAAAATTGGGGGCGTTTCCGATATAACTCAGAGCCCCCATGAACACAGACCCAGCTGAAATTGCCGCCAAAGTAGTGGCATAATCCGTGGTCAAATGCGCCACATCGCCGCCGGCCAAATTGAAGAACACCAAATAAGTCGGCGCATTGTCCAAAAAGCCAGACAACAGACCCGTTGCCCAAAAATAATGGCTGTCAATCGGCGCGCCACTGGCATCATGAACCAGACGCACCAACTTCACAAAAGGACCATCCACACCCGCTTGCAACATGGCAATGACCGGCGCAATGGTGATAAAAATGGCAATAAATAATTTTGCCACCTCAAATACAGGCTCAAAATGGAATTGATTTTTAATCCGAATGCTTCGTGCCGTTGTCACCCATGACAGCCACGCCATCGCCACCAGCCCCACATCACGCACCAAACTGGGCAAACCCACCACCGTACCCAGCACATTAAAGCCCACATCCGACTTCCACAAACCGCTTAATAAAACAAAGAAAATCGCCCCCAACAACCAGATAAAGTTCAACTGACCATCAAAACCAATGCCATGGGTATCAGGCGTGGGGTCCATGATATCCGGTAAGTTTTCCTCCCGATTGTGATAATAATAACGATCAATCATGTAAAACAAACCCAGCAGAATCACCACAGACAAACATGTTTCAAAAAAGATATGCTGCAACGTCCATAAAAAGGGCACTCCATTCAAAAACCCCAAAAACAATGGCGGATCACCCAAAGGCGTCAACGAACCACCAATATTGGCCACCAAAAAGATAAAAAACACCACCACATGCACTTTGTGTTGACGGTTGTCATTGGCGCGCAACAGAGGGCGAATCAACAGCATGGATGCACCCGTTGTGCCCATCACGCTGGCCAGCACAGCCCCCGCAAATAGAATCGCCACATTGACCTCTGGGCTCCCATGCAGATTGCCTCGCACATACACACCACCCGAAATGATGAATAAGCTGGCAATCAAAATAATAAACGGTATGTACTCCGCCAACAATGCATGCGTCACCACATGCAGCACCTCATTCAGACCAAAATAAACGGTGGCAGGAAGTAAAAAGGCCACAGTCCATGCTGCGGCGACTTTACCAAAATGATGGTGCCAAAACTGAGGGGCAATGAGGGGGAAAAGGGCAATCGACAACAACACGCCAGCAAATGGCAGTGCCCAAGGCAAACCAATGTGCGCCATGCCCGTACCCGCAGCACATGCCACATTGCCATTTAAACACAGCCACAAAACCATCAACAATTTCCACATACACTCACCACCGTCGTCATCTCAAATTTGATCTAAAACGCATTTTGCGCACACACCTCAGCATAATGCATAAAGCGATGATTGATGTGCACAAGTGCGATTTTTACGCACAAAAAAGCGAGCCGATGCTCGCTTTTTTTGCTGAGGTAACTTGTAAAGTCAGTGCACCACACCGCCGTCTGGTGTGGTGCACCCTTGTGTCAAGGATGTTTCAATTACAAGTGATGATCCATGGTTGCAGCAGCCTCGGCTTGGATATCCAAAGCACGTTTAGCCGCTTGATCTTCCGGCAACAATTCACCTTCCCATTTGGCCACCACAGCTGAAGCAATAGAGTTACCCACCGCATTGGTTGCAGAACGACCCATGTCAAGGAAACGATCCACGCCCAAGATCAACAGCATGCCTTCAACAGGTAAATTGAATTGCGCCAAAGTACCCGCAATCACCACCAATGAAGCAGATGGAATACCAGCCATGCCTTTTGAGGTCACCATCAAGGTGAACAACATGGCGATCTGTGTACCCATAGGCAACTCAATGCCGTAGAACTGAGCGATAAACAATGATGCAAAAGTGCAATACATCATTGAACCGTCCAAGTTGAACGAGTAACCCAAAGGCATAACGAAACTTGAGATTTTACGAGAAACACCAAAGCGATCCAACGCATCCAAAATTTTTGGATAAGCCGCTTCTGAAGATGCTGTTGCAAAAGACAAGAAAAACGCTTCTTTCACTTCGCGCATTAAGGTGAACACGCGTTTGCCCAAGAACACATAACCAACAGCGATCAACAAAGCCCACAACACGAACAATGCGATGTAGAACGAGCCCATGAATTTGCCATAAGTGATCAACACAGACAAACCTTTTTCAGCGACAACACTTGAAATGGCTGCGAATACGGCCAAAGGCGCCGCCTTCATCACATAACCAGTCAATTTGATCATCACGTGTGACAATTGGTCGAGCAAGTCAACCAAGCCTTGACCTTTGTGGCCTAAAGCACCCAAAGCCACGCCGAAGAACACAGAGAAGAACACGATCTGTAACAATTTGTTGCCTGCCGCTGCATCCGCGAATGACGTTGGAATCAACTGAGCGGTGATGAATGCCACAAAGCCTGAGTCTTTGACGCCTTGAGAGAAGCCCGCCAATTTGTCCTTGCCCGCAGCAATTTGTTCAGGTGTTAATGCGGTCAAAGTACTGCCGACACCTGGTTGGAACAAGTTGGCAAAAACCAGACCCAAAAACAGTGACACAATAGACGCCGTGACAAACCACAACAAGGCTTTCAAGCCCACACGACCAACAGCAGAGCCTTGACCCATTTGAGCGATACCCACCACCAATGTCGAGAACACCAAAGGTGCGATGATCATTTTGATTGCACGCAAGAAGAGGGTAGACAACAAGCCGATATAAGACATGTCGACCGTCACCATTTTTTGATTGACCATCCAACCAAAAATAATGCCCAGAATCATTGCGATCACAATGTATGCTGCTAAGCGACCGCTGCCGCCTTTCGCATTGCTATTAGTATTAATATTAGCCATAATATTTCCTTTTACTTTTATGTGACACTTATTTTTCAGGGGTGGCGTTTGATTGTCTCCCCCATGCTATTATTACTTTACGGCTTACCTCAACCGATCGAGACTTAAAGTCCAAAATAGATTAAGCAGTTGTTTTTATGCAATTTACACATTCCAACCACATTCATCAGCCCGAAAGGATATGGCATTATAAGGTCAGATAAGGTTTTTTCAACAGTTAATCCTGCACAAATTACAAAATGATAAAGTTTGTGGCAAACTTATATTTTTTAATGTGAATTTATGGCGTAAAACGACTCAACGACATAATTAATCTCACACCAAAATCAAAATACAGTTGCATTTATTAAAAAACAACGCTTCCAAATGGCTTCTTTGATCGCTATTTGCCCATTTTTTGTGCGACATCTACTTTTTCTTTCAAAAAAAATCAACCTTCCAGCAATCAAATAGGGACGCAATATGATAGGTGTCATCCTTTCAAAAGCAGCCAACACTTACCTCAAATTGAGCGAAGTGCATGGTTTAGATGCCTCAACATGGCAAGCCTTCACTCAGGTTGAAGCGTTACGCGAAGTATCAATCGAAAAGCGGCAGCAGGTCACATGGATGTTGGCCGAACCCAATCTGGCAGCCGATGCGATTGTCCTGCTGCCCAACCTCAAATGGCTGCAATCGACATGGGCAGGTGTCGAACGCCTACTGGGCATGGAGCCACCGCCACACTTTACGTTGACCAACATCAAGGGTCTTTTTGCCCCGCTCATGTCTGAATATGCATTGAGCCACCTTTTGGCGCATGAGCGACAGCTGCGGGCCCATCATGATGCATTCGTCCATCGCACATGGCATGAGCACACGACGGGTGTCATCCGCGGAAAGACGGTGATGTTGCTGGGTGTGGGCTCCATTGGGGGCGGCATGGCACATGCATTTAAGGCTTTGGGGCTGCGTGTCATTGGCATCATGCATGCACCACGCCCCATTTCTGGAGTGGATGATGTAGGCGCTTTAAAAGATTTGGCGGTGCTGCTGCCACAGGCTGATTATGTGATTAACATCCTGCCGCTCACCCCAGACACCCAAGATATTTTTGATACCACTTTTTTTTCGAAAATGGCGGCGCATGCAGTGTTCATGAATGTGGGTCGTGGGCAGTCAGTGGTTGAAGCCGATTTAGCCGAAGCGTTGCGAACGGGCGTGATTGCCGCAGCGGTGTTGGATGTGTACCACAACGAGCCGTTGCCCGTCGATCATGTGTTCTGGGACACGCCTCATTTGACGTTGACCTCGCACACGGCCGCCCCAAGCCTTCCCGAAGAGGTGTTTGAGATATTCAAAGACAATTTGGAACGTTTTTCCACGGGACAAGCGCTGCGCCACGTGGTGGATTTCAATAAGGGTTATTAAAGAAATCAACGCGTGCGGTCAAAGCGGTATGTGGCTTCGTCCACATGTGAGTAACGGCTTTGAAAAGTTGATCGCACGCCCTTAAAGCCAATCAAAAAAGCAAGACATCACAGCAATCACAAGCAAGGAATCACGTTTTAAGCCGTTTGATGCCGGGCTTGACGAGCCAAGGCGGCATCTGTGTGCTGTTTGGTTTCAATGGTCAAGCCGCGTTTCATCCACGGCAGTTTACCTTGAGAGCCACTGTTGATGTAATCATCGGTGACAGCATCGCGCATGCGCCCATGAGAGTCGGCCTCACTGTGCGCCACCAGCCAATTGGCCACCTCGGTGAACAGTGTTTCGAGGGGAATGCTGTGACTGCGCTGCCATGTGTTGTGCAAATATTGCGACAGGCTGTGAAACCGTTTATACGGCGAGTCCGCCAAAATCAGGGGCAAGGTTTGCGTGAAGCGCCCTGAATTCGCAATGCCATCCCAATATTTGGCGAAATGTTTGAATTCATCCAGCTCTTCTTTGCTCACATCCATGTTGCTGATGATTTCATATGGGGGGGCGTCACTGTAACGCATCTGAAAAGGTTCGGTGTGGCGAATGATGGGGGTGCCGCGCAAACGCTTCAAAATCCCCAGTTGAATTTCATGTGCACGCCAACCGTACAGTCGATCAAATCCTTCGGCAAAACTGCCCATGGTCTCGCTGGGCAAACCTGCAATCAAATCAACATGTAAATGCGCTTGGCTGTTGTCACGCAACCATGTGATGTTGTCGTAGGCCTTGTCCAAATTGGTTTTGCGCGAAATGTGCTTTTGCACCGTGGTGTTCAAGGTTTGAATGCCCAACTCAAATTGCAAGCTGCCCGCAGGAAAGGCGCTGATGGCCTCTTTCAACAGGTCGGGCAAGTGATCTGGAATCACTTCAAAGTGAGCAAACAACGGATCCTCGGGTGCGGCCTTGATTTTGTCTAAGAAAAAATCAAGGATGTGACGACCCGTTTCAGGCTTGAGGTTGAAAGTACGATCCACAAACTTAAAAGTGCGAGCCCCACGGGCATACAGTTTATCCATTTCCACCAAAAAAGGATCCAGCTCAAAACCCCAGGCCGTTTTGTCCAAGCTCGACAGGCAAAACTCACATTTAAAGGGACAACCGCGTGACGCTTCAACATAAATATTGCGGTGCTTCAAATCGTCATCGGTGTACAGGTGATACGGCATGACCAAATCATCCAGCTTGGCCTGCACACCCACATGGACTTTCATCAAAGGCTTGGGCCCGTGAATCAAGGCATCAAACAACTTCGGCAAGGTGATTTCCCCCCAACCTGTGACCACATAATCAGCGACCTGAGTGATTTCTTGCTGCTCGACTTCATACGACACCTCAGGGCCACCCACCACAATGATGAGCTTTGGCGCGGCCATTTTCAATGCTTTGATCAAAGCAAGGGTTTCATTCACATTCCAAATGTACACGCCAAAGCCAATGATGCGCGGCGAATCGCTGAGCAAATCGGCCACCATGGCGTTGACAGGGGACTTAATCGTGTATTCAGCCAAACGCGTGTAGGCGGCATGTTCACGTAAATTGGCAAGCAAGTAGCGCAAGCCAAGCGAAGCATGCGAGAAACGGGCGTTGAGGGTCGAGAGGGTAATCATGCCCACATTATACTTGATGTCGAGCACCTCGACGACCCAGCACACCCACAATGCAGTGAATGCCCGCCCCGCACGCCCATTTGTTGTTAAATAAGCCTCAATGTTTAGCAAAGAGCAACTCGCCAAAAAAGCAGCGCTGCGGTCTCGCCTCATTAAACCCCATCAAATGGGTCTTATTTTTCGGAGTGCTTATAACCCCGCAATCGCTCGGCGGCCGCTTGCTCACTGTTGCCGCTGCTGCATGTGCCTGTGTTATAGTGATTGATCATTTTTTGAGGCCACCATGACCCACCATTCAAGTTCACTTTCTCCCACCCATTCAAGTGCTGCACCGACCATCCATTGGATTGAGAACGACAGCCCACACAGCGCATTGTGGCGTTCTGAAAATGGTTCACCGCCCCCCAAACGTGTGGTTTTGGCCGATGACACCCTGAATGCCGATGTGGCTTATCGACTCGCCTGTGAGGGCACGGCCTTGCTGTGGCGAGGCGATTATCAAAATGCACGGCAATTGTTGCAAGCCTTGGGTCGTCGCATCGACAAGAAACCCAAGAAAACCAAAATGACAACCCTCAGCCTCAGCGCAAAAGATGCATTCAACCTGCATCGACAAGCGCAAGCGCAACGCGCACGCGTGCTGGGCATGCTGCTGTTGCCGCTCAGCATGGGCTACAGCATTCCACTGCGACGCGCACCCGATGTGCATGCCGCGTGTGTTGAAGCCTACGGCACAACAGACGGCGATGCCGTTGTGTCCTTGCGCGAAATCCTTGGCGTCATTGGTGCGCACGAGTGGCGTAAAAAAGGGGTCGATGTGCCTGCAACAGGCGGCCGAATCCATCCTTATTACGGTGTGTTTTCACCCGTTCGTGGCGAATACATTGAGCTCGTCGCACAAGCCCCTTTGCCGACGAACACATTGGCGTTCGACATTGGCACAGGCACGGGTGTACTCGCTGCAGTGCTCGCCAAACGAGGCGTGCAACACATCGTGGCGACTGATCTCAACCCTCGAGCACTCGATTGCGCTTTTGAAAACATGAACCGCCTCGGTTTCGCCTATCAGGTTGAGTTTCAACAAAAGGATTTATTTCCAGAAGGGCGTGCACCTTTAATCGTGTGCAACCCCCCGTGGTTGCCCGCCCGCCCAAATGCAGCGATTGAACATGCCCTGTACGATTTCAACAGCCACATGTTGAAAAGTTTTTTAAACGGCTTACAACAGCATTTGACCGACGATGGCGAAGCTTGGCTGATTTTGTCAGATTTGGCCGAACATTTGGGCTTGCGCACACGAGAGGAATTGTTGAGTTGGTTTGCTCAAGCAGGCGTGAGCGTCATTGCTCGGCACGATGCACGCCCCAAGCACGGCAAAGCGTTTGATAAAGACGACCCATTGCACCAAGCACGCTCAAAAGAAGTGACCTCATTATGGCGTTTGAGCGTACAACGCTAACATCAAGCCCGCTGTCGTAAAACCATCAACCATCCATTGGTTGCCAGGTGGGTTGACTTGAAATGGATTCGATTTTGTGCGGGTGTTCCGCTCAAAACCTTTATTTTTTTCAACAAACGCAATACAGACAATGCAGGGTTTTATTTTGCGCTTAACAATAAAGCCATGCCACATGGTGTTTGTGAATGAAAAAACAGCCAAGTTTTCACTTGGCTGTTTTCATGTGGTTGCATTTTAAAACATCACTGCACGTCTATACAGGTACAACACACTTCTCATGCTCATACAACGGCTTCGAGTGGCTTGAAGTGACTCATTCGCCTGGACCGAACCACCTTGACTGAATCACCCCGAATGCGTCACTCGCGCTTACTTGATTTTATCAACCGTCACGAAAGCTTTGTTTTTCTCTTCTTGGATGGTGATCATGGTGTCTTTACGTTCACCCGTTGCATCGTCAAAAGAGATCGGGCCACTCAAACCTGTGGCCGTGATGCCTTTCATTGCAGCCGCTACTTTTGCAGGCTCAGTTGAACCCGCTTTTTTGACCGCTTCAACCAAAGTCAACACAGCGTCGTAAGCGAATGGGGCAAAACCTTGTACTTTTTGACCTGCAAAGCGTTTTTCAAAACGTTCTTTGAATGATACCCCTTCCTTCATTTCAGCCAATGGCACGCCCGTCACTGAGCAAATCGTGCCTTCAGCAGCTTCGCCAGCCAAAGAGATGTAGTTGTCTGTGCACACGGCATCAGGCATCAACAACAATGATTTCAAGCCCAATTCACGTGCTTGTTTTGAGAATGTTGCAGCGGTGTCATCCAAGCCACCCCACATCACAGCATCCGCACCCGCACCTTTGATTTTTGTCAAAATGTTTTTGAAGTCAGTGGTTTTGTCTGTGGCGGCATCATGAGAAACAACATTCAAACCCAATTCTTTTGCTTTTTTCTCAACTTGATCGGCCATGCCTTTACCGTATGTGGTCGCATCATCCACGATGGCAATGGTTTTCACGCCTTTTTTCTGTGCATACACGGCCAACGCAGGGCCTTGCATGCCATCATGAGCCACCATGCGGTACATCAACGTGCCGCCACTCTCAGATTTTGATGCTTTAACAGTCACATCTGGGTTGGTCGCTGATGGCGTGATGGCCACCAAACCTGCTTTTGCATAAATTGGCTGAGCCGCCATGGTCACTCCTGAATTGTAGTGACCGATCACAGCAGAGATGTTTTTGTCATCCGCAATTTTTTGCGCAACAATCGTACCTTGTTTTGGATCCGCACCGTCGTCTTCAGAAATGAGTTCAAGCATGTATTTTTTGCCTGCAACCTCAACACCGCCTTTTGCATTCACTTCTTCTACGGCCAGTTGAGCACCAGCTTGATTGTCTTTACCTGCATTGGCAGTGCCACCAGACAATGGGCTCACGCTTGCAATTTTAATCACGTTTGCGCCAGCAGCCGCTGCACCGCCATCGGCTTTTTTTTCATCTTTTGCAGCACCACCGCAAGCGGCCAAAGAAAAAGCAGCAGCAATTGCAGCAGTCAAGCTTAATTTATTGAACAACATGTGAATCTCCTTAAAGGTTGAATACCAATTTAATTTATACGTACTGTCATGTTAATGGTCATGGAAAGCCAGAACGATGCGCGCAGTTTAAGCCAAGAGCTTCCCTTTAACATACCTTTTTTACAGCATCTTGCACCATTTTGGTGACAAAACACAGCAACATTAATTAAAGGGTCACCATAAACATCCAACTCAAATGACCGCTCACCATCCATAAAGCCCCTACACAGCGTGAGACATTGTAGAGCCAGTTTGTTTGTACAAAATCTGCTTTTTCACAAAGAATTCACAATTTAATTTCTTTTTATTGATTTTCTCAAAATTAAATTTCAACAAAGAACCAAAAATTTCACTTTTTTAAAGTGGATGCCCATTGACGAACATCATGGACTCATTCTTCAACATTTTGTACCACACCTCATTGTCCGTCAATGGCGCCGTTGCAATCACGGCAACACGGTCATCGGGTGTGGTGTGATTGGCGAAGTCAATCAACACATCGGTGTCCAATAAGTGAGCCGTTGTAAACGGATGCTCGCGGACAATAAAATACAGCTGGGTGGAGCAGTGCGCCCACATGACTTGGCCATTCGACAAGCAAAAGTTAAACACACCGAAATCAGCAATATGTGCCGCAATGGGCTTCAACGCCGCATTGATCTCCACGGGCGTGGGTGGATTGGCAGCCGTTCGCCCCTCAAACACACGACGCAACTCTTGCAACATATAACAAAAAGCCCGCTCACTGTCGGTCGAGCCAATCGGGCTGTACAGCCCATTCAACTCAGGATAAAAATCAATCAAATTGCCATTGTGTGCAAACACCCAATGCCGTCCCCACATTTCACGAACAAAAGGGTGACAGTTTTGCAAATTCACCTCACCTTGGGTCGCCTTGCGAATATGCGCAATCACATTCAAGGATTTAATCGGATACGAACGCACCAAATGAGCCACAGGGGAGGTGGCCGATGGCTGGCAATCCATCAACAAACGACAGGCGCGTTCTTCAAAAAAAGCGATGCCCCAACCATCGGTGTGGTGATCCGTCGTACCACCCCGCTGGGTAAAACCTTCAAAAGAAAACACGATGTCCGTGGGTGTATTGCAATTCATTCCGAGCAGTTGGCACATGACGATACAATCAATCCATTAAAAATCAAAATAAAAAAGAAGTGTGGACTCCAGTGTATCGAAAATAAAAAGCCTTCGCACAAAAACCGTCGCACTGTGATTGTGCAGTGCCTCATCAAATCATATCAACGCGGCCTTCGCTGATAGCTGACACATGAAAAAAGTGGAAAACAGGTATTTTCCACTTGCTTGCCCCATCAAAAAACAAACCCTCACATTGGAGGGCTGTTTTTTGATGCTTCTTATGATTAAATTATGATCAAATCGCGATTGAATTAAAACACAACCCCTCATTTTTAGATGAAGGGCTGAGTAATTCAGTACTAAAAAAGCATGTGATCGGCTGATTCACTTGATTGACTACTTGATTAACAATTAAACAATGCCTGCAAATTTCCACCCCATCGTTTCTCCTGCATTCAAAGGCACCAACGATTGCCCATCCACAAAGCTCAAAGCATCAGGCAAAGTCCACTCCTCTTTAAGTAAGCGAACCTTACGGGCATTCAATGGCAGACCATAAAATTGCGCGCCGAACACACTCGAAAAACCTTCAAGTTTATCCAACGCACCCACTTGCTCAAATGCCGTCGCGTACAACTCCATCGCATGCAAAGCCGTATAGCAACCCGCACAACCGCATGCATTTTCTTTGGTGTGTTGCGCATGCGGCGCACTGTCTGTGCCCAAGAAAAAGCGCGGATTACCCGATGCCGCCGCGGCAATCAAAGCTTCGCGATGCGATTCGCGCTTAAGGATAGGCAAACAGAAATAATGCGGACGAATGCCACCCACCAGCATGGCATTGCGATTGTAAAGCAAATGGTGAGCGGTGATGGTTGAGGCAATGCCGTCTTCACTGCTGGCGACGTATTCAGCAGCATGACGCGTTGTGATGTGCTCCAACACGACTTTTAATTTCGGATAGCGTGCGCGCAAAGGAATCAAAATGCGGTCAATAAACACAGCTTCGCGGTCAAAAATATCGATGTCCGCATCGGTCACCTCACCATGCACAAGCAGTGGCAAACCAAGCGCTTCCATCATCTCAAGTGCCGCCGAGCAACGATCCAACGACGTCACGCCCGCATCGGAGTTTGTCGTCGCGCCAGCAGGGTACAATTTAAAACCTTTGACTCCCGCTTTAAACGCAGCTTCCACCTCTTCTGGGCTGGTGCGATCGGTCAAATACAAGGTCATCAGCGGTGTGAAATCAACGCCCTCTGGGGTGGCGGCCATAATTCGAGCTTGATACGCTGTCGCCATGTCAGCCGAAGTCACGGGCGGTTTCAGATTGGGCATGATCATCGCGCGCGCGAACTGGTGTGCCGTATGCGGCACAACGGTGCCCAGTGCGTCGCCGTCGCGCAGGTGCACGTGCATGTCGTCAGGTTGAATGATGTCGATGTGAGTGGGGGTCATGATTTGCCTTTGTTGCGGTGTGATGCCAATAAAAACGCAATTGTATAACTGTTCTGCTCAATTTCGTTCAGTTCCGTTCAAAGTTTGGGAACAAAGTTTCAGAAAAATGACTTGGAAAAAGCCATCGCTTACTTTACCCCCCACACCATTCAATCCATCACAGCCAATAAGAAAAGGTCATAACGGCCACTCACAGGGCATGATCGCCTGCGCGTGCCCGCATCCACGCCCCTCATCACCAGCATCAGCCAGCCGTCACTTTAAACTTATGGCTCAAATCTTTCGGCAGCACCGCTAAAGCCGCACCGATTTTTCGCGCAATGCTGCGATAATGCAAGGCATGCGCGCTGTTTGGATCGCTTGCAACCGTGGGCTGACCGCTGTCCGCTTGCACGCGAATGTCCATTGCCAAAGGCAATTGACCGAGCAGCGGCACATCAAAATCGGCGCTCATCTTCATCGCCCCGCCCGCACCAAAAATGGCCTCTTCGTGACCGCAGTTTGAGCAGGTGTGCAAAGCCATGTTTTCCACAATGCCCAACACAGGGATGTTGGTTTTTTCAAACATTTTCAAGCCTTTGCGTGCATCCAACAGCGCCAAATCCTGAGGGGTGGTGACGATGACCGCGCCCGTGACGGGGATTTTTTGCGACAGCGTCAACTGAATGTCCCCCGTGCCGGGTGGCATGTCGATGATGAGGTAATCCAAGTGGTCCCATGCCGTTTGTCCGAACAATTGCTGCAACGCTTGCGACACCATCGGCCCTCGCCACGCCATCGGCGAATCACTGTCGATCAAAAAGCCAATCGAACTCGCTTGCACGCCATAACGCGCAGGGGGCACCATTTTTTCTTCTGCATTCAACGCGGGCTTGCCTTCCAGCTTCAGCAGCAACGGCACCGACGGCCCATAAATGTCCGCATCCAGCAGCCCCACGCGCGCGCCCTCATGCGCCAAAGCCAGCGCAATATTCACAGCCGTTGTGCTTTTGCCCACGCCGCCTTTACCTGAAGCCACCGCAATGACGTTTTTAACATTCGGCGCCACCGTTAAACCCGCTTGCACCAAGTGGGCATCAATTTTCGTGCTGATGTCAATGTTTAAATCCATGTCGGCAACCGCACACATGCGATCGCGCAAATCATCGTGCTGGCTGGCACAGGCAAATGGCAAAACCACCTCAATGGCACGCGCACGGATCGATTTAATGGCGCGCGCTTGGCCTAAAGTTAAAGCAGAATCACTGCTGATGGCGACCGCCTCAAGCGCTGCGCGCATTTGTTCTTCGTTCATGGGTTTTCCCTGTGTTAAAATCGCAGTTGCTCAAAAAAGCAAAGCCTCGCGGCTCTGCTTTTTCAGTTCAAATTAAACATGTTGCGAACCGCTTCACCGCCCTGCGGGTAAACCCCTCACAACATTTAGCCAAATCCGCCCACCTTTTGCCAAGCAAACTGTTGAACGGATGGCTGCATTTCGTGCCCAGTCAAAAAGAAAAACACCATGTCAAATCAACGTCAAATTCTCGTCACATCCGCCTTGCCTTATGCCAATGGTCAAATTCACATCGGCCATTTGGTCGAATACATTCAAACGGACGTTTGGGTGCGCTACCTTAAACTGAACCAGCACGAAGTATACTACGTCGGCGCAGATGACACACACGGCGCGCCGATCATGCTCCGCGCAGAAAAAGAGGGCATCACGCCCAAACAGCTGATCGACACGGTGTGGACAGAGCACAAACGCGATTTTGACGCATTTGGCATTTCGTTCGACAACTATTACAGCACCGATTCAGCTGAAAACGAAGTCCTCGCCAGCCAAATTTACAACGCACTCAAAGCCAATGACCTCATCGCCATCAAAGACGTTGAGCAATATTACGACCCCGTTAAGGAAATGTTTCTTGCCGATCGTTTCATCAAAGGCGAGTGCCCCAAATGCCACTCGAAAGACCAATACGGCGACTCATGTGAAGTCTGCGGCTCGACTTACGCCCCGACCGATCTGATCAATCCGTTCTCAACCATTTCAGGCGCAACGCCTGAACGCCGCACGTCTGAGCATTACTTCTTCAAATTATCAGATGAACGCTGCGAAACCTTCCTGCGCGGTTGGGTACAGGGTTTGGCGCAACAAGAAGCCACCAACAAAATGCAAGAATGGTTAGGCAACAGCGATGAACACAAACTCGGCGACTGGGACATCTCGCGCGACGCCCCGTACTTTGGCTTTGAAATTCCCGATGCCCCCGGTAAATATTTCTACGTCTGGCTCGATGCACCCGTCGGCTACTACGCCAGCTTCAAAAACCTGTGCGATAAAAACGGCCTCGATTTTGATGCATGGGTCAAACCCGATTCCAGCACCGAGCAATACCATTTCATCGGTAAAGACATTTTGTACTTCCACACCTTGTTTTGGCCTGCCATGCTCAAGTTCTCAGGTTTCCGCACGCCGACCAATGTGTTTGCCCACGGCTTCTTGACCGTGGACGGCGCAAAAATGTCCAAATCACGCGGCACATTCATCACCGCCCACAGCTACATCGAAACAGGCATGAACCCCGAATGGCTGCGCTACTACTTTGCCGCCAAACTCAACGCCAGCATGGAAGATCTGGATTTGAACATGGACGATTTCATCGCCCGCACCAACTCCGACCTCATTGGCAAATACATCAACATCGCCAGCCGCGCCGCAGGCTTCCTCATCAAACGTTTTGATGGCCAAGTGGTCGATGCCGCCATGAACCACGAGGTCTTGAATGGCCTGCGCGCCGCACAAAGCACCATTGGTGAGCTCTACGAAGCACGCGAATTTGGCAAAGCCATGCGCGCCATCATGGCCTTGACCGATGACGTGAATGTCTTCATCGACGCCAACAAACCATGGGAACTCGCCAAAGACGCAGAAAAAGCCAACGAGCTGCAAGCCGTGTGCAGCATCTGCCTCGAAGCATTCCGCATATTAACAGTGTATTTGTCGCCTGTTTTGCCCGAAACCGCAGCGAAAGCCTACGCTTTCCTCAACATCAGCACCCAAACATGGGCAGACATCCACACGCCATTGAGCGCCGCACAAACCATCAACCCATACACACACATGATGACCCGCGTCGATGACAAACAAATTGCCGCCTTGATTGCTGCCAACGCAGAATCATTGCAAGCGACCGACAACACCAGCTCGACAAGCGGCGCAGCGACCCCCGCCATTGCACCGATTGCTGAAACAATCACCATCGATGATTTTGCCAAAATCGATTTACGCATCGCCAAAATCCTCGACTGCAAAGCAGTTGAAGGTTCAACAAAATTACTTCAACTCACATTGGATGCGGGTGAGGGCACAACCCGCAACGTTTTCTCAGGCATTGCTGGCGCATATAAACCCGAAGATTTGGTCGGCAAACTCACCGTCCTCGTCGCCAACCTTGCACCGCGTAAAATGAAATTTGGCATCTCCGAAGGCATGGTGCTGTGTGCCAGTGCGGCCGACGAGAAAGCCAGCCCTGGCTTGTACCTGCTCGAACCCAATGCAGGCGCACAACCTGGCATGCGCATTTCATAAACATCGTCTTGCAAGGTGCTTTAACCAACATTAACGACCGTCAGCCGCTTAAACGAACGAAAATTTCACCAAATATTCAAATAGTATTTGACAGCTTTAGAAAACATCGCTAGAATCTCGTTCTGTTGTGTTAGCCCGTTTAGCTCATCTGGTAGAGCACCTGACTTGTAATCAGGGGGTGGTGGGTTCAAGTCCTGCAACGGGCACCAGAAATATTAAACCTCAGTCTTTTGACTGAGGTTTTTTGCATTTACGCGCTCAATTGCCTATAATTGAGCCATCCTACCGTGGCGCACTGAGCTGGTGTGCACCACGGTTTATTTTGCTGATTTTCTATTCGTCGCTTAGCACCCCTTTGCGATCGACTTTTTTGGAACCCCCATGACTCGCGTTCACAACTTCTCCGCTGGCCCTGCCGCATTGCCCTTACCTGTTTTACAACAAATGCAAGCTGAAATGCTGGACTTCAAAGGCACAGGCATGAGCGTGATGGAAATGAGTCACCGCGGCCCTGTGTTCATGGAGGTGCTGAAACGTGCTTTTGACACCTTGCGTCGCCTGCTGAACGTGCCTGACAATTATGAAATTTTGTTTTTACAAGGCGGTGCGCAAGGTGAAAATGCGATCATCCCCATGAATTTGCTCGGCGGTGATCGCACAACCTCCGATCACGTGATTTCAGGCGCATGGTCGATCAAAACCCAAAAAGAAGCGGGCAAGTATGGCACGTCCAACATCATCGCCAACGCCAATGACGGCGAAGGCCGCTACACCTATTTCCCCGAGCCGGATCAGTGGCAATTGAGCGAACACAGCGCGTATGTGTCGATTTGCACCAATGAAACCATTCACGGCGTGGAGTGGTATCCATCCGCTGAATTGGCGGCGAAAATCGAGGCGAGCGGTTCTTTTCTCGTGGCGGACATGTCCTCGCACATCCTGTCTCGCCCCATCGACATCAGCCGCTACGGCGTGATTTATGGTGGCGCGCAGAAAAACATTGGTCCATCGGGCTTAACTTTTGTGATTGTACGCAACGATCTGCTGGATCGTGCGCAATCCATCTGCCCGTCTGCGTTCACGTGGCGCAATGTGGCGGACAACGACTCGATGTTCAATACGCCACCGACGTTGGCGATTTATTGCGCAGGCTTGGTGTTTGAATGGCTGGAAGCCAATGGCGGTCTGGAGGCAATGGCGCGCGTGAACGATGCCAAAGCCAAATTACTGTACGATGCCATTGACAACAGCACCCTGTACCGCAATGATGTGCAACCCGCATACCGCTCATGCATGAATGTGCCATTTTTCCTCAATGACGAATCACTGAACCAAGCCTTTTTGGACGGCGCTGCCGCCGCGGGCATGGCGGGTTTGAAAGGTCACAAAATGGTCGGCGGCATGCGCGCTTCGATTTACAACGCCGTATCATTGGAATCCGTACACGCACTGGTGGCGTATATGGAGGCATTTGAACGCGATCACGCCTAATCACATCACCGCTCAGATCAACCAAGCCACCAAGGTCAAACCAATGCCTGACAATCAAGCCCTGCAAACCGTCGACACCGAGCTCGCCCCCTTGCGCGTGCAAATTGACGCTCTGGACACACAGCTCATCACCTTGCTCAACGAACGTGCCAAACTCGCACAAGCCGTCGGTCATGTGAAGCAAAAATACAAACAACCCGTGTTTCGCCCCGAACGTGAAGCACAGGTGTTGGAAAAAATTGCCCAACGCAACCCCGGCCCGCTGCCCTCACACCACCTGCAAGCCCTGTGGCGCGAAGTCATGAGCGTGTGCCGCGCGATGGAAGAAGCAGTCAAAGTCGCCTTTCTCGGCCCTGCGGGCACATACACCGAACAAGCCATGGCGAAGCAATTTGGCCACGCGATTCACGGCATTGATTGCAGCACCATTGATGACATTTTCCGCACTGTCGAGGCCGATGGCGCGGCCTTTGGCGTGGTGCCGATTGAAAACTCAATTGAAGGCGCGATCAACCGCACCATGGACCTGCTGCTGTCCACACCCTTGAAAATCTGTGGCGAAGTCTCACTGGCCATCAACCATCATTTGCTGCAAATCGCAGGCGACATGAGCGGCGTGACCACCATCGTCGCCCACCCGCAAGCCTTGGCGCAATGCCACCACTGGCTCAAGGAACATTACCCACACATCGAACAAAAACCCGTCGGCAGCAACGCCCAAGGCGCACAAATGGCGCAAAATGACCCAACGATTGCCGCCATCGCCAGCGACATCGCCGCCGCCACATACGGCCTGCAAACCGTCACCACTGGCATCCAAGACGACGCCAACAACCGCACGCGTTTCATCGTCATCGGCAAGCAATTGTGCGGCACCAGCCCGAATGACAAAACCTCGCTCATCCTCGCCACCCCCAACAAAGCAGGCGCATTGTACGATTTGCTCGAGCCGCTCGCCAAACACGGCGTCTCGATGTTGCGATTTGAATCACGCCCCGCCAAACAAAAAGGTTGGGAATATTTCTTTTACATTGATTTTGCAGGACACATCGAGCAAGCCAACGTCCAAGCGGCATTGGCTCAATTGGAAAACAATTCAGCGTTTTATAAATGCTTGGGATCGTATCCTGTGACGGCTTAATCCATCCAGCATGTCGCTTGCAACCAACGCCACGCATCGCGATGTTTTTCCCACATAAAACAACGCGCTGCCATCGTCTCGGTCATGATGCAAACAACCACCATGACCTTTTCGACTCACATCACATGAACACACACATGAAAATATTCCCCGCGCTACCCGCCCCAAAAATCAACAACCTCCTCCTCATCGGCGCGGGTTTGATTGGCGGCTCACTCACCCTCGCACTCAAGCACGCGGGCGTGGTACGCCATGTCATCGGCTCGGGGCGCAGTGCAACGGTCATGGATGAAGCGGTGCGACTCGGTGTGGTTGATGTGGCGGCTCACCGCGACTCACCCGAATTCATCCACGCGGTGAAAACCGCCGACGTCATCGTGCTCGCCATGCCCGTGGGACAAACGCGCACCGTATGCGAACTGATCGCACCGCACATTCAGCCCGATACCCTCATCACCGACGTGGGCAGCACAAAAACCTCGGTGTACAACGATGCGCATGCCGCACTCGGTGACAAAATCGCACAATTCGTTTTAGCCCACCCGATCGCAGGCCGTGAAATCAACGGCCCCGCAGCGGCTTTGGCCGATTTGTACGTCAATAAAAAAGTCATGATTTGCCCGCACGCGCACAACCACACCGCCGACATCGACACCATCGCCGCACTGTGGCAAGCCACGGGCGCACAGGTATTTGAATTGAGCCTCGCCGCCCACGACGAAATCTTCGCCGCCGTTTCGCATTTGCCACACGTCCTCGCTTACGCCCTGATGAACCACGTCGCCGATTCGGATTTATCTGTTGATAAGTTCGCCATGGCGGGCGCAGGTTTCCGCGACTTCACCCGCATCGCCGCCGCCAGCCCTGAAATGTGGCGCGATGTGTGTTTGGCGAATAAAGAGGCGATTTTGGCGGAGCTGGATGGGTATTTAAGTCATGTGCAGGAGTTGCGTAACGACATCGCAGCAAACCGTTCGGATGAAATTTTGATGCAGTTTATGAAAGCAAGTGAAAAACGATTAGGATGGGGAAGACATCTTAAAAACGAGTGAAACCTGCAGAACTGCTAAAATAGAAAAAAACAGGAGTAACAAGTGAAAATTAATATAAATAATTTAGGTTTAATTGGCCAAGCGAATATCGAGCTGGCCGACCTAACCATAGTCTGTGGTGAAAACAACACGGGTAAAACCTATGTAACCTATTTAATTTATTGTTTGCTACAAAGCTGGCAAGCATTAACTGAAATAGACATAGATGACGAACTAGAAGAATTGCGTCAAAAAGGAAGCGTGCAAATCAACCTTCAGCACGTCATTGTCGACCACTGGCAAGAGTTATGCAAACAATCCACAAATAAACTCGTGAAGCGCTTACCAGACATGTTGGCAGCGAAAAGTGAGTTGTTTACTAAATTTCAACTTGAGGTTGAAATTCCATTAGACACAGAAGCTCTCACGCAACAAGGTTACAACGATGAACTGCGCAGCCCTCAAGGCAACCTTTTGTTAACTCTTTCCAAAGAGAAAGGCTCGTTGAATTTTGAAATCACCTCCTTGCAGACCGAGGGTAAGCCTTTGGATGCCATTAATCTAGAACGGTTCATTGAAGACAGACTACTTAATTTTGTTTTTGAGGGCGTTATACCCGATGTAATGATTGCCAGTACTGAGCGAACAGGTGCAACCACATTTAAAAAACAACTCAATTTAGCCACCACCAATTTATTAGAGCTTCTCAGCCAATCGCACAAAGAGGGCGAACAAAGCATAACACCAATGCAAGTTTTTGAAACCATGTATGCACGCCGAGAATACGCGCTACCCGTGCAACAGAACGTTCGGTTTATCAATCAACTACCTAACGTGACTGATACAGAAAGCGAACTATGCCAACAATACCCAGAGCTTTTGAAATCATTTGAAGCAATTGTCGGCGGAACATATGTGACCAATAAAGATGGGGCTACTCATTTCAAACCCAAAGGAACGACCACACCTAAATTAAGCCTAGGGGAGGTATCCAGCTCTGTTCGTTCTTTGATGATTGTTTGGTATTGGTTAAAATATGAAGCTAAAAGAGGTGGAATGCTGATTATTGATGAACCTGAACTCAACTTACATCCTGCGAATCAACGTCGATTAGCGCGTTTTTTAGTGGCATTGGTTAATCATGGTGTGAAGGTTTTTATCACCACGCACTCAGACTATATTGTGCGGGAATTCAACACACTCATCATGCTTAACAGCGTAAACACAGAAAAACTTCCGACTGCTAAGGAGCTATCAGACTACTCATACACTGATAGGTTAGACTATAACAAAGTTAAAATGTATATGACCACTCGGAAAACCAAAGCGGCAAAGATCTATGGCTTGAGTGAGACAAAAATCACCTCGGAGTTTGGAATTGATGCCCCAAATTTTGACGCAGTTATTCGTGATATGCAGGAGGTGCAAGATTTCTTGCGTTATGGAGATTACGAATGACAAGAAGATTGCAAATGACAAATCAAGAAGCTCTAGATGTTATAAAAAACCTATTTGTAGAGACTAAAATCTCCACACCCATAAATGGTGAATTAACAATTTATGAAAACGGTAGACAAGCAACATTGAGGGAAATTCATTTAAAAAACACAAAAGATTGCTTCATCGTAAAGTATGACGAATGTGGTTTTATGAATCAGAGCACTTTCAAGCCTGACCACCCCTCTCTTTTTAAAGCATGTGACGCAATTGTTTTTTGTATTAATAAGGGCTCACCATGCATTCTTTTTTGTGAACTAAAATCAAGCAAGCCCAATAAGTCTGTCGTTAGCCCCCAACTTAACGGAGGATTGTGTTTCTTTGAGTGCTTGTCATCCATACTAAAAAACCATCATAACTGTGAGATACCCTTTTCGGAATGGAAAAAATATTTTTTTGTTTTTTACAGTGGTGCAAGTGTGCAAAAACGAACAATTCAAAAGAATCAGCAAATACAATCAACAGCAACTCGACCAGCTTATATTTCAACCAAAAATGCGCAGGCATTTTATTTACAACAATTACTTGAAGAATACTAAAATTTTAATTCCATGAAGCACATCACCTTAAACCCCGCCACCTCCGCCCGTGGCGACATCAAACTCCCCGGCTCTAAAAGCATCTCCAATCGCGTTTTATTACTCGCGGCGTTGTCCGCCAAAGGTCAAATCACCCGCGTGCGTGACGTGCTCGATTCGGACGACACGCGCGTGATGCTCGATGCGCTCAATGCCTTGGGCGTTGAAGTCCAGCAAATTGCCGAGCACGATTACGACGTGACAGGTACGGGCGGTGATTTCCCGAACAAGGACGCGGATTTGTTCATGGGCAATGCGGGCACGGCGATTCGTCCGTTGACGGCGGTTTTGGCCTTGCAAAATGGGACGTATAACTTGCACGGGGTGCCGCGCATGCACGAGCGGCCGATTGGCGATTTGATTGAGGCGTTGCAGCAGATTGGCGTGCAGGTTGAGTACGAAGGGACAGTGGGCTATCCGCCGTTTGTGTTGTCGCCGGCTCAATTACCTGCGGGTGATTTGAGTCTGTCGATCAAGGGCAATGTGTCGAGCCAGTTCCTCACGGCGGTGTTGATGGCGGCGCCGTTGTTGGCGAAACAAACGCAACGCACGGTGACAATTCACGTCATCGGCGAGTTGATTTCTAAGCCATACATTGAGATCACGTTGAATTTAATGGCGCGGTTTGGCGTGAACGTGGTGCGCGATGGCTGGTCATCGTTCACGGTGGCGGCAGATGCGAATTACACGTCACCCAAAGAAATTTACGTCGAAGGCGATGCATCGTCCGCGTCGTATTTTCTCGCGCTGGGTGCGCTTGGCGGCGGACCTCTGCGCGTCACGGGCGTGGGTTTATCAAGCATCCAAGGCGATGTGAAATTCGCCAATGCCCTGCAAATGATGGGTGCGAATGTGATGATGGGCGAAAACTGGATTGAAGTGCGCGGCATCCACCATGAGGACGATCCAGAGGAAACACAACTCAAAGGGATCACCCTCGATTGCAACCACATCCCCGATGCGGCGATGACGTTGGCCACGGCGGCGTTGTTCGCCAAAGGCACAACGACGTTGACCAACATCGCTTCGTGGCGTGTCAAGGAAACAGACCGCTTGAGTGCCATGGCGACGGAGCTGCGCAAAGTTGGTGCGACGGTCGAAGAGGGCAGCGATTACATCGTGATCACGCCACCCGCAGCAGACGGCTGGACACATGCTGAAATTGACACGTATGACGACCACCGCATGGCGATGTGTTTTTCGTTGGTGGCCTTATCAAAAGTCGGTGTGACGATCAATGACCCCAAATGTGTGGGCAAAACATTTCCGACGTATTTTGAGGTGTTGGCAGGCTTGCTTAATTGAGCACTCAACTTTAAATCAAGGAAAATGAAAGGTAGGGGATATGAACTTTTTGGATGTTCTTTTAAAGTTATTGCCGTTTACACATAAAGACGGCTCGGGCACACATTTTGGATTGATGGCGTTAGATGCAGCCGACTGGATTATCACCGCGTTTATTTTGGTTTTGTGGGGAATCTTTGGACGGGCGTTATGGACGTTATATCAATCAAAACGAGCTGATGAGGTGATGGTTTCACTTCTCCACGATGAGCTGTCAAAGAACAAAGGCAGCATCGAGGACGGCTACAACGATTTTGTCGAATCATTAAAAAAAGACGATGAACTATCGGGTTTATGGAACGAGTTTGATGAAAGCCTCATCAAAACCACCAATCCGCTCACAAATAAAACCGAGATTCGCAACTCAATTGATGCCGAGTATTTTTTCAACAAACACACTTTACTCTCTCATTTGGGTACGAAATACTATGCCGCCATTCCGTCTATTTTGTTGGGAATTGGTTTAATTGGTACGTTCTTCGGGTTGTTTTTTGGTTTGGTGCAGCTCAATATGGGCGGCGATGATACTGAATTGCTTAAAGACTCGATGGCAAAACTCATCAACGCAGCAGGGGTTAAATTTGCCGCGTCAATTTGGGGTTTGGGCTTGTCGTTGGCGTTTACGTTTTATGAAAAATACTCCGAGGGTAAATTAGAGCAACGCATCGAAAAAATTCAATGGCTGGTCAACACCGCGTTTAAACGCAAAACAGCCGAGCAGAGTTTGGCGGTGATGGAGTTTGAGTCCAAGCAACAAACCAACGAGTTGCGCAATCTGTCGATTAGCCTGACCGATGACTCAGTCAACAAACTCTCCGATGCGCTGGGTCAAAAGATCAAAGAAACATTGGAAATTGCGATTGGCGAACCGATTCAGCACATGACGCGCAATATGGGCGGCACGGCAGAACACACCTTGTACGACACCATGAAATCATTTAGTGGTGGTTTGGGTGATGAGTTTGTCAGCGGGATGCGCAATATGATGAATGAGGTTTTGGCAGAGATTCGACAAACCACGGGTACAGATGCCGCGCAACTGCAAACGACATTGTCCACGCTTACATCAACTTTGTCTGACCTCAAACAAACCTTTGATGAGCAAAACAGCAAAACCAAACAAGCCACCGATGACACGCTCAAGGCTTTGAGCGATGGTTTGGCGCAAATCGGCAGTAGTGTTGCAACTCATAATGAGGGGTTGCAAACTTCAATGAAGACCATTTTGGGCTTGGTCCAAACTCAAGCCGATGTGCACGCAACACACACGGGTCAATTGGGCGATACAACAACGCAAGCCACTACGCAAATCAGCGAGACGGTCAATAAGACGCTGACAGGCATCCGCGAGACGTTGGAGGATTTGACCCACAGCATTCACGAAACTTTTAAAGGGATGCAAGAGACGATTGAGCAATCCAAAAATCAATTGCTCCCTGTACCTGACTATTTGCGCCAATTTGCCAGCAGCACCGAAAGCCTTAAAACCAGCGCGGAAAGTGCCGACAGCGGGGCGCAAAAATTATCACAGTCAGTTGGTGGTTTGGATACGGCAAACAATGTACTCAAAGCCTCAATGGCAGGCTTTGCCGCCGCATTGGCCGCGCAACAATCCAACATGACTGATGTATCAGAGCAACTGGGGCAAACCGTTGAACATGCTGGCGACATTACCCAAAGCACTCAAGCGACCTATGAGCATTTGGCGAAAGGTTATAGTGAATTGTTAGAGAAAAACGCCCAAAGTATTGCAGGTTTTACCGAGCAAGTTAAAGAGTACAAAAAACAAGCCGACGAAGGCATTGCTGCCTATCAAAGCCAAACCGATGCCAACATCAAAGCAACCTTGGGCGCATTTGATGCGCAACTCAAAGACTTTGCAACCAGTTTGAGCGGTGCGATAGCTGAACTAAATGCCACAGTTGAGGGCTTGAGCGAAATGATGGGGCGTAACAAATCATGATACAGCGACAACGACCCAGCGGTGGTGAAGCCGTGGACGAGGGGCATTATTGGATTTCTATATCCGATTTAATGACTTCTCTTCTGTTTATTTTTATCATTATTTTGGCTTATACGATTTTGACCTTGACTGAAAAATCGGATCAACATAAAAAAAATGTTAGCGAACGCACTGCTTTGCTAACTGCAATAGAAACAAGCTTAGCGAAAGAAGAAATTGATATTCAGGCGATTAAAAAAGACGGCATTATAAGGCTTAGGACAGATAATTTTTTTGAACCCAGCTCTGCAGAATTGAGTGTGGATGGTAAAAAAACAGTAGCAATTATTGCAAAGGTTATACAAGAGGAACTGGAAAAAAAGGATTATAAAGAAGCGATTGATACTATTTTTATTGAGGGGCATACTGATAACGAGCCAACGAGTATGGTAGATGGGAACGATGGAAACATGCTCTTGTCAGCAAAGCGAGCAATTAACACTTACGCCACAATGGATGAAGCTGAACATATCGGGGAGGCGACAAACCATGGTAAAAGCTTATATTCATATAGCGGCTATGCAGCCACTCGCCCCATCCAATGTGACGACCAAAGCTCCCAAGATTGCCGAGCAAAAAATAGACGTATTGAGTTTTTCTTTGCCTTGGCGCAACCAGTAGATCCGAACGAAAAAGGGAAAGAGTGATGGTGTCTGAGTTTTATCAAAATTTCCCAACCGATAGTTTTAAAACAAGCTTGAGCAAAGCCAGTGACGATTTAAACCAAATCGGCAACGGTAGGCAAGCTGGTGAAGCGTATAACGCCGTGGTTGAGCGGTTGTGGGCGTTGGCGAATCATCGGCAATTGACTCGTTTTGGTTTTGAAACGCATGGACAGGTGCGTTATGCAGTGGCGGCATTGGTGCAGGAGCGCGGTGAGGTGGCGGGCGATGAGGATTTATTGACTCGTCTGGTTAAAAAATCAAGGTTTAAGGCTTTGATGGATGAGTTGTTGGCGTTTGAGCAAGAAGGTTTTGATACAAATAACGCGCATCAGCGATTGACTCCAAAACTGCTTAACTTGTATTACCAACGTTATTTTAGTTTTGAGGCGGGGATTGCGGATGATGCCTTGCGCAGCGCATTGCTTGGGCCGATCAAGCAAATGTTGCGCCGTTATGATGGACGTCATCGCATGACTGTGTTGGCGAAAAGCCATGCGCCGCTGCTTGAGGGTAAGTTGGATAAAGTGTTGCGTGATTTTGATGATGTCAAACCGCTCGATGAAATCCGTGCAGAGTTGATTTTGTCGAACAACCACGAAATTTTTCAACGCTTGCGTTTGCTGCGTTTGTTGGTCAATATTCGGGCGTTGCGTGCCAATCAATATGATGTGCAGGTCAAGCAACTGTTTGCCGACGTTAAGCAGTATCCGTATGTGTGGGCGAATGCACAGCGTTTGATTTTAGAAGAGTGTGTGCGTGAAATGCTGCTTAAGTGCAAAAGGCTCAATGAGGTTTGCGAGGACTGGCAGCAATTTATTTTTGAAACAATTGGTGATCCACGCTCATTTGATGATTCTGTAATCCAATCTTGGGGAAGAGTTGGTCGTGATTTATATGATTGGTATTTGGGTTTAAAGTCACGAGGTGATTTACTTGAGTTTTTGAATATTATGACTGATAAACCACGTGATGCAATAGTTGGTGGAGGAAATGAAGCGGATAACAATGAACGCCTTGTTTATCCGTATCGCAGGCAATTCTGGTTGCAATACGTACCTCATGCAAAACGAACAAAGATAATGCTCGGCGGAGATAATTTTTTGTTTTTACAAAAAAAACATCCTAAAATTGCTGCACGCTTTTCAATGGATAAGCAGACGTATAGCACGCTTGAAGAAAGAAAACGGTCTTGTGTATATGTTGATTTTGGTGGTTTTTGCATCATTGAAGGAACTCATGACGCAAGCATTCGGATTTATCAAACGCCCCCAATTGATTTAACAGACTCAAAATACCGTTATACGGAGTTTCATCAGCAAGTTTACAGTGATCGGCCAGAAATAAACCTGCTTAAAGAGTTCAGACACGTGAACTCAGAAAACTATGCTTGGCAAAATAGAGTGCGCGTCTTGCTGAATCAATGGACAAAACCGCCTATAACCTTGGAATCAATTCTGCTGCCTGTTGATCAAACTCCACAAAGGATTGCGCAAATCCGTGATTATTTGTTACGTAATAACCAAAATCCAAATTAAGAGACATAAAATGATTCAGCTCCCTATCCTCACCCCATTCGCCCAAACCACCGCTGAAAATATTGCCAACGATGGTTTGGGGCGCATCATTACCGACAATGCGGGTAATCCAATCATCGAAATTAACGATGCCGATATTTACCAAATCGAACCTGAACGCTTGGCGCAACTCAATGCGCCATTGTTGTTTGAAGGTTATTTGTCGGTGCAAATGCGCGGCACGCCTGCACAAGCAGCGTGTCAGTTTTTGCCCCAATTTGCTGATGGGCGCGGGCAAGATTTGCATGGCGTGAGACGTGAAGGCTGTGTGTTGCGACTCAATCAGTTTACGGCGTATCTGTTGCCGCAGACGATGTTTGAGTTGAGCGCGTTAATCGAGCAGGCGAATCAGCCAAACGCCGATGAGGCACTGCGCTGGCGTGTGGTGGAGCGGGCAAAAAATGCGGGCGATCGCGTACGTTTTGAGGGTTTGCCTGACAATACTGTATTTCAAGACAGTATTGCGGTGGCAATGGATGTGGTCATGAATGCGAATGGTTCTGTGTCGATACAGCCGCGCATCAACGGCGTATCTGAGCACACTTATTTAAACCACAAAGAACGCTTGAATGAAGAAGGGCGCACGATTTTGGTCATGACCGAAGTGCGTGGTGAAGGCGAAAATCGGCATGTGGTGCGACAAATCACCGAGGCGGAGGTCATCAAGGCGCACCAACGCATTCAGGCGGTCGGGCGCATTGCACGTGAGGATGTGAGTAAGTTTTTAGACAATCCTGCGGCGTTTATTTTGAATGATGAAGAGTCCGTAGGTGATGTGGCGATTGATTTTGGCAGTTACCGTATTACAGGTATGGGCGAGCCGTACGTGGGGTACTTTGGTTCTAAAAACTTAGACTCACCGATTAAACAAGCCTTGATGCAAGATGGCGACCCAAAAGTACATGAGGAAATCCGCCAGCGCGTAGTTGAGTCGGTGGATAAGCGGAGTGTGACTGAGGTTAAAGCTTTGATTGAACGAATTGAGCAAGCTGAACAGAATAGCACGCCACAGATTGAGTTGCCCAATGGTGAGGTTTTGCCACAAGCAGGGTTTGCAACAGCAAAGGCGGCATTAAGCAAAGTCGCTCAAAAAGCCACCGAACAAGTAGGCGGGGCGGCTGGTAAATTGGTGATTCAAATCAAACCCAATGATGAGGAGGGTATTGATTTTGATTTTGTGACCCGTAAACCATTGAGCGAGATACGGATTAACCATCAAGAGCCATCTAGTTTATTTAATGCAATCGCCTTTCCACCGAAGTCATATCAAGTAGCAGGGGTCAATTGGCTCAAAGATTTGTTTGATGCAGACTATCGCGGCGGGATTTTGGCAGATGATATGGGGCTGGGTAAGACCTATCAAATGGTGGTATTTATGAACCATTTACTTGGTTTACCGCAGTATCAAGGTGTGAATGCACAGCGCATGCTGATTGTTGCACCCACGATTTTATTGGATAACTGGCGTGATGAAATCGATAAATTTGTAGTGGACGCGAAAGCACGGAAAAAATTTAAGGTGAAAGTCGTGCGCGGCAGCGACTTGGCTTATCGCAATCTAAAAAAACAAGGCGACACGCGCCCATACAACTCATTTGATGTGGCAAGTTTTTTAACGGTTGAAGAGCAGCCTAATGTGTTGATTATCAGTTACGAGACCTTGAGCAATTACGAACTTTCATTTATTGACAAGGTATTTAACTGGGGGTGTGTAATTTATGACGAGGCCCACAAAATTAAAAATCCCAATGCACAAATCTCGCGGGCTGCAAGAGCATTGAGTAGCCTCACACCATTTAGTGCATTATTGACAGGTACGCCGATTGAAAATGAATTACGTGATTTATGGGCGTTGTTTGACGTGTTTGATCCTGCGCATTTGGGCTCGTGGAAAGCGTTTAAAAAAGAGTTTGTGACCAATGCTGTTGATGTCGATACACGGCTGCGTGAACGCGCGGGTAATTATGTTTTGCGTCGATTCAAAAAAGACTATTTAGGCAATGAGTTGCCGCAAAAAATTGAACAAACGCATGAGGTGCAGTTTTCAATCGATGAAGCCGAAGGTTACTTGAATATTAAAAATCAAGAAGCCGCCGCATTGGTAAGGCTACATGGCTTAAAAGCCTTTGGTTTGCATCCTGAATTAAAAAATGCCCCCAATCAAAATGTGGATTTGAAAGCTTTTTCAAAAACCGTTGAGTTGTTGCGTTTGTTAGACAGTATTAAAAACAAAGGTGAAAAAGCGATTATCTTTGTTATGAGCCGAGTGGCGCAAGATGCTCTTCGTTTTGGTATTCAAACCCAGTTTGGCATAAATGTGTCGATTATCAATGGCGACAATAATAGCTCTGCGCAGGTCAAAGACAAGCTGGGTAGCTTCAAAGCCACTGAAGGTTTTGCGGTGATTATATTGTCTACTTTGGCAGCGGGCGTGGGTTTGACGATTACTGAGGCGAATCACGTCATCCATTATGAACGTTGGTGGAATGCCTCCAAAGAAGACCAAGCGAGCGACCGCGCCTATCGGATTGGCGCGACCCGTGATGTTTATATTCATCATATTATTGGTGCCTTACCGCTTGTAGATGGTGTGCAAGCCTTGTCATTTGATCAAGCTTTGAATCAATTGATTGTTCAAAAACGCACTACCGCTGGTTATCTTGTGCCAGCCAAAGGTGTTCATACCACCGACATTATCGATGCCACCATGCAAGCAACACTTAGAGAAAAGATTGCCGCAATGGATTGGCAAGAGTTTGAGGTGTTGGTTAAAAAAATCTATGAAGCGCAAGGGTTTGAATGCGAATTGACCCCTGCTTATCCTGCACGTGAATATGGTGCGGACATTGTCGGCAAAAAATCAAATGAGACTATTGTTGTTCAGTGCAAACACAGCCAAAGTAACAAAGCTAAAGATGAAACGGTCATTTACCAATTACAAGAAGAAGCGAGAGAGTACTACAAAGCAAACAAACTCATTGCGGTGACTAATGTACAGTTTTCATCGGCAGCCAAAAATTTGGGTGCGAAATATAATGTTACCTTAATTGAGCAAGAAACCTTAGAACAGCAAATACGTGATTTTGGTATTGATATTTAACAAATTTTATAGTTTTTTTTGGCTGTGCTTTTTACTTTAATTTAAAGTCAACAGAGTCATAACCAAACTGAAATAAAAAGGGGGAACAGATGAAAAAAACGATATGGGCTGGGTTAATGATTTGGAGCACCGCAAGTTTGGCGGCGCCTCAAGTGTTGCTGGATGCGGCAAGTGCTTATAAAAAGAGTGGGGCTCAGTCATTTGTCAGCACACTTTTAACAAATTCAGTGACCTTGCAATTGGCCAATATGTCCGCCGCCGATTTGCAGCGCAGCTTTGAAAGCATTGAAGCCACCTGCGGCCGGTTCACAGGCATGGATGTTGTCAAGGAGGTGGATGTTTCACCTCAATCTAAAATGGTTTATTTTTCCTTAAACTATGGTAAATGTGCACTGTTCAGCAATGCCCTTTTTTACAAAAGCACTGATGGCGACGTGCTGGCCTCCGTTGCGGCGTACACCAACCCTTACACCGCGTGGCCTCGCTTTTTAATTGAAGGCAAATAAATGAATACCATTCAAGCCCAAACCTTCGGCGGTCAAATCCTCCGCGCTCACCTGTTGGGCACAGAGATTTTTTACTGTCCAGCCGATCTTCAACCACCCCCCACCCCCGCGCGTGGCGGTGTGCCGGTGTTGTTTCCACAATTTGGCACATTGGGGACTTTGACCAAGCATGGGTTTGCCCGCACGCAGGAATGGCAAGTGTTTTCGATGCTGGAAGGGTGCGTGTCGGCGAGTCTGTTGTTGACCGAGCGAGCCGATTGGCCGCATCGGGCGCAATTGAACATGGATGCGTCGATTGAAGATGAGCACATCGACATGTACTTTGAAGTGCGCAATGTCGGTGAGTCGGCGTTTGAGTGGACAGGCGGCGTACACCCGTATTTTCTGGTGGGCGATGTGTTGCAAACTCGCGTTGAGGGTTTGTTGGAGCAGCCTGTGTTGGACTTGGCAACGGCAGACCTCGCTCACTCAGCGATCGATCAAGCGCACGCCATCACGCCTGAAGTGCGTTTGTATTCACCGAATATGAATGTGCGTTTGACGCAAGAGGGCTATGATGCGTGGCAGGTGTGGAACCCCTCTGCACAGCACCTTTTGAACGACATCCCTCATGCCGATTGGCAACGCTTTTTGTGTGTTGAACCTGTGGTGTTGACACCCAAAACTTTAGCGGTCGGTGAAACTTGGGTGGGCCGCTTCACCATCACATTGATTGATGACATCAAGTGATGACTCAGTTGATTGAATTAGTTGATTGAATTATTGGCAATTATTTATGGCTCTTAAGCACACGATTTTTAAGGTTGAACTGGCGATCGCTGACATGGATCGACATTATTACGAAACCCACAGTTTGACGGTGGCGCAACACCCCTCTGAGACGGAGGAGCGCATGATGGTGCGGATTTTTGCCTTTGCGCGACATGCGCATGAGCGTTTGGTCTTTGCCAAAGGGCTGTCGGTCGACGATGAACCCGATCTGTGGCACATCGATTACACGGGTGATATTCTGACGTGGATCGATGTGGGTTTGCCCGATGAACGGCGCATCCGCAAGGCGTGCGGTCGTTCAAATGAGGTGATGGTGTATTTATACGGTGGCAACATCGCCGACATGTGGTGGAAGGACAATGAAAGCAAGGTCAAGTCCTTGTCCAAAGTGTCGGTGTTCAATTTACCCGACACCAGCGCATTGACGGCCATGGCAAAGCGCAACATGCAATTGCAATATTCCATCCAAGATGGTGAAGTGTGGCTGAGCGATGCGCAGGACGCACATTCAATCGTGGTGGACACATTGCAATTGGCGAACGCTTAAGCAAGGTGAGGGAAAAGCAAAGCAGCACTTGCTGGCCGACCACCGTTTAAAGGTGAGACAAAGCGTGGGTCACATGGGCGCTCACCGATACCATTCAGTGATCCCATTCACCGATGCCACATGGTGGTCATTTTATAAAGCAGCCCAAATGATCATTTGGTGTTTGTGGGTAGTGTTTAGTGGTTAAGGGTTAAGCAGTTGTTGCACATCGTGTGCAATGATTGGGGCGGTTGTGCCGTAAGGAATGGACACACGGGTGCGGCCTTCGCTGTCGATCAAGTAGGCGTTTGCACTGTGATTCATTGTGTAGAATGGCCCAGTGCCTACTTTTTCATAGACGATGTTGAAATCCTTGGCAATTTTTTGTGTGTTGTCTGGGCTGGTGTATGCACCGATCACGGCGGGGTCAAATGCCGCAGCATAGGCTTTTAAGACTTCTGGCGTGTCTCGCTCGGGGTCGATGCTGACAAAAACGATGCGCAGACGATCGGCATCTGCTTTATTTTTAATCAACTCTTGCTTGACCAATTTCATTGTGCCCAACGTGGTCGGACACACATCTGGACATTGCGTGAAGCCAAAAAACAACGCTGTGACTTGATTCGGCGCGGGTGCGCTGAGTTGTACCGTGCCACCACTGGCGTTTTTGAGCTCCACTTGAGTCGCGTAGCCTGAGCCGGTCACATTTTGATTGAGGAGTTGAGGAGAGGGTCGGCATGCGCCCAAAACGATCGCACAGGTGAGGGCCAAGCCCATCGCTTTGAAGGCCGACAATAAGGTCATGCGCCCCGTCATGATTGCGTTCATTTATAAGTTCTCCGTTGTTCAAGTTGCGAAGTTAGGCTTTCGAGCGACACCGTGTGCGTGCCCGACAATGGCTTTGATGCGCGGACTTGCCAAACCTGACCATACAGCACCTGTAAGCTGAGTTCGCGTAAGCCTTGATCAAAAAGCTGCTGCAATTTTCCACGCCAGACCTCACGTGCCGCCCCATCCATGCCCCTCAATTGTGGCAACAGGGCATTGATGTCATGCCACATTGTGGCGCAATCGGCATACGTCAAGGGCACAGACTCGACGTCCAACACCGGCAAGCCAAAATGCAACACTTGTAAACGCGCGCCCGCATCCATGATGTTCGGCCAATGGGCGAGCAGCTCAAGCCATTCGGGTTGCGCGTTGACCAACTCGGGTAAGCCACCCGCCGCAAAAGTTGCAAACAACAACACACCTTCATCGGCAAACCATTTTGGGAAAAGCTCAAAATCGTTTAACACATCCTCGGAAGCCTCCAACACGAGCGGTGCAAACACCAATTGTGCGGCAGGCTGGTGGGGCGCGTGTGCAGTCAACTGTGCCCATGTGATGGGGTTCACTTGTGCGCCCACGTTTAAGGTCTTTTTTAAGCGCGAAAACAAAGAGGGTGCCTCACGGTGGGCATTGAGTTGCCATTGTGACAGCGGCGCATTTAAACCTTCGCTGACAAAAGCTTCTGGCGGCAAAGGTGCAAGGCTGATTTCGCGCATCAAGGCAGGTAAAATTTTAATTGACACACTGCGCTCAATCAAGCCACGCGCAACATAATGCACGAGGGCGGCGGGGATGCTGGGCAGGGCTGAGGTTGGTTTTTGAGGCGTGGGCATGGCGTGGTATGATGCACAAATGGAAAACCACATTCTAACATGGTCACGCACCCAAACGATACGCGTCCGCAACCAACTGGCACGCTGGGTCGGCGGCTGTGTGTACTGCGGCGGCTCGGGTGCGGCATGTGCTTTTTCCCCGAGGCTGTGCGCACCCTGCGCCGACAAACTGACGGGGCTGAATGTTCACCGCTGCGGACAGTGTGCCGTGATGTTGATGACCGATGATGCGTTGTGTTTGCCGTGCATGCAGTCACCCCCTGCCTTGCGTTATGTGTTTGCCTTCGCCGATTATCACTCGGTGATGCAGCATTTGATTTTGAATTATAAATTCCACAATATGCTGCACGCCGCCCCCGTGCTCGCAGACATGCTACATGCGGCGTTGACCTTGTACGCACAACACCTGCGCCCTGATGTGATTGTGCCTGTGCCACAGTTCGATGGCTTGACCCACATGCGCGGTTTTGTGCCTTTGTTGCACATTGTGCGGCAGGTCGATGTTCAAAGACTGTGGCTCAATCCACCCCAAATTCAAGCCAACGCGGTGATTCGCTTGCATCACGCCCATTTACAAGTCTCAAGCGCCCCTGAGCAACGCCGCCAACAAATTAAAAACGCCTTTGCGGCCGCCTGTGATTTTACGGGGCAACAGGTGTTGCTGATTGATGATGTGTACACCACGGGCGCAACGCTGAATGAGCTGGCACGTGTTTGCTTGGAAGCGGGCGCGAAAAGCGTCGATGCGCTTGTGTTGGCACGTGGGCGCAAAGTAAAATAGCGATCATACCGTGTGGTCAATGGCTCACATGCCACCCGCCGCGACGGCCCTCACTTGCGAAAGCCACAATGAACGCTGAAGACATCACCCAGTTGTACCGCCAAAAAAATTATGCCTTGGCCGAAAAAGAGGCCAAAGCAGCATTGCTGCTGGATCCCAACAACGTGCATTTGCTGTACATTTATGCCTTGATCATGTCTGCGCAAATGCAATTCGCGCCCGCTCTGGGTGCATGCAGTCGGATTTTGAAACAAGAACCCAACCATGCTTACGCCCTATCTGCACTGGTGACCTGCTGTGTGCAACTGGGCTTACCCGATTTGGCCGAAGCACACATTCAACAATGCTCACAAACGGACTCACCCACCACTCAATCATGGCTGGCAGGGCTGTACGGTAGCTTGGCCATGTACGATCATGCCATCGACAGCCAAAGCAAGGTTTGCGCGGCACACCCCAATGACCCTTATGCTCGCTACATGCTGGGTACATTGCAAATGAGTGCGGGTCTGGTCGATGAGGGCATGCGCAACTACCAACACCATGCCAGCCGCAATATGGTGCGCACTTACCGCACCGACATGTTAAACAACGGCTGGGACATTGAAAAGTATTGGGAAGGGGAGTCGGTCGCAGGCAAAACCATTTTGATTTGCCCCATGGGTGGTTATGGTGATTTCATGCAATTTTGCCGCTATGTCAAAGCACTCAAAGACATGGGGGCGGCGCGTGTTTTGGGACTGATGGGCAATCCACGCATTCATGGCTTGCTCCGTTCATGTGCGAATTTGGAAGTGATCGAACACCATGAAAGGCACGAATTTGACTTTTGGACGGATCCATTTGGACTGTGTGCTTACCTTCAGCCCCAACACGGCTTCATGTCGCAAGACCATTATTTGACAGCACCCTCATCGGATTGGGCCAATCAAACGGTTCAAACCATTCAAGCGCGCGCTGCAGGCAAACGTTGCATTGGCATTTCATGGTACAGCGACACCGCAGATGCAGGCACACGCAGTGTGCCTTTGGCGACGCTACTGCCGTTGTTTGGCCTGCCCGACATCCATTGGGTCATCATGCAACGTGGTTTGGCGCTGGAAGAGTTTCGCGCCTCTGGTTTAGACCAAATCTGCTCCATCGTCAGCGAGGATGCCACTTTTGATGACACGGCGGCCATTGTCAATCAGCTCGAAGCCGTGGTCAGCATTGATTCATACATGACGCACCTCACCGCCGCCATCGGCAAACCCGTGTATTTCATGGCCAGTCGCGCACTCGATTGGCGACACATGAACAATGAAACGCAATCGCCGTGGTACCCGCGCACCACCATCGTCCGTCAACCCATGATTGGCGATTGGCGCAGTGTGGTGCAACAACTGAGTACTTTGCTGACCTCACCCAACGCTTAACCCCTTAGAAAAACGCCACACATGTTCAATCTCGTCCTCGTTCAGCCCGAAATCCCACCCAACACCGGCAACATCATCCGCTTGTGCGCCAACACTGGCGCACAACTTCACCTCATCAAACCGCTTGGTTTCCCACTGGATGATGCACGCATGCGCCGCGCAGGGTTGGATTACCATGAGTTTTCTGATTTGAAAGTGTACGAAGACTGGCTGGATTTCATCACCACCGCGCAACCCGAAGCCGCACGGATGTTTGCCTTGACCACCAAAGGCTCGCACGTGCTGTCGGAAACACGTTTTCAAGCCAACGACTGGTTTATTTTTGGCTCTGAAACCAGCGGCCTACCCGACCATGTGCGTGATTTTTTCCCTTTGACGCAGCGCATCCGCTTGCCCATGATGCCAAACAACCGCAGCTTAAATTTGTCCAACACAGCGGCCATCATTGTTTATGAAGCATGGCGGCAATGTGGTTTTGCAGGTGGGCAATAAGCGGTGAGTGGACTTTCAGAATCCGAACAGCGCCAAATTGATTGGCATGCCCCATGGTTGGCGCACATCTCAGAACGTGCGGAGCTGGCCGGCAGTGCAGATTTAATGGCCGCACTCAATCAGTGCCTTGCGGGCACCTCATCTGTGACGGGCGCGGGAAAACCCTTGCATTTCATCCCGCAAGATGACCTGCCCGAGGGTGAGGCGTATGAGGCACACATTGCGGCCACAGGCGGTGTGCCGACTCGCTTAAATTTGCATGATTTCTTCAACGCATGCATCTGGTTGACCTTTCCCAAAACCAAAGCAGTGCTCAATCAACGTCAAGCTGAACAGCTCAAACACTTCGGCGTGCAACACACACGCGGGATGGCACGCGACGCCCTGACGCTGTTCGATGAAAATGCGGCCCTTTTGGTGGTGAGTGACCCCCACATTGGCCATGCGCTGCGTGCTTTTGATTGGCACCATGCGCTGATCGCCTCGCGTGTGGATTGGGATGATCCATTCACGCCCCGCGCCGATGCGAAAGCCGTGCTGCACGCTTTCGGCCATGCGCTCATGGAAAAGCTCACCGCACCGCGCAAGGCGATTTGTGCCCACACATGGGTGATGCAAGTCGATGCGGATTGGTTTTCATTGCCACCAGCAGCGCGTTTGCTTGCACTGGACGCGATTTTGGCACAACAGATTCAAGCATGGGACATCAACCCGCGTGATTTTTGCCCACTGCCGATGCTCGGCGTACCGCATTTTTGGGCGGACAATGCGGACGAAACGTTTTACAATGACGAACGCGTGTTTCGCAGTGGGCGAATGCGTTTACAGACATCCACGCAGGGTGAGTGAGATCCTCTCAGCCTGCGCATACAACCGCCACCTCATTCCTTAAAGGCACATCATGGCAGTCAATTTCCCCAGCATCCATGCTGAACAACTCCACCCCGTCGCAGGCGTTGAACTTGGTTTCGCCCAAGCCGGCATTCGCAAAGCCGACAAAAAAGACGTGTTGGTGATTCGCCTCGCCGAAGGCACATCCGTTTCAGGCGTGTTCACCACCAACGCCTTCTGCGCCGCGCCTGTGCGCGTGTGCAAAGCCCATTTGGCGCAACGCGACAGCATCCGCGCCTTGGTGGTCAACACAGGCTGCGCCAATGCAGGCACAGGTGCACTGGGTTTGGCCAACGCGGAAAAAACATGTGCTGAATTGGCACAATTGCTGGGTTTCAAAGACGAACAAGTGCTGCCATTTTCCACGGGCGTGATCCTTGAACACCTGCCCATGGATCGCCTGCTCGCGGGTCTGCCTGCGGCCATCGCCAATTTAAAAGAAGACAATTGGTACAACGCCGCGCAAGCCATCATGACCACCGACACCTTGCCCAAAGCAGTGTCCAAGCAAATCACCTTACAAGGCAAAACCATCACACTCACCGGCATTTCCAAAGGTGCGGGCATGATTAAACCGAACATGGCCACCATGCTCGGCTACCTCGCCACCGATGCAGGCATCGCTCAAACCGATTTAGACGCCCTCACCAAAACCATCGCTGACGGCTCATTCAACAGCATCACCATCGACGGCGACACCTCAACCAATGACTCATTCATCGTCATGGCCACAGGTCAAAGCGGTGTCATGCTTGAACAAGGCACGGCCGATTTTGAACTGTTCGCCACCGCCCTGCAAGCCACGGCCACCGAACTCGCCCAACTCATCGTGCGCGATGGCGAAGGCGCCACCAAATTCATGAGCATCGTCGTTGAACAAGCTGAAAACTACGCCGAAGCCAAGCGCATCGCCTACAGCGTTGCGCATTCTCCTTTGGTCAAAACCGCCTTTTACGCCAGCGACCCCAATTTGGGCCGCATCCTTGCCGCCATCGGCTATGCCGGCGTGAA
>ERZ724504.58-NODE-58-length-61446-cov-6.565295_pt1 | contig 61446 bp, 54 predicted proteins | sample MGYA00376037_ERZ724504 | MGnify/ENA primary metagenome ERZ724504 (study PRJEB28724, sample SAMN07190888) | wastewater metagenome | isolation source: influent of sewage treatment plant in Hong Hong | place: USA: Christiansburg, Virginia | collected 2016-03-01 ... | reverse complement strand
TACAGCCGCTGAACAGGTTCGGACGCTGGGGAGTATTTCAGCAGCCTGTTAAAGCGACAGGCTCATACCAACTAAAAGCAGATAGTCGCTAACGATTGAAGCAGCCGCCGTGGAGTACCGCTCGCTTAAAGAAGCGCATCAAGGGGGATGCGCCGTAAATCTCGGACTGGTTATGCGGCGATCCCGAGGATTCTGTCGATACACCGGCAACGCGACGGCCTCGCCTTGTGATCTGCTTAGCTGCTTGTGCGTAATGGCACCTCACATTGAGCCTCAAGTTTGAGGCTCAAAGATGTCTGATACAGATGGATCGATTCAGTCGTTAAAAGCGAGGTGTGTATTTCAAGGTGAGCATGATGTTACGTGGATCGCCGTAGGTGGCGCCGGTGTACCCGGTGTAGCCGGGAACGATGTAGCGTTTATCAGCGATGTTGTTCAGGTTCATCGCTATGTTGACCTCTGGCGTGACCTGATAGGCAATTCGCATATTCCATGTGGTGAAACCGGCAATGTCGAATGAGCGGTCATAACCGAGCGTGTGGCTTTGCGTGGTAAAGCCGGCACTTGTGGTGAGTCGGTTCCAGTCGCCAGGCAGGCGGTAAGAGGCCCAGACGCGCAGCATGTGCTTGGGGGTCCAGGTGCTGAAGACCTTGCCCTGGTTGTCGGGGTCGCGCAAGAATTTGGTGGTATTGAAGGTATAGCCCGCCACCAATTGCAGGTCGCGCAGTACTTCACCGCTCACCTCGGTTTCAATGCCCTGGCTGCGAACCTTGCCGGACGCCGTGGAGCAGAACCAGCCATCGCAGGCATAACCTGATGCGATATCGTTGACGCCGCGATTCTTGTGGTCGTAGCGGAACACAGCGATTGAGGTGTTGACGCGCTTGTCCATCAACTCGCCTTTGATGCCGAGTTCGTAGTTCGATCCGATGACCGGCTCCAGCACCTTGCCTGCAGCCGTGCGTGCCGATTGGGGTTCGAACACGCTGGTGTAGCTGCCGTAGGCCGACCACTGAGGGGTCAGCGCGTACACCAAACCGGCATACGGGATGATCTCGCCCGATGCGTGCATGACTTCGCGGGTGTCGAACAGCGACCCTTTGTAGAGCAGGTCATACCAACTGGCTCGCGCACCCACGATGGCCGTCAGCGGCTCGGTGAGTTGAGCGCGCCAACTGGCATAGATGCCTTTTTGCTGCACGTCGTAGGATGAGAAAGCCTGCCGGCCGCCACCGGCCAGCAGACTGTCCACGGTGGGCTTGGGGCGGTTGTGATCTATGTTGAAGAGGTTGCCGCCCGACGTAAAGTTGCGGGCGTACATGTCGTCGGATTTGTACTTGGAGTAATCCGCACCCAGGGTCACTTCATGGCGTAGCCCCAGTGCATCGAAGCGGCCATTCACAAAAGCATCGAGCCCGACCTTGTTGGAGTCGAAGTGGGTGATCCAGTCCGCGTACGTCATTCCGCTTCCGTCCGCAGCCACGGCACCGTGCATGCGTTGGTGAGTGGAGTTGTTCGTCTCGCTCATATGCAAGGCCGAAACCTTGAGCTTCCAGTCAGCGTTGAAGCGGTGATTCAGATCGGCGTAAACCGTGGTCTGCTTGAGGTTGTCGCGATTCCACAATGCACCTGTGAACGTGGAACGGGGCAGTCCGACATCGCTGCCGTCTGCACGCAGAGGAACGCCGTAAATGAAGGGCCGCCCTTTGCTGTCTAGCTGACTCACTGCCAAGCCAACCGTCGTATCCGGGCTGATGTCGTAATCCAGCGCTGCATACAGGGAGCGAGCACGCTCGTTCACATAATCGACGAAAGAATGACTGCGGGCCTCGTCCACCACGACTCGACCGCGCAGCGTACCTTCGGCATTGAGTGGGCCCCCGGCGTCCAGTTGAACGCCGTAGCGATCCCAGGAGCCGGCACGCGTGGTCAGTGCCACGGTCTTCTCGTTTTGGCCGCGTTTGCGAACGAGGTTGACCGCGCCGCCGGGGCTGCCCGTGCCTTGCAACAGACCCGATGCGCCTCGCAGAACTTCCAGTCGGTCATAAAAGGCCATGCCTTCTGTAGCCCAGTTGCCGAGCGAGTACATATTGCGAGGAATCGCGACGCCGTCGTATTGCCAGTTGTCGATCTGGAAGCCGCGTGCCGCCAAAACCATGCCCTGTCCGACACCTGTTACGCCCACGGTACCGGTTGCGATGTTGGCAGCCTGCTTGAGATCCGTGATGCCTTGTTCGTCGAGCTGTTTGCGCGTGATCACGCTGATGGATTGTGGGATGTCTTTGAGCGCCTGATCGCCCTTGTTGAGGCTCACCGCACGCGCGACGAACGAGTCCGTTCCTTCGGTAGTGGCTCCGCGTTCCTCTTGGGCTGACACAGTCACCATCGGCATGGTTGCTGTGTCCGAGCTTTGCGACAGGCGTTGCACGATGACAGATGTTCCCTGTACTTCGGCATAGAGGCCACTACCCGCTAGCAAGCGATTCAGCGCTTCCCTCACGGTGAAGCGGCCTTGAACTGCGGGCGCGTTTCGGCCTTCGACCAAGGCTGGCTGCACCATCAATTCCAGATGAGCTTGGCGTGCGAGAAGAACCAGAGCTTGCGACAGCGGTTGCGCGGCGATCTGGATTTCAACCGGCGCAGTCTGCCTGACAGGCGCACTTTCCGTTTGAGCCTCAGCAGCTGAGGTTGCTAAAAGCAGGCTGACAGCTGCTGCTAAGGGTGCTGTATGGAATCGGAAACGGGGGCGAGAACGGGACATGCAAACACTCTCCAAAGATGCGAAACAAGAATCGTTCTCAGGAAGACGCATGACAATGCAAAACCCCAACCCGCAGGCATAATTTTTTTAAAACGTGTCGCGATGATTTTCCAGCAACGATGCCGCGACGGCGCTGAAGAAATGCTTTATTGACTCGCAATAATTTCCGTCAGCTCCCCGTTTTCCTTCAAGCGAACGGGAAGCACTTTGGGTAGGGCATAGCGGAAATGGGCCAACTTTTGCGGGTCAAAGGTGCCCGACAAGCGCAGTGCGCCCACTGCCGCGTCGTGCACCACCATATGCGTGGGGGCGTAGCGTTCGAATTCCGTCAAAGCCTGGGAGAGCGGCACGTTCTCCAGGGTAATTCGGCCGTCGCGCCAAGGGGCCATACCTGAAGCAGCAATCGCTTTCACGGGCCCCAAGCCTCCATCGGCACTGGCAACCATCTGCTGGCCAGCCATCAGCAGCACTGCAGCAGACTCGGGTGCGTGGCTGCCATCAGTTGGAAGCGGGCTCACGCGCACCTTGCCTTCCTCTACGGCGACTTGCACCGGGCTGCCTGCGGTGTTGCGCACTGCAAAGCGCGTGCCCACCACCGTCACTTTGGTGCTGCCGGCAATGACATCGAATGGTCGGGCGGCATCCTTTTGCACCTCGAACACGGCCTGTCCTTCCGGCAGCTTCACCTCGCGGCGCTGGCGGTACCAGCTCACTTCGATGCGTGTCGCGGTATCTAACCGCAGGCGACTGCCATCCGGCAACTGCACGCTCAACTGCTGCCCGCGCTCCGTTTGGTACATCTGCGTAAACAAGGGTTGCTGTTGCCAATGGTCCCAGGCCATATAGCCACTGCCGACGGCAAGTGCGACCACAAGGGCTGACAGTGCAGCTTGTGGGATCAGTGCAGACCACCATGATGGTTGATGCTCTGAGGAGTGGCTTTTTTCTTTCGACTTGGCTTGGTCCTGTTTTAGTTGAAGACGCAAGCGCTCAACGCCTGATTGCGGCAACGCATCCAACTCCCGCCAATCGGCCTGCCAGCGGTTGAATGCGGTTTCACAATCCGGGTGTCCAGCCAGCCAAGTGCGGAAAGCTGCGTTTGAATAGGCCGCATCGGGTGCATCGCTGTAGCGCGCAAACCACTCCAGGGCCTCGGCATCGAGGTCGCTGTTTGGCAGTTGGGCAATGGTGCGATCAGTCATGCGGATGCGAAAAGCCAGAGGCGATATGAAAGTAGACGCACGAGTCTGCCAAACCCCAATGCCGGAAAAGTAAAGAAAGCGCAAATTCTCATTTTCCGCTCCTAGACTGAGCAGTAAGAGGCAAGGAGTGCCCGCCACCCTGCATTTGCTCCTGACAGGCTCGACAGGCCTGCATTCCCAGTTTGATATGACGTTCCACCATGGTCACGGAAATGCCCATTTGCCGCGCCACTTCGGCTTGAGAGAGTCCGTCGAACTTGTGCAAGATGAACGCCTCGCGGCAGCGCAAAGGTAATTCGCCGATAGCAGTCAACAGTGCATCTACTGTTTGCGACGACATTGCAGCCACCTCTGGCTCGAGGGCTTCAGGGCCGGCGGTCAAATCCACTGCATCGACGGAGGAATCACCTTCCGCCGCTGCGTACGTTCCGCGCACTTCGCTGCGGCGGTACTGATCAATGACCAGGTTGCGAGCGGTGCGGTACAGCAGCGCACGCGGCTCGTTGATGGCTTCGCCAGACTGCTGCACGGCCAACACCCGGGCATAGCTTTCCTGCGCCAAGTCTGCCGCTGTATCGCGGTCTCTGACAGTTCCTTGCAGGAACCTCAACAACTCTCGGTAATAGTGAGCGAGCACAGGCGATCAGGGGTGGATTCAGCGTCTTAGTAGCGTATTCCGGCAAGTGCGGCCGGTCACCACTTTGGGGGCGAGTATACGATGTAAATGAGATTTAATCTCATTTAAAGAAGAGTGAGGGCTGGATACATCGCTTCAAAACTGTTTGCGCTGATGCATTTTTTGCGATGCAGTTACGCAGAAATTGCGGATACCTTCCCACCTTTTTGACTTGGCTCAATGCAGGGCAGAGCGAAGCCCGGCACAGTGAAGCCTATATGTTTACCATGCCCTCCCTGTCGCAAGCTGCCTCCAAGTTTGGGCAGCCTGAGAGCTTTGCTCCAGGCTCATGGCTCAGGCAACGTCGCCAACCCATAGATTCTGTGCTGTATCTGGAAAGCGGCAGCGTCATGCTGGGCGTGGGCCAGGACTCCTCCATGCGCCATCAGCTCGGGCAGGTGGATGGCCCAGCATGGCTGGATGCCGCTTTTGCGTTGCAAGATCGCCCGTCTTGCCTTGATATGCAGGCCCAGACGGCAGGGCGGCTCTACACCATTCCCTTGGCTCGCTTTCAGGCGGCGGTGGTCGAGCTGCCAGTTGCGGTGCAGCAACTGGTGAAAGACTTGGCCAAGGCCTACTGCTCGCAGACCGAGCTGGCCGTCAGCCGTCTGGCGCAAGATGCTGAAGCGCGCTGCGCCCAGTGGCTGCTGCACCATGCAACCCCTGCAATTGATGGCGTGGGCCTTCGCGTCACGCTTCAAGCCCGCAAGCGCCTGATAGCGGCTCAGTTGGGGATTGCTCCTGAAACTTTCTCGCGCGTGCTCAGGCAGTTGCGCGAGCATGGCCTGATTGCTGGGCGGGGTAATGTCATTGAATTGCCCAAGCCGGGTGCTCTGGAAGTGCTGGCGCTGGGGTAAGTCCCGGGATGCTCTGTAGGCCATGTAGCGCTTGGCTTTGCGCTCCGTGAGAGACGGCTGGAGCAGTGTTTGCTAACAGTCTCCGGGGTTTCCTCTCGTGAGGCAGTGTGCACGGGCTCTCTATATTGAAGCCTATGTCAGATACTGTTCCACTCTTGCAAGCAGAACCGCCATGGGTTGCTTCGCCGCAGCCTGTGGATACCGCCTTGGGCACGCATGTCGGCATGCTTCGTAAAAGCCCCGGCCCCATGCTGCGCAGCATGGTCTTGATCGCCATGATTGCAGTGCTATTGGTGGGGGCGGGCGCTGCGGGCTGGATGGCTTACTCCATGCGCAAGGTTGTCATGGAGGGGGCCCTACCAGCGCAGACCAAGGCGCTGGAGTACGCAGCCCGGTCACTGACCTTTAGGGTCGAGCAGCAGCAAAAGCCGTTGCATAGCCTAGCCATGGTGCTGTCAGAGCATATACAGGACTCTTCAGAGGCGATGGAGGCCATGCTCAAGCAGCCTGCATCCTTGGCCCAGCAGTTTGAGCAAGTGCAACTTGCCAATGACAAGGGACAGTTGCTGGTCAATCTGCATAAAGAACAGGCCAAGCCATTGCATCAGCTGGATGAGTCGTTGCGCGAAGTCCTTAAGCGGGTGTTGGCTGAAGGCAAGCCGATGACTCAGGCGTGGGTGCGTCCCAGCGATGCGGGTCTGCAGCTGAAATTTCATAGCGTGGTGCCAGTGCGTGATGCGCAGGGCAAGCTGAAGGGCGTGCTGGGAGGCACTTACAAAGTGCCTTTGACGGTGCTGTTCTCTCTGGAGGTGGGCTCTGCCAATGCAGGCAGTCAGTTGCTGCTGATTGACCGTGACCTGCATCCTCTGGCGCTCAGCAGCAAAGGCGAATGGCAATTGTCTGGAGGTGGTGCGGCATTGCCCAAAGAGCTGGACCCCGTCTGGCTCAAGACCGCACAGGCGGGTGCTGTCAGCGAACAGTGCAATAACAAACTCTTCAGCGCCATGCCCTTGCCCTGGGGGCAATGGACGCTGCTCAAGATGAGCGATGTTCAGGAATGGGTGCCCGGTATTTCATCAAAAATGATGGGCTGGCTGGCAGCTGCCTTGCTGGCGGTGGCGCTGGTATTGGGGGCTGTTCTCTGCCTGATTGCCTATCCGCTTACCGCCTTGTTCCGCACGGCAGAGTGGGCTGAGCGCCGTGGCCTGATGCTGGAAGTGGACGCTTCAGTCCGCGGTGCCAACTGGTGGCAGGCGCTGTCTGATCATGATTGGGGTGAGGCGCAGAGCCTGCGCACTGCGTTGCAGGCTCTGGGCGGTGGCTATGAAGTGCATGGTGAGCGAGAGCGTCAGCTGGAGCTGCAACTGCAAACATTGATGGACTATGCCCCTGTGGGCCTGATTGTGACGCATGGCTCCACGGTGCAGCGCGTGGGCATGCAGGCCGCCAGAGTTCTGGGTTACCAACCCAGAGAAATGCCGGGGCTGTCGGTGCGCGCCCTGTGCGCTACAGATGCGGACTACGCGGACTTGATGGAACGAGTTCGCCGGGCGCTTGATACCTACGGCCAATTTGATAGCGAGGTCTGCTTTGTGCGTAAAGACTCCAGGCCGATATGGGTGCGAATTCACGGGCAAAGCATGCAGCGCATGAGCCGGGTATGGGAGCTGACAGGCAAGGAGCTGGATGAGCATTACCTGGTCTGGGAGCTTGAAGATGTGACCACACAGCGCCAGTTGCGGGAGCAATCCAGCTGGAAGGCGATGCATGACCCGCTGACGCGCCTGCCCAACCGCACGGCCTTTGCTTTGCGTCTTAAAGAGTGGCTGCGTGAATATGCTTCGCCCGACTATCTGGAGAGCCTGAGCGCTGCGGGCACTGTCAGCCGTACGACGGCGGAGCCCGCAGTGCACGGCATCGTGCTGTATGTGGATCTGGATCACTTCTCTCAGGTCAACCGCCAGGGCGGCCGCGAGGTGGGCGATGAGGTGCTGGGCCATATTGCCCGGCTCATTGAATCCACAGTCCGCCCGCATGGCTGGGTGGCCCGCGTGGGCGGCGATGAATTTGCCATTCTCATGGCCGGTGTCAGCCGTGAGGAAGGCATGCGCCACGCGCAGCTGCTGTGCATGGCCATTCAGGATTGGGATGGCTCCTACCAGGGGCAGCGCTATATGTTGAGTGCGAGCATTGGCATGCTGCTGCTGGATGCCAGCTATCACACCGCTGCTACGGCCTTTAAGGGGGCGGACATGGCCTGCTATGCCGCCAAGCGCAAGGGGCGTAATCGTGTGGAAGTGATGGCTGCATCGGTGTGAGCGCGCGTTTCGTGCATCTGACTCACGGCTGTTGAGTCCAGCATTTGACGGATTGACCGCGCTGACTGAGTTACGCTCCGATACCGCTTTTTTGACAAAATAAAATAGGCCCAGCCAACAAATGGTCGGGTAGCCAAGCCCCATGCGTGACCAGACCTTGTTTGACAAGATAGACCTGCACCTGATCCGGGTGCTGCACACGGTGCTGACCGAGCGCAGCGTCTCTCGCGCTGCTTTGCGTCTGGGCATGCATCAGCCTGCGGTATCGGCGTCACTGCGCCGCTTGCGTGAACTGGCGGGCGACCCTTTGCTCGTGCGCTCGGGCGCGCAGATGCAGCCGACTGATGTGGGGCTGGGCATGGTGCAGCCATCGGCTGACATTCTTCGCGCCGCCGAAGGCCTGTTCAGCGATGCGCGCCAGTTTGACCCGCGGACCTCTACCCGCACCTTCCGGATTGCAGCCAGCGATTATCTGGACCCGCAGTTTCTACCCCGGCTGATGTCAACGCTCAAGGCGCAGGCACCTCACTGCCCGGTGGATTTTCTGCCGTTGAGTGCCGAGGCCCATTACGAAGGCCAGCTGGCCGATGGTGAAATTGATGTGGTTATTGGCAACTGGCCCCAGCCACCCGAAGGGCTGCACATGGCCAAGCTGTTTGAGGATGAGGTGGTCTGCCTCGTCAGCCCCAAGCACCCGGCAGTGCGTCGAGGCTGGGATGTGGCGCAATGGCTGCAGGCCGAGCATATTGCGCCCACCCCGGCTTATCCCGGTGCGCAGGGTGTGATTGACGAGCAATTGGCAGGCATGGGACTGAGCCGCCAGGTGGCTGCGCGTTGTGCGCATTTCAGCCTGATACCTGACATGGTGGCATCAAGCTTGCTTGTGATGACATCGGGCCGACTGTTCTGTGAACGCTTCAGCGAACGCCTGCCTTTAGCCATCTTGCCGTGCCCTGTGGAGTTTCCGCCATTGGTCTATTACCAGCTCTGGCACGCCCGTTCGCATGCCGGTGCAGCCACGCGCTGGTTGCGTGAGGTGGTGAGAAATGTGGCACTAACGCTGCGAAATCAATAGCTTGTATCCCGTTCCTGTTCAGCGCAGAGAGCCTGTTTGAGTCAATTTGTTATTTGAATTGAGAGACAATCCAGCGATGAATCCCCCCCCAACACAATCCCCGTCTGCGAATGCCCCTGCGCGCCTGCAGTTGGAGGGTATTACCAAGCGGTACCCAGCTGTTGTTGCAAACAGCAAGGTATCGCTGAAAGTCAAGCCCGGCGAGATCCACGCCATTCTGGGCGAGAACGGCGCTGGCAAGTCCACGCTGATGAAGATCATCTATGGTGCCGTCAAACCTGACGAAGGCACCATTTTGGTGGACGGCAAGCCGGTACAGATTCGTAACCCGCAAGAAGCCCGCGCGCTGGGCATTGCCATGGTGTTCCAGCACTTCAGCCTGTTTGACACGCTGACTGTGGCCGAGAACGTTTGGCTGGGTCTGGATAAGAGCATTTCCCTGGCCAAGGTCATAGAGCGCGTGCAAGCCACAGCGCGTGATTACGGCTTGGATGTTGATGCGCATCGCCCTGTGCACACTCTGTCTGTGGGTGAGATGCAGCGCGTGGAAATCATCCGTGCTTTGCTGACCAACCCGCGCGTGCTGATTCTGGATGAGCCAACCTCGGTGCTCACGCCTCAGGCCGTCGAAAAGCTGTTTGTCGTGCTGCGCCGTCTGGCCGCCGAAGGCTGTTCCATTCTCTACATCAGCCACAAGCTGCATGAGATTCGCTCGCTGTGCACGGCTTGTACCGTACTGCGCGGTGGCGTGGTGACGGGAGAGTGCAACCCGGCCAATGAAACCAATGCCTCGCTGTCGCGCATGATGATTGGTTCGGAGCCGCCAGAGCTGGAGCACCGCAGTGCCAACACCGGCGATACCGTGTTGCGCGTGCAGGGCCTGTCCATCAAGACGCAAGAGGCATTTGGTGTGGATCTGCAGGGCATTGCACTGCAGGTCAAGGCCGGTGAAGTGGTCGGCATTGCCGGTGTGTCTGGCAACGGTCAGAAAGAGCTGATGTACGCACTGTCGGGTGAAGACACGCGTGCCGAGCCTGAAATGGTGCAACTGCTGGGTAAGGGCGTGGGGCGCATGGGCCCCGGTCGTCGCCGCAGCATGGGTCTGCATTTTGTGCCAGAAGAGCGCCTGGGACGCGGTGCCGTGCCCAGCATGGGGCTGGCGCACAACCTGCTGCTGACCCGCAAAGATGCACTGGGCAAGGGCAGCTGGATTCGCATGAGCCAGTTGCAGGTCCAGGCCAAGGAAATCATTGCGCGCTTCAACGTCAAGGCCGGTGGCCCTGGCTCGTCAGCGCAGTCGCTGTCGGGCGGCAACCTGCAGAAGTTCATTGTGGGTCGTGAAATTGACGCCAAGCCGCGTCTGCTCATCATCTCTCAGCCCACCTGGGGGGTGGATGTGGGAGCTGCTGCGCAAATTCGTGGCGCAATTCTGAAGCTGCGCGATGAAGGTTGCGCGGTGCTGGTGCTCAGTGAGGAGTTAGACGAGTTGTTTGAGATATGTGACCGCCTGCATGTGGTGGCCAAGGGGCGTCTGAGCCCTTCGGTGCAAAGAGCGGATGCCACGGTGCAGCAGATTGGTGAATGGATGAGTGGCCTGTGGGAAAACACGGGCGCAGTGCAGGGAGCCGGTCATGCTTAAGCTGGAACAACGACCTCAGGCTTCCAAGTTCTGGACTTATGGCTCGCCCATTCTGGCGCTGTTGATTACGGTGTTGGTTGGCGTGTGCCTTTTTGCCCTGCTGGGCAAAGATCCTGTGAAGGGCCTGCAGGCCTTTTTCTGGGAACCCATCAAGTCTGGCTACGCTTTGGGTGAGCTGGCCATGAAGGCCACGCCGCTGCTGCTGATTGCGCTGGGGCTGGCCGTGTGCTTTCGCTCCAATATCTGGAATATTGGTGCCGAAGGCCAGTTTGTCATTGGCGCAGTGGCCGCAGGTGGCATGGCGCTGCTGGCGGACAAGACCACCGGGCCGTGGATTGTTCCCGCTATTTTGATCGCCGGCATGCTGGGCGGCATGGTCTGGGCTGGCATTGTGGCGTTGCTGCGTGACCGCTTCAACGCCAACGAAATTCTGGTCAGCCTGATGCTGGTCTATGTGGCTGTGCTGGTACTGGGCTATCTGGTCTACGGGCCGTGGAAGGACCCCATGGGTTACAACTTCCCGCAGACCAAGAGCTTTGAGCGTGTGACACAGATCCCGCGTCTGGTGCAGGGCATGCGTATGAACATCGGCGTCATCATTTCGCTGGTGGGTGCCGGTCTGCTGTGGGCATTTTTGTTCCGCACCCGCGCTGGCTTTGCGCTGCAGGTGGGCGGGCTCGCACCCGCTGCTGCACGCTACGCCGGCTTTTCCTCGCGCAAGGCGCTGTGGACAGCGCTGCTGATCTCTGGCGCTACCGCCGGTCTGGCGGGCGCGCTGGAAGTGGCTGGCCCGCTGGGTCAGCTCACGCCCTATGTTCCGGCTGGCTACGGCTTTGCCGCCATCATCGTGGCCTTTGTGGGCCGCCTGCACCCTGTAGGCATGATTTTCTCGGCCATTCTCATGAGCATGTTCTATATCGGTGGCGAGCTGGCGCAGTCGCGTCTGGGCCTGCCCAAGGCGCTGACAGGCGTGTTTCAGGGCCTGCTGCTGTTCACGCTGCTGGCCTGCGATACGTTGGTGGCTTACCGCATTCGCTGGGTGGCGCAAAAAGCCAGCGCCGCTATTTCTGCAGTGAAGGGAGCCTGATCTATGGAATCCTATGCACTGCTTCTGGGCTCCACGCTGAGCGCTGGCACCGTTCTGGCGCTGGCGGCTCTGGGTCTGCTCATCAACGAAAAAGCTGGCATCGTCAATCTGGGGGCTGAGGGCATGATGCTCTGCGCCGCCATTGCGGGCTTTGCAGCCACGGTTCACTCTGGCAGCACTTTGGTGGGTTTTGGCGCTGGCATGCTGGCGGGCGCGTTGCTGGCTGGCATCTTTGGTGTGCTGGTGATCTGGCTTAACACCAATCAGTACGCCACCGGTCTGGCGCTGTCGCTGTTTGGCGCAGGCTTCTCGGCCTTTGTGGGTCTGGGCTATGTGCAGGCCAAGCTGCCTGAGCTGCCCAAGTTTGCCATTCCCGGTCTGGCTGATCTGCCTGTGGTGGGCCCTGCGCTGTTCACCCTGCACCCCCTGGTGTACGGCTCGATTGCTCTGGCTGCTGTCATGGTCTGGTTTCTGTACCGCACGCGTGCTGGCCTGGTGCTGCGCGCCGTGGGTGAGTCGCCTTCGTCAGCCCATGCTCTGGGTTACCCCGTGCGCCGCATTCGCCTGATGGCGGTGATGTTTGGCGGTGCCATGTGCGGTCTGGCTGGAGCCTTCGTTTCGGTGGTCTACACACCGCTGTGGGTGGAAAACATGGTGTCGGGCCGCGGCTGGATTGCGCTGGCGCTGACCACCTTTGCCACCTGGCGTCCGGCCCGTATTTTGCTGGGGGCTTACCTGTTTGGTGGCGTGACCATGCTGCAGTTCCATCTGCAGGCCACGGGCGTGCAGATTCCGAGCCAGATTCTGTCCATGCTGCCGTACCTGGCCACTATCGTGGTGCTGGTGCTGATCTCGCGTAACCCCGCGTGGATTCGCGCCAACATGCCTGCATCCCTGGGGAAACCCTTCTACCCTGGAGCTTGACGCCCAGATGTGGTGCAATCCGTTTTTTAAAAAATACATGAGGACAATGACAATGAACACTCAGGGCAAGCGCGCTCTGATCAAGATGATTGGCCTGTCGGCTGTTTCCATGGCCGTTCTGACAGCCTGCGGTAAGAAGGAAGAGGCTCCTGCAGCCCCCGCTGCTGCGCCAGCGGCTGTGGCCCCTGCTGCAGACAAGCTCAAGGTCGGCTTCATGTATGTGAGCCCCATCGGCGACGGCGGCTGGACTTTCCAGCACGAGCTGGGTCGCAAGGCTATTCAGGAAAAGTTTGGCGACAAGATCGAAACCTCCATGGTTGAGAGCGTGCCTGAGTCCGCTGACGCTGAGCGTGTGATGCGCGACATGATCGGTCAGGGCAACAAGCTGGTGTTCGCCACCAGCTTTGGCTACCAGGATTTTGTGCAGAAGGTCGCTGCCGACAGCCAGGGCGTAAAGTTTGAACACGCCACCGGCTACAAGACGGCAGACAACGCTGCTGTGTACGACACCAAGACCTTTGAAGGTGCCTACCTGGCCGGTATCGTGGCGGGCGCTATGACCAAGACCAAGACTGTGGGCGTGGAGGCATCGGTGCCAATCCCTGAAGTGGTGCGCAACATCAACTCCTTCGTGCTGGGTGCCCAGAGCGTTGATCCTTCCATCAAGGCCAAGGTGGTCTGGGTGAATGAATGGTTTGCGCCTCCCAAGGAATCTGAAGCGGCCAACAGCCTGATCAACGGCGGTGTGGACGTGATGTACCAGAACACCAACTCTCCCGCTGTGCTGAAGACGGCTGAAGAGCGCGGTGCGCGCGCCTTCGGCAAGGACGGCGACATGAGCGGCTTCGCGCCCAAGGCCCACCTGGGCTCGGCTGTGATTGACTGGACCCCTTACTACACCAAGGTGGTGCAGGACACGCTGGACGGCAAGTGGCAGACCGGCAACTTCTGGTGGGGTGTGAAGGAAGGCGCCATCGATCTGAAGAAGATCGCTGACGACGTGCCCCAGGAAATCAAGGACAAGGTCGAGAAGGCCAAGGCCGGTATGAAGGACGGCACGTTTGCTGTCTGGACAGGTCCCGTCAAGGACAACGCTGGCAAGGAAGTGCTGGAAGCCGGCAAGGTAGCCGATGATGCCTGGCTGCGCAGCATCAACTTCTATGTGAACGGTATCGAGGGCAAAGTGCCCGGTGCCAAGTAAGCACTGTTTGCAGGACGCCTGAGCGGCGTCCGTCCAAGGCCCTTCGGGGCCTTTGTTTTTGCGCTGTCGTTTTAGAGAGACCCGTCTGCAACTTGGCTCAATTTATGCATATATTGATTAAGGCGCGATGGGGTTCTGTCTGACATCGCGTTCGCATTGAATAACTACCTCAACTTATCCAAGGAAAGACGAATGACTGATTTCAACAAGCGTTCATTGATCAAGGTCGCCGCCCTGACAGCCGTGGCTTCGGCAGCTCTCGTGGGCTGCGGCAAGAAGGAAGAAGCGCCAGCACCGGCTGCGACTCCTGCTGCCGCTCCAGCTCCTGCAGCGCCAGAGGCACTGAAAATCGCTTTCGCGTATGTAGGCCCTGTGGGTGATGGTGGTTATTCGTTTGCACATGATCAGGCTCGCAAGGCGCTGGAAGCCGCTCTGGGCGACAAGATCAAGACCTCCTATGTGGAAAGCGTGCCCGAAGGCGCTGACGCTGAGCGCGTGCTGCGCGACATGGCGTCTCAAGGCAATAAGCTGATCTTTGGCACCACCTTCGGCTACATGGACACTATCCAGAAGCTGGCCCCAGAATTTGCGGATGTGAAGTGGGAACACGCCACCGGCTACAAGACGGCTGCCAATGCCAGCACTTATGACTTCCGCACCTACGAAGGTGCTTACCTGGCGGGCGTGATCGCTGGTGCCATGACCAAGTCCAACACGCTGGGCGTGGTGGGCTCCGTGCCAATCCCTGAAGTGCTGCGCAACATCAACAGCTTCACGCTGGGCGCTCAGTCCATGAACCCCAAGATCAAGACCAAGGTGGTCTGGGTCAACGAATGGTTTGCTCCTCCCAAGGAAACAGAAGCTGCCACCAGCCTGATCAATGGCGGCGCCGACATCCTGTTCCAGAACACCGATTCGCCCGCCGTGCTCAAGACCGCTGAAGAAAAGGGTAAGCGCGCCTTTGGCTGGGATTCGGACATGACCGCCTACGGCCCCAAGGCTCACCTGGCATCGGCCATCTTCAACCCCTCCAACTACTACATCCAGACCGCCAACGCCGTGCTGAACGGTACCTGGAAGAGCCAGCAATCCTGGTGGGGTGTGAAGGAAGACGCGATTGACCTCGTTTCCATGGCTGAAGACATCCCCGCTGAAGCTAAGGCAAAGGTTGAGGAAGTGAAGAAGGGCCTGAAGGACGGTACATTCCATATCTGGAAGGGCCCGATCGCTGCCCAGGATGGCAAGGAGCTGGTCGCTGCCGGTGCAGTGGCTGACGATGCCTTCCTCAAGGGCGTGAACTTCTACGTCAAGGGCGTGGAAGGCAAGGTCCCCGGTGGCGACTCCAAGTAAGCGCCGCTAACCAGTTAACCAGCCTTCTGGGCTGTGACAGGGCCGCCGCAGAGCGGCCCTTTGTTTTGATAAAGATGAATAACCCCATGACTGAACGTACCCTCTGGCATCCTGTTGCCCAATCTTCTGAAGTAGTGAGCGCACCCTTGCCCGTTCAACTGCTGGAGCAGCCTGTGGTGCTGTGGCGCAATGCTGAAGGTGAGGTCCAGGCTTTTGTGGACCGCTGCCCGCACCGCGGCGCGCGCCTGTCCATGGGCCGCGTGGACAACGGCAATCTTGAGTGCCCTTATCACGGCTGGCAATTCTCGACGGGCGGGCAGTGCGTCAAAGTGCCCGCCGTGCCTGACTTCAAGCCCCCGGCATCGCAGTGCGTCAAGGCCTTTGAAGTGCAGGAAGCCTATGGCTTGGTCTGGGTGCGCCTGGAATCTAGCGACAGCCAGCTGCCCTTGTTCGCTGCCGAGTCTGATGAGCACCTGCGCAAAGTGAACTGCGGCCCTTATGACGTGGCCGCCAGCGCCCCCCGCATCATTGAGAACTTCCTGGACATGTCCCATTTCGGCTTTGTGCATGAGGGCTGGTTGGGCAGCCGCGATGCCACGGCCATGGCGACTTACAAGGTCGAGGCCAAGGAGACTGGCGTTATTGCCACTGGCTGCAAGGCCGTGCAACCCCAGTCCAACCTGCACTCCACACAGGCGGCGGAAGTCGAATACACCTACGAGGTGACGGCACCCTACACCGCCGTGCTAACCAAGATTCCTGAAGAAGGCAGCTCCAAGCAAGGCTGGCGCGAGCAGATTGGCCTGTTCATCTGCCCCGTCACTCCGGAGATCAGCCGTGTCTGGTTCCGCCTAGCTGTGGCAGACTTTGAATCGACCGACGAGCAGCTGCAAACCTTCCAGCACACCATCTTTGTGCAGGACCAGCCGGTGCTGGAATCGCAACTGCCCAAGGCTTTGCCGCTGGACCCGCGTGCGGAAATGCACTCGGCAGCTGACCGTATGTCCTCGGCCTATCGCCGCTTCCTCAAATCTCAAGGTATCACCTTCGGAGTTTGCTGATGAAACATTCCGTCCCCCCTATCGAGACTGCGCGCCTGCTCGAATTGCTGCAAGCCATGCCCAAGGCAGAGCTGCACATGCATATCGAAGGCTCGCTGGAGCCTGAACTGATCTTTGCGCTGGCCCAGCGCAACAGCGTGAAGCTGGCCTATGACAGCGTGGAAGCACTGCGTGCCGCCTATGCCTTCACCGATCTGCAGAGCTTTCTTGATATCTACTACGCGGGTGCCAGCGTGCTGCTGCACGAGCAAGATTTCTACGACATGGCGCGCGCCTATCTGAACCGCGCCGTGGCCGATAACGTGGTGCACACGGAAATCTTCTTCGACCCCCAGACCCATACCGAACGCGGTGTGGCCATGGAAACCATCATTAACGGGCTGTACCGCGCTTGCCGCGATGCGCAGATTGAGCAAGGCATCTCGGCCACGCTGATTCTGAGCTTCTTGCGCCACCTGAGCGAAGAAAGTGCTCTGCAGACGCTGGAAGCCGCACTGCCGCTGCGCGACCGTTTTATCGGCGTGGGGCTGGACAGCAGCGAGCTGGGCAACCCGCCCGAGAAGTTCGAGCGCGTGTTTGCACGTTGCAAGGAACTGGGCCTGCGCCTCGTCGCACATGCGGGTGAGGAGGGTCCGCCTGCCTATATCTGGGGCGCGCTGGATGTGCTGAAGGTGGAGCGTATCGACCATGGTGTGCAGTCTGAAAAAGACGAGCAGCTGATGGCGCGATTGACTAAGGAGCAGATCCCGCTCACGGTCTGTCCGCTATCCAATCTCAAGCTCTGTGTGGTCAAAGACCTGGCGGATCACAACTTGCCGCGTCTCTTGAAGGCAGGCCTCAAGGTCATGATCAACTCGGATGACCCTGCCTACTTTGGCGGCTATGTGAACGAGAACTACACCCAGCTCTTTGCCTCGACGGGCATGGGCGCAGACGAGGCTTACCAGCTGGCGCGCAATAGCCTGGAAGCCAGCTTTGCCAGCGATGCTCAGAAGATCGTCTGGATTGCACAGCTGGACGCGGTCTTTGCGCGTTTTGCTGCTGCTTGAAAATTGGGATGAAAATGGCTTGAAGCCAAATACTGGAAAGCGCAAACAGCTATTTTTTTGATAGCTTCTAGCGTTTGAGAGACATTGCAAAGCCTCGTTGAAGAGATTCAGCGGGGCTTTCTTTGTGTGGACCGGCGCAGCGCCAGACTGGGCAGGGGACTGCTTGCTGTGCGCCGCGTCATGTCGCCGCGCAGATGCTCGAACAGCAGGTCCACGGCCTGCTGTGCCACGGTTTCCAGATGCAGGTCCAGAGCCGTCAACGGTGGCTCGCAGCTGCGTGCGCGCAGGCCGTCATAGCGGGTGGCCAGCATCAGGTCTTCGGGAATGCGCCTTCCGGCCTCCTGTGCATAGCGGGCTGCGCCCACGGCAAAGGCATCGACCATGACCAGCATGGCATCCAGTTCGGGGTGCTCCGTCAACAACTGACGGGCTGCGGCATAGCCGCCATCCTCTCCCAGCGCTTCATCCAGGCGCAGCGTCACGGGCTGCATGCCGTGGCCGGCAGCCATGGCTGCATAGGCCTGCTCGGCCTGGCTGTAAGAGGTACGTTCCGAAGCGCCAACCACCAGCGCAATACGCTGTGCGCCCTGCGCCAGCATATGGGTCAGCAGCATTTGCGTGGCCGGGCCGGACAGCAGATCCACATAGGGAATGTCGATGTTGTCGCCGCCGGGGCGGCCAATCGACACCACGGGCAGGCCCTGTGCCAGCAGCGCGGCCAGTTGAGGGTCGCCGGCCTGCGGCTCTATGACCAGAGCGCCGTCTATGTCGAGCAGGTTCAGCGTGTTCTGATCGGGCCTGTGGGGCGGCACCAGGGCCATGACCAGGCCGCGCTCCAGCGCCGAGGTGGCGGCGACCGATGCCACTTCCATGAAAAACCCCAGTCGTGATGGCCCGCCCGAGACGGTGAAGGGCATGGATGACAGCAGCGCAATCATGCTGGTGCCGCCAGTGCGCAGGCGCTGGGCATGGCGGTTGGGTCGGTATCCCAGGCTGCGCGCAACGTCCTCCACCTTGCTGCGGGTGGCGGGGTCCACCTGGCCGCGGCCGTTGAGTGCGTGCGAAACCGTGGTGCGTGAAACACCGGCCTCTCGGGCCACGTCGGCAATGGTGATGCGTTGGGCGGATGAGTCGGCCATGGGGTTTCTCGGAAAAAAGCGGTTGGATTAGACCTGCGCTGCCTCGCCAGTGGACAGGTCCCTGTAAGCGTTGGTGGTCATTTCAGCAGGCCCAGCCGGTATTAGTAAAGGTTTTGTATACTTTACTTTGCCCAAATCGATTTGGGTAACTTGCTTTACTGCCTGCTACTTATATATGGAACTGTTGAAATGATCTTCAAATCGATTTGGGGTTCATCCAGGTGGCAGCACGGACTGCCCACCACAGAGGACTGAACAGCAAGCACTGTTCTTGGGCGGGTTGCGTGGCAGGAATGAATCAATCGCAACCACGGCGCTGCAGCGCGGCCGCTGCGGTTTGCTCAATGGAGAATGAATGTGCCCAAATCAGATTTGAGTCGGCGCAGCTTTTTGAAGGCTGCCGCCGCTCTGGGGGTGATTGCCGGCGTGCGCCCTCTGGAACAAGCTCTTGCCGCCATGGTCGAGCCTGCTGCAGGGCAGGATGCTGGCTGGCTGGCAGGCGGGCAACTGCGCTACCGGCGCGATGGCATGGCCAAGGTGACGGGGCAGAAGCTGTTTGCCATCGATCTGCGCGCCAGAGATATGACGGGCTGGCCTGCCCAGCAGTCCTACGCGCTCTTGATCATGATTCCGCGTGCCGACTGCATCTACGAAGGTCTGGACCTGTCAGTGCTGGGCAAGGACTTTGCCCCCGATGTGCTGGTGGATGCCGAGCGCGCCGAGGCCGATGGCGTGCGCATGCCCGAGCCGGGTTTTTACGGCAGCTATTTTCTGCCGCGCGGCCAGGTTTCGCCCATGCTGGGCCAGCCCGTGGCGCTGGGTATCTGGCATGACTACGAGCGCTACCGCCAGGCAGTGCGCCTGCTGCGCTTCAATGAAGGCATCTTCAAATATGGTGCGGCGGCTACGCCACCTCAGCGCAAGCCTTATGTGGCGGCGCGCTATGTGCGCATGGGTGCAGAAAAACACGATGAGCCCGACCTCTACGCGCCGCTGACGGACGGTATTATTCGTCCCCAGCTCACCGGCCCTGAAGTGCTGTGGCCGGGTGTGGACCACCCCAAACACGGCAAGGCCATGCAGTACTCGGCTGACATTCAGCAACTGCTCAAGCAGCCGCCTGAAGGGGTGAAGGTCTTCTCACGCGACTATCACAGCCAGTCCATGGAGCCTGCAGCGCTGGAGCCGGAGAACGGTCTGGCCTGGTACGAGCCCACCAAGGGCGTGATGCACATGGTCGGTGCCACACAGGCACCTTACGCCACGGCGGGCCATATGGTCGGCATGGTCAAGGCCAGCCGCTTTGCGCTCCATGAGATGGACTACCTGAGCGCTTTCACCGTGGGATACGGCCAGAAGGAGCACCACTCCTTCCCGTATTACGTGGCACTGGCTGCGTTGTATGCAGAAGGTCGGCCCGTGCGCCTGGCGTTGGACCGCTGGCAGCATTTTCAGTTCGCGCTCAAGCGCCATCCGTTCGATCTCAAGACCACGATCGCCGTGGATGCCGCAGGCCAGTTTCAGGCGTTCTCGGTGGACATGCGCGGCGACGGCGGCGGCACCATGAATTTCAGCCCTTCGGTGGGCACGCTGGGCGTGGCGTCCTCGCAGTCCGTGTACTATTTTCCTAAGAGCGATCTGTCCGTGGCGGTCTACCCCAGCAGCGAGGTGACGGCCGGGTCGGTGCGCGGCTACGGCACCTTGCAGTCCATGGCACCTACCGAAATGCTGGTCGATGAAATTGCCGAACAGCTGGGCATGGATGCGATTGCGCTGCGCCAGAAAAACATGCTGCGCACAGGTCTGCGCAACACCCAGGGAGCCGTGCCCGCAGGTCATCTGCGCATTGGCGAAATCCTGGCGCTGGCAGCGAAAGATTCCGTGTGGACGAACCGCGCCAAGCGCAAGGCCGAGTACGAAGCCGCCAACCCCGGCATGCGCTACGGCGTGGGCTTTGCTTCGGTGCAGAAAAGCTTTGGTACCGCCGGTGAGGCCGCGCTGGCGCTGATTGAGCTGTCGCCAGAGGGCAAGCTCAAGATGAAGCACATCACGGCCGAGATCGGCACGGGCACCAGCACCGCGCAGATGCTGGCAGCCCAGCCTTTCCTGGGTCGACCCGTGGACGAAGTGGAATTTGCGGCCCAGAAATGGCCCGAGATGCCGGTCCACACGCAGGAGCAGCCCAATTCCACGCCACAGGCTGATGAAGATCGTCAGTCTCAGGACCCTTATTGGGTGCCCAGCTTCACATCGCCACAGTCGGCCTCCAATTCGGCCTATTACTTCACCCACACCACGCGCCAGGCGGCCAAGCTGCTGCTGGCCCACGGTCTGTGGCCTGCGGCGCTGTCCATCTGGGGCAATCCGTTTGGTGGTCCGCTGCAGGGCATGCCGGTCACGCTGGATCAGGCCGAATGGGTGGATGGCAAGCTGGTCGCCGGAGCGATGGAGCCTTTGAGCTTCGAGCGTCTGGCCGCGCGTGCCCATGAGCTGGGTCTGGTCACGGGCGTCTGCGTCCATACCTTCAACCGCCGCTCCTGGGCCAGTGCCGAGTTCGAGCTGGGCGGCCAGCGCTTCAGCGCCGAGATCGATGCTCTATCCGTGCGTTTTGGTAGTGGTGCCGATGCTTCCAAGAAAGCGGCCATGGACAGCGCCGGTTACGCCTTCCAGCCGCGCGTCAAGGTTAGCTATCCACCCGTGCATCGCTTGGCGGCGGGAGCGGTGTATTACGCACCTTGCGCCACCCTGGTGGAGCTGGCCGTTTCTACCGGCACCGGCAAAGTGAGCTTGCTGGGCCACAAGACCTGGCTGGAATGCGGCTCGCAAATCGTGCCCGAGCTGGTCTCTGGTCAGCTGCAGGGTGGCGTGGCCATGGGTATCGGTCACGCACTTTACGAAGAGCTGCCGCTGGGACCCACCGGCCCCGGCAATGGCACTTGGAGCTTTAACCGCTATCACCTGCCGCGCGCCAGCGAGCTGGCCGTGTGGACAGCCGAGGGCCATGTGCTGCCCCCGGTCTCGCGTACCGATCCGCCCAAGGGCATGGCCGAAGTGGTGATGATTCCCGTGGTTGCTGCCTGCGCCAATGCCGTGGCCCATGCCACCGGCAAGCGTTTCTATCAATTGCCGCTGAGCGCGGAACGAATCAAGAAGGCATTGTGATGCAGCAACGTATCCAGTTTTCCGCCACCATCAACGGTCAGAAGACCGGTCCGCACGATTTGCCGCAGGACCTGATGATGATCGAGTTTCTGCAGGAATATCAGGGCCTGACCGGAACCCGTCTGGGCTGCGGCCAGGGCGTGTGCCGGGCCTGTACGGTCATCGTGGACGAACCCGGCAAGGGTTCGCACACCGTGCCCGCCTGCGTGACCGGCGTCAGCTGGCTCAACGGCAAAAGCATCCGCACCATCGAAGGCGCGGCTAGCGCCGATGACAAGGGCCAGCCCGTAGCTTCGGCTGTGCAACAGGCTTTTCTTGAGCATTTCTCTTTCCAGTGCGGCTATTGCACACCGGGTTTTGTGAACTCGGCCACCGTGCTGATGGAGCAACTGCGCGCCAAACCCGTGGCTGCCAACGCGGTGGAAGAGGCTGTAGAAGCCGCTTTGGACAAGCATATCTGCCGCTGCACCGGCTATGTGCGTTACTACCACGCCGTGCGCGACCTGATTCTGGCCACGCCCGGCCTGACCATGGGCCAGCGCACGCGGGAGGTCAGCCGCCATGGATAAAACCCAACGTAGCAAGTTGACCAAGATTGCGGTGGGCATTGCCGCTGCTGCCGTAGTGGTGTTGGGCGGTATGTACATCGTCGGCAGCTCAAGCGGCAGCGTGCCTGCTGCCACGGTGGACTTTGCCAGCATCAGCCCCGAGCAAAAGCAGAAGCTGTCTGACCGCGGTCTGCAGGTATTTCGCGCCGCCGACTGCGCGGCCTGCCACAGTTCGCCCACCACGGGGGCCGAGCTGGCGGGCGGCATGGCCATGGTCACGCCCATGGGCACGCTGTACGGCACGAACATCTCGCCTTCCAAGGAGCATGGCATCGGCAACTGGTCGGCTGATGACCTCTACCGCGCCGTGGCGCGTGGCATGGCTCCGGGGCGCAAGAACCTGTACCCGGCCATGCCTTACGCCAGCTATCACGACATCACACGTGCCGACGTCGATGCGCTGTGGGTCTGGTTGCAGGCCCAGCCCGCGGTGGAGGTCGCCAATCGCCAGCCCGAGATGAACTTCCCGTTCAGCATTCGCCCCGGTCTGGCGTTGTGGAATGCGCTGGAGCGCCCTGCCGGTGAGCAAAACCTTGGCGGTGTGCCTGAAGCTGACAATACGCTCGATCGCGGTGCCTATCTGGTCAACACCCTGGGGCACTGCGGCGAATGCCACACACCGCGCACCGCCAGCTTTGCCATGGACCTCAAAAAGTCGCTGGCAGGCAACGTGATCGAAGGCGCTTATGCCCCCGATCTGCGCCCCAAAGCCATGGCCGAGCGTGGCTGGAGCGAGCAGGACTTGGTGCAGTTTCTGCGTACCGGCCTGTCATCCCAGGGCGTGATGACCATGGGCATGTTCCCCGTGCTCGAGCATTCCAGCTCGCATCTGGACGAGCGCGATCTCAAGGCCATGGCCGCCTACCTGATGCAGGGCGAGAAGCCACAGCTTGCAGCAGCCCAGCCTGCCGAGGCACCGCAAACGCCGGTGTCTGCCAATGGCGAGCGTGTCTATGTCGGTCTGTGCGCAGGCTGTCATGGTGTCGATGGTCAGGGCCAGCCGCATTCCTCGCTGCGCCTTGACACCAACACCACGGCCATGTTCCCCACGCCACTGAATCTGGTGCGTGTGATTCGCGAAGGAATGCCCGAGCGAGATCTGGCTCATGGCGAGCGCATGCAGGCCATGCCCGGCTTTGCCGAGCAGCTCAGCAATGAAGATATGGCCGACCTGGTCAACTACATGCGCGTGCGCTGGGGCCGGCAAAAGGGCGATGTGACGCCATCGCAAGTGGCGGATGCCATCAAGACCGCTGAATCTCATTAACAGTGGTTTGAAGTAAAAAGAGCTGCCAGCGCTTATGTATAAAGCGCTGGCAGCTCTTTTTTTAATAGTGGCAAGATTCAGGAAAGCTGAGCCTTGATCTGTTCGGCCAGCTGGCCCAGCACGGCAAAGCCGGGCTCCTCGCGCTGCCAGACGACCGACAGGCCATCGCCCTCAAAACGCGGCAGCACATGCAGGTGAAAGTGAAACACCGTCTGCCCCGCCGGTGCGCCATTGGCCTGGAAGATATTGATGCCGTCGGGATCGAAAGCCTTGTTCACCGCTGCCGCCACGCGCTGGGCCGTCTGCATCACCGCGCCGGCTTCCTCAGTCGTCAGCTCCAGCAGATTGACCGCGTGGCGCTTGCTGGCCACCAGCACATGACCGCGTGTGGCCTGGCCTATGTCCATGAAGGCGATGGTCAGATCGTCCTCATAGACCTTGGCCGATGGGATTTCCCCTTTTGCGAGCTTGCAGAAAATGCATTCACCAGCGGGTGAGTGGTCTACAAACATGGGCATGACGCTCTCCTTTTAGTTATTAAAACGCCCTATCTTAGGAGGTGTCTGCCAGTGCTGTGCGCGTTGCTTAAGCCGAGGCCAGTCTGCGAGCGCTTCGTGATCCGCCAATGACCAGGCTCAAACCCGCAGCCGCCAGCGCGGCTCCGGCCCAGCTCACGGATGCATAACCCCAGCCCGCCGAAATCACTGCACCCCCGGCGGCGGCTCCTAGCGCATTGCCCAGATTGAACGCGCCGATATTGACCGAGGCTGCCAAGCCGGGCGCTTCTGCCGCAGCCTGCATGACCCGGATCTGCACCGGCGGCACGATGGCGAAGGTCGCAATGCCCCAGACCAGCAAGCCCAGCAGCGCTCCGGCCTTTGAAGGCAGGACAAAGGGCAATGCCAGCATGATGAGCGCCAATGCAGCCAGGAACAGCTTGGTGCTGCCGTCTAGCGACCAGTCGGCCAGCCGCCCGCCCAGCCAGTTGCCAATCGTGAAGCCCAGGCCGATGATGACCAGCGACAGAGTGACAAAGTTGGGCGTTGCCTCCGTCATGCTTTGCAGCACCGGTGCCACATAGGTATAGAGCGTAAACATGCCGCCTGCGCCCATCACGGTCGTCCCCAGAGCCAGCAGAACCTGGGGCCGGGTCAGTACACGCAACTCGCGGCGCACGTCCGGCATCTTGCCTACTTCGCCGCGCGGCAGCGTGATGGCCAGTGCTGCCATGGCAACTACACCCAGAGCCGCCGTCAGCACAAACGCCATGCGCCAGCCAATTTGCTGGCCCACCCATGTGGCGGCAGGGACACCGCCGATATTGGCAATGGTCAGGCCCAGAAACATGGCAGCCACCGCACTGGCTTGCTTGTCTTTGGGCACCAGGCTGGCGGCGAGCACGGAGTCCAGGCCAAAGAATGCGCCATGGTTCAAGCTGGTCACCAGCCGCGCCATCAACAGTGTGGAGTAGCCGGGAGCCGCCGCCGCCAGCATGTTGCCGATGACAAAAATGCCCATCAGCGCGATCAAGGCGGTTTTGACGCGAATGCGGCCCAAAGCCAGCGTCATGATGGGAGCCCCGATCATGACGCCCAGCGCATAGGCGGTAATCAGCATGCCCGCTTCTGGAATGCTGGCGCCCACGCCATGGGCAATGACTGGAAGCAGACCCATGGGGGTGAATTCCGTCATGCCGATGCCAAAGGCACCCACGGCCAAGGCCAGTAGCGGCCAGCGTGGATTCAGGTTTTTTTGCATAAATGGCAATCTGTTTGCGGTGTGCCGACTCAGTCCCAGAGGGGGGCGAGTCCTTCGGGGTTGACTTCGCGTCCATTGCGCTCCAGTTGGGCCATCTCTGCCATTTCGCTGTCTGTCAGCTGCAGGTTCTGCGCGAGCAGATTGCTGGCCAGATTCTCGCGTTTGGTGGAGGACGGGATGACGGCAAAGCCGCGCTGCAAGGCCCATGCCAGCGCTACTTGTGCCGGCGTTGCCTGGTGGTTCTGTGCAATCTGTGCGATGACAGGGTCGTCCAGCACCTTGCCATAGGCCAGTGTCATGTAGGAGGTCACATCAATGTTCTGGCTTTGCAGAAAGCTCACCAGCTTGGGGTTTTGCAGATAGGGGCTTAGCTCGATCTGGTTGGTGGCGATTTCGCTTTTTCCCACGGCGGCAATGGCTTGCTGCGTCAGGTCGATATTGAAGTTGGAGACGCCGATGAGACGCGTCAGGCCCTGGGCCTTGGCTTCGGCCAGAGCCGTCATGGCCTCTTCCAGAGTGACGTTCTGAAAGGCAGGCCAGTGAATCAAAGTCAGGTCTACCTGCTCGGTACCCAGCTTGCGAAGGCTGTCCTGCAGGCTGGGGATGAGCTTGCTGCTGGACAAGTTTTCCACCCAGATCTTGGTGGTAATGAAGAGCTGCTCGCGTGGAATGGCTGCTTCTCGTATGGCTTGGCCTACTTCTGCTTCATTGCCATAGATCTGTGCCGTATCGATAGCCCGGTAGCCGACTTCGAGTGCATTGCGCACGGAATCAACAACGACCTGGCCTTGCAGGCGAAAAGTGCCCACGCCGAAAGCTGGAACATGGTTCATACAAAAACTCCTTGAGGGCATTCCTTTACGGAATCCCGGTTGCAATAACGATCAACCCCGTGCTGGGCTGACAACTGCGCAAGTGTGTTCTTTTGTTTATTAACTAAAAAGACATGTATGGGTAAAAAATATTTGATAAAAATTCAAATATGAAAATCACACTCGATGAAATGCAGGCCTTTATCACGGTGGTGGACAGTGGCTCCATCACCGGCGCGGCTGAGCAACTGGAGCAAACCATTTCGGCCACCAGCCGTACGCTGGCGCGGCTGGAAGCCAAGCTCAGTACAACGCTTATGCGTCGCAGTACCCGGCGGTTGGAGTTGACCGAGGAAGGGGCGACATTTCTGACGCGGGCAAGGCAGATCGTGGCATCTGTACAGGAGACCGAGGAGCTGATGACGCTACGCCGCAATCAGCCTGAGGGGCGGTTGCGGGTGGATGCCGCCTCGCCGTTCATGCGCCATGTCATCGTGCCGCTGGTGACCAGTTACCGTGCGCGTTACCCGCGGGTGCAGCTTGAGCTGACGAGCAACGAGGGCGTGATTGACCTGCTGGAGCGGCGCACCGATGTGGCGATTCGTATCGGTAGCCTCAAAGATTCAAGCCTGCATGCCACGCCCATTGCCAGCAGCGGCATTCGCGTGCTGGCCAGCCCAGCCTATCTGGCAGAGCACGGTATGCCGCGCAGTGTGGAAGAGCTTACGCAGCGCCCGCTGCTGGGCTTCATGCAGCCAGAGTCTCTGAATGACTGGCCGCTGGTCGGCGCCCATGGCCAGACGCTGCATATCGAGCCGGCGGTACGTGCCAGCAGCGGAGAAACCTTGCTGGAGCTGGCGCTGCAAGGTGCGGGCATTGTCTGCTTGTCGGATTTCATGACTCAGACCGAGCGACAAGCCGGGCGATTGCAGCAGCTTTTTCCGGACCAGACTCTGGAGGTTCGCCAGCCTATCAATGCGGTGTACTACCGCAATACGGCTTTGTCGTCCCGTATTGCGTCATTCGTGGATCACCTCAAAGACGCTTTGTCCTCAGGGTTTGAGGTTTGAGAGCGTGCTGATCGCGCAGATCATTCACACGTTCTCAGACTTGAGGTCAGGCCGACTTTTTCCGTAAGCAGTCCTTGGTGATCTCGGCCATCGATGTCGCGCCCAGCATCGCCATGTTGCGGTCCACTTCATCGCGCAGCAGCGTGATGGCGTGATCCACGCCCTGTGCGCCACCCACGGCGGCGGCGTACATGAAGGGGCGACCCAGAAACACCATGCGCGCGCCCAGGGCCACAGCCTTGAGCACGTCGCTGCCGCGGCGGATTCCGCTGTCCATCATCACGGCGGTGCGGTGGCCTACGCGGTCCACCACATAGGGCAGCATCTGCAGCGGAGCGACCACGCCGTCGAGCTGGCGGCCACCGTGGTTGGAGACCACGATGCCTTGCGCGCCGATGTCTGTGGCCATTACGGCATCGTCTTCGTTCAGGATGCCCTTGATGACAAGGTTGCCCTTCCAGCGCTGGCGAATGCGTTCGATGTTCTTCCAGTTCAGGTGGTCACGGCCGGCTGTGTCACGGATGGCGGTGTTGGAGAGCAGGGGCGCACCGCGCGTGGCAAACGAGTTCTCGAAGTGCGGCATGCCGTGATTGATGAGCGTGCGCAGCATGGTGCCCACCATCCAGCGCGGGCGGGTGATGCCGTCATAAGCCAGGCGCAAGGAGGGGCGCAGCGGCATCGAGAAACCGGTGCGCACATTGTTTTCGCGGTTGGCCCAGACGGGGATGTCCACGGTGATGACCAGGGTGCCAAAGCCTGCCGCTTCGATGCGCTCGATCAGGCCATCAATGCGCGAGGTATCTCCGGGCAGATAGGCCTGAAACCAGGTGGAAGGCGCGGCCTTGGCCACGTCTTCCATGGGGATGAGGGAGGTGCCGCTCATGATGGCGGGAATGCGGTTGGCGGCAGCCGTTTGCGCCAGCACCAGATCGCCCCGGTAAGCGTTGATGGCGCTGATGCCCACGGGCGCTACGCCAAAGGGCGAGTCCCAGGTCTGGCCGAACAGCTCGACCTTCTGGTTGCGCTGCGACACATCGACCATGACCTTGGAGCTGAAGCCGTATTGCTGAAAGCTGTCGCGGTTGGCCTGCAAGGAGACGCAATCTTCTGCTGCGCCCGAGACATAGCCGTAAAGGGGGCGGGGCAGGTGCTTGCGGGCAGCGGCCTCGAAGTCCTGCAGCGACAAGATGTTCTGCAGATGACGGGGGAGCCCTGCGCGTTGGCCGTAGGCGGCTTGCGCTTTAGGGGCGGGTGCTGGGTTTGCAGAGGGGGCTTGTGACGATGCCATGGTAGGAGCTTCGAGAGCGAAAGTCAGGGGTCTTAACTGGCTACGCCCCCGCACACTTGCGGTGCACGGGGGCGTGACAGAAATATCTAAATGTCAGGCGTTACTGAGCAAATGTGCCACGTTGGCGCATCAGCTCACGGTGCAGTTGCTCGTTGCGCTCAAAAGGTGCGCGGCCGTGCACGTAGAAGTAGTTGTTCAGCACCACCAGATCGCCTGCGGGCAGGCTCACGGTGCGCGTGCCGGGTGAATTTTCCATCGATTCCGACAGGTTCTGCAGGTAGTGGGCTTCTGCCTCATTGGCAGGCTGCACAAACTGATCGATAAAGGACATAGATAGACCGAACTCGCCATGGAAGAACACAGGGCGTTCCACGCGCTCGTTCACGTTCTTGGAGCCGGGAGCCTTGTACAGCAGGGGCTTGGCACCCATGGGGTCTTGCACAAAGCGGTTCAGCTCGCTCCAGTCGTCCAGGTGCAGGAAGCGCGACTCGCCGCCCACGGCGTTCTTTTCGTCGAATTTCATCATCAGCAACCAGTCGGTGGCTTCGGTCACGAAGGTGCCGTCAGTGTGCATGGTGAACAGGCGGTAGGCCTGACGCAGATAGGAATCGCTGGCGTCCGTGTGCTTGACCAGGAAGCGCGCGTAGTACTTGTTGGACATGGAGTCGTGGTTGCTCGGGCCAATGATGTGGCCGATGGCGGTACCGAACTTCACGTATTCGTCACTGTCCTGTGTCAGGCCTTCCAGACCCAGCACAAAGCCGCCGTGCTTGCGGTCTTTGACGATGCGCACCAGCGTGTCCGCAAAGTCCTGACCCAGATGGGCAATCAGGCGGCGGGCCATGTGAAAGCGCATGAAGGGCACGTACTCCAGGTTCTGCACGTCGATGCTCTTCACATCGGCGAGGTAGGCAGACAGCGCTTCAGGGTTCAGCGTCAACTTCAGCAGGCGAGGGTGCTCTGGGTGGGGAGCGATCTTGTAATTGGCTGGCTGGATCAGGTTCTGGGGGGTTGTAGCGTTCATGGCAGGCGGGTACTTCAATCAGGAATGGTGTGATTGAACACTTCTTGTTTGATACGATCTACGGGTTGAAATGCATTCTTTAATAATTAATTCCGATTAAAAGGTTTTCATGCTCAGCTACAGGCAACTAGAGCACTTCGTCACAGTGGCCCAGGAGCTGCATTTCTCTCGCGCCGCAGATAAGCTGGGTGTGGCTCAGTCAGCGGTTAGCGTGCAGGTGCAGCAGCTGGAGCAGCAATTGGGCGTGCGTCTGCTGCAGCGCAACAAGCGCAAACCCATTACGCTGACCGATGCGGGTGAGCTGCTCTATGAAGAAGCCGTGGCTGTGCTGCGCCACATGGAGCGTGCCCAGCAAATTGGCCTGCTGGCCGCGCAGGGCATGAGCGGCCATGTCAAGCTGGGCTATATCTCATCGGCCGTGACCTCGGGCATGCTGGCGCGGGTGCTGACCCGGTTCAGGCCCGGCCATGAGCAGGTGCACATGCAAGTGCTGGCCATGGAAACACCGCGCCAGTTGCAGGCCCTGCAGCAAGGCGAGATTGATGCGGGGCTGCTGCGCCCGCGCCGCCGCTACCCGGAGGGTGTCAAAGCCATCATCGTGCACAGCGAGCCCTTTATGGTCGCCATGGCCGAGAACCACCCGCTGGCGCGCAATGACACCATCAGTGCCGCCGACCTGCGTGGCCAGACCTTTATCGCACCGCAGTTTGTGAATGAGAGCGAGGGCTTTGCCGACGTGCTGGCGCGGCTGGCCGAAGCGGCAGGCTTTTCAGCCCGTGAGGCATATCGCGTCAACGACTTCATTACCGCCACCAGCCTGGCGGCTGCGGGCTACGGCATTGTGGTGCTGCCAGAGTCCAACCGGCTGGTGAACCAGCCCGGCGTCATCTTCAGGCCGCTGCGCGACTTTAAAGAGCAGGTTCACATGGCGCTGGCCTACCGCGAGCGAGAAAACTCCCCCGCCGTACGCGCCTTTTTGGCCGTGGCCAAGGCCTGTATTGAGTAAACAGGGACGAAGCAGGGCGGTGCGATAAAGCCACTGCCCCCGCTCTGCGGGAATCGCTGCAGCGGCCCAGCTGACCGACGCGCAGATTCTGGAGATGAACTGGCTGGCCGAAGGCGTGATTGGCGCCTTGCCACGCTGATAGCCTCTCTGTAGTGCTTTTAAAATCGTAGCTGCTTGCGCTTGTATTTATTGGATTTCATGTCAAAAGATGTATGAAATCTATGAATAACAGGCGCAAGCAGCTTTGTTTTTAATAGCGATTGAGCGCAAGCCTGCGCTCAATCGTATAGCCCCTATAAGCGCCGCCGTGTTCCGCTTGCCGGGTTTGGCGCATAAGCTCTTGCTCATGAAAATCTACCGTAGTGCCCTGCTGCGCTTTGCCGATGACGGCCAGGCTGTTTATGACTCCGACGCCCTGCTGGCCGTGGCGGCAGATGCCTCTAGCCGTCAGCGTGTAGTGGCTGCGGGCAGCTGGCAGGCGCTGGCCGATCAGTACATTCAGCGCGAAGGGGTGGAAGTCATCCACCTGCCCGGCAAGCTGCTGGCACCGGGTTTTGTGGATATGCACATTCACTACCCGCAGACCGATGTGATCGGCGCACCGGCCCCCGGCCTGCTGCCCTGGCTGGAGAACTACACCTTCCCGCACGAGTCGCGCTTTCATGACCGCGAATACGCCGATGGCGTGGCCGAATTTTTCATGGATGAGCTGCTGCGCAACGGCGTGACCACGGCGCTGGCCTTTGCTACATCGCACCCTGCATCGGTCGATGCAATCATGACAGCGGCGCAAAAGCGCAGCATGCGCATGATTGCCGGCAAGGTGCTGCAAGACCGCAATAGCCCCGACGGCGTGCGCGACGATACCGAGCAGGGCCTGATTGATACCGAAACCCTGATCAATCGCTGGCATGGCGTGGATCGCCTGGGCTACGCCATCACCCCGCGCTTTGCGCCCACCAGCACTGAAGCTCAGCTGCGTGGTGCGGGCGAGCTGGCGGCTAAATATTCGGATGTCTGGATTCAGTCCCATGTGGCCGAGAATCTGGACGAAATCGCCTGGGTCAAAGAGCTGTTCCCCGCTGCGCGCAGCTATCTGGCCGTGTACGACGACTTTGGCTTGATGCGCGAGCGGGCGGTGTACGCGCACAGCATCTGGCTGGATGAAACTGATCGCCAGTTGATGCAGAGCACCCGCTCGGCAGCCGCGGTGAGCCCGACCAGCAATTTATTCCTGTCCAGCGGCTACTTCGACTACCTCAAGGCCGATGAAGCCCAGATGCTTTACGGTCTGGCCAGCGATGTGGGCGGCGGCATGAGTTTTTCGCCGTTTCGCACCATGCAGGCCGCCTATGTGGTGGGGCGCGAGGGCCATGCCAAGCAGGGTCAGAGCCTGTCGCCAAAAAACCTGTGGTGGCAGCACACGGCGGGTGCCGCGCGGGCGCTGGGGCTGGCGGGCGTGATTGGCAATCTGCAGCCGGGCTGTGAGGCAGACTTTGTAGTCATCAACCCCGCTTGCACGCCGCTCTTGGCGCGCAAGACGGCGCAGGCGCGCAATCTGGATGAGCTGCTGTTTGCCATGATTATCCTGGGAGATGACCGCCTGATTGAGCAAACCATTGTTTCTCAAGCAAAATAGCGGTCTTGCGCTGGTTACATAGCCGTATAGCGCTATCAAAAACCAAGCGATACAGGATTTCCAATGAGCATCAAGAGCGACAAATGGATCCGTCAGATGGCGGAGCAGCACGGAATGATCGAGCCCTACGAGCCCGGCCAGGTGCGCCAGGTCGACGGCAAGAAGGTCATCAGCTACGGCACATCGAGCTACGGCTACGACATTCGCTGCGCGCGTGAATTCAAGGTCTTCACCAACATTCACAGCACCGTGGTTGACCCCAAGAACTTCGACGAAAAAAGCTTTGTCGACATGGAAGGCGACTACTGCATCATCCCGCCCAACAGCTTTGCGCTGGCCCGTACGGTGGAGTACTTCCGTATTCCGCGTGATGTGCTGACCGTGTGTCTGGGCAAGAGCACCTACGCGCGCTGCGGCATCATCGTCAACGTGACGCCGTTTGAGCCCGAGTGGGAAGGCTATGTGACGCTGGAGTTCTCCAACACCACGCCGCTGCCTGCCAAGATTTACGCGGGCGAAGGTTGCGCGCAAGTGCTGTTCTTCCAGGGAGACGAGCAGTGCGAGACCAGCTACAAGGACCGCAACGGCAAGTATCAGGGCCAGCATGGTGTGACTTTGCCCCGCGCCTGATGGTCTAAGCGCCTCATCAAAAAAGCCCGCTGTATCTGCAGCGGGCTTTTTTGTTTTCAGCAGGTATTCAGGCTGCAGCGGCTTCCCGCATGGGCCAGTCCAGATTGCAGTGCGCGCCTACGCTGGCGTGGCGCTGCAGTGCGGCGTCCACCATCAGGCTGCACAGCACGAGCTGGTTGCGCAGGGCATGGTCTGCACCACGCCACTGTGATCGCCACAGCACCAGTTGCTTGGCGGCGGCAATCAGGCTGTGGTTGCTGCGCACAATGCCCACGTTTTGCTGCATGAGCTGCTGCAGATTGAGCTGCATCTCTTGCTGGCTGATGGGGCTGAACCCGCTGTTCTCATGGCGTTGGGTGCTATGAACTGTGGGGTGTTTGAGCAGGGGCTGATCGGCCATGCGCTGCGCAGCAGCGCGACCCATGACCACGCATTCCAGCAGGGAGTTACTGGCCAGCCGGTTGGCACCATGCAGGCCGGTGCGGGCTACTTCGCCAATCGCCCACAGTCCGGCCACGCTGGTGCGCCCATCCACATGGGCCTGCACGCCGCCGCAGGTGTAGTGGGCGCAGGGCGCGACGGGAATCGGCTGGGTGGCAATGTCAATGCCGTGGGCCGCGCACAAGGCCATGACGCCGGGGAAATGCTGGGCCAGCCAGTCGCGGCTCTGATGGGTAATGTCCAGCAGCACATGGGACAGTTGGTGCGCCCGCATTTCGGTATCAATGGCGCGGGCCACGATGTCGCGCGGTGCCAGTTCGGCCCGCGAGTCATGGCGCAGCATGAAGCGTTCGCCGGGGTTGCCGTTTTTGCCGGGCAGTCGCAGCAGCGCACCTTCGCCGCGCAGGGCTTCAGACACCAGTCCCACAGCCTTGCCATTGATGTGCAGGGCCGTGGGGTGGAACTGCATGAACTCCAGATCACGCACCGCGCAGCCTGCGCGCCAGGCCATGGCAATTCCGTCGCCCGTCGTCGTGGCAGGGTTGGTGGTGCTGGGGTAGATCTGCCCCATGCCGCCGGTGGCCAATACAGTATGGCTGGTCAGCATGCGCTGGTGGCGGCCGTCGGCATTGCGCACAGTGGCACCCACGCAGCGGCGTTGGGCATCTTGCAGCAGCTCAAGGGCGCTGCAGTGCTGCAGCAGCGTGATGTGGCCAAGGCGCTGGCAGGCCTGCAGCAGGCGCTGGTGCACGGCCAGCCCGGTGCGGTCTGTGGCGTGGACGATGCGCCGCGCGCGGTGGCCGCCTTCACGGGTCAGGTGCAGCTGGCCATTGGCCTGGGTACTGAAAGGCACGCCATGCTGCTGCAGCCAGGCAATGGCCTGCGGCCCTTGCTCCAGAATGCGGCGCACGGCGGTTTCATCGCACAGGCCTGCGCCGGCAATCAGCGTGTCTTGGACATGGGCTTCAAGGCTGTCGCTGGAATCCAGCACGGCGGCGATGCCGCCTTGAGCCCATGCGCTGGCGCATTCATCGGCGCGGCCTTTGCTGAGCAGAGTGATGCGCAGCGTGGCGGGCAGACTCAGAGCCAGCGACATGCCGGCCAGACCGCTGCCGATGATGAGCACATCGGTGCAAGTTTTGGAGTGGGGCATGGCGGGCTCTCAGGCGGGGCCGAAGTTCTGAAACAGGGCGGTGTCTTGCACCATGTCGCCGCTTGCCTGCACGCGCTGGCGCTGGGCAGCGGCGAAGTCGAGCATGCGCTGAATGGGCTTGCGGGCGGCAAGTCCCAGGGCCGCATCCAGCTCAATCACGCCTTGGCGGTGCAGCAGAGCATGTTCTACGCCGTGCAGGCTGTTCATGGCCATCCACGGGCAAAAGGCGCAACTTTTGCAGCTGCCGCCCGTGCCTGCGGTGGGCGCGGCCATAAAGGTCTTGTCGGGATAGCGCAGGCGCATATCGTGAAGAATGCCCAGATCGGTGGCGACGATAAAGGTGCTGGTGGGCAGGCGACCCACGGCTGCAATCAACTGGGTGGTGGAGCCCACCACATCAGCCAGCGCGGTGACTTCGGCAGGCGATTCAGGGTGCACCAGAATGGCGGCTTCGGGGTGCAGGTCGGCCAGCGCCTGGAGCTCATCGGCCTTGAATTCATCGTGCACCACGCAGCTGCCTTGCCACAGCAGCATGTCGGCCCCGGTCTGCTTCTGGATATGGCTGCCCAGATGGCGGTCAGGAGCCCAGAGGATTTTTTCGCCGCGCGCATGCAGGGCGGCAACGATGTCTTGCCCTACCGATGAGGTGACGACCCAGTCAGCCCGCGCCTTCACCGCGGCGCTGGTATTGGCGTAGACGACTACGGTGCGGTCAGGGTGGGCATCGCAGAACTGGCTGAATTCATCGGCCGGGCAGCCCAGATCAAGGGAGCAGGTGGCGTCCCCGTCGGGCATGATTACGGTTTTTTCGGGGCTCAGAATTTTGGCCGTCTCGCCCATGAAACGTACGCCTGCCACTATCAAAGTAGTGGCGGGGTGCTCGGCTCCAAAGCGTGCCATCTCCAGCGAATCGCCCACGCAGCCCCCGGTTTCGCGGGCCAGATCTTGCAGTGCTCCATCCACGTAATAGTGGGCGACCATGACGGCGTTGCGTTCCTTGAGCAAAGCTTTGATTCGCTGAGCAGTCTGGCGCTGCTGCGCCTGATCTTGCTCTGGCAGCACTCTGGCCCAGGCCTGACCGATGCTGCATTGGGCGCTGCCATTGGCATTGGCGCCCAGGGCGGGCTGGTCGAATTCCACGGTCTTGATTGGCATTGTCTCCATCCTGAGTTGTTCTGTTAAATACTTATACTCAATTTGAGTATTATTAAAACTTGTTTTTCAGAATTTGTCATCTGCGCTGAAAGTCAGGGCTGATTTGACTGGTTGACGATGCCGCCGTAGGAGGGTCAATATTTCAATAAAAAGTGGCTGTAGCGCTTATGTATAAAGCGCTATGCGCTTCTGAAATAGGAGCGTTGCGCCAAGCCTCTTCAGTGTTTATGCCACTTGCGCAGACTGGTGTTGTCGCAGTGCCAGGCGTGTAGCTGCTAGGTCCCATCCGCCCCAGCCGCAGGATTTGAAGAGCACAGGGCCAGTCGGGCGGGTCCAGTTTTGCTGTACCACGGTGGCCAGATTAGGCAGGGCGGCGACATCAATGTCGGCTTGCAGCAGGTCGCCCGCTTCGTGCTCGGCATCTTTAGTGTCGACCACGACCTGGCCCCCTTGCAAAAAGCGCTGGCACAGCTCGGGGGCCAGCTCCACCATCTGCGGCGTAAACGCTCCCACGGCGCAGACAAAGGCGTCGGGGCGGGGCGCTTCGTGCAAGACCACGGCCTGTGCCGGTGTGCAGGTCACGATCAGAGGGCAGTGGCGTGCGGCCAGAGCCAGATCATCGGTAATCTGCGCACGCAGACCCATCGCCTGTGCTTGCACCAGCAGGTTTTGTGCACTGCTGTGGCTGCGCGAGTGAATCCAGACCTCTTGCGTCCCCAGCCCTTGGGCAAAGGCTTGCAAATGGGCGCTGCCCTGCACGCCTGCACCGATGATGAGCAAGGGGCCATCCGGCTGCGCAGCCAACTTGCGCGCGGCCAGTAAAGACACGGCGGCGGTGCGGCGAGCGGTGATGGTGGGGCCATCCAGAATCAGCTGGCGCTCTCCCGTTGCGGCATCAAAGACGACGATGTCGCCCTGAATGGTGGGCCTGCCCGCCTGTGCGTTGCCGGGCGTGAAGCTGATGAGCTTGGTCATGACCACCTGCCCATCGGTGGCGGGCATGCAGAAAAGGCAGTTTCCGGGCGCAGTCGGCATGACGATGCGTGGCGGAACCGACACACTGGAGCTGTTTTGCAGCTCACGCAAAAGTGCTTCTAGCTCGTCGGCCAGAGCCGTCCACGGCAGCAGTGCCGCAGTGGCTTTGGCATCGAGAAATGCAGAGCGGGGCTGGGAGTGAGTGTTCATGGTCAAGCGGGCCAGTGGCAAAAGAAGGGACGGAGGTCGAGGCAGAGCTTACAAAAGTGCAAGCCGGGCCCGGTGTTAGCCGACATGAGGTCACTGCATCAACGCTTTGGGAAGGCGTGACCTGCGCGCACAATATCGTCTGTTTTATTGATTGATTTCTTGCACATATGTTTGGCTCATCTTCTCGAACAGAACAACGCAAAGACCCCTCCTGGACGCAAGCGCCTTCGAGCCACGGGCAGTCCGAGCCAGTCTGGCGAGAGGGCGGCGCTGCGCAGGCCTATGAGCCGACCCAGCAGCAGACGGCTGCAGTGCGCAAGTCTTCGTCCGGCAAATTATGGATTTCTGCCATCCTCGCCATCGTGGGCCTGCTGGCTGTCGCCTATCTGCTGCTGAGCATGGTGAATGTGGTGGAAGAGCAGATGGCGCGCAACCAGCCCGAGGCCGCGCAAGGCACCGGCGGCATGACGCTGGTTTCAAGCCCGGCCGGGCGTTGAATAGAGCGCTAAGGCTAAGGCTAAAGGTAAACAATGGCAGGCAGAGTTTTTCCAAGTGACAAAAGCACAGCCTGATACGTCAAATTTCAGCGGTATCCCTTAATATCGCCACCCGGCGCAGGCCATGTGCAACACAACAAGGAGTAAGCACCATGAAATGGGAAGGCAACCGCGAGTCAGATAACGTCGAAGACCGCCGTGGTGACAGCGGTGGTCGTGGCGGTGGTGGTTTTCCCATTGGAGGCCGAAGCATTGGCATTGGCACCGTGGTGCTGGCGCTGGTCGGCTGGGGTGTTTTTGGCATCAACCCGCTGACGACGATTGGCATTCTCTCTGGCGGTGGCTCGCCCCAGGTACAGCAGCAAGCACCTGCGCAGCGCCCGGCGGCGGATGATCAGGGTGCCAAGTTTGTCTCTACCGTGCTGGCTTCGACCGAAGATGCATGGAGCCAGATCTTTCGTGATGGCGGCGCCAAGTACCAGAGCCCAAGGCTGGTGCTGTTCACCGGTGTGACGCGCACGGCCTGCGGCACGGGCCAGTCGGCCATGGGCCCGTTTTACTGCCCCGGTGACTCCAAGGTCTACCTGGATATGGACTTTTTCAACACCATGAGCCGCCAGTTGGGCGCTCCTGGCGAATTTGCCCGAGCCTATGTGATTGCCCATGAGGTGGGTCACCATGTGCAGAACCTGCTGGGTATCTCTGGCAAGGTCGATGCCATGCGAGGCCGCGTGAGCGAGCGTGAGCAAAACGCCATGTCCGTGCGCCTTGAACTGCAGGCAGACTGCCTGGCGGGCATCTGGGCCAACAAGTCGCAGCAGGCCAAGAGCTGGCTGGAGCAGGGCGATATCGAATCGGCCATGAATGCCGCCCAGCAGATTGGCGACGACAAGCTGCAGCGCGAAGCCACTGGCACCGTGCGCCCTGACAGCTTTACCCACGGCTCCAGCGCTCAGCGTGTACGCTGGTTCACACAGGGCTACAAGACTGGCAGCGTCAAGGCCTGCGACACCTTCGCTGCCCAGTCGCTTTAAACTTTCTGCTTGACTGACAAAGGCGTGTGTTGAGTCATACGCCTTTCTTTTTTGGGAGTTACCCTGCTCAAATCCGGGTTATCCCGGTAGATTGCTCGGGGTATTGAACGGCCTGCGTGCCTCTGTAGACACAGGGCGCAAAGCTGATCGGACGCCAAAAAATCACAAAGCCAACGCGAAAAACCCACTCGGTGCGACAATAACGCCCTCAATGACAAGCTCTTTCTCCAATCTTCACTTGGCTGAGCCCCTGGCTCGCGCTGTTGCCGACATGGGCTATGAGTCCATGACTCCGATTCAGGCGCAGGCCATTCCGGTTGTACTGACCGGAAAGGACGTCATGGGCGCTGCCCAGACGGGTACAGGCAAGACAGCGGCGTTCTCTCTGCCTTTGTTGCAGCGATTGATGCGCCACGAAAATGCTTCAGCGTCCCCTGCTCGCCATCCGGTGCGTGCACTGGTGTTGTTGCCCACCCGTGAGCTGGCCGATCAGGTGGCTCAGCAAATTGCGCTGTACGCCAAGTACACCAAGCTGCGCAGCACCGTGGTGTTTGGCGGCATGGATATGAAGCCTCAGACCCTCGAGCTTAAGAAGGGCGTCGAAGTGCTGGTAGCAACACCAGGCCGTTTGCTGGATCACATCGAAGCCAAGAATGTGGTGCTCAATCAGGTGGAATATGTGGTGCTGGATGAAGCCGACCGCATGTTGGACATAGGCTTTTTGCCCGATCTGCAGCGCATCCTGTCGCACCTGCCCAAGACGCGTACCACACTGCTGTTTTCGGCGACTTTCTCGCCCGAGATCAAGCGCCTGGCCGGTAGCTACCTGCAAGACCCCGTCACGATTGAAGTTGCTCGCCCCAACGAAACCGCTTCCACCGTGGAGCAGCGTTTTTACAAGGTGACAGACGACGACAAGCGCTACGCAATTCGCTCCGTACTGAAAGAGCGCGAGATTCGTCAGGCCTTCATCTTCTCCAACAGCAAGCTCGGTTGTGCTCGCCTGACTCGCGCTCTGGAGCGTGATGGTCTGCGCGCCGCTGCCCTGCATGGCGACAAGAGCCAGGACGAGCGTCTGAAGGCGCTTGAAGCCTTTAAGGCTGGTGAAGTCGATCTGCTGGTCTGTACCGATGTGGCGGCTCGCGGTCTGGACATCAAGGATGTGCCTGCGGTCTTTAACTACGACGTGCCTTTCAACGCCGAAGACTATGTGCACCGTATTGGCCGCACCGGTCGTGCTGGCGCATCGGGTCTGGCGGTAACGCTGGTCACCGACCATGACAGCCGTCAGGTCGCTGAGATCGAAAAGCTCATCAAGAAGAAGATTCCGGTGGAGCCAGCGCCGATGGCTGACTTCCGCCCTGCGCGCCAAAGCCGTAGTGCTGAGGAGTTCCGCCCCCGTCGTGAGCGTGAGTTTGACAGTGCTCCTCGCACCAGTCACGCCCACCGCCCATCGCGTATGGCGCCTCGTGCATCTGCTGATCCTTTCTTCGACAAGCCTTATGAAGCAAGCGCTGTGGCTGAAGCTGCTGCCTGGGATAGCCGTATGGCCCCCGTCAAGGCTGCTGGCATCAAGCCCAAGCGCAAGATTGCGGCTTTGTTCAAAGCTCCGGTGCAAGCAGCCATCTCTTAATCAAGAGCTGCATTGAAAAACGCCTGCTGATTGCAGGCGTTTTTGTTGGCGTTGGCAGTTTTTAGCCCTTGCCGCCCGGCACTTGTGCCTGAGGGCATTGCAGCTGAATAAGCTCGCGCTCATTCATATTCTCGCCAATGCGCATCATGCTCAGGCAACCACCCCAGATACAGCCGGTATCCATGGCCATGAGGTTGGGGCGATTGATGTGACCCAGTGTGGACCAGTGGCCAAATGCGATGGGCATGTCGGCAGTGACCCGCCCTGGAACATCAAACCAGGGTGTCAGTCCCTCAGGGGCATGATCGGCAGATTCTGAGCTTTCAAAGTCCATCACGCCTTCTGCACTGCAAAAGCGCAGCCGGGTAAAGGCGTTGACGATGCAGCGCAAGCGATCATCGCCTTGCAAGCCGGCCGACCAGCGGTCTGGCAGATTGCCATACATATTCTGCAAAAACCGCGCAAAGTCAGTGCCTTGCAGAACGGTTTGCACCTCCGCATTCAATGCCATGCAGTCCTGCAGACTCCATTGGGGTAGTACACCGGCATGCACCATGAGCAGATTCTCTCCGCTGGCATTGGTGTGCAGGCGGCTCAGAGGCTGCTGTCGCAGCCAGCTCAGCAGGGCATCACGGTCAGGTGCATCCAGCACCTGAGCCAGCGTATCGCGCCTGCTCTGGCGACGCAGGCCTTGGGCGGCGGCAAGCAGGTGCAGGTCATGATTACCCAGCAGGGCGCGCATGGAATCTCCGGCCTGCATGCAGCGGCGCAATACTTCGGCGGACTTGGGGCCGCGATTCACCAGATCACCAAGCACATAAAGCGTATCCCGGCTTGCTGAGAAATCCACGGTTTGCAGCAGTTGCTCGAAGGCGTCGTCGCAGCCCTGAATATCACCGATACAGTAAAGAGCCATGGTCTTCTTTCTTTGAACGATCCATGGATTTTCTGCGGATCGCGTGGCTTATGCTGTCGAACGGTGTTTTTTCGATGCCTAGCTAGGCATGGGTACCCAGTTGCGAGGCTCGCCTGCTGGTGTAAAACGGTGACAAGAAGGTGCAGGTCACGCGTGAAAATTTGGCGTAATTCCTCTCTTTACTTCAACTGGTAATTATCTCGATGGGTCTGCTGAACGGTATTCAGACTAGGCTGCATGGTGATTTTTCTGAAAATCTCTGAAGATGCAGTCTCTATTTGGGTTGACGCTATTGCTGTGACTGCTATTGCATTTATAACGATTAACTTTTTTTGGAGATGTCGATGCGAACGAGATAACTCTATCCAGCGCTGGTTTTGCCCTTTGTTGCGTGACCTATGATCTTGGGTGCATTCATCGCACACCCTTTTCCACTCGATGGCAGTTCAATGCATGTCATTTTGGCCTTGCTAAGAATTAATGAGTCAGCAAGCTGCACTGTGGTCGAAGAGGAAATAGTTGCGAGCTTTCAGAGAGGTTTAAAGCGTGTTCGATTGAGACCAGTGAACAAAGATGCTACAGAGCATATTTCATTTTGACGAAAGACCTTAGACACCTTTAGTAGTTCAACACTCTGATCTGCATTCGCTGGATGCCGAAATGACAATAGCTCAGGGTTTTAGGCTCTGTGCTGAAGGGTGTGAAATGGGGCGCTATTCTTGGTATCCCGCCTGCTACGAATTGCGGAGGGGAGCTTCTAGGTTTCATCAATGTTTTTCAGAAATCCTGGGAACAGACTCAGATACACAAGAATTTTTCTGAGAGCATGTGCTAGCTTCTTAATTTTTTCCTAAACCTTGAGGGCACTAAAACTACGGGCTTCACTGGGCTCCCCCAAAGCTGGAATGGGTTTGCGGTGGGTGAGTGCGTTGTCGTTCAGGGTGAGCATGACATCGCATGATTTTTAGGGAGCCATGCTGGAGAGCTGCAACTGATGGACGCAAGCCAAGCCTGAATGATCCATCTTGATGCCTGCCTGGAGTTGAAAGATTTGTGGGGAGTTCTAGCTTTTCCGGATGAAGAGAAAGGGCTCGGTAACACGCTTGAGGGATTATTTCTGGCGGACAGCAGGAATTTGCCTGTTTCCGGTGAGAAGGTCTTTTCGATGAATCTATATTTTTGCTTGTCGATTTTGATGACCTGTGTATCGGCAGGATATTTGTAATTCCAGATCAAGATGCATTAAATTATTAACATGAAGTTACATTTCATAAGCGTTTTTAATTGTGGTTATTGCTTACTCGTTAATTCATTCATTTGAGATTCAAGCATTTATAATGATTTCACTTTAATCAACTAAGAAGCGCAAATCATGAGCACTTACAAGGAACTCCTGAAGCAGAGAGAAGACCTGGAGCAGCAAATCAACGAAGCCCGTACGCGAGAACTCGCTGACGCGGTGGGTAAGGTTCGTAGCCTGATTGCTGAATACGGTTTGACTGCTGAGGATGTATTTCCTCCTGCTCGTGCGCGTGCTTCCGCTAATGCGGGTGCCAAGGTCGCTCCCAAGTACCGTGATCCAGTCACGGGTCAGACTTGGACTGGCCGCGGCAAGCCGCCAAAGTGGATTGCAGACCAGGATCGCGAACAGTTCGTTATCTAACCTGTGGATTGCGCACGTTGAAAAAGCCCGCCTTGGCGGGCTTTTTCATGGTGACTGTTTTGTGCCAGCGCAAATCAAAGTTCTCCTTCATGACGGTAATGAAGCGGCACAATCAGAGCCCATGAATAAGCAGGTGTTGATTGCGGGGGGGGGTATCGGTGGTCTGGCGGCGGCTATTGCGGCGGCGCGGGCAGACTGGGATGTGCGCCTTTTTGAGCGAGCCACAGAATTCTCTGAAGTCGGGGCCGGTATTCAGCTCGGCCCGAATGTGGTGCGCAGGCTTCAGGCCTGGGGCTTGCAGCGGCCTTTGCAGCAGGTGGTGGCTTCACCTTCCGCCTTGCGTGCCTGTAGCGCTGTGACGGGGAAAGAGTTGGGCCGTTTGCCGCTGGGACGCGATATGGTGCAACGCTATGGCGCAAGCTACGCCACCATTCACCGTGCCGACCTGCACGAGATCTTGCTACAGGCCGCGCAAAATTTGCCAGAGGTGCACCTCAACCTCAATCAGACGGTTAATAGCTATACCGAGCAAGATGGCGTGGTCACTATTCGCACCAGTGCCAACAAGCTGATTGAAGGTGATGCGCTGATTGGCGCGGATGGGGTGCGCAGCGCTGTGCGTGCCCAGATGCTGGGCGATGGCCCGCCGCGCGTGACTGGGCATCTGGCGTATCGCGCCATGGTGCATCAGGCCCAGTTGCCCAAGCGCCTGCGCACCAGCGAGGTGACGGCCTGGCTGGGTCCACATCTGCATGCCATTCAATACCCTGTGCGCCGGGGTGAGCTACAGAATCTGGTGGTGATTGTGCAAGGCCCGCCGCCTGCCGATCTGGATCATTGGGATCATTCCGCCAACCTGCCTGACTTGATGCAGCATCTGAAGGGCACTTGCAGTTATCTGCAGGACTTGGTGCAGCATGTGCCTGACTTGGGGGGCGAATGGCGTCTGTGGCCAGTGGCTGACCGGGTACCTGTGGCCTCTGAGGCGCAGATGGCGCAGGGGATGGTGGCTTTGCTGGGTGATGCGGCCCACCCCATGCGGCCTTATCTGGCTCAAGGGGCGGGCATGGCGATTGAAGATGCGGCAGAGCTGCAGAGCGCTCTGTCCATGCATGATCTGGATGTCAGCCTGCGGCTGCGCCGCTATGCCCTGAACCGCTGGCAGCGCAATGCGCGGGTACAGGAAAGGTCGCTGCGCAATGGCCGCATCTTCCACGCCACAGGCTTGGTGCGCTGGGGCAGGGATCTGTCACTGCGCGCACTGGGCGGGCGCATCATGGATGTGCCTTGGCTTTATGAGGGAGCGTTGTAGATAGCGACTAAGGGCCAGTCACTATCTAAAAAATAGCTGCTAGCGCATATGGATATTGCGTTAGAGCCGATTTTTAATGCATGACCTTCTGCAGCAGCGGCGAGGGCTTGATGACCCGGTAGGCCAGTACACCCATGCCCAGCATGGAGGCCACCATCAGCATCACGGCCTGATAAATGTCCGAGCCCTGACGCTCCGCAACGCCAGCAACAACGCCTGACAGCCACTGCATGAGCGCCGCCCCCAGAAACATGGCCATGGTGAAGATGGACAGTGCACGCCCAGTGGTGGCGGGCGGGTAGGACGAGCGCACATCGGCATAGATCAGCGTGCCGTAGCCCGAGAGCGTGCTCATGACCAGCAGCAGAACCACGCTCCACACAGGGTGGTGAACCAGAGCCAGACACACAAAAGTTGCCGCCATCAGGAGCGCAAAGCGCGCAATGCGCTGGCGGCGCAAGGCGGGGCCGGGGTCGAGGCGGCCAAACATGGATGGCACGAACAGCGAAATGACGGAAGCGGCCAGCGCCACATTACCGGTAGTGACCAGAGAGAACTGGTATCGATCCATCAGCATGGGGCTGAGCCAGAGGCCGCGCACCGTCAAAAACGATGCATAGCTGACCATTCCCAGCAGCACAATGCCCCAGGTGTGGGGCAGCAGCAGAAGGCTGCCAAAGCCTTGCAGCGCTTCTATAAAGCCGGGCTTGGGCTGGGAGTCGCTGGCTATCTTGGGCTCATGCACCTTGAAGAAAATCAGAAGCCAGGACAGCACGCTCAGCACCGCCAGCAGCGCAAACCCCGCGCGCCAGCCCATGTGCTGCACCAGCCATGCCATGGGGGTTCCGGTAAACAGCAGCCCCAACCCGCCCAGACCCAGGCCAATGCCGGACATGTAGGCAAATTTGTCTGCCGGGAAGTGGCGTGCAATAAACATGGTGCTGGCTAGAAAGGCAGGCGAGCAGCCAATGCCAATCAGCAATTGCCCCAGCATCAGCCAGGAATAGCTCGGTGCCATGGCCGACAGCACAGCACCGGCGATTGACAGCGGAAAAGTCATCAGCACGGTGCGGCGCAAGCCGTAGATATCCATGCCAATGCCCATGATCAGCTGGGCCACACCGAAGGACAGCGCAAACAGTCCGGCAAACGAGCCCAGAGACTGGGCGGACAGCCCAAAGTCACTGCGCAGGCCATCGGCAATGATGGAGGTGACGGTGCGAAACGCCTGGCTTAGTGCAAAGCCGGTGAGCAGGCAGACCAGCATGGCCCAGACGGTGGAGTCGGGCGCTTGTTTGCTAGCAGGGGGGACGGGAGAGGCGCTCTGAACGGAAGGCATGGGGGATTTTGTTGCGATGTTAGGTTTTTTCCTCAGCCTAAAGAATTCAGGCTGTCCGCGCTGTCACTTAAGAGCAGCAGGGACAGCCTGATTGGCGATGGCGCGGAGGTGCAGCTTACAGCTCGGTGCGCAGGCTCCAGATCTCGGGGAATAGCACCACATCCAGCATCTTCTTCAGATAACTCACGCCACCGGTGCCGCCGGTGCCGCGCTTGAAGCCGATCACGCGCTCCACCGTGGTCAGGTGACGGAAGCGCCACAGGCGGAAGGCATCCTCAATATCGGCCAGCTTCTCGCCCAGCTGGTACAGATCCCAGTGCTTGTGCGGGTCGCGGTACACGGTAATCCATGCCTGTTTCACACCTTCGCAAGCCTCATACGGCTGCGTCCAGTCGCGCTGCAGCTTGTTGGCGGGAACCTCAATGCCTTCGCGGGCCAGCAGTTGCAGGGACACGTCATACAAAGAAGGTGACTCGTATGCCGCCTGCACCTGGGCCAGCAGATCGCTGCGATGCTCGTGGGGCTTGAGCATGGCGGCATTCTTGTTACCCAGCGAAAACTCGATGCTGCGGTATTGGTAGCTTTGAAACCCGCTGGAGTTGGCAAGGTAGGGGCGCATGGCCGTGTACTCGGGCGGCGTCATGGTCGAAAGCACGGTCCAGGCGCTGACCAGTTGCTCCATGATGCGGCTCACCCGGGCCAGCATCTTGAATGCATCGTGGCGGGTGTCGCCCGAGGCATTGGCAATCGCCGCTGTGGCCGCGCGTACCTCGTGCAGCATCAGCTTCATCCACAGCTCGCTGGTCTGGTGCTGGATGATGAACAGCATTTCGTCATGCGCGGGCGACAGCGGATGCTGGGCCGTCAGAATCTGGTCCAGATGCAAATAGTCGCCATAGCTCATGTCGCGGCTGAAGTCGAGCTGGGCCTTCTCGTCGCGGACGATGGATTCGCCGCCATGCATGGGGCAGCCAGAGGATTCGGTGGTCATGGTGGATTCTTCTGAATAGGTCAGTGTCGGCAGCGTAACCGAATCCAGGCGCATAAAGTCTGCAAGAACGTGGATGCAAGACGCAAAAGCTTTGCGTAAAGTCATTCCTGTTATTGACGCCAAGCCCTTGCCCAGATTCAAGCCATGCCCAGTCCTTCGCCTTCCCACTCTGCTGCCGACCTTCAAATAGATGAGCGCATCACGCAATGCTGTCGCTGGCTGGAGGCCGAAGAGCCCATGCCTGCGCTGGAGGAGCTGGCGCAGCGCCTCGGGCTTAGTCCCTGGCAGCTGCATCGCAGCTTCAAGCGTGTGACGGGGCTCACGCCCAAGGCCTACGCCAAAGCGAATCGCGGCAAGCATTTGCGTGCGGCGATGACGCCAGAGTTCAGCCAGTCGGTGACCGATGCTGCGTACCTGAGCGGCTATGAGGCCAGCAGCAGTTTCTATAAAGACGCCCCCGCCATGCTGGGCATGGCACCGAAAACCTATCGCCAGCGCGGCCAGCACCAGACGATCCGGTTCGCACTGGCTGAATGCTCGCTGGGAAGCCTGCTGGTGGCCAGCACGGCGCAGGGCGTGTGCTGCGTGCTGCTGGGTGATGATCCGCAAATGCTGATTGAGGATTTGCAGCAGCGCTTTGCGGCGGCGGAGTTGATTGGGGCGGACGGCCAGTACGAGCAGACCGTGGCCCAGGTGGTGAGCCTGATCGAACAGCCCCGGCTGGGGCTGGCTCTGCCGCTGGATATTCAAGGCACAGCTTTTCAGCAGCGGGTCTGGCAGGCCTTGCAGAAGATTCCGGCGGGTCAGACCCTTAGCTATTCAGAGCTGGCGCGGCAGATGGGCATGCCCCAGTCCGCCCGGGCCGTCGCCAGTGCCGTGGCGGCGAACCCGATAGCGGTGGCCGTGCCCTGCCACCGCGTGCTGCGCAATGACGGAAGCATCTCGGGTTACCGCTGGGGCGTGGAGCGCAAGCGTGCGCTGCTGCTGCGGGAAGCGCAACAATGCAGCCCTGTTTGATCTGAAAAGCATAGCTGGCAGCGCTTGATATCTCTGCATTTCATAATGATTCAAATCCAATATCTATGAATATCAAGCGCTGGAAGCTCTCAAAATCATAGGAACTGCATGCAGATCGAATGCCAACAAAACCTGCCTCAGCCCTATCGCTGGCATGAGTTTCTGGCTTTTCACGGGCGGGATGTTCAGCAGCGCGCCGAGCTGCTGCAGCCTCAGTTGCGGCGATTGTTCAAGGCCTTGATCTGGCATGGGCAGCCCGCCTTGCTGGTGCTGCAGTGGGATGAGCACCAAGCCCAGGCGCGACTGCACTGGCCCGAGGATGCGGTTCAAGACACGGATACGCACAGTCAGCAGCAGCAGTTTCAAACCCTGTTGCAGCGCATGCTGGGTCTGACCTGGCCGCCCAGCGCATTGCTGCAAGCCCATGGCCGTCATGCCGAGCTGGGACCGCTGCTGGACCGGCAGCGCGGGCTGCATGTGCCTGCATCGCCCACACCGTTTGAGGCGCTGAGCTGGGCCATCATGGGTCAGCAGATATCGGTGGCGGTAGCCGTCAGCCTGCGGCGCAAGCTGATCGAAGCGGCAGGCTTGCCATTGCATGCATCAACCCAGCAGCAGGTGCCCGAGGCCGCGCATTTGCGGGCCAGCCCGGATGCGGCGCAAGTTCTTCAGCAGAGTGAAGGGGCGCTGCGGGATCTGGGCTTTTCTCAGGCCAAGGCCCGGACATTGCTGTGCGTGGCGCGGGCGGTGCAGGAGGGCTTGCTGCCGCTGGATGACTGGGCGCAGCAAAGTGCGCGGGGGCTGTGGAATGGGCAAACCGTAGAGGCCGTGGCCCAGCAGTTGCTGACCATCAAAGGCATTGGCCCGTGGACGGTGAACTATTGTCTGCTGCGCGGCTACGGCTGGCCCGACGGCAGCTTGCACGGCGATGTGGCCGTGCGCCGCGCCATCGGTTTGCTGACCGGCACCGACAAGCCCGATGCCCGCGCCGCCAGCGACTGGCTGGTGCAATTCAAGCCTTGGCGCGCGCTGGTGGCGGCGCACCTGTGGGCTTCGCTGGCCGACAAATCTTACTGATCAGGCCAGGGGCGAGAGCACCAGCAGCAACAGGCGTGCGGTGGTGTCGGCGGCATTGGCCAGGCGGTGCTCGCTGTCCACCACCAGCGTGGCCGTGTCGCCTGCGTGCAGCAGCACCTGCTCTTGCGCGGTAAAGACCTCGATGCTGCCTTCCAGCACATGAAAGACCTCGCGCGTGCCGGCGCGGTGGGCCGCGAAGTGGCTGGAGACGGCGCGCGGTGGAAAGCGGTAATGAACCAGGTTCACGCCCGCACTGGGGCTGGCCAGGGCTAGGCGCTCTACGCCGCTGGCTTCGTCGACAAAGCGCAGGTTCTCGCCGGCGCGCGTGATGTGCGCGGTCGGCGTGCTTTGCACCAGCTCGCCCAGTTCGCAGCCCAGGCCGCGTGCAATGGCCATGGCATTGCGCAGGCTGGTGGCCAGCAGGCCCCGTTCCACGCGTGATAGGGCACCCGGCGAGACACCGCTGGCCTGTGCCAGCTGGTCCAGCGTGATGCCCAGCTGCGCGCGGCGCGCGCGTACGGCGGCGCCGAAAAGCGCATCTTGCTCCGATGCTTCCGATGCGGTGGTGGAGTTCAAGCCTCGCTCCTTGTCTTGGGTCTGTGGCTGCGTCTGTGATTGCGTCAATAAATTTCCTATGAGAAAATAATTTTGCGTATAGGAAATTATTTTTCAAGGATGAATGCAATGTACATGCTTCTGAGCGCCTTGCCCGTGGTCAGCGTCATTGCCGCGCTGCTGGCGGGATGGCGATCGCTTTATGCCGCTCTGGTGGGGGTGGCGGCGGCGCTTCTGGCCATTGCCATGGCATTTGCGCAGCCCGCGTCGATCTGGATGGCGGCTGCCATCCACTGGGCACCGGTGCTGCTGGAGGTGGTGCTGATTGTGGGCGGCGGCTTGCTGCTGTCCGAGGTGCTGCGCCAGTCGGGTGCACAAAAGGCCTTGGCCGACTGGTTGCTGGTGCGCGCGGGCAGCGGCACAGGGGCCGTGCTGCTGGTGGTGCATGGCATCACGCCGTTTGCCGAGTCGGTCACCGGCTTTGGCGTGGGCGTGACCATCGGTATTCCTTTGCTGGCGCATTTCGGCCTGCCGGCGCGCAAGGTTGCGCTTATCGGTCTGCTGGGGCTGTGCGCCGTGCCCTGGGGGTCGATGGGGCCGGGCACTCTGGTGGCGGCCACCATGGCCGATCTGCCGTTCAAGGATCTGGGCGAGGCCTCGGCCCTGGTCAGCATGATTCCGTTTGCCATCACCGGCATGGTGGCTGCCGGGCTGGCCAGTGCGCCCGGTCGCCTGAGCCTTGCATTGCTGCAGGGTCTGCTGTCCGGCCTGTTGCTGACAGCGGCGGTGGCGCTGATGAATGCCGTGGCCGGCACGGCACCTGCGGGCGCGCTGGGTGCCTTGGTGGTGGTGAGCTTTCATTTGCTGCGCATGCGTCGGCCTCAGCAGGCTCAGCCCTTGCATCCCTTGGGGCGACGGGCGCTGGCGGCCTATGTGTTGCTGCTGGGCGGGGTGCTGGTGCGAGCCTTGGGTCTGCCCGGCCTCTGGCATGGACTGGCTTCACCAGGCCTGTGGCTGCTGCTGGCAGCGGGCTTTTTCGCGCGGGGTCTGCCGGAGCGAGAATCGCTGCAGCGCGTCTGGCGCTCCTGGGCTCAGGTGGCACCGGTGACGGCGTTGTTCATTACATTGGGGGTGTTGATGGCGGTCTCTGGCATGGCCGGGCAGCTGGCGCATGCGCTGGCCCAGAGCGGGCCGCTGTACCTGCTAGCCGCCCCTTTTGTCGGGGCGCTGGGCGGTTTTGTGACCGGCTCTAACACGGGTGCCAATGTCATGTTTCCTCGAAGACTTAAGCGAAGAACTGGTCGAGGCCGCCACTCAGGCCGAGATTGCCCGTGCGCTGAATGCACCACTGCTTCCTTTTATGGCCGTGCACAACGTCAGCGCTTCGCTGTTGCTCATGGCTTCGCCGGGCAAGGTGGAGATGGCGGTGCAACTGGTGCCCGAAGGAACGGCTCAGCGGCGCTGGGTGCAGCAAAGCGTGCTGGCCGTGGATCTGATCGCCGTGGCGCTGATGGGGCTGCTCAACCTAGTCTGGGCCAGGGTTTGAGGCAGTAAGCGGGGTCGCGCAGCATTGGCTGCCGCCCTTGTAAAAGGCGGCGGAGTGGCGGCTAAAGGTATCAGGTCACCGCATTGATGGTGTTGAACTCGGCCTTCTTCCACTCGCCCGATTCCAGTACCTGGCGCAGATGCTCGACGGCGTGCCAGACATCTTCAAAGCCAACATATAGCGGCGTGAAGCCGAAACGCAGAATGTCTTTGTGCTTGCCGGTGCCGCCGTCGCCCTTGCGGAAGTCGCCGATTACGCCGCGGGCGATCAAGGCCTGAACAATGGCGTAAGCGCCGCTGCCCTGCCGATCTACACCCAGACCTTCATCACGCGTGAGGCAGACCTGCGAGCCGCGCTGTGCATGGTTGCGCGGGGTGGCGAGGCCGAGACCGTAGCCCTGGCAGCGTTCTTCAACCAGCTTGATGAACAGGTCGGTCAGGGCCAGCGATTTGGCGCGCAGCGCTGCCATGCCGCCGAAAGCTTCGGCTTCGGTAAAGATGTCTACGCCGCACTGCAACACGCTCATGCTGATCATGGGCTGGGTGCCGCACAGGTAGCGCTGAATGCCTTGGGCCGGGTGGTAGTCAGGCACAAACTTGAAGGGGTCGGCATGGCCGAACCAGCCCGACAGTGGCTGCCAGAAACGGTTGATCAGGCGCGGGTGCGCCCAGACAAAGGCGGGCGAGCCGGGGCCGCCGTTCAGGTATTTGTAGCTGCAGCCGACAGCAAAGTCAGCGTCTGCACCCTTGAGGTCGATTGGCACGGCACCTGCGCTGTGGCACAGGTCCCAGACGCAGAGAATGCCCTTGGCGTGTGCGGCAGCCGTGACGCCAGCCATGTCATGCATGGCGCCGGTGCGGTAGTTGACATGGGTGAGCATGGAAATCGCCACATCGGTTTGCAGCGCACTGGCGATCTCTTCGGGCTCCAGCAGCACCAGCTCCAGCCCATATTCCTGGCAGATGGACTGGGCGATGTAGAGGTCGGTGGGGAAGTTGCTGCGCTCGCTGATGAGTTTTTTGCGGTTTGGCGCATCTTCGCGGGCAATGCGCGCTGCGGCGCTGAGCACTTTGTAGAGGTTGATGGAGGTGGTGTCGGTAAACACCAGCTCACCTTCGCCCACGCCCAGCCAAGGGGCGAACTGGTTGCCCAGACGCTCGGGCAGGGTGATCCAGCCGGCCTTGTTCCAGGAGGTGATGAGGTCCTGGCCCCATTGCTGCGTCACCACTTCTGCAGCGCGGGCGGCAGCGCTCTTGGGCTGGGCACCCAGAGAGTTACCGTCCAGATAAATCACACCTTCGGGCAGGGCAAAGCGCTCGCGCAGCGGGCGCAGTGTGTCCAGGGTGTCCAGGGCCTGGCAGTCTTGCAAAGTAGTCATTGTCATCCTTGTGTTTTTAATAGCTGCAAGCGCTTATTCTGATTGGGCTCGCGGGCAGTTTTTATGCAAATTCAGGCCAAGGCCCGCAAAATGGCTCTCACCGGAGAGGCATCGGCTTCGGTGAGTTTGAGGGGCAGGGCGATCAGCTCGTAGTCGCCTTCGGCCACATCGTCGAGCACCAGATTTTCGAGAACGCGCAGATTGCGCTGGCGGATGACCATGTGGCTGTCCAGCGTCTTGCTGCTGGCCGGGTCGATGCTGGCGGTGTCGATGCCGATGAGCTGGATGCCCAGGTCGGCCAGTCTTTGCACGGTCTCAGGTGCATAGGCGGCCAGATCAGGGTCCCAGTCCGTAGGGGCCTGCTGATATGTGCGTACCAGCACGCGCTGGGGCAGGCTGGCGTTGATGGCGTGTTCAATATGCTGCCACTCAATCAGCGGCCCGCAGCCCATGGCGTGAATGACGCGGCAGGGGCCGAGAAAGGCATCCAGATCCACCATGCCAATGGCATCGCCCTGCGGGTCGTAATGCAGCGGCGCATCGGCATGCGCACCCACATGGGGTGAGAGGTGAATGGCGCTGACATTGACCGGGCAGCCGGGGCCAATGCTGGCGACCCATTCCTGGCTATAAGGCGTATCGCCCGGAAAGACCGGAGCGGCAGGGTGAATGGCGGGGGAAATGTCCCAGAGTTGGCGTGTCATGGTGAAGGCTAGCACTTTGAATAGTTACGACTGGCTGGCAAGTGGCGCGGCTTAAGCCCGAGACACCAGGCAAGAGTCTCACTCAGGGGTGACTTTCTTCTTTCTGTACCACAAAGCATAGATGAGGACGAGAGCGATGAGGAACGGCACACCCACCAGCGTTGTCGTATGGAACTCTTTGGTAAACAGCGTGGTGACGATCACGCCCGCCATCAGCAGCGCGCCGATCAGCGTCAGTACCGGAAAGCCCCACATGCGGAATTCGAGCCTCTGGCCCGGGTGCTCGCGCTGCCAGCGGGGGCGGAAGAACAGGTGCGTCACAAACACCATGAACCACGCAAACATGGCGCCGAACATGGCAATGGACATCATCAGCTCCAGCGACTCCTTGGGCTTGAAGACATTGAGCACCATGGCCACGGCCATGCCAAGACAAGACACGGCAATCGCGCCCAGTGGCACGCCGCTTTTGCTGAGTCGGCTCAGGCGCTTGGGCGCATAGCCGCCACGCGAGAGGCTGAACATCATGCGCGAGGTGACATAGAGCTGGCTGTTCATGGCTGAAAGCGAGGCCAGTAGCACTACAAAGTTGAGAGCCGCTGCTGCGCCGGGGATCTGCAGAATCTCCATCACCTTCACGAACGGGCTCTTGTCTGTGCTGGCGTGGCTCCAGGGCACGATGGCCAGCATAAGCGCCAGCGACAGCAGATAGAACAGCACCAGACGCAGGACCGTGCTGCGGAAGGCGCGGGTGACGGCCTGCTTGGGGTTCTGGGCTTCACCCGCCGCAATGGCGATGGATTCCAGACTCAGGTAACTGAAGATGGCCACGATCACGCCCACCCAGGTGCCCCACCAGCCACTGGGGAAGAAGCCGCCGTCGACAAAGTAGTTATCAAAACCCACGCCTGCAGGGCGCGTGCCAAACACCACATAGGCAGCGATCAGGATAAAGGCCACGATGGCAATCACTTTGACCATGGAGAACCAGTACTCCACCTGACCAAAGGCCTTGACGCTGGTGGCGTTGACGGCGGCCAGCAGTACGGAGAACAGCAGCACCCACTTCCATTGATCGACGGCAGGGAACCAGTAGGCCATGTACTTGCCCACGGCCGTGACCTCCATGCCCACGGCCAGCACCACGGCGCCCCAGTAGGCGTAGCGCACCACAAATCCGGCCAGGGGGCTGATGTAGTGTTCGGCATAGGCGCCGAAGGAACCCGAGGTGGGGTGGGCTACCGTCATCTCGGCCAGGCAGCCCATGAGTAGCAGGCCGATGAAGGCGCCGATGGCGTAGCTGATCAGCACGCTGGGCCCGGCAAAGCCAATGGCAAAGGCACTGCCCATGAAGAGGCCGGTGCCGATGGCACCACCAATGGCAATCATGGTCATCTGGGCTGAGTTCAGGTGCGGCTGCAACCCGGTTTCGCGTTGCTGAATACTGTCAAAGTTGGCCATTGCTTACTTGCGGGCTCTGAAAATGGGAGGTGCAAGTATCCCGCGAATACTCAGGCCAAGTGATGCTTGGCCGAATGCCCCGGAGCCTGTTCTGGCTGATCAGCGCATTGCCTGCGCGTAATTGCCGGGTGTCAGCGCGTGGTGGGCTTTGAAGGTGCGTTGCATATGGGACTGGTCGGCAAAGCCCATCTGGTGGGCGACCGCTGCCAGTGGCTGGCCCTGGGCCAGCAGGTGGCGGGCCGCATTCAGTCGAAGATTGAGCCGGTAGGCCCCCGGCGTGACGCCGGTGATGGCCGTGAAGCGGCGAATAAACCGGCTGGGGCTCATGCCGCAGCGCAGTGCCAGCGCCTGCACGCTGGTTTCATCTTCGGGGTTGCTGTGCAGATGCTGTAGTGCAGGCAGCATGGCATGGGGAGGATCGGTGCGCGGCTGGGCGGTGCTGCCCAGCAGGCGCAGAAATTCTGTCAATGACTGCGTATGGCTTTGAATGTCTGAGGCTGTGCTGTCGCTGGCAAGCGGGCGGCAGAGCTGGTCGGCCCAGCGTGAAATGTCGGGCTCATCAAGAGCGTGCCTCATAAAGTGCAGAGCGCTTACGCCGAGCTGCTCATGCACCCAGTCGGCCTGCACAAACAGCATGCGATATGACCAGGGCTGTGAGGTCTCGGGGTTGCAAGCGTGCCAGTGGCCGGGTTCGATCAAAACCACGTTGCCGGCTTTCAGCGCTTCGGGGCCCTGGTCATGGAGAAACAGGGTCTCGCCTTCATCCACGATGCCGATGGAGTACTGGGCATGGGCATGCAGCCGGTAGCTGCAGCAGGACTGGTGGCTGATGCGTAGCTCAGCCCAAGGTGTGGCCGGGTGGCGGTGAAATTGATGGCTGGGAGCTGGCATAGCGCTTCATCATGCCAGCATGCTGACCACGCTAATCAGTAGTAGCAGGGCCAGTGCTTGATTCAGGCGTTGCTGGCGTTTGGGAGTGCTTAGCCATTGAGTAAGAGTGCGACCCAGCGCAGCCCAGAAGCCGATTCCCAGCAAGCACGCCAGCAAAGAGACGGTGCAGAACAGCAGCAGCGCGGTTTCCAGTGGCATATGAGGGCTTGCGAGTGGTGCGACAAAAATGCCCACACCGGACAGCGCTACCAGCCATGCCTTGGGGTTGAGGCTCTGAATCGCCACACCTTGCGCAAATGCGTTGGCTAAACCCGTTTGCGACGTGGCAGAGGTATTGGCTTCCGTTGAAGAGCTGACGGGGCTATTTGCCAGCCGCCATGCCAGCCATAGCAAGTAAGCGGCGCAAATGCGCGGAGCCCATCGCAGCACTTCAGGCTGCTTGAGCAACCAATGCCCACTCTGGCCCATCAGCCAGACAATGGCGGCATAACTGAGGCTGGCACCGAGTACATAAACAAAAGCGGTGATCCGGCAGCGGCCGCCACCGTGGCGCAGGGCGATCAGGTTTACGGGGCCGGGTGTAATGGCGCCCGCCAGCGCAAATCCGGCCATGGCCAAGAAGGAAGAAAACATGAGAAAGCCCGAAGTACAAGGCTGGCAAGTCTGGGCTTTCTGAGTTGCGAGGTATTGAACAAAATTGCGCCATTGACGCTTGAACCACTGCAAAACGGCGTCTTTTCAGACAAGCCAACACGGCAACTTGCGTTACGCTTGGATTCCTTTTCGCCCATCTGCTTACCGTCTCCGTCTTCCATGTCTCCCGCTCAAGCTTCTTCTTCCCCCCGTGTCTGGCCAGCGGTGCGCATGGTTGCGTGTGCCGATATGGGTATGAAGCGCCACAACAATGAAGACGCGGTCGGCATCCAGCCCCTGGCTGAGCCCTGGCCTGTGGCCGTGCTCGCTGATGGCATGGGCGGCTATAACGCGGGCGAGGTGGCCAGCGCCATGGCCGTTGACCTGATTACGGCCGCTGTGCGCAATGAGGCCTGGGCGGACAGCTCTGCCAAGGTAGCGCAATGCGAGCTGACCGATGCCTTTCATATGGCAAACCTAGCCATCTTCGGGGCCGCGCAATCTGCGCCTGAATGCCGCGGCATGGGCACTACAGTTGTTGCAGCGCTGGTGCTGGAGGATGAACTCCTGGTGGCTCACCTGGGCGATTCCCGTGCCTACGCCTGGCGCGAGGGACAGTTGCAGCGCCTGACGCGCGACCATTCTCTGGTGCAGCAAGAGATGGATGCAGGCCTGATCACGGCCGAAGAAGCTTTGCATTCACGCTACAGCCACTTGGTCACCCGTGCTCTGGGGGTCACGTCGCTGGTCGAGCCAGAACTCACGCACTGGCCACTGCACCATGGCGACCGCATCATGCTCTGCTCAGACGGGCTGACCGACATGCTGCCCGATGCCTGCCTGCAATCCTTGTTTGAGGAAAACCTGCCGCTGCAGGAGTTGCTGCTCTCGCTGATCGCTGCGGCGAATGCGGCGGGTGGCAAGGACAATATCGGCGTGGTGCTGATCGAGGAAGATGCCTAAGCCTCTATCTAATTAGAGCGTAGAGCGGTCTAAAGCAGTCCGCTTTCCAGTTCCGTCATGCCATTGCGGCGGCGCACGCGGTTGCAGGCGTCCGAGCCTGCAGCAAACTCGCGACAGGGCGAGGGCCGCCATTCATAAATACCGCAACTGGCCTTTTCTCCCACTTTGCCGATCAAGGCCGCGCAACGCGGCTTGGCCCAGTCCGTGCCGCGCATGCGGCAGGTGTAGTCGGTGACTTCTTCGGACAGTCCCGAAGGAACACTGCCCCCTTGTTCCTGGGATTCATGGACGGAAAAGTCCACACGAAATGATGCGCAGCAGGCACCGCAGGTCAGGCAGGGATGGGTCATGGCTGGGCCAGAAAAAGAGCTGGGGCGGAATTTTCTCTGCTGAGTGACGCGAGGCGAGGCGTCGTTTTGAAAATCCGACTGCGCTGCAAGGACACAGCGACCTCAGGGCTTTGGGGTAGAGCAAGCGCAGACTAATGTGCCTCTTTCGGGCTGAAAGCCACATGCCTGCGGCACTGCGGCGCACTGGGACTCTGAAGACGCCTGAACCATAATGAGAATTAAACTCAATAAAATAGCGCCCATGAGTATCTTGCAGTCCTTGGCCTCGGATAGCGCGGCCCCCGTTTTTGCGTCGGATGACGCACCAGTGACCGCGCAGGCTGTGATCAGCCTCGACACGCTGGCTGTCAACACCTCTGCCCGCGTGGTGGATCTGGTCAGCGCCAGCAACGTGGAGGAGCAAGAGCTGATGCTGCGCCTCATGGAAATCGGTTTCCTGCCTGGCGAGCATGTACGCATTGTGGCCACCGGCTTTCCCGGCCCCGACCCACTGGCCGTGCGCATCGGCGCAGCCACTTTTGCACTGCGCCGCTATGAAGCGTCGCGGGTCATGGTGGCGGTGGAGGCAAAGCCATGAACGCCCGTGACAACCCGAAAACAGAGCAGCTCGTGCAAAACATCTCTCTTCAGAATCTGAATGCCGGCTCTGCCACTGCTGCAGACCCGAATGCGCCGCTGCGCGCCGCCTTGCTGGGCAATCCCAACTGTGGCAAGACTGCGCTGTTCAACCTGTTGACTGGCGCACGCCAGAAGGTTGCCAACTACGCAGGCGTGACGGTAGAGCGCAAAGAAGGCTGGCTGAGCACACCGGGCAAGCGCCGCGTGCGCTTGCTGGACCTGCCCGGTACCTACAGCCTGCATGCGCACAGCGACGATGAGCGCATCACCCGTGACATCGTCAGCGGCCTGCATGGCCGCGAAGCTCCGCCCGAGCTGCTGATCTGCGTGACCGATGCCACGCACCTGCGCCTGAACCTGCGCCTGGTGCTGGAAGCCCGCGCTCTGGGTCTGCCCATGCTGCTGGTGCTCAATATGAGCGATATGGCGCGCCGCCAGGGCATTGTGGTGGACAAGGCCAAGCTCAGTCAGGCGCTGGGCATGCCCGTGATCGAGAGCGTGGGTGTGCGAATGGACGGCGGCAAGGAGCTGCTGAACTGGCTGGACAGCGAACAGGCCCGTTCGCTCAAGGCTCCGTCGATGGAAGGGCGCTGGAAGCCCAAGGCCGGGCTGGGGGCCAAGGAGCAATTGCTGAGCCTGCACCAGCAGGTGGCGGACATGATGCGCGAAGCCGTGCAGGAGCCACAGGTGGACAACCAGCGCGCAGACCGCATTGATGCGGTGGTGCTGCATCCTGTCTGGGGCACGCTGCTGCTGCTGGTGACGCTGTTTCTGATTTTTCAGTCGGTGTTCAGCTGGGCCGAGCCATTGATGGAAGGCATCGAAGGCGGGGTTGCCAGCTTTGGTCAGTGGATCGGTCATGTCATGCCAGACGGCGTGCTGCGCAGCCTGCTGGTGGACGGCGTGATTGCCGGAACGGGCGCGGTGCTGGTGTTTTTGCCGCAGATTCTGATTCTGTTCTTCTTCATTCTGGTGCTGGAAGATTCGGGCTATCTGCCGCGTGCGGCTTTTCTGCTGGATCGCATCATGGGCACTGTGGGCCTGTCGGGGCGCTCTTTCATTCCGCTGCTGTCCAGCTTTGCCTGCGCTGTGCCTGGCATCATGGCCACGCGCTCGATTAGCAGCTGGCGTGACCGTTTGCTCACGATCATGATTGCGCCGCTGATGACTTGCTCGGCGCGCCTGCCCGTGTATGCGCTGCTGATCGGTGCCTTCATTCCTGAGCAAACCGTGGGCGGCTTGTTCAATCTGCAAGGTCTGGTGCTGTTTGCGCTGTATGTGGGCGGTATCGTCAGCGCCATGGCGGTGGCCTGGGTGGCCAAACTGTTCAGAACCAACAAGGCGCGTACACCGCTGATGATGGAGCTGCCAGCCTACCGCTGGCCCAGTATCCGCAGCCTGGCCCTGGGCCTGTTCGAGCGCGCGCTGATCTTCCTGCGCCGCGTGGGCGGCATCATCTTGACGGTGAGCATCGTGCTGTGGTTCTTGGCCAGCTACCCGGGTGCACCCGAGGGCGTGACCGAAGGCGCGATCCGCTACAGCTTTGCCGGCCAGATTGGCCGCTGGCTGGAAGTGGTGCTGGCACCGATTGGTTTCAACTGGCAGATCGCCATTGCACTCGTGCCCGGCATGGCCGCGCGTGAGGTAGCCGTGGGTGCGCTGGGTACGGTATTTGCACTATCTGCCTCCAGCGATGACGCCATGGCTCAGCAACTGGGCCCGTTGATTGCGCACACATGGTCGCTGGCAACGGCCTTGTCGCTGCTGGTGTGGTTTGTGTTCGCGCCCCAGTGCATCTCTACGCTGGCCATCGTCAAGCGTGAGACCAATGGCTGGCGCTACCCGCTGATCATGACCGGCTATATGTTTGGTCTGGCCTATTTGTGCAGCTTTATCACCTACCGTGTGGCCGTGGCCTTCGGCGCGGGCTAAGCCGGGCCTGAAGAAAGGAAACAGCAAATGCAAGAAATCATTGTGGGATTGATTGTGGCGTTGGCTGCCGTGGCTCTGGTCTGGCGGCTCATGCCTTCGGCCCTGAAGCGAAAGCTGGCGCAGTCGCACCCCGCGCTGGCGGGTATCAACAAGGACAGCGGCTGCGGCGGCTGCAGCGCTTGCGGCGGCGATAGCTGCGCGCCCAGCCCTAAAAAGCCCTGAGGCTTGAGAGCCGTCAGGGCAGGCGGGTTAGTCAGATAAGGCTTGAGGCGCTTTGCGGTGCCTCAGGCCTTTTTATTTTTGGGTGCGTTCTCCAGCGCGTAGTGGCTTTGCACCAGGCCAAAGTCCCAGTTGCGCGTGGCCAGGTGGCGCAGCTGAATTGCGGTTTGCCCGGGGGCCAGTGGGCCAAACAGCGGCAAGCCTTCACCCAGCAACACGGGGATGCGGGTCAGGGTGATTTCGTCGAGCAAGCCCACGGCAATAAAAGACTGCAGAGTCAGGCCTCCATCCACATACAGGCGCGGCTGACCCTGTGCCGCGGCATGAGCGACGAGTTCGGCCGGAGTGCCACTGAAGAGTTGCACGCCAGCAGGCGCGTCGGGCAATTCCTTTAAGCTGCGGCTCAGCACATAGACCGGTTTGTCATACGGCCAGGGCGTGAAACCACGCACTTTTTCATAGGTGTTGCGCCCCATGACCAAGGCATCAATGCCTTGCATGAAGTCGGCATAGCCGCAGTCTTCGGGTGGGGTGATGCGGGCCTGGGCGGCGTCCAGCCAGTCAAGGCCGCCATCGGGGCGGGCAATAAAATCGTCAAGGCTGGTGGCGATATAGGCGTAGCAGGGCATGGCGATTCCATTAAAACAGGAGCTGATGGCGCTTGTTTATAGGTAATTTCAGCCCTTAATGGCGCTGTAACCCTTGATAAACAAGCACAAGCAGCTATCAAAATACGGTAGCCGTCCCTTGGACGCTATAGCTGTCTCGAACGGCTCACGCCGCTTCCTGCCACAGCTCCACTTCCTGCTCTAGCAGCACGGGCAGACCAAATTTCTCGCGGGTGTCGTGGCAGCCATACGATGCAAACGGAAAGTCGCGGCAAGGCTTGGAGCGCTGCTCGTAAATGCCGCAGCCCATGCAGCCTTCGCCCACCTCGGGCAGCTCGCGCAAGGCCACGCAGCGCACGGGGTGGCGCTCCGTGCCATTCATGCGGGCACGGTTGCCATTGCCGGGGACTTCATGAGCTAGCTCGTCAGGCACGGTACCGCCCATGGATTGCAGCTCGTAGATAGAGAATTCAACGCGGTAGTTCTGGCAGCAAACGCCGCAGATCAGGCAGGGGTGAACGGATTCGGTCATCGGGTTTCTTCGATTTTTCAGGCATCAGCAATGACAGTCCTTGCTTTCCTGGAGGAAAGGGACTGTGCTCGGTCAGGGATGAGGATGGGTCTGCACAAGCGCAAAACCCGATGCCTGAGCCACTAGGTGTGGCCTTGAAGAAACTTCAGATAGACGGTGTGGATGCGCACATAAAGCGCGCGCACGCGGGCCGCAAAGCGCTTGCGCGGGCCGTAGCAGGAGGGCACGCTCCAGTGGCGTGCCACGTGGGGCTGGCGCAGGGCGCTGGCGCCAAAGTTGTGCCTGAACCCCGAGGCTGCGCGGTGCACAAACGCAAACACCGCCTGCGGGTGCGGTACCAGCAGGCGGTGTTTGAATGGGGTATGGCTCAGGTGCATGGTGTGTAGGTATGCAGATGAGCCAGGGCGTGGGGTATCAGCCTGGCTGGCGGCCCAGCAGCAGATATTCCATCAGTGCTTTTTGCACATGCATGCGGTTCTCTGCTTCATCCCAGACCACGGATTGCGGGCCGTCGATGACGTCGGCTTCCACTTCCTCGCCGCGGTGGGCGGGCAGGCAGTGCATGAACAAGGCGTTCCCTTGGGCGGCAGCCATCATTTCGGCATCTACGCACCAGTCGGCAAAGGCCTTCTTGCGCGCTTCGTTCTCGGCTTCATAGCCCATGCTAGTCCACACGTCAGTGGTGACCAGATCGGCGCCCTTGCAGGCTTCGAGCGGGTCTTTGAACACCTTGTAGCAGCCGGGGTTGACGGGCTTGCCGTTGAAGGCCAGTTGCTCATCCACCTCGTAGCCGCCGGGTGTGCTGACGTGGACGGTAAAGCCCAGCAGATCAGCCGCCTGAAGCCAGGTGTTGGCCATGTTGTTGCCGTCGCCAACCCAGGCCACAACCTTGCCCTTGATGGAGCCGCGGTGCTCGATGAAGGTAAAGATGTCGGCCAGAATCTGGCAGGGGTGGAACTCGTTGGTCAGGCCGTTGATGACGGGTACGCGCGAGTGGGCGGCAAAACGCTCGATCTTGCTTTGCTCGAAGGTGCGGATCA
>ERZ724504.57-NODE-57-length-61609-cov-8.325649_pt1 | contig 61609 bp, 60 predicted proteins | sample MGYA00376037_ERZ724504 | MGnify/ENA primary metagenome ERZ724504 (study PRJEB28724, sample SAMN07190888) | wastewater metagenome | isolation source: influent of sewage treatment plant in Hong Hong | place: USA: Christiansburg, Virginia | collected 2016-03-01 ... | reverse complement strand
AGTAGTGCGAAGTCAGCTTTCCAGGCCGGCTCCGTTTCCGCTGGCGGTGGCCTCAAGGGGGCAGCCGCTGGCGTGGGCAATGTCGCCAAGACCGGCGCGCAGGCGGCCGATGGCGCGCGCTCGATGAAGGAGCGCGTCGCTGCGGCTTTCCGGCCCGATGACGCCGCCGCATCCGGCGGTTCACAGGGCGCTGCCGATTCGACCGCTTCGCCAGCCGCAGCCGAACAGCCCGCCTGGGCCAAGCGCCTGCATCGCAGGCAGCAACTCACCCATGCTGCGACGACCGCCGCCCACACGCTGCGCGGCGGCGATGGCGGCAGCTCCAGCCAGGGGCCGAGCCTGCGGGACGACTGACGGCCCTCGAATCCCAATCTCAAGGAGAACCCCATGCGATTCAAAAGACCCCAGGTGCGCTACGCCGACACGCCGCAGCCTGCTACTCCGTACCAAGCCGCGGGCCAGGTGTGGGACGAGCGCATCGGCTCGCCGCGCGTGCAGGCGAAGAACTGGCGCTTGATGGCCTTCGGCTGCTTGCTGCTGGCGCTGCTGATGGCCGGTGGCTTGGTCTGGCGCTCGGCACAGTCCATCGTGACGCCCTACGTCATCGAGGTGGACAACGCGGGCCAGGTGCGCGCCGTGGGCGAAGCCGCCACGCCCTACCGGCCCAGCGATGCCCAGGTGGCCTACCACCTGGGCCGCTTCATCGGCCTGGTGCGCTCGCTGTCCATCGACCCCATCGTGGTGCGGCAGAACTGGCTCGATGCCTACGACTACACCACGGACAAGGGCGCCGTGGTGCTCAACGAGTACGCCCGCGTGAACGATCCGTTCGCGCGCATCGGTCAGGAGTCGGTGACGGTGCAGATCACCAGCGTGACCCGTGCCAGCGACACGTCTTTCAACGTGCGCTGGACGGAGACGCGCTTCGTCAATGGTGCGCTGAATCGCACCGAGCGCTGGAACGCCGTGGTGTCCATCGTGCAGCAGACCCCGCGCACCGAGCAGCGTGTGCGCAAGAACCCCCTGGGCATCTACGTCAACGGGCTGTCGTGGAGCCGCGAACTGGAAGGAAACGAAGGAGCAAAATCATGAATGCACATTTCCGTAAATCCGCTTTGCCAGTGACCATGCTGGCATCCACGTTCCTGTTTGCGGGCTGCGCTACGCAGGGCAAGCCGCCGCCGGTCATCTCGCTCGATGAGCCGGTGCAGGCCCAGCCGTTGCCCGAAGCGCCGAAGCCGGTGGAAGTCGTGACCGTGCCCGAGGTTTTGCCGATGCCGGCGCAGTTGAAGCCCATGCCCAGTGTCGATGCGAAGTTCGCAGCAGAACCCGCCGATGAAACCGTGCGCGTAGCCCGCGCCAATGCCGAGGCGCGCATTGCCCCTACACGGGAGGGCTACGTCAATGCAATCCAGGTCTGGCCCTTCACCGATGGCGCGTTGTACCAGGTCTACGCGGCTGTGGGGCGCGTGACCGTGATCGCGCTCCAGCCCGGCGAGGAGCTGGTGACGGTGGCCGCTGGCGATACCGTGCGCTGGATCGTCGGGGACACATCGAGCGGCAGCGGTGATGCGTTGCGCGTCAATGTGATGGTCAAGCCGATCCGCTCGGGCCTGAAAACCAATCTGGTCATCACCACCAGCCGGCGCACCTACCTGCTGGAGCTGACCTCGACGGAGAAGACGTGGATGGCGTCAGTGTCCTGGGAGTACCCGAAGGACAAGATGCTGGCCTTGCAGCGCCAGGCGCAGGCGGCCAGCGCCGCCGCGCCGGTCGATAGCGGCCTGTCGCTGGAGAAGATCCGTTTCCGCTACGCGGTCAGCGGCAGCAATCCGCCTTGGAAGCCGCTGCGCGCCTTTGATGACGGGGAGAAGGTCTACATCCAGTTCCCGCCGGGCATTGCCCAGGGCGAGCTGCCACCCCTGTTCGTGATCGGCGCGCAAGGCGACGGACAACTCGTCAACTACCGCTTCCGCTCGCCGTACTACATCGTGGATCGGCTATTCGGCGCGGCCGAGCTGCGTCTGGGCGGGGAGAAAGGCGACGTGGTGCGGATCGAGCGCACCGATGGGGTTTCTGGTGGCACGCGGAGGAACTGACCATGAGCCAGGACGACATTTCTGACCATGCAGCGCCTGCGGCGGGCAAGGTCGCGCCCGAGGCGGTGGGGCTGCGCGCGCAGCCGCGCCCGGTTACGCGCCTGAACCGGCGCACGCTGGCCATCCTCACCGGCGGCCTGTCGGTCGCGGTACTCGGGGCGACGATCTGGTCATTGCAGCCGCATCGGCGTGGTGCTGGCGAGCAGACCGAGCTTTACAACGTGGATCGCGTGTCCAAGTCCGAAGGGCTGGACGGCCTTCCATCGGACTATTCCAAGCTGCCGCCGAAGGTGCCGGAGCTGGGGCCGCCGTTGCCGGGCGACCTTGGGCCGGCCATCGTGAAGTCGCAGCAACCTGTGACACCGGCCTATGCGCCTCCGGGCCACGACCCGGAGGATGCACGGCGCAAGGAAGCCGAGGCCGCCGCGGCCTCGACGGTGTTCTTCCGCTCGGGGAACCAGGGCAAGGCCGTTGCGCCTGGCGCAGCCCAAGTCGCTGCGGCTTCGCCCAGCAGCGCCTTGGCGGGCTTCGATCCGCTGGCGGCCGGGCCAGCCTCGACGGCGGCCCAGCCCAGCGATCCCACCGCTGTGCAGAACCGGCAAGACCAGAAAGAAGCTTTCCTGAAAGGCGGTTTTACGGAAACCCGCAATTCCGGCAACTTGCAAATGCCGGCTTCGCCGTATCAAGTGATGGCCGGGACGGTGATTGCGGGGGCGCTGGTGACGGGCATTAAGTCCGACTTGCCGGGCGACGTGATCGTCACGGTGACGGAGCCGGTCTACGACTCGGCCACGGGCAAGTTCCTGTTGATCCCGCAGGGATCGCGCATCCTGGGCAAGTACAACAGCCAGGTCAGCTACGGGCAGAGCCGCGTGCAGGTGGTGTGGAACCGGATCATTCTGCCCGACACGTCTTCGCTGAAGCTCGACAACCTTGCGGGCACTGACCCGGCCGGCTATGCCGGCCTGGAGGATGGTGTCGATTGGCATTGGGATCGGGTCTTTGCCGGCGCGGCGCTGACCACGCTGCTGGGCGTGGGTTCCGAGCTGGCCGCGCCGGAGAACCGGCAGGACGGCAATCGCATCGTGATCGCCGGGCGCGACAGCGCACAGGACAGCATCAATCAGGTCGGGCAGGAGATGACCCGGCGCAACATGAACATCCAGCCGACGCTGACTGAACGGCCGGGCCTGCCGGTTCGCATCATCGTCAACCGCGACCTGGTGCTTCGGCCGTACCAACCGCTGTTCTTCAATCGGGGAACAATGCGATGAGCACAGCCAAGAAGCTGCGGCTCGGTCCGCTCCCGAAGACGGAAAGCATCAAGCTGACCTTCGCGTGCCCGGCCAGCCTGAAGGCCGACCTCGATCGCTACGCCGCGCTGCACGCGCAGGCGTATGGCGAGGCCGTAGACGCGGCGATGTTGATCCCGCACATGCTGGAGGCATTCATGGCTGGGGATCGGGGATTCAAAACAACCAGCAGGAACCGCTCTTAGCGGCCAGTCCATGATGACCTCTTTCGTTGGTTCTGTCTGAAACCGCGTAAGTGCACCTCGTGCACCCGGACAGTGCTTCGTGTGGGACCAAAAGCTCTTACATTGCGCTTTGGAATGCATGCACTAATGTGCCGGCCCCAAGAGAAACAGTCGGTGTATGTCGAACTTCCTTACTTTCTTGCTTTCATCGGGCAAGTGTTCATTCCTACAAGAGAGTACAGCGGGCAAATGCGTACTACCCCCGTCAGTAGCGGGATGACGCCCAGCCAGCCCCACCAGCCCACGGTGCCCGTGGCGGCCAGCGCGATGAGGACGAGGCCGATGACGATGCGAAGGATGCGGTCCACGCCGCCGACGTTGAATTTCATGGTTTCTCCTGGGTCAGTCAAACAAAAAAACAAAGCGTGGCAGGGCGAAGTGCCACTACCCGTGGCAACTTCATCCGGCCAGCGCGTTGCGGTTCCAGGGCATGCGCATCAGCACGCGGGCCAGCCCGCAGAACCCCGAGGCCCCGGCGAAAACAAGTCCCGCTCCAACGAAGCCCGAGAGCGCATGGAACCAGGGCGATACCGTGGCCCCGAGCACGGTCCCGAGCACGATCAAGGACCCCGCTGCAATCTGCACCTGCCGCTGCAGCTCCAGCGGCTGCGAGGCGTCGGCCACGACGGGCAGCCCCGCCTTTTTCCAGGCGTCCAGCCCGCCTTCGAGCACGTAGGCATCACCGGCCGTGCAGGCCCCCAGCACCGACGCATTCACCCGCGTCCGGTTGCCCGAGCGGCAATGGAAGATGACGGCTGGCGCGCCGTCGAGCGGCAGGCCGCCGCTTCGCAGGCGGTCCATGGGCACATGGCATGCCGTGGCGATGCGTTCGCGGGCGTGTTCGTTCGCTGCACGGATGTCCACCAGGACGGCACCCTGATTCACGAGTTCGCTGGCGGCTTGGGGCGAGATGGATTTCAGGGACATGGGGGCCTCCGGTGGCGGGTCATGGGCAGAAGATGGTCTTGAGCGTGGCGATGAGCTTGGCCACGTCCGGGTTTTCAATGCGGTAGTGCAGCGTCTGTGACTCGCGCCGGTAGGCCACCAGGCCTTCCTCGCGCATCTTGGCCAAGTGCTGGGACAGGGCGGACTGGCTCAGGGCCACGTGGTCGAGCAAAGCGCCGACCGTCATCTCGCCGTGCTCGATCAGCAGGCAAAGGACGAGCAGGCGGTGCTCATTGCCGACCGCTCGCAGCATGGCCGCGGCCCTGGCCGCACCGTCCTGCAAAAACGACTGGTCTTTCTGGCTGGGCGTCATGGTGATTTGTATTTCATTGTTTTCTAATTTAGCATAAACTAATAAATAGTCAAAACACACGTTCCAAGGCAGGACACTCCTTATGCGATCCGCTGCTCAGATCCAGGCTTTCTTCGACGAGGCCACGAACACCGTGACCTATCTGGTGTCCGATCCCGTGACGCGGCAGGCGGCCGTGATCGACCCCGTGCTCGACTACGACCACCGCAGCGGCAAGGTGTCGACCGCATCAGCCGACCAAGTGCTGGCCGCGGCGGCTGCCCAGGCGCTGGAGGTGGCCTGGATCCTGGAGACCCACGCCCATGCGGACCACCTGAGCGCGGCGCCCCACCTGAAGGCACGCACCGGCGCCCGGGTGGCCATTGGGGAACACATCCGCGATGTGCAAACCATCTTCCGGCCGGTGTTCAACCTGGACGACGTGTCCGGCGATGGCGTCGAGTTCGACCGCCTGCTGCGCGACGGCGAGACCTTCACCATCGGCGACCTGAAGGTAGACGTGCTGCACACCCCGGGCCACACGCCCGCCTGCGTGTCCTACCGCATTGGCGATGCGGTGTTCGTGGGCGACACCTTGTTCATGCCGGACTACGGCACCGCGCGCGCCGACTTCCCCGGTGGCAGCGCCCACACCTTGTACCAGTCGATCCAGAAGCTGCTCGCGCTGCCACCCGCCACGCGGCTGTTCATGTGCCACGACTACAAGGCACCCGGCCGCGACAGCTACGCGTGGGAGAGCACGGTCGCCGAAGAGCGTGCGCGCAACGTGCACGTCCACGCCGGGGTGGACGCGGACGCGTTCGTGGCCATGCGCCAGCGCCGGGACGCGACGCTGGCCGCGCCCACGCTGCTGCTGCCGTCGATCCAGGTCAACATCCGCGCAGGCCGCTTGCCCGAAGCCGAATCCAACGGCGTGCGCTATCTCAAGATCCCGATACGTCTGCCCGCATGACTGCAGGTTCCGTCAGGCAGGTTTCGGCCGCGCAGTGGCTGCACACCACGGCCCCGCTGTGTAGGCTGCCGCAGGAGGGCGGCGAGCTCGCCGCCATGCTGCAGCCCGCCACGTGGATCGTCCTACTGCGCCTGCCGGCGTTACGGCCCTGCTGATCCGCGAGCGCGGCATGGTGTCGCGCCGCCAGGGCTGGGGCTCGTAGGCTCGACCATACTTTTCTAGCCCGTCGGCGGCAGGTAGTCCGGATGAGGTCCGTCTACTCGGTCTTCGACCTGATTTCAACTTGATGTTTCTGCCAATGAGGAGTTTCCGATGATGAATAGCTACAAACAACTGACCCAGGACGTGATGGCTAATCTGGCGCCCTTGCACAAGGGCGTTCCGCAGGTCATGAAGGGTTTCGGCGATATGGGCAAGGCCGCGATTGCCGATGGAACGCTGGATGCCAAGACAAAGGAGTTGATCGCGCTCGCGGTTGGCGTGGCGGCCCGCTGCGACGGCTGCATCGCCTTCCACACCAAGGCGCTTGTCAAGCTGGGCGCTACGGAAGCCGAAGTGCATGAGACGCTGGGCGTGGCCATCTATATGGGTGGGGGTCCTTCGGCGATGTACGCCTCGAATGCCGTGGCGGCCTTCAACGAGTTCTCGGCACTGGCCCACAACGCAGTTGCACCGGCTTCCGCGCGGTAGGGTCTCACTGATCTAACCCATATGACGCCCTTGTCCTGTGCGGGGCGTCTTCCGTAAAAACCTCTCATACGAAAGATCTCAGCTATGCAAACCACTGATTTCGTTGCTACCGTCTTCGACGGCAAAAGAAACCCCAACAAGGTGACCGTCACCTTCACCATGGCGCTCAACGCTCTGCTTAAGGGGCACACTGCGACCATCATCCTCATGGTGGAAGCCGTTGAACTGGGCAAGCCGGGTGCAGCCACCGGCATGGACATCGGCAAGCCCTTCGAGCCCGTTGCCAGCCTGCTGGACAAGTTCCTGGAAAAGGGCGGGCGGATCGTAATCTGCGGCGCGTGCATGATCCACAACGGCATGACGGCGGAACAGATGGACCCGCGCTTCAGTGTCATCACAGCACCCGACGTGATTGAACTGCTGATGGGGGCCAAGGGGTCTTTGCAAGTCACCTGAGTAGCTGCCGAAAGTCGTGGCCAACGGCGCTCTCACAGCAGAACAAAAAGCGACTGGCGCAGCATCGACGCTTGATCGACTGCCGGTTGCGAACGGCGGCACGAAGACTGACAACTTTTGCTTCATGGAATCCCGCCGCGGTTTGACAGGCTGTTGACCAATGTACCCACCGTGCATATCCATGCTGTTTCACGCCTCAGTGCGCCAGGCATACGCAATCCCCAGACTCCTATGTGGCTCCTGGCTCGGGTGCAATGCCTCTTTGCCCGGGGCCTGAATACACTCTAAGTCCGCGTCAGGAATACGTTTTCGCCGGATCGGCCAAAACTAGAATAGCTTGACAGCGGACATTTTTCATGGCTGCGCTGCGCCCGTTAATGCAGCGCTTGACACCGATCTCCCACGCCCTCTCTCGCACATCTTGTTTGCAAGACAATGACAGTCTAAAAACCACTCACGCAGTACAAGCTTTCGCCATGCACGCCACGCGCATCATTGCCATCCGCCACGGAGAGACAACCTGGAACGTCGACGGACGCATTCAGGGGCATCTGGACATTCCCCTCAACGACACCGGCCTCTGGCAGGCCGAGCAAGCCGGTCGCGCACTGGAGGGCGAGAGCATTGCCGCCATCTACAGCAGCGACCTGCAGCGTGCCCATGTCACGGCGCAGGCCGTGGCCAAGGTATCCGGCGCGCCCCTGTACACCCATCAAGGTCTGCGCGAGCGCTGCTTTGGCGACTTTCAAGGCCGCACCTTCAAGGATGTGGAGGCCAGCCAGCCCGAAGACGCCCAGCTCTGGCGCACGCGCAACCCCGCCTATGCGCCTCCGGGCGGTGGTGACTCGCTGATTGCGCTGCGTGACCGCATTGCCGGCACCGTCGATGAAATCGCTCGCCAGCACGAGGGCGAGCAGATTGTGCTGGTCGCCCACGGCGGCGTTCTGGATGTTTTGTACCGACTGGCTACGCGCCAGGACTTTCAGGCGCCCCGCACCTGGGAGCTGGCCAACGCCGCCATCAACCGCCTGCTGTGGACGCCCGAGGGCCTTTCTTTGGTAGGCTGGGCCGATACCGCACACCTTCAGCAAGGCAGTCAAGATGAAGCACATTCCTGAGCATTTGCAGGCCCTGGTCGGCCAGGCCATCAAACGCATAGACACTCCGGCGCTGGTCATTGACCTCGATGCCATGGACCGCAATATCGAGCGCATGGCCCGCTTTGCCCAGCAGCACGGCGTGCTATGGCGCCCCCATGCCAAGCTGCACAAAAGCGCGCTCATTGCGCATCTGCTGGAGCATGCCGGGGCCAGCGGCCACTGCGTGCAAAAAATCAGCGAAGCCGAAGCACTGGCCGAAGGCGGCATTCGCAACATCTTCATCAGCAACGAAATCGTCGCCCCCACCAAGCTCGAGCGCGTGGCCAAGCTAGCCAAGGCCTTGAATGCCGAGGGCGGGCGCCTGGCCATTGCCGTGGACTGCGAAGCGGGCGTGAGCCGCCTGGCGCAAGCCCTGCAGCAGGCTCAAGCGGGCGATAAGGCGATAGATGTACTGGTGGAAATCAATGTGGGTCAGAACCGCTGCGGGGTCGAGCCCGGCGAAGCTGCCGTCGCCCTAGCGCAGGCCATTCAAGCCCAGCCCAGCCTGCGCTTTGGGGGTCTGCAGGCCTATCACGGCGGAGCCCAGCATCTGCGCACCGCTGCCGAGCGCAAGGCGGCTATTGAGCAGGTGCTCAAGCATGTCAACCGCACTTGCCATGAATTTGACCGCGCCCGCATTGCCATCCCGCTGATTACCGGTGCAGGCACCGGCACCATGGTCAATGAAGCGGCCAGCGGCGTGTATGGAGAGATTCAGCCCGGCTCGTTTCTGTTCATGGATGCCGACTACGCCTCCAATCAGCGCGATGCGGCCCAGCCCATGTTCGAGCACGCGCTCTACGTCAAGACCCAGGTCATGTCGCTGAGCACCGACCACGCCGTCTGCGACGCGGGCCACAAGGCCCACGCCATTGATTCGGGTCTGCCGCGCCTGCATGCCCTGCCCGCTGAAAACGCACTGCGTTTTGCCAATGGCGGCGACGAACACGGCGTGCTGCACCCCGATGCCGAAGCCGGCAACACCAGCGGCTGGCTGCCCGCCCTGGGCGAGACGCTGTGGCTGATTCCCGGGCATTGCGACCCTACGGTCAACCTTCATGACCACCTGATCGGCGTGCGCGGCGGACGACTCAAAGGCGTGGTTGAGCGCATCTTTACCGTCGATGGGCGCGGTGCGCTGACCTGAAGACGACTATCAAAAGAAAAGCTGCTAGCGCTTTCTCCATATCGGTTTCAAGCAGTTAATGCATTGAAACCCATATCAATCAAGCGCAAGCAGCTATCAATTGATGCGGTCGCTCAGACGCTCTCTGGCCACCAGCCGTCGGCACGGCGCTCCATGCGCGGGCAATCGTAAGCGCCGACCACAGGGATGGGTGAACCATCTGCGCGCACCAGCTTCTGCTGCCACTGCGTGCCTTGACGCATGGCCACGGCAATGGCTGCCACCTCGGCACCGCAACGCGCCAGCAGATTCAGGCCCGACACCATGGTCGTGCCGGAACTCACCGCATCGTCCACCACCAGCACGCGCTTTCCCGCAATCAGGCTCAGCTGGTTGGGGTCCACATAGAGCAGCTTGCCCTTGCCCGGCGTGGTGATGGAGCTGACGGGCTCACTCAGCTCATCGCGATACCAGTACTTGCGCGAGTAGCCCAGCGGCACATAGCGGCTGTGGCCCAGATGCCTGGCGACCAGCGGCGCAAAAGCCAGGCCCAGAGTGGGCAGGCCAATCACCACATCAAAGTCATGCTCCTTGGCCGCGTTGGCCATGTGCAGCGCCAGTTGCTCCGTCACATCCATTGATGCCTGATTGGCAATCAGCGAAGCCACGCAGCGGTCAGGGGCCGATCCATCGGTGGTCGGCATGCCGCGCAGCGGCAGCAGCAGATAGCGGCCGTCTGGCAACTTGGCCGGATAGCTGCTGGCGTAGGGCGGCAGGGGCGACTGCGCCAGCTCGGCCTCGGTCACGGTGGTTTGCCAGTAGTCGGTCGTGGCATCAAAGCCAGGCAGGTTCTGGCCGGTCAAATCAATGGGGTTCATATCAAAATCAGTCGCGGCGCAAATAGGCCTCTGCAAGCTTGACCCAGTAGCTGGCCGTCACCGGCAGCAGGTTGTCGTTGAAGTCATAGGCCGCGTTGTGCACCATGCAGCCACCTTCACCCATGCCGTTGCCGACGATGAAGTAGTTGCCGGGCACGGCATTGAGCATGATGGCGAAATCATCGCTGGCCTGCAGGGGCTGCAGATTCGGGATCAGCCATTCCTCACCCAGAAACTCGCGGGCCACGTCCACTGCAAAATCCGTAGCAGCCACGTCATTCATGACGGGCGGATAACGCCATTTGTACTCCACCTCGGCGGTAGCGCGGTGCACCGCGGCTTGCGCATGGGCCATGGCCGTGATGCGCTCGCGCAGCAACTCGCGCACACCGGGGTCGCGGGCGCGAATGGTAATGCGCAGCTCGCAGGTCTCGGGAATCACATTGGGCGCATCGCCCGCATGAATCGCACCGATGCTGACCACGGCCATATCGTTGGGGTCGATCTCGCGCGAGCGTATGGTCTGCAGCGCCAGCACCAGATGCGAGGCGACGACGATGGGGTCCACCGCCACATGGGGCATGGCACCGTGTCCGCCCTTGCCGTGGATGGTAATGATGGCCGTGTCCGAGCTGGAATACATCACGCCCGAACGAAAGCCGAACTGGCCCGCCGGGTAGCCGGGCTCGTTGTGAAAGGCATAGAGCGCATCGCAGGGGAACAGGTCAAACAGTCCTTGATCAACCATCTTCTGCGCACCGCCATGGCCTTCTTCGGCAGGCTGAAAAATCAGGTTGATGGTGCCGTTCAGCTGGTCTTTGCGCTCAGCGATCACCTTGGCCGCAGCCAGCAGAGTTGCCGTGTGGCCGTCGTGGCCGCAGGCGTGCATCTTGCCGTCGTGCTGGCTGGCGTAAGGCAGGCCCGTGGTTTCGCGGATAGGCAGCGCATCCATATCGGCGCGCAGACCCAGGCGTTTGCCACCTGCCTCCCCTTTCTCATGGTCACCACAGCGCAGCGTACCGACCACACCGGTATCGCCCAGACCACGGTGTACCTCGTAGCCCCATGCGGCTAGGTTGGCCGCCACGATGTCGCCCGTGCGGTGCTCTTCGTAGGCCAGCTCGGGGTGGGCGTGCAGGTCATGGCGCAGGGCCAGCATGTCTGGCGCAATGGCGGCCACTTCAGGCAGCACCGGCGGGTGAATTTCAGCGTGTATCTTGTTCAGCGGCGCAACCATGGCTTATTCCGCCTGAATGCCGGCGGACTTCACGATCTGTGCATAACCCACTTTTTCCTTTTTCAGGAACTGGGTAAAGCTGGCAGGCGTGCCCGTGCCGGGTGTCGCGCCACCGTCTTCAAGGCGCTTGCGCACATCGGGCATCTTGAGCACGGCGTCCAGCTCGGTAGCCAGACGGGTGACCACGGCTTGCGGGGTCTTGGCAGGCACAAACAGGCCGGTCCAGGTATTGAGGTCAAAGCCCTTGAGCTCAGCCGTTTCGCCAAAGGTCGGTACTCCGGCAATGGCGTCGATGCGCTTGGCCGATGTCACACCCAGACCTTCGAGTTTTTTCTGCTGGATCATGGGCGTGGCGCTGGTCGTCGTCAGCATGCCGATATCGACCTGACCACCCATCACATCGCTGGTGATCTGGGCACCGCCACGATAGGGCACATGCACCAGCTTGATCTTGGCGCGCTCTTGCAGCACTTCCATGGCCAGGTGCAGCATGGTTCCCACACCCGATGTGGCATAGGTGAGCGATCCGGGCTTGGAGCGGGCCAGTGCGATCAGCTCGTTCAGGTTGTGCGCTGGCAGGCCGGGTCGGGCCACGGCCACCACAGGCGCAATCGTGACCAGACCCACGGGGGTCAGATCTTTTTCAGCGTCGTACTTGACGGCAGAGTTGACCAGCTGGGCAATGCTGATGGGGCCATCAAAGCCCATGAGCAGGGTGTAACCGTCGGCGGGTGCCTTGACGGCCTTGCTCACGCCCAGCACGCCACCCGCACCGGGCACGTTGTCGATGACGACAGGCTGCTTGAGGCGCTCGCCCAGCTTCTGACCGATCAGGCGGGCCGTGGTGTCCACATTGCCACCAGCGCTGAAGGGCACGATCAAGGTGATGGGCTTGACCGTGGGCCAGTCACCAGAAGCCAAGACAGGAACAGACAGACCAGCCGCCATCAAGGCAGCGGCCGCAACAAGAGAGCGACGGAGTGTGGACATGGGCAGGCAAGCAAGCAATTGGACGGCGATGCAGTGCCAGAGCAATCTGTGGCGCAGCATGACCGCAAGACCGGAGGCGACGACTGAGCGCCCCCTTCGGCAGATGGACTAGGCTGGCGATTATCCCAGAGCTCAAAAATCGCTGCCACAACAGGATTTGCTTAGCAATGCTGGTTCACCCTAGAGACCTTGGCATACCCTGCTTTTCAGGGTTCACGCCAGCCCGCAGTCAAAGGCCAGCGCCCCAGAATTGCAGCCATGCTCACCCCCAGCCAAGTCATTGTTCTGGCCACCCCGATCTTTTTCGCACTGATTGCCGTGGAATGGGTCATCAGCCTCAAACGCGGGCGCAACGCCTATGCGCTGGCCGATGCCATCAGCTCGCTGAACCTGGGCGTGCTGAGCCAGACCAGCGCTGTTTTCACCAAGCTTTTGACGCTGGGCATCTACACCTTTGTCGCCAGCCATGTAGCGCTGATCGAGGCTGACGCCTTCTGGCTCAGCCTGCCGGGCAGGGTGCTGGCCCTGCTGTTTTACGATTTTTGCTACTACTGGCTGCACCGCATGGGGCATGAAGTGGGCGTACTCTGGGCCGCACACGCTGTGCACCACCAAAGCCAGGCCTACAACCTCTCTACGGCGCTACGCCAGACCAGCTCTGGCGCGCTGCTGGGCTGGATTTTCTATCTGCCCATGGCGCTGGCGGGCGTGCCGCCCCTGGTGTTTGCCGTGGTGGGCCTGATTGATCTGCTCTACCAGTTCTGGGTACATACCGAACAGGTCAAGAAGCTGGGCTGGTTTGACCGCTGGTTTTGTTCGCCCAGCAATCACCGCGTGCACCATGCCGTCAACGACCCGTATCTGGACAAAAACTATGGCGGCATTCTCATCATCTGGGACCGCCTCTTTGGCACCTTCAAAGAGGAAGATGACAAAGAACTCTGCGTCTACGGCACGCGCGGGCTGCTGCAAAGCTGGGACCCGCTGTGGGCCAACGCCAGCGTCTACCGCCAGCTTGCGCATGACAGCTGGCATGCCCGCAACTGGCTGGACAAGCTGCGCGTCTGGCTCAAGCCACCCGGCTGGCGCCCTGTCGACGTAGCGCAACGCTTTCCCAAACCCACCTTCGACTTGGATGCGCACCGCTCCATTTATGCACCGCCCATGAGCCCGCCACTGCGCTGGTTTTCCGGCCTGCAGTTTTTGGCACTGGTGACGGGCACAGCGGTCTTTCTCTGGCAAGCCGACCAGTCTCCGCTGTCCCGCAACCTGATCTGGTTTGGCGTGCTGCTGACCGGGCAATGGGCGCTGGGCGCTGCCATGCAGGGACGCATCAGCCCATGGATGGCGCTGATGCTGCAAAGCGGCGCACTGGCGACGGCCACCGCCGCCCTGGGGTTGCGTGAATGGCACTGGCTGTTCAAGCCAGCGACCATGGTTTTTGCTCTTTTATGCATAGCAACTTGCGCCAGCCCTGCATGGATTTCAATACAAAAAACATCTAAAAAACACGTCTACCTGCTGCTGGCAGCTATTGTTTTTTCACTTGGCGGCGATGTCTTTTTGATGCTGGATGGGCAGTTCAGGCTGGGCCTGTTCATCCCCGGCCTGATCAGCTTTTTGCTAGCCCATGCCTGCTACATCGCTTTATTCAAAACCGATGCCCCATGGTTTGCCAGCCGCCACGCGCTGTGGCTGATTGCAGCCATTGGCGCAGGCATGTACGCCTACCTCTTCACGCATGGACTGCCAGCGGCCATGCGCATTCCCGTGGCGGTATATGTCAGCGTCATTGCGCTGATGGCGGCTCAGGCCTGGGGTCGTTATCAGGTGCAGCAAGACCGCTCTGCACTGCTGGTTGCGCTGGGCGCCAGCGCCTTCATGTTCAGTGACAGCATTCTGGCCATCAACCGATTTGTGCAACCGCTGCCGTGGGCGGCCATCTGGGTGCTTGCCAGCTATTACGTCGCGCAGGCGCTGATTGTGCAGGGCAGCCTGCGCTGGCAAGCCCGGGCGCACACAGCGACCGATTTTTCTGCACGATCTGAACAATTGCCAGCAACACAGCCCGCGTAAGTTCGCCGCATACAAGCCCGCTGGCGGGCTAGCCCCGGCACCGCCCGATACAGCCGCCGATCAAGACAAGGGTTGACCCTAGTCCGCACTCTGCGGATAATCGGAGGATTGCAATTTCAGGAGTCCCTACGTGGACAGTGCCAGTTCAACCAGTGATTTATCGCACGCCGCAACGGCTGCGCAGCTGGTCGCCTGACAGACTCCCCGGATCGGGAGTCGTCACTGACCTACCCGCTCCTTGCATCGCGCCTTCGCCAAAACCTGTTTCTTCGGACCACCCTCGTATGGCGGCTTGTTTGCGCATTTGCAAACCCGAAGCAGCACTGGTGCATCACTGAAAATTCGATGTGCGTCGCTGTGGCCATTTCCGGTCGGCTGGCGACCATGCCGCAGAACTTGTGCGTTCCGTTCCTGCTCGACGAGAAAGGAGTACGCCATGCACCAACAACTCACCCGCTTCATCTGCCTGTTTCGCCACAAGAGCAGTTTGCCGGCCGTTCGCCGTGATGCAACGACAGCACATCCGCCGCTGACGACCCCCAAGGTTCTGCAGCAAACGGCGGAACTCGATTCCCGGACCGACTGGCCCACACATCGCATTCGCCGCTTTTGGCTGATGTAGCACTGCTGCGCAGACGCTGACCCAAGCGCCGCAGGTCGTTTTTAAACTTTCACAAAGGAATACGCATGGATCCCGACCCAAGTCGATCTTGCTGCACACCTGCCGCCTGCATGCAGGTGTCAATCATTGCTGCGTGCGTGTCCGCCGGCCTAGGCCGTGGCATGCCTTTGTTTTTCCATTTGCCATCGAGGCCGGATCGCGCATGACTTTCTGAAGTCTGGTGCTAACTCCGGCCCACAGGCCATCAAGGAGTTAGCCCATGCAACGCCTTCTGCAGCTCAGTCTGCGCCCCTTTCACACTCCTACGGCCTCACAAGGCCTGCAAAAAGCCGTCGTTCGCGCCCTGGAGCTGCGCCATGCCGATGTGCTTCGCCATCTGGGATCAAACCAGCATCATGCTGAATTTGCCTCGGTGCTTACCGCACTCCCGGCCCGCCAGCGTGCGGATGCACTGTCTCTGCTGGAGCCCCGTCAACGCGAAGTCGTGCTGAACCAGCTCCCCCTGTATGCGCAAAGGCAATGGCAGAGCCTGAGCACTCCTTCCGCCAGGCATCCAGCCAAACGCCGCAGCTGGTTTCGCAGTCTGCGCCGGTCTTTGCGGCAGGCTTGAAGCCCTGTGTCAAGTGCAAGCCTTCTCAAATGAGATCGGCGATCTGCACCTGATGAGCTAAGGCCCGACCCGCAGCTCTGATCTCACCGAATGTCATCGGCCTGGCCTATGCTGTGCGCAGCACCTGCCAATCTCCACCCCAACCGCTGCGACTACAGGCGCGCCAACAGAAACCCAACGCATGCAAGCTCTGCAAAACTTCAATCTCCTGGCAACGCTCAACACCGTGCTGTGCCTGCTCGTGGCCTTTGTCTGCGGAAGCATCATCGGGCTGGAGCGGCAGATACGTCAGCGCACGGCGGGTTTACGCACCAACACGCTGGTGGCCGTCGGTGCCGCCGTATTCGTGGACCTGGCCATGCGCATCTCGGGGGCTGACGGCTCCACCCGGGTGATCTCCTATGTGGTCTCGGGCGTTGGCTTTCTGGGCGCTGGCGCCATCATGAAGGAAGGGGCCAATATCACGGGCCTGAACACAGCTGCCACGCTCTGGGGATCGGCCGCCGTCGGTGCCTGCGCTGGGGCGGGGATGCTGCCAGAAGCCGGCATCGCCACCCTGTTCGTGCTGGCCAGTAATACCTTGCTGCGCCCCGTAGTCAACTACATCAACCGCCACCCCGTGGCCGAGCATGCCAGCGAGGCGACCTACTACGTCTATGCCATCTGCCAGCAAGCCGTACAGGCCGATGTCCGCGAGCAGATGCAGGAGCTACTGGAGGCTGCCAACTACCCGGTGCGCACCATCGAGAAACACGACATTCCGCCCCACAACAGCGAAATCGAGGCCGAGCTGTTTGCCACCGCCGTGCATGCCGAAGAACTGGATCAGGTGCTGGCGCAGATCGAAGCCATGCCCGGTGTCATTCAGGCTTTCTGGAATGCCGGACCGCAGAACTGATCCGCCGCTCTTCAGGCATCATCACCTGCATCGGGCACTTTGAGGCCCAGATGCAGGTACGCAGCCTTGGTTGCTATGCGCCCACGCGGGGTACGCTGCAAAAAACCTTGCTGAATCAGATAAGGCTCAATCACATCCTCGATGGTGCCGGACTCCTCGCCAATGCTGGCAGCGATATTGTCCAGCCCGACCGGGCCACCATCAAAGCGGTGCACCACAGCTTCGAGCAGCTTGCGGTCCATGATGTCAAAGCCCTGCGGATCCACATCCAGCATGGCCAGCGCCTTATCGGCAATCTCTCGGATGATGCGGCCATCGCCCTTCACATCGGCATAGTCACGCACACGGCGCAGCAGACGGTTGGCGATACGCGGCGTGCCGCGTGAGCGGCGGGCGATTTCAAAGCAGCCTTCATCATCAATGGGCACTTTGAGCAGGCCTGCGCTGCGGCGCACGATGCGGGTCAGCTCCTCCGACGAATAAAACTCCAGTCGCGCCACGATGCCAAAGCGGTCGCGCAGCGGGTTGGTCAGCATGCCCGCCCGCGTGGTGGCTCCCACCAGCGTGAAGGGCTGGAGATCGAGCTTGATGGAGCGGGCTGCCGGGCCTTCGCCAATCATGATGTCGATCTGATAGTCCTCCAGCGCCGGGTAGAGAATTTCTTCGACCACCGGGCTTAGCCGGTGAATTTCGTCGATGAAGAGCACATCGTTGGGCTCCAGATTCGTCAGCAGCGCCGCCAGATCTTTGGGCTTTTCCAGCACCGGGCCACTGGTCTGGCGCAGATTCACACCCAGTTCGGCCGCAATGATGTGGCTCAGCGTGGTCTTGCCCAGCCCCGGAGGACCGAACAGCAGCACATGGTCGAGCGCCTCGCCACGCTTCTTGGCCGCGCCAATAAAAATCTCCAGCTGCTCCCGGGCCTTGGCTTGCCCCACATATTCGTCGAGCAGCTTGGGGCGCAGAGCACGCTCCTGCGCTTCCTCACCCATGAAAGCACTGCCCGCCGACACCACACGCGTCACCGGCTCGCTCAATGCGTCACGCGATGAATCACGCGCTGGCTTGGGGGGAGGCGTTGCCGCAAATTCGTCCACATGAATCGTCATAGAGCTCAATTGTGCCGCGCATTAGCACTGCACTGTTGCGCCCAGGCTGTTCGCGCCGCATTCATGTCACAGCTTCGTCATGGATATTTCACAGAATGCAGCGCAAACGCCCCACGCAATTCTGCGCGGTAGATACGTCGGTGCGCTTGCACCGTTCTCTCCATCACCTGTTCTTGAAGAACCCTCCATGCGCCTCAACTCTCCCGCGTCAACTGGTGCTGCACTCCGCAGCCTCGCCCAAGTTTCCGTTCTTGTAGCAGCCTCAGTAACCCTCGCCGCCTGTGGTGGTGGCGATGAATCACCAGCCCCGGTGCCCGCTCCAGCTCCAGCTCCAGCTCCAGCTCCAGCTCCAGCTCCTGCACTCGCTCCGCTTACAGGCAGCAGCTACCTGGGTACATTGAGCTTTGGCGATACCGTGGCATTGAGCCTGGACAGCACTACCAAGCAGATCACACTGCGCTTTGTCGATTCGCGCTTTGGTCTGGCCGGAGCCATCACCAGCGTCTACAGCCTGGATGCCAACGACCAGTTCGTGGCCCAGAAATTCCAGCCTGTGGCGGGTAGCAATCTTCCTGCTGCTCTGGTGAGTCGCCTGAGCGAAGTCACTCTGCGCTTTGCCGCGGAAACCGGACTGGTCACCGGCAACATTGACGGCTTGCCCAATCTTCTGGCTACCTCGGCCACATCGACAACATCGCTGCAGGGTGTGCTCACCGCCTCCAATCAGGGCGTCGCACAGATCAGCGCCCTGGCCGGCACCTACAACTATCTGCGCAATGAGGCGGCCTACTCCGCCTCGGGCAAGCCCGGTGCCCCCAGCGCCAGCGCGGGCCAGCTGCGCATTGCCAATGACGGTGCTGTGCGCGTCTGCGCAGGCCAAAGTGCAAGCGACAGCTGTGCCGACGGCATCACCGGTCGCGTGACGGTAGATCCCGACCAGACCACCTATCCGGGCGCGCTGGTACTGGAGCTGGCCGGCCAACGCATTGGCCGCGCCGTGGTGGGCAAGCGCAGCGACGGCGCGGCCATCTCCGTCGACGCCTACAGCGCCGCTGCGGGTGGCAGCTTCACCTCGGGTAACTGGACATTGCAGCCTGCCGCTATGGCCCCCATGGCCGCCACGACGCTGGATGGCGAATGGCTTTGCACACATGCCGAGCCGGGAAGCCCGGGCCGCAGCATGCGTCACTATGTCTCCATCGGCAACGGCCTGCTGCAGACCGACACCATCGACATCGACCTGAAGCTCAGCGCCAATGCAGCGTCCGGCTCAGGCAGCGCGGCCAACGGCTTGTTCGGCGGCCAATGGGCCAGCGGCAACAGTGCGGCGCGCACTCTGCTGCCGGTCTCGACCAACAGCTTCTACTACGCAGGCAGCAGCGGCCCCACAGATACAAACACCAGCGCGCTGGGCGCGTGCCAGCGGTTGCCCCAGCAAGCGGTGCTACCCAAGTACCTGGACAAGAGCGCAGCCAGCACCGACCCGGTCATGATCACGCTGGCAGATGCTCTGCCCACGCAACCCGCCATAGGCTACGACCAGATCTACTACAAGCAGGGTCGCTATACCCACACCGCGACCGGCAGCGTGGCCTCCACGCAATGGCAAAAAGCGTTTGACGATTTGTGCGAGGACAGCGGCCAGGACTCCACGGCCAAGAACGGCATCACGGCCAGCTCCAAGCTCAACGACCGCAGCAGTTTCACCTGCAAGGCCCAGGTCCCGAACTACCAAAGCCTGCTGAAGACCGCCGTGGTTGGCCCCAAAGGCCAGCTCTTCCTGACCGACGGACACCACAGCTTCACCAGCCTTTGGGAAGCACCCAACAGCAACGGCAATGTGGCAACTGGTCTGGCCGGTGGTCAGGTGCAGATGCCGGTGATGATCAAGGGCAATTACAAGGACGCCAGCAACGCCAGCTTCTGGCGCACCATGCGCGCCAACAAGTTCGTCTGGCTCAAGCTGCCTGACGGCTCGTCCATCACCCCCGCCGATCTGCCGCGTCAGTTGGGCCTGTCGAATGGTCTCAAGGATGATCCCTACCGCTCGCTGGTCTACTTCACCCGCGAAGTGGGCTACAACAAGCCGGTCAATCCTTCCGAGTTTCTGGAGTTCTACTGGAGCGAATGGCTGCAGGCCTCGCCGCGTAACTTCAAGCTCAGCCAGTACGGCCTGAATCTGGCGGGCAACGGCTCCGACGGCGGCTATATGCAGGCTATCAAGGACGCATCCAACCTGATGCTGGCCGCCAACCCTGCGGAGATGATCGGAGCTTCGGGCTACAACGCGGTGCAGATGGGTCAGATGCCGGCCTTTGGCACGGCCACCTACACCGACCTGTCCGCACCCAAGCCTGCGGATGGCAAAAAGGCCGGAAAACTGGCCTATGCGCTGGAATACCGCGCCTCGCTGGGCAGCGCGAAGTAAGCAAGCACGCAAAAGGGGGCTAGCAAGAGTGCAGTAGGCTGGACAACAGCAAGGCGAATAAAGGATGGCGAACAATCCATGGCATCGTAGAGACCGTACATACGTTCTTAAAGGCTTTGCCATGTTCAAGATCCATCAGCTCGCCCCCTGGCTGCTCGCCTCCCTGATTGCCCCCGCTGCCCAGGCTGCGCTCAAAGTCGGCGATGCCGCGCCCAACTTCAAGACACCGGCGGCAGTCGCCGGCAAGGCGTTTGACTTTGACATGGCTGCAGCGCTGAAAAAGGGGCCGGTGGTGCTGTACTTCTTCCCCAAAGCGTTCACGCAGGGCTGCACTTTGGAGGCCCACGCCTTTGCCGAAGCCACGCCTCAGTTCACCGCCATGGGTGCCACGGTGGTCGGCATGTCGCATGACGATATCGACACGCTCAAGAAGTTTTCCACCGAAGCCTGCCGCGACCAGTTTGCCGTAGCTTCCGACCCCAAGGCCCAGACCATCAAGGCCTATGACGCTGCAATCGCTGCCAACCTAGCCATGGCCAGTCGTATTTCTTATGTCGTCGGGCAGGATGGCAAGGTGAAGTTTGCACTCGTCAGCAGCGACCCTCTGGCCCATGTGCAGCAGACCGAGGCCGCGGTCAGAAAATTGACCGGCAAATAACGCCCTTGCGAGCACTTCCGGGCTGTTACTGCGCCAGCCAGTTCCCTATCGGGCTATTGAAAGCCCGGTCGAAGCGGCTATAGACATCGGAGCCGCCGCTGGCCGTACATGAGCTGCTGCCGCCAGACAGCGTTCCCACTACGCGGCCGCTTACAAAAATGGACGATCCGCTGCTGCCGCCTTCAGTGATGCCCTTGCTCCAGCTGATGTTCAGATAATCGCTTTGGGCATTGCCGGGGCTGCAGGTGACACCGCCATTGCCAACCGTACAGTTGCTCAGACGCTGTACCTGACCTTCGCTGTATTTGAGCCAGTCGCCCTGCGGGTGATGCAGGCCGTAAATAGCCGTACCGGCCACCGCCGTGCCACGAGCGTCCCAGCCAACCAGCGTGACACCGGCTGGCGGCGCTTCATTGAGCCGCATCAGCGTGGTATCAGTGGCTGCCGCCGCATAAAGCAAGGTTGCGCCGCGCTGCAGTGCTGCGGTCTGGGCATTGGGCTCAAAGCTGTTGCAGCTGGCCGAACGGAAGAACCAGTCCGTGCGCAGCGAAGTGGCCGATGCCTGCGTCGAGATACAGTGGTTGGCCGACAGAAAGTACGGCGTGTAATCAAGCTTGGTGTTGTTCAGCAAAGAACCTGTGCAGTAGTAATAACGGTTGTCTGGGCCCACATAGGTCATGCGCGCTACGGCATTTCGCTCGGTCGCATACTGGCCGGCACAGCTGGCATCCTGCTCGCAGTCACCTGCATCGCCCACATTCCTACTCACGAAGTTCTCACGCAAATCGGCCTGCGTGGGCAGCGCCAGATTGATATAGGCGTGAGTGAGCGCAGGAAGGGCAATCCGCACCTGCGAAGTGGGCACCCCTGCGGGCAGGCCGATTTCCAGAGTGACCTCTTCGGCCCCCTGATCAGGCGTCCACCAGATGCGGGCAGCCTGCGTATTGCCATCGACGCGGCGATTTCGAGCAATGGCCTCGTTGATGGCCTGGCCCGTGGTTTCAAACCCGGTCTTGGTACGGTCCTGCCGATACAAACGAATCTGTGCCGCATCCGGCAAGGCATCCACAACCAGCCCCAGGCGCACCCCATAGGCACCGGTGGATGTAATGCTGATCGCCGCGACCAGCCCGCCATCGGGTTCCTCGGTCCACTTCAGCGTTCGGGCCATGTCTCCTGCAGACTGCAACGAAGCCAACTCCCGCGGCGCACCTATTTGCATGGGCAGACCCGGAATGGGCATTACCGGCAGCGGGGCATTGCTCCACTGCGGTAACGCCAGACTGATGGCCTGAGGCCGCACGGCGGCAGTGGACAGCGCCACGCCTCTGGTCGCCGCCGCTGATTGCACAGCGGGAACGACCAACGAATCCAGCACATAGGCCTTGGGCGGGCCTGACGGAGGGTTGATGTCTCCAACACCGGCAACAACACCGCCGCCGCCATTTCCACCAACGTCAGCGCCATCGCCCGGCCCTGGTACCGGCCCTGGATCAGGAGCACTGCCCCCGCCTCCGCCGCCGCAAGCGGTCAGCACGACCAGCACCACACTTGCGCATCGAGGGGCGATGCGCCTGCCCTGTCTCCACCAACTCATATCGTGTCCTCCTGCAGTTCACGACCGGACTGGCGCAGGGCCAGCAAGCTATTTCGTCAAAGCCTTGAGCGCGAGCTTAATACCCTCGCTCACCCCTACATCGGGTGGGAGTTTCTTGAGGGCGGCAGACGCTTCCTTGTCCGAATAACCCAGCGCCATCAGCGCCTGCTGAATGTCGTTCTGATCATTGTTATTGGCAAACAGCGACTGCGCGCCAGTATCTGCCCCGATCTTTCCCTTGAGCTCCAGCAGCAGGCGCTCGGCCGTCTTTTTGCCGATGCCCGGCACTTTGACCAATCGCCCTGCTTCCTGCTGCGATACCGCATCCGCGAGATCATCAATGCTCAGACCGCTGAGCACGGCCAGCGCCATGCGCGGGCCAACGCCAGTGATCTTGATGAGTTCGCGAAACGTCTGGCGCTCGCGGGTCGTGGCAAAGCCAAACAGCAGCTGGGCGTCTTCGCGCACCACAAAATGGGTCAGCAAGGCCACCTTGGCGCCGTTGGCGGGCAGGTTATAGAAGGTGCTCATGGGCACTTGCACCTCGTAGCCCACACCGCCGCAGTCCACCAATACCTCGGGCGGGTTTTTTTCCAGCAGCGTTCCAGTCAATTTGCCTATCATTGAAGTCCTTTGCCGCACTGTGCGGCCATCTTTTGAGAAATTATCCGCGTGATCCTGCGCCACTCTTTCACTCCCCACCACAACTCACGCCTGTCCCATCTCTGCGGACCGACGGACGCGCACCTGCGCACCATTGAAATTGCGCTGGGCGTCAAGATCGCTCACCGCCACGAGCAGTTCAAGATCGACGGCCCCAAGGCCAAGGCCAATGAAGCGCTGGAACTGCTGCAAGCCCTGTATGAACTGGCTGACGACGTCATCGCCGACGATACCCTGCAACTGATGCTGGCTGGCGATGTCGAAATGCTGGAAGCCGACCTGACCGCGCCCCAGCTGACCACGCGCCGCGCCGATCTGCGGGCACGCACGCCCAATCAGGCGCTGTACCTGGAGAACATTGCCAAGCATGACATCACCTTCGGCATTGGCCCCGCAGGTACCGGCAAGACCTACCTGGCCGTGGCCTGCGCCGTCGATGCGCTGGAACGCAGCGCCGTGCAGCGCATTGTGCTGACACGCCCTGCTGTCGAGGCTGGCGAGCGTCTGGGCTTTCTGCCCGGCGATCTGGCACAGAAGGTAGACCCCTATCTGCGCCCCCTGTACGACGCGCTGTACGACCTGATGGGCTACGAGAAAGTGCAAAAGGCTTTTGAGCGCAATGTGCTCGAAATCGCGCCGCTGGCCTTTATGCGCGGGCGCACGCTGAACAACGCCTTTGTGATTCTGGACGAAGCCCAGAACACCACGCCCGAGCAGATGAAGATGTTTCTGACCCGTATCGGTTTTGGTGCCAAGGCCGTGGTGACAGGCGATGTGAGCCAGGTGGACTTGCCCAAGGGCGCGCCCAGCGGCCTGGTCGATGCCGAGCGCGTTCTCCGACATGTCAAGGGCATCTCCGTCAATCACTTCACCAGTGTGGACGTGGTGCGCCACCCGCTGGTCGCCCGCATTGTGGATGCTTACGACGCCCATGGCCGTGTGATCCAAGGCACATCAGCCCCCAAGACCCGCGCGCCCACCAGCCGCAGTGCCCGACCGCTGCCTACAGCGGATGAGCTTTAATCAAATTTCATAGCTACCAGCGCCTACCAAATAAGCGCCCAAAGCCAAAATGTCTCTAAATCAACTGCAACTAACTCTGCAATTTGGCCCCTCCGCCGAGGCCACAGCCCACCGCGAGTTGCTGACCCGCAGCAAGGTCACGACCTGGATTCGCCACGCGCTGGCGGTGGATGCCGAGATCACCGTGCGCATTGTCGACACCGAAGAAGGCCAGAAGCTCAACCGCGAGTTCCGTCAAAAGGATTACGCGACCAATGTGCTGACCTTTGACTACCAGCAAGAACCCACCGTGATGGCCGACCTGGTTCTCTGCGCCCCCGTGGTGGAGCGCGAGGCCAAAGAGCAGAACAAGACGCTGGAAGAGCATTACGCCCACCTGCTGGTGCACGGCACGCTGCATGCACAGGGCTGGGACCATGAGACCAGCGAAGAAGATGCCGAAGAGATGGAAGCTTACGAAACCGACATCTTGAAAGAGATGGGGTTTGAAGACCCATACGCCAAGTAACTACTGCACTCCTAAAAACAGAGCTGCCTGCGCTGATCTATCAATAAATTCAAAGGTTTAAAGCCTTGTATCCAAGATAGACGAGCGCAGACAGCTCTTTTTATGGGAGCAAGCGCCACCTGCCAAAATTGCGGCGACTTATGCAGGCTTGTTTGTGGCGGTCTCTAAACGGCCATGACCAGTCGATGAGCATCGATCACGCGGCAGGCAGCTTCAGGCTGGTTGCAGTCAGTCACCAGAGAGACGGCAATGGTTGCTGCTGAGCAAAGCAGACATCCCTAAAGCAGTTTTCTGAAATTCCTCTTTAACCGCAAAGAAATCAGCCCGGCTAGCTGTGCGTCTGCGGGATGGCCGTGCGCACCCTATGCGAGGACGCACGGCGCACGCCTTACTTGTTTTTCAACTTGCCTTTGGGCAGCACCGAGGTGAGCGGGGCGATAGGGCGCATGGATTCCGACGAAGTATTGACCAGCGGTGGCAAGCTGGTATCTTTCTTCGGTTTTTTGACCATTTTGTTGTTAAGTTGCATGCCTTTGGCCATAGAAACCTCCTGTATGAAGCCTCCAATGTAACCGTGGCACGCCTAGGCCAGCCTGCCCAACCCCAGAAGGCCTTCACGCCATAGTCTTAGAACGTGTTTACGACCTCTGAGTAGCAAAGCTAAAAATGCCAGGTGAATGAACTACCAGCTGCTGTTGAGCCAACGCTCGCAGTTCTTCCAAAGATGCCAGTTATTCTCCAGCCAAGCAAAACTGCGCTCAACCACCCAGCGCTTGGACATGACCTGAAGCTGTGCAACTCAGTACGATTAACAATCTGCGCTGTCGGCTGATGCCGCTGGCATATCTCTGTCTTTTCACACCCTCAATTGTCAGATCTAAAAAGATCGTAAACACGCTCTAAGGCCGTTTCACGAAATCGTGTGTATCCCTGCTATGAAACGATAAACAGTCAGTCGGAAAAATTACACGACAGACAGTAATCGCTGCAAAGCAGGCATTGATCGACCACACTGCGACCGATCGCAATGGATCGATCTGAGTCATTCACAGACAGCCTAAAGCTGGCTTTTTTGTCATATTTGCAGCCGCAAAATGCCCAGCAACTCACCTGAGTTCTGGGCATTTCATGAGGTCTGCCGAGTAACGATTGAGGTCAATTGCTCTTGCTTGGGTGCACGGTGGCAGCGACTCTCACTCCACGCTCAAACCAATGCTGCGCACCAGTTGCGCTACGCGCACATCTTCAGTCTTGATCTGCTTGGCAAAGACCTGCTGGCCTTCACCCACGGGCGTAATGCCTTGCTGCAGCAGGCTCTTGCGCAACTCTGGGTCCTTCAGGGCGCGGTCCGTATCCTGAGCAATGGCTTGTACCAGGGCGGCGGGCGTGCCCTTGGGGGCAAACAGGCCAAACCAGGCTCCGGCTTCAAAGCCCTTGTAGCTCTCCGCCAGCGTCTGCACCTGGGGCAGCAAGGCATGGCGTTGCAGGCCCGACACCGCCAGCGCGGTCAGCTTGCCACTTTGAATCTGCGTGATGGCGGGTGCCACGGCAATCAGCATTACGTCGACCTGACCCGCCAGCACATCCTGCAGACCCTGTGGGCCACCGCGATAGGGAATATGCGTGGCGAAGAAGCCTGCGCGCCGCTTGAACTGCTCCATCGCCAGATGCTGGGCACCGCCCGTGCCGGACGATGCGTAGTTGATCTTGCCGGGGTGAGCCTTGGCATAGCTCACAAAGTCCTGCACGGTCTTGAAGCCCTTCTTGGGGTTGGCCACCAGCACAAAGTCGGACTGGCCGAGCTTGGTCACGGGCACCAGATCGTTCTTGACGTCATAAGGCAGGTTGCGCTGCACATTGGGCATGATGGTGATGGCACTGTCGCCACCCACCAGCAAGGTGTAGCCGTCGGGCTGGGCCTTGACCACGGCATCCACGGCCGAGACACCTCCTGCTGCGCCCTTGTTCTCCACAACAACGGCTTGCTTCCATTCCTTGCCCACCACATTGCCCACCTGGCGTGCCAGCAAATCAGGTGCGCTGCCCGCGCCGTTCGCCACCACCAGCTTGACGGAGCGCGCCGGAAAGTCCGGCTGCTGGGCCATGGCTGCGCCCTGCACGCCAGTAGCGGCCAGCAAGGCCCAAGCGGTGCGAGAGAAGAAACGGGGCAGATTCACGACAACACTCCTTAACGTAGGAAGTGATTGTCAAAACATTGTTTTATTTCTCAAAATACTGTTTTTACATTTTTTTATTTCTAAAAATAATTAAGAAGCTCGACCTCATCGGATCGGCGCACCACAAGATTCCCAATCAGGAGACAAATCCATGGACAACCTGGGCCACCTCGCCCTGCTGCTGGTCGCCGCCTTTGCCGCTGGCGCGCTCAACGCCGTGGCTGGCGGCGGCAGCTTTCTGACCTTGCCCGCGCTGGTCTTTACCGGTGTGCCCCCTGTGGTGGCGAACGCCACCGGCACCGTTGCCTTGCTGCCTGGCTATATGGCGGGCGCATGGGGCTTCAAGGACGACATGCAATCGCCGCCCGGCCTGTCAATGAAGCAGGTGATCGCGCTGTCTCTGACTGGCGGCTCTGTGGGCGCCGCGCTGCTGTTGTTCACGCCCGATGCGACCTTCCGCAAAGTCGTTCCCTGGCTGCTGCTGGCCGCCACCGCCATGTTTGCCTTCGGCTCACAGCTGCGCGCCTGGGCCTCGGGCAAGAATGCCAGCAATGCCGCACCCAACGTAACCAAGGCCACCAAGGCCGCTATCGGCATGCTGATCGTGGCGGTGTACGGCGGTTACTTCAACGGCGGCCTGGGCATCTTGCTGCTGGCCCTGTTCGGCCTGCTGGGCCAGACCCAGCTCAACGCCATGAACGGCATGAAAAACCTGGTCTCAGTCCTTCTCACGGCGATTGCCGTGGCCATCTACGCCGTGGGCGGGATTGTGGAGTGGAAACTGGCCCTCATCATGATGGTGGCCGCCACGCTGGGCGGCTATCTCGGCGCACGCGTGGCACGCAAGATCCCGGCGCATATCTTGCGCTGGGGCATTGTGGCCACGGGGCTGGTGATGGCTGGACTGTTCTTCGCCAAAGGCTGAACCTTGCGTCAACCCTAAAGCAAAAAGCCTTCTCAGTAACGAGAAGGCTTTGAGAAGCTTTTTGTGAGCACTCAACGCTTGATATACAAGCACTTGAAGCCACTTTGACTGATATTTTTACAGCAGACGTGCACGCACGGTCTTGCCCTTGACCTTGCCACCGTTGAGCTTGGCACAGGCGGCCGAGGCAATCTTGCGGTCCACCGCCACATAGGTAGAAAAGTCGTTGACGCTGATCTTGCCGATCTGGTCACGGCTGTAGCCAAAGTCGGCGCACATGGCCCCCATCACATCGCCAGCGCGGATTTTCTCTTTGCGACCGCCAATGATCTGAATGGTCATCATGGGGGGCAGCAGCTCGCCACCAGGGGCGGGGGTCAGCTCATCCACAGGGAAGAACTGCGAAGCACGGCCTTGCAGCTGCTCGATTTTGCCCACGCTGCCCATCTCGTCCATGCTGACCAGATTCAGCGCCAGACCTTCTGCATCGCCACGGCCTGTGCGGCCAATGCGGTGGATGTGCACTTCCGAATCCGGCGTCACGTCCACATTGATGACGGCGGACAGATCGGCAATATCCAGGCCGCGCGCAGCCACATCGGTCGCTACCAGCACGCTGCAGCTCTTGTTGGCGAACTGCACCAGCACTTCATCGCGCTCGCGCTGCTCCAGTTCACCATACAGTGCCAAGGCGCTGAAGCCTTCGGCCTGCAGCGCCGTCACCACGTCACGGCATTGCTGCTTGGTGTTGCAAAAGGCAATGGTTGATTCAGGGCGGAAGTGGGCGAGCAGCTTGGCCACGGTAGCCACCTTGTCGCGGGCTGCCACCTCGTACCAGCGTTGCTCGATCTTGCCAGCGCTGTGCTGGGCCGCCACCTTCACGGTCTGAGGGTCGCGCATGAAGCGGTTGGCTAGATTGGCAATGCCTTCTGGGTAAGTGGCCGAGAACAGCAGGGTCTGGCGATCTGCCGGGCACTGCTCTGCGACGGTGACGATGTCGCCGAAGAAGCCCATGTCCAGCATGCGATCGGCTTCGTCCAGCACCAGAGTCTTGAGGTTGCTGATGTCGAGCTTGCCGCGCTCCATCAGGTCCATCACGCGGCCGGGTGTGCCGACAACGATGTGGGCACCGTTTTCCAGCGATGCGATCTGGTTGCGCGAGGGCACACCGCCGTAGACGGTCACGACCTTGATGTTTTCCTGCGCGCGCGCCAGGCGGCGGATTTCGGTGGCAACCTGATCGGCCAGCTCACGCGTGGGGCACAGCACCAGCGCCTGCACGGCAAACCAGCGAGGATTGAGGCGATCCACCATGGGCAGGCCAAAGGCGGCGGTCTTGCCGCTGCCGGTGCTGGCCTGAGCGATCAGGTCCTTGCCCTGCAGAGTCAGCGGCAGGCTGGCGGCCTGAATGGGCGTCATCTGCGTGTAGCCCAATTGCTGGAGGTTGGCCAGCATTTCAGGGGACAGGGGCAGCGCCGAGAAAGCGGAGGAATCAGTGGCCTTGGCGGCGCTGGTGGAGGTATTCATAGGGCTGAATTATCCGGGGCCAGCCCATCCACGCCCGTTCAGGCTCCGGGTTGGCCCCTGACTGCCATGGGGCATGCGCCCGCTGCGCCCTGAATTACGACTGGGGCTGTACCGCTGGCTCTATGCGCAGGGGAATAGTCACCGGCCCGTCGTTCACCAGATGCACCTGCATGTCGGCGGCAAACTCACCGGTCTGCACCACGGGGTGGGCTGCGCGGGCCCTGTCCACAAAGTAGTTGTAGAGGCGACGGCCTTCATCGGGTGTGGCGGCAGCGGTAAAGCTGGGGCGGTTGCCGCCCTTGGTATCCGCCGCCAGCGTGAACTGGCTGACGATGAGCAGACCTCCGCCCACATCCTGCACGCTTTTGTTCATCTTTCCGGCCTCATCGCTGAAGATGCGCAGCTTGAGCATCTTGGCCAGCAGCTTGTCGGCCTCCGCCTCGGTATCGCCGCGCTCGGCGCAGACCAGCGTCAGCAGGCCTTGTTCGATCTGGCCAGTAATGCGGCCATCGACTTCCACACGCGCCTGTTTGACGCGCTGAATCACACTCATCATCCTCGGGAACCTTCCTGTGCCGCGCCTGTTGCTTCTTGCCCAAATTCAACGCCAGCGTCACCATCCGCCACTTCACTGACGGTGTTCATGCCCACGGGCAGCACTTCAATCCGGGCGTACAGGCCCGGAATGGCCTGCAGCAGCGCAGCTTCAATTTCAGAGCGCAATTGTGCCGCGCGCTGCACGCTCCACTGGCCGGGCACATGCATGTGCAGATCCACAAAACTGCGCTCGCCGGCCTGGCGGCTGGAGACATTGTCAAAAATCACGCCTTCACTGCGCTGGGCGTAGCTGTCCAGCAACTTGTCAATCTGCAGACGCTGCGGCGCGTCCAGCGCCTGATCCATCAAGCCCTGCGATGACTGCCAGATCAGCTGCATGCCCTGCACGCAGATATGGACGGCCACGACCAGCGCCACCAGCGCATCGACCCACAGCCAGCCCGTCCAAGCGGCAGCCAGCAGCCCAATGACCACGCCCACTGAGGTCCAGACATCGGTCAGCAGGTGCTTGGCGTCTCCTGCCAACGCCATGGACCGGTACTGACGGGCCGAGCGCAGCATGACCCAGGCCAGCAAGCCGTTGAAGACGGTGCTCAGCAGCGACAGCATCAGGCCCCAGCTCAGTTGCTCCAGCGGCTGGGGATTCCACAGTCTCGACAACGCGGCCCATGCAATGGCCAGACTGGCTCCCATGACCAGCACACCCTCAAAACCGGCAGAGAAGTACTCAGCTTTATGGTGTCCATAGGGGTGCTCGGCATCCGCAGGGCGCTTGGCAACGGTGACCATGGTCAGGGCGAACATGGCTCCGGCCAGGTTCACAAAGGATTCCAGCGCATCCGACAGCAAGCCGACAGAGCCCGTCAACCACCAAGCCAGCGTTTTCAAAACAATGGTCAGCAGCGCGACCACCACAGAGATTTTCAGCAGGTTGTGCGGCTGCAGCCATTGGGAAGTTGTAGATGCTCTGGAGTTGTTCATGTTCTTAAGCTGCTAGCAGGCGGTGTGACTTAAACCAAAAAACCTAAGCAATGGCGTTGGAAAAATCAAGATTCATTGCCCATGGGAAACCCAAATCCACCGGGGCCGACACGATTCCTATATAAACACTCCCAAAAATGAGGGAGGCGCATGCCTGACGAATTCATAGCTCAGCCATCGAGAGATGTGGATGCCATTGTGAGGCTGGTCGCAGATACGGCACCGGCCATGCTGGCCTATTTTGACGCCGACACCCGCACCTGTCGCTTTGCCAATAGCCACTATGCCGAACACTTTGGTCACACGCCGCAAAGCATTGTCGGTCTTGATGTGCAGGAGATTGTGGGGGAGCTGGTCTGGGCGCAGATAGAACCCTATCTCGACCCTGTCTCAGTGGACAACGTTCAGACCATGCGCTACACGCGCCAGTTCAAGAATGAAATCGGCAAAGTTCAGCATATCGAGGCCGTGCTTCGTCCTCATGAAGAAAATGGCGTGCTCAAGGGGCTGGTAGCGCTGATGACCGATGTGAGTCACCACCACCAGGTGGCCCAGCAAATACGTGACAACGAAGAGCGCATGCGCAAGTTTGCCGCCATCACCACCGAAGCCATCGTGCTGCACCGCGACGGCATCATCATGGATGGTAATGACGCCCTGTCGCGTCTGGTCGGCTACACCCTCAACGAACTGCGCGGCACCGCCATTCTTGATTACGTGGGCCCGGAAGTCCGCCTGCGCGCCCTGAAAAACTTGCGCAGCGAGAGCGAAGACCGCCACGAATCCGTTGCCGTGCACAAAAGCGGCCTGCACATCCCCGTAGAGGTCGAGGCCAAGACCATGCCCGGCGAGAACGACAGCCACCGCATCGTCGTTCTGCGTGATATGACGGACAGGCTGCAAACCCGCCAACGCCTTGATTTTCTGGCCCAGCATGATTTGCTGACGCATCTGCCCAACCGGGCGCGCCTGAACCATTTGCTGAGCGATGCGATTGCCAAGGCCGCAGGTCAGCAATCACGGCTGGCCGTACTGTCACTGGATCTGGATCAGTTCAAATTCGTCAACGACTCGCTCAGCCATCGCGCGGGCGACTTGCTGCTGTGCGAAATGGCTCAGCGCATTCAATCAGCCCTGCGCCCACAGGACATCGTGGCCCGTGTCGGCGGCGATGACTTTGTCATCGTGCTGTCCGACAACCCCAGTCTGCTGGAAACCGAGGCCCTGGTGGCTCAGCTGCGAACGCCAGTGGAGGCTCCCTACCAGGTCGAAGGCACGCAACTGAACGTCTCGCTGAGCGTAGGCATTGCCATGTACCCCAATGACGGCCAATGCCCCGAGGCACTGCTGAGCAATGCCGAGGCCGCTCTGCAAATGGCCAAAGCCCGTGGCCGTAGCTACACGCAGTTCTACACCCCCGCGCTGGAAGGGCGGGCCACGCGCATGCTGATGCAGGAGCAAATGCTGCGCAATGCCGTTGAGCGAGGCGAGTTTGAGCTGCACTACCAACCGCAAACCTTGATACACAGCGGCGAGCTGGCGGGCTTTGAAGCGCTGGTGCGCTGGAAGCATCCGCACCGAGGTCTGGTTTCTCCCAATGAATTCATTGGCTTTGCCGAGAACCGGGGCCTGATTGCGGCGGTTGACCGCTGGGTGCTCAACCAGGCTTGCCGTCAGGCCAAGACCTGGCAGGATGACGGCTATCTACCCGTTCCTGTGGCCGTCAACCTGTCCGCCCAAGAGTTCCGCCAGCGTGATGTGGTGCAGGAAGTGGCACAGGTGCTGGACGATACGGGGCTGGACGCGCGCTATTTGCATATCGAGATCACCGAGACCACGCTCATGCTGTCGGGCACGCATATGCAGCAGACCCTGCATGCGCTCAAGTCACTGGGTGTGGGGCTGGCGATTGATGACTTTGGCACTGGCTACTCATCGCTGGCCTATCTGCGCAAGCACCCCATAGACCGGCTCAAGATCGACCGCTCCTTCGTCTCCGACCTGCCCCACAACCCCGATGCAGCCGCCATCGTCAACGCCATCGTGCAGATGGGCCAAAGCCTGCATCTCGAAATTCTGGCCGAAGGCGTAGAAAGCCCTGAACAATTGCACATGCTCCGTCAGATGGGCTGTGCCATGATGCAGGGGTTTCTGGTGTCTGCGCCAATGCCTGCCGATCGCGCAGCCGCATGGATGTCGCAGCACTGTCAAATGCTACAAAGACAATAGCGTCCATGGCCATCAACACACCGACTCCCTCGCATAAAAGCAGCAGCATGTTCCATACCGATGCACCCCAGGCTCTGGCGCATGTGCAGCAGTTGTACCGAGAGCAAATCGATCACCTGCGCGCAGCCATGCAGCGCTTTGTGGCGGGTGAAACGCCTGCAGCGCCGGTCCACGCCTACTACCCGTTTGTGCGCATCAAGACCACCACCGTGGCCCATGCCGACACCAAACTGACCTATGGCTTTGTGGAAGGCCCCGGCACCTATGAAGCCACGCTGACCCGGCCCGATCTCTTCGCCAGCTACTTTGGCGAACAGCTGCGTCTGCTCATCCTGCATCACCAGGTAGCCATCGAGGTTGGCCTGAGCGACAAGCCCATCCCGATTCATTTCTCGTTTGCCGATAACGACCATATCGAAGGCTCTCTCTCACCCGAGCGCCGCATGCTGATGCGCGATGTGTTTGATCTGCCTGATCTGGAATCGATGGACGACGGCATTGCCAACGGCACCTGGCGCCCCCATCCGGGCGAGGCCCTGCCGCTATCGCTGTTTACCGCTCCGCGTGTGGATTACTCACTGCACCGCCTGCGCCACTACACAGGTACGGCGCCAGAGTGGTTCCAGAACTTTGTGCTGTTCACCAACTACCAGTTCTATATCGACGAATTCATCCGTCTGGGCCATGCCGAGATGGCCAATGAGGACAGCGACTACATCGCCTTTGTCGAGCCCGGCAACGTCATCACACGCCGCAAAGGCCTGCCTGCCGAAGCCGTGGACGAGCTGGGCACCGCCCCGCCCCGCCTGCCGCAAATGCCCGGCTACCACCTGGTGCGCGCAGACAGCAGCGGCATCACCATGGTCAACATCGGCGTAGGCCCGGCCAATGCCAAAACCATTACCGATCACATCGCCGTGCTGCGCCCCCATGCATGGATGATGCTGGGCCACTGCGCAGGCCTGCGCAACAGCCAGCAACTGGGCGACTATGTGCTGGCCCACGCCTATGTGCGTGAAGACCATGTGCTGGACGAAGAGCTGCCGCTGTGGGTACCGATCCCGGCCCTGGCCGAAATTCAGGTCGCCCTGCAGCAGGCCGTGGCGGATATCACGCAGATGGAGCGCCCCGACCTCAAGCGCATCATGCGCACCGGCACCGTAGCCAGCACCGACAACCGCAACTGGGAGCTGCTGCCAGACAACCTGCCCCAGCGCCGTTTCAGCCAGAGCCGCGCCGTGGCACTGGACATGGAGTCGGCCACCATTGCCGCCAATGGTTTTCGCTTCCGCGTGCCCTACGGTACCTTGCTGTGCGTGAGCGACAAGCCGCTGCATGGCGAAATCAAGCTGCCCGGCATGGCCAATCATTTTTACCGCGAACGCGTGGATCAGCACCTGCGCATCGGCATGCGTGCAGTTGAGATTCTGCGAGAAGGTGGCTCCGATCGGCTGCATAGTCGCAAACTACGCAGCTTTGACGAAGTGGCCTTCCAATAATTTCCTTCATGCACGATGTAGATCAGTTTTCCATGGCGCTCATGGTGGCCGTCAATCTCATGACGATCGCCTTTGCCCTGCCATGGTTCATGGGCCAAAGTCGGAAGATGAGCCGCCCAGCCCGCAATGCTCAACAATTTCTGTTGCTGCAGGGGCTCTCCTGGCTGCTCATATTCGGCGCGGGACAAGTCACCACCTTTGGCTGGAATGCACTGCTGTCTACATCCGCAACGGCCGCCGCCCTGGGGGCTCTATGGCAATTGCACAAGGCCATGAAAAGCTGGTTAGGGCAACGCTGCAAAGCACTCACCATGGCTTTGCCTGTCTTGTGCATCCTGACGCTGGCAGGCGTCATGGCACTGACTCAAAGCAAGCCTTACCAGGTGGCATGGTTCGACATCGGTTATGGCCTGAGTCTCATTGCGGTGATCAGCATGGCTCTCTACCCCCGCACCAAAGTTGCCAAAGCGTGGCGCTATCTTTTCTTTGGCGCTGGGCTGTGCATTGCACTGAACCTGATAACCCGTGGCTACTCCGCACTGCATGCCTCATGGCTGGACAGCTTTGCGACGGAACCCAGCACCCACATCACGCTGTATTGGTTAATGCCAATCTTCAGCGGCCTGTTTTTCGTGTCGATACTGATGGCCTGCCGTGATGAGGAGCTGCGCCTGCAGCAGACGGATGCACCCGAAGACAATTTGACAGGCTTGCCGTTGCGCCAGGCGATCAAGAGTCAGGCACGCTTCATGCTCCACCGCTCACTGCGCGAAAATCTGCCTCTGGCGGTGATTCTGATCGACATGGATCATTTCTCCCGCGTCAACAAGCGTCATGGTTATCAAACTGGCGATGAAGCCCTGCAGTTGATGTCTCTTGCTCTGAAAAAACAGATGCGTGGCGACGAAGTAGTCGCTCGCTGGAAAGGCCAGTCTTTCTGCCTGATGGTTCATGCAGACCTGATAGGGGCACGCGCCCTGCTCACCCGTATCAAGTCAGCCATTCAAATGGGTGCTCAGTATGAGCTGCAGGTCGATCTAGACTTTAGCGCCGGCTGCGCACTTGCCCCCAGCGCATGGAAAGACCTGAAGCTGGACGAGCTGACCAAGCAGGCAGACATCGCCTTGCAGCAGGCCAAAAAACTGGGGCGCGGACGCACTGAATTCATCACCCTGACACCCCCGCCCCAAGACGGTGAGGATTCAACGCTGCCCTCCGGGGCTTAAACGCCCATTGACGTCGCCCGTTCACAACGCCCGTTTACACCGTCAATTTGATTAAGTCCGCTGCCTTCTCGGCAATCATGATGGTGGGCGCATTGGTATTACCGCTCACGATACGCGGCATGATGGAGGCATCGACCACTCGCAGCCCCTGCACGCCATGCACGCGCAACTGGGCATCCACGACATCCAGCGGCCCCGGCCCCATGCGACAGCTCCCTACGGGGTGGTAGATGGTGTCGCCGTAATTGCGGATGAACTGTTCAATCTCGGCATCACTGCGCGCCTGCGCAGAATGCTCTAGCTCATTCCCACCCAGCCCAGCCAGCGCCGGCTGACTCAGAATCTCACGCATGCGGTGCACACCGCGCACCATGCGCTGCATGTCGTCGGCATCGGCAAAGAAGGCGGGGTCTATCAACGGCAAGGTCCGCTCCTCGTTCGCCGCCAGCCTCACCCGCCCACGGCTCCTTGGTTGCAAGATACAGACATGACAGGAGTAGCCGTGGCCCAGCACCGTCTTGCGCCCATGATCCAGCAGCTTGCCGACCACGAAATGCAGCTGCAGATCAGGAGCCACCTCTTGTGGCTGACTGCGGATAAAACCACCCGCCTCCGCAAAGTTGCTGGTCAGCATGCCTCTGCGCTCATTGCGCCAGCGGCTCACGCCCTGCCAGACGTTTTTGAGACCTGTCAGCGAGATACCAAAGCTGTCCTTCAGCTGCGGACCATTCACCACCTGCACCACATCGGGGTGATCATGCAGATGCTCACCCACGCCAAGTAGATCATGCGCCACCTCAATCCCCATCTGCTGCAAATGCTCGCCCGGGCCAATGCCAGAAAGCATGAGCAGCTGTGGCGACTGCAGCGCGCCCGCGCACAGCAATACCTCGCGGTTGCAACGCAGCTGCTGCACCTGCCCGCCCTGCACATACTCCACGCCGACAGCCTTGCGCCCCTCCATCAGCACCCGCAGCACCTGCGCACCGGTAATGACATGCAGATTGGGCCTGCTGCGCACCGGCGTCAGGTACGCCTTGGCTGCGCTGCAGCGCTCGCCGTTGTGGTGCGTGACCTGATACAGGCCCACGCCTTCCTGATTGAGCGCGTTGAAATCGGTGTTGTGCGAATGGCCTGCCTGCACGCCAGCCTGCACAAAGGCCTGCGCCAGCGGGTTGGGGTCACGCAGGTCGGACACATGCAGCGGGCCGCTGCCGCCATGCAGCGCATCCGCGCCACGCGTGTTGCATTCGGACTTCTGAAAATAAGGCAAAACATCGCTCCAGCCCCAGCCGGTATTACCCTGAGCGCTCCAATATTCATAGTCCGCGGGCTGACCACGTGAATAAATCATGGCGTTGACGGAGCTTGAGCCCCCCAGCACCTTGCCGCGCGGCTGGTAGCCCTTGCGACCATTCAGTCCGGGCTGAGGCACGGTCTCCATGGCCCAGTTCAGCGTTTTTTGCTTGGCGACCAGCGCCAGCCCGGCAGGGCAGTGAATCAGCACACTTTTGTCTTCACCCCCCGCTTCCAGCAGCGTAACGCTGACGGCCGGATTCTCACTCAGGCGTGCCGCCAGTACCGAGCCTGCCGAGCCGCCGCCGATCACCACATAGTCGCGCATAGAGCCTCCCGCTTTGAGCGCTCATTCTGGAGAATCTGTCACAGCACTGGAATGCGCAATAACACGGTCGTGCGGAAATTTTTCAGCCCCTGCAGACTCATATCACGCCACAGATGCCCGACTAGGGCCAAACCCGCTCAGAACCGGGATACCATTTTCCCGTTCAATCGCACTTATCCGAATGGAGACAAAAATTATGGCAATCCAAACTGTAGGCATCATCGGCGCAGGCACCATGGGCAACGGCATCGCACAGGCGTGCGCCGTGTCGGGCATCAATGTGGTGATGGTCGACATCTCTGACGCCGCCGTGCAAAAAGGCCTGGCCACCGTGGCTGGCAGCCTGGACCGCCTGATCAAGAAAGAAAAGATCAGTGAAGCTGACAAGGCCTCAGCTCTCTCCCGCATCAAAGTCTCAACCAGCTACGACGACCTGAAGGCCGCCCAACTGGTAATCGAAGCCGCCACCGAGAACTACGAGCTCAAGGTCAAGATCCTCAAGCAGGTCGATGCGCTGGTCGCCCCCGAAGTCATCGTGGCTACCAACACCTCGTCCATCTCCATCACCCAGCTGGCCGCCGCCACGCAGCGCGCCGACCGCTTCATCGGCATGCACTTCTTCAACCCCGTTCCCATGATGGCGCTGGTGGAGATCATTCGCGGCCTGCAGACCTCTGACGCCACGCACGACGCCGTCAAGGCCATGGCTGAAGCACTGGGCAAATCGCCCATCACCGTCAAAAACGCGCCCGGCTTTGTGGTCAACCGCATTCTGGTGCCCATGATCAACGAAGCCTTCCAGGTACTGAGCGAAGGCACGGCCACCGCCGAAGACATCGACGCCGGCATGAAGCTGGGCTGCAACCAGCCCATCGGCCCGCTGGCTCTGGCCGACATGATTGGCCTGGACGTGTGCCTGGCCGTGATGGAGGTCTACCTCAAGGAATTCGGCGACAGCAAGTACCGCCCCTGCTTCCTGCTGCGCGAAATGGTGGCCGCCGGTCGTCTGGGCCGCAAGACCGGTCAGGGCGTCTACACCTACTGATCTGCGACCACTGGCAGGGTCAGGAGGCGGATGGGCCAGCAAGACCCGTTCACATCACATTCACATTACTCCCGAACCTCTGCCAGCAGGCGGCGCACGGACATCGCCAGAGCCTGAGGCTCGCTGACCCAGAAATGGGTTGTGGCCCCCAGTCTTTGCGCCGCTTGCTTCAAGGTCTCCAGTACTCGCTCAGGCTGGGTGCTGGTCACACGCACCTGGGCTGCGCCTCGGTAGCCCTGCTCCACGTGCAGCGGCACACCGGGCCACAGGCTTAGTCGCAGTTCATCCTGCAATCGCTCAATGTCGATGGAGGGCTGCACCGCACGCTTGCCCTTTTGTCTGGGCAGCTCAGGCAACACGAGCCGAGCACTTACCTGCAGCTCAGCAGCATCCAGAGCCCCGACAGTCGCTCCATCCCGATACGCCAGCACCGCAAGCCGCTTGCGCCGGCTAAGGCCTGAAATCAGCACACAGGTAGCCGCGACCGTCACTTCAGCCTCAGTCACCCTCTGGGCAAAATGTGCGGCTTTTTTCTGAGCCACCGCAGGATCACCATCCCAGAACTGCAGCACCAGCCTCGGCGTCTGGTGAATTTGCGCGCCCAATCGCTTCATCACCTCCAGCATGCTCTCGCTGCTGACAATGTCCGAGTGCACTGCAACAGCCAGAGGACGCCCACCCGCCAAGGCTTCCAGACTGCGTTTGCAGGCCTCCAGCTCGCCCTCTTGGCCCATCAGCCCCATGACCAGCAGCAGCGTATCGCCATAAACAAATGGCCGAGCCTGAAATTCATCCGCCCACCCGACTGCGGCAAGCTTGCGGGCCTCATCGGCACTGGCGGTGCGCACTGCCGCCAGCAGCGTTACTTCATGGCTGTGTATGCCACCAGACATCGACGCTGCACCCTGCTTCCAGGCCAGCGCCCGCAGCTCGTGGAACTGATCTTCAAGGCCATAGCCCATTGCCAGCACCGATCGGCCAATGGCCAGCAAGTCACGCGGCATCTCGCCATAGGCCAGCCCCGGCCCGGCCACGGCCTGCACCTGAAAGAGTTGATGCCATTCAGGTGCATAGTCTGCTTCCGGCTTCCAGGCTGGCAGCAGCTGCGACAAATAACTGTTGGCGTCGCTAATGGTGTCAAACTTAGCCACCATCACGCATTCGCCGCTGTTATTGCCCGAAAACGCCTGCCACACCCGTATGGATGGTGAAGGTATGGAAAGCTCGGAGTGGGCGCGCTGCCCGTGCGGCAAGCCTGCCCGTTTGCGGCCCGCGCAGCCATGGCGCAGACTGGGCTGCGCCAGTCGCGAGCGCTGATGCTGCCAGCCGGCCAAAATTTCCTGCGCATTGCGCGCGGGCAGGCCTCCGTCGTGAAATGAGCAGCCCTGCATGCGTTGATCGGGAGTGATGGATACAAAATCCACGCCCGCGCCACAGTCCCCGCTGCCGTCCGCACCATCAAACAAACGAGGCAAAGGCACGGTATTGCCAAAGCACACCGACAAGCGGCAAGGCAGTGGCGCATCCTGCACGATGGCCGCCAGTTGCAGCCTCCCCTGCGCTGTCAGATGCCTGTGCATATCGGCGCCGATATACGACAGCAGCGACACATCGTGGCAACCCAGTGCCGTCAGCTCCGCCAGCAGACTGGGCAACGTCGTCAGCGCTGCCGCATCGACCAGCAGATTGGCACCCCATCTCTGCCCATAGCTGGACAAAACCTGCGCCGTATCGCGCCAGCGCGGGTCGTCATAAAGAGAGATACGCACCTGCCCCAGGCAGCCCGCATATGCCGCAAAAGTTTCGGGTCGAATCAGCAGTCCATTGGTGGTGACATTCAGCGCCAGCGGCGTGGTTGCATGCAATTGCTGAACCAGGTCGGCAAAGCCGCGAAAGGCAAATGGCTCACCGCCGCCAAACGCCACCTCCAGCACACCCGCAGCGCTCAAATCTTGCAGCACCTGCGCAGCGGAATTGAGTGTCCATGCGCTTTCACGCTGCACATCGCGTGAACAGAAGTCGCAGCTCAGATTGCATTTATTGGTAATGCCAAACATGGCCACCCGGGGTGCCACGCGCTGCAGATGCCGAGTTTCAGCGTTTTCAATGCGGATGTTGGTTCCGCTTTCCGGGTGGAAACGCAGCAGCGCGCCATCCAGCGGGTAGTCTCTGAACAGTTGGCGGTGCGGCGCTTCTGGCATCTTTTTTCCGATTCGTAGGGTCACGCCCAAAGCATAGCTGCGTGCAAGGCGCTGGCGTTAACACCTAGCGCTGCAAGCAATGAATCGTCCTGTACGCGACTGCTGCCGCAAGCGCTGCGGTCTATCGTTTTGCGCAGGAGATTCACCATGCAAATCGACATTCCCAGCCCACCGCCAGAGGGCTGTATTTCCTGTGAAGTTCGTGGCCATGTGCTGCTGATCGGCATCAACCGCCCAGCCAAGCGCAATGGCTGGACACCGGCCATGTTCCAGCAACTGGCCCAGGCTTACACCCGGCTGGACGATGACCCCGAGCTGCGCGTGGGCCTGCTCCACGCCTTTGGCGAACATTTCACGGCAGGGCTTGATCTGCCCCTTATCGCCGAGTTCATGAAAACTGGCCAGAAAGTCATTCCACCCGGGCTGGTGGAACCGCATGACTACGGCCTGCCCGGCTACCGCCGCCGCGCCAAACCCATGGTCGCCGCCGTCAAAGGCATCTGCTTTACCGTCGGCATCGAGCTGATGCTGGGCGCAGATATTGTGGTCGCCGCTGACGACTGCCGCTTTGCGCAGATGGAGGTGCAGCGCTGCATCATGCCTACCGGTGGAGCCACCCTGCGCATGGCCGAGCGCGCAGGCGTGGGCAATGCCATGCTGCACCTGCTGACCGGAGACCCCTTTGATGCGGCAGAAGCCTGGCGTTGCAACTTTGTCCAGAAAGTGGTGCCCACAGGGCAAGAGCTGGACGAAGCCTTTCGCATTGCAGAACGCATCTCCCTGCAAGCTCCGCAGGCCGTGGTGGCCACCCGCCTCAATGTGCTCAAGGCTATCGAGCTGGGTCAGGCTGCCGCCGTGGCCGACTTCATCCCCGTGCAGCAGCGCCTGTCCCACAGCGAAGATGCGGCCGAAGGCGTGCGCTCCTTCATTGAAAAACGCCCCGCACGTTTTACGGGCAGATAAAACCAGCCGAAGAGGTTTTCATGAATTTCAAGAGATATTCCCGTCAAGCGCTTATTCCATTTGCGCTGACAGCTATTGTTTCTGCAGCACCTGCACAGACTGCAGCGCCCGCGCTGCCTGACCCGGCCAGCACTACGGTGCAGACTCTGGGCTGGATGCAGGGCTTTCCACCTGCGGCAGACAAGCTCATCACTTTCGACAATCCTGTAGGCAATACCTTTCCGCGCATCCGCTGGACGTTCTCCCACATCCGCGAAATCGTGCCCACCAGCAATGTCTGGCGCGGCCCGGGCGCACCCAGCGCCTTGCGTGCAGCCCCGGTGAATCTGGATAACGTGCGCTTCAAGGTCATGGGCACAGGCGAGGAGCTAACCTTCGCCCAATCGCTTGACCGCAACTACACCGACGGCATTCTGGTGATGCACAAGGGCAAGGTCGTCTATGAGAAATACCTGGGCGCACTGGAGCCGCAGCGCCCACATCTGACCATGTCGGTCACCAAATCTTTTGTCGGCACGCTGGCTGCGCTTTTGGCACATGACGGCAGCATCCAACCTGAAGCGTTGGTCACCGACTATCTGCCCGAGCTGAAGAACACCGCCTATGGCGACGCCACGGTGCGGGAAGTCATGGACATGACGATTGGCGTGAAGTACTCCGAAAACTACGCCGACCCCAAGGCCGAAGTCTGGGACTACGCCAGGGCAGGCGGCATGATGCCGCAGGGCAAGGATTACGCGGGTCCCAAGAGCTTTTATGACTTTCTTCAGACCCTGCAGAAAGAGGGCGAGCACAAGCAGGCCTTTGCCTATAAGACCGTCAATGCCGAAGTACTGGCATGGATTGTTCGCCGCGCCAGTGGCAAGTCACTGGCCCAGCTGCTGTCCGAGCGCATCTGGAGCCGCATCGGTGCCGAGCAGGATGCCTACTTCATGGTCGACCGCATTGGCACCGAGTCGGGTGGCGGCGGGCTCAACACCACGCTGCGCGACCTGGCCAGATTTGGCGAGATGATGCGCAACAACGGCCGCGCCGCCAACGGCCAGCAGGTGCTGCCCAAGGCCGTGGTGGACGACATACGCCGCGGTGCCGATCCGGCCCAATTCGTCAAGGCCGGCTACACCACGCTGCCCGGCTGGTCATACCGCAATATGTGGTGGGTCTCGCACAACCCCAACGGGGCCTATATGGCGCGCGGCATTCACGGCCAGGCCATCTATATCGACCCCAAGGCCCAGATGGTGGTGGTGCGCTATGCATCCCACCCTATCGCGGGCAACGCCGGCATAGACCCGACCAGCCTGCCCATGTACCAGGCGCTGGCCGATACGCTCATGAAACAATGAGGGCGTGAATCTACGCCCCCAATATCACCTTCGACCCAGCCCGCAAGGGCTGCTGGCCTGGGATGTGCGCAAGCTCATCGCTCTGGCCGCCCAGCAACAAGTACAGCCGCGCTGGGTTGCGCTGTCTGAGATTGCCGAGCTGGATCAGCGCTACTGGTTCAGCGAGCCGGGCGACGAGCCCACACCCCGCGCGATTGCCGAGCACCTGAAGCTGGTTGAAGCGGCCGACACCGCCTACCCCATCCTGCTCGACGCCGAAGGCAGGCTGATGGACGGCATGCACCGCGCCGTCAAGCGGCTGGCACAGGGGCACACAAACATCTGGGCGCTGCAACTGCACAGCACGCCAGCACCGGATTTTGTGGATGCAGACCCCGAAAATCTTCCCTACGATGACTGAGGTCGAATTAACAAAAATGATATCTGCCGGCGCTTGATATAAAAGCGCTAGCGGCAGATTTGATGCAGATTCATGCATTCTCCGCACAAGCGCCCTCACCCCTGCAGACGGCTGGCGTCATCAACATGGGTTAGCGTATGCCTTTCACCAACCCAAGGAGATCAACATGGCCCAACTCGACAAGGTTCTGTACACCGCACACGCTCACACTACCGGCGGCCGCGAAGGCGCTTCGCGCACGGATGATGGCCGTCTGGACATCCAGCTGACCTCCCCCGGCGGCGCTGGCAAGGGCACCAACCCCGAGCAGCTGTTTGCTGCCGGTTACTCCGCCTGCTTTATCGGCGCCATGAAGGCTGTGGCTCCTCGCCAGAATGTGACTCTGCCCGCCGACCTGTCTGTTGACGCTGAAGTGGATCTGGGCCCCGTGGGTGAAGTGTTCGGCATCGCCGTGCGCATGAAGATCAGCCTGCCCGGCATGGACAAGGCCGCTGCCCAGCAACTGGTGGACGCTGCTCACAAGGTCTGCCCCTACTCCAACGCCACGCGCGGCAACATCGACGTGACGCTGACTCTCGCCTAAAACCCGCTAGGTAAAGTCACGCCACAGGGCATCGGGGGCTGCAACGTATCGCCCGGTGTCCAGCTCAAAGACGCCTTCCAGCGTCAGCGGGCCGGCAATATCTGCGCTCGCATAGCGGGCCAGCACCAGCCGCGTGACCGTGATTTCGGGCAAGCCCTGCCCCAACGCCTGCAGCTGCTTGACCATCTCGCACAAAGGCCGTTGCTTGGCATAGTGGCCAATGGTCACATGGGGCAGATAGCGCCAGCCCGGCGCAGGCTCCTGGGGCACCAGCGCTGCATGCAGGCGCTGCAAAGCGGGCTCATCACCCTTCACACTCAGATACGGCACGGTGGTAAAGCTATTCGCCCCCGCCACTTGCAAAGCAAAGGGTTGCCGCTTCAGTTTTTGCAGCAAAGCCACATCAGCCCGCAGCGCCTGTGCGTCATATTCCTGAGCTGCATGTACAGGTTCGCCCTGACACAGCCCGCGATAAGCCAGCGTGATATGCGGCTGGCGCGCATAGCGCGGCAGCAAGGCATCGCCCAGACTGGCTCTGGCCTGCTGCAGCACTTGCGCAAGCGCCACACCTTCCAGCATCACCACCCAGACGGCGCACCACGGGCAGCCCTGATGCCATTCGGCAAAGTCTCTATCCTCACAGGGCTCTGACAGTTCTGGGCTCACATCCATGACAGCGAGTGTGCCAGCTTCAGTGCAAAGTGACCGTCTTTTGAGCAGCCAGCCCAATACAGACAAGCGCCAGCCGCTAGTAAAACAAAAGCAGCACCGAGCGTATGAACGCAATCCCATCCAGCCAAAACGGGCCGGTTTGCGCATGACAATGCAGGTATGAGCGATACCCAAGACCCCTCTCACCCCTATGCAGACCTCACGCCGGAGTGCGTGATGGATGCGCTGTGCAGCACGGGCCTTGTGCCGGATGGACGCTTCACGGCCCTCAGCTCCTATGAAAACCGCGTCTACCTCGCGCATCTGGATGATGGCGATAAGGTCGTGGCCAAGTTCTACCGTCCCGACCGCTGGAGCCGCGCGCAGATTGAAGAGGAGCACACCTTCTCGCAAGAGCTGGCTGACAAGGAAGTGCCCGTGGTCGCCCCGCTGGTTCTGCAAGGACAGACCGTGAACGAGCACAGCGGCTTTCTGTTCAGCGTCAGTCCCTGGCGCGGCGGCCGCAGGCCCGAGCTGGATGACTGGGAGGTGCTGGAGTGGATTGGCCGCTTTCTGGCGCGCATTCACACCGTGGGGGCCACCCAGCCCTTTGCACATCGCCCGGCGCTCAATCTGAAAAGCTTTGGCTACGAACCCATGAACTATCTGCTGGAGCATGAAGTCGTGGCGCTGGAAGTGCGCAACCGCTGGCAACAGGCCTGCGAGAAAGCTCTTTCTTTAATAGCACCTGCCGCTGATGGGTTAAGCGCTGCAGGCCATTTTGGCTTGCAATCTGCCACCGCAATTCGCCTGCATGGTGACTGCCACCCCGGCAATATCCTCTGGACACCGCTGGACGACGAGGGCCACGGTGGCCCGCACTTTGTCGATCTGGATGACGCCCGCAGCGGCCCCGCCGTGCAGGACCTGTGGATGCTGCTCTCGGGCGACCGAGGCCAGCAGACCCAGCAGCTCTCAGCCCTGCTGGAAGGCTATGAACAGTTCCGCAGCTTTGACCGGCGCGAGCTGGCCCTGATCGAGCCGCTGCGCACCCTGCGCCTGCTGCATTACAGCGCGTGGCTGGCGCGCCGCTGGCAAGACCCGATCTTCGCCATCAATTTCCCATGGTTTGGCACGCTGGATTACTGGCAGGGTCAGGTCGGTATGCTCAACGAGCAGATCGAAGCCATGCAGCAAGAGCCGCTATACGCCTGAGCCCATCGCTCAGCCCAATGCACTCCATGCCTTTCAAGCCCAGTCCGTGACACACGGACTGGGCTTTTTTGATGACCGGTGTCATGACAAATGCAATGTCAGCCAATCCATCAATAGGCTATGAATGTAATCAGCCTCAAGCCAGTGTTTCAGAGCGCTCAAATACATCACCTCACAAGAAATTGAAACCTCAAATCAACAGATTCCTTTAGCGACAAAGTTGCGTGGATAACGCATTTCTCGACAGACCTCAGATAAGACCTACATCAAGTCAGCCAGAACACAGGCACCAGCCTTCGACTTCCCACAAAAAGCCCCGCAGAGCTTCCTACGTGAAGAAAGCGAATGGCTACCTACATTGGTTTCATTCACAGAAGCCGAACAAAAAGTAGGGGGGAGCATTCATGAATTCTTCTTGGCACTCGGTCACGCGCCAGCTTGGCCCAGTCGCTCTGGCCACATTGCTCGCCGCCTGCGGTGGCGGTGGCAGCCCCTCCTCTACATCTGGCTCCACCGCTCCGGGGAACTCGGCTGCTGCACCAGCACCCAACCCCTCCGACACGCCAGCACCGGCTCCTGCGCCACCGGACAAGATAGGGTCTATGCCCACCCCGGCTTCCGCTCCAACGGGTGTTTTCATCAGCGAAATCGCCAACAACGCCTACAGCAACTCCGTCAGCTGGATTGAGGTCTACAACAACTCAGGTGCCAGCATCGAGCTGAGCCACTACAGCCTGCGCGCTCCTGCACTCAATCTGCGCACCCAGACCAGAACCGAGACAGCACAGCCACCTTCGCCCTACCCCAGCTGACTCTGCAGCCCAACGAATATGTCGTGATTGCCTCGCGCGTTTCTTCTGATTTGCAGAACACGTCCAGCAGTGTCTACATCTCCAACGCGCAAAATCAGGTGCCTTACTGGCAAGGCGACTCAGGCTTTGTCGAGCTGATTGCAGCCGGCTCCACCGTCGACTTTGTCGCCTTTGGCAGCAGCACCACCAAACCCGTCACCGCCAGCGCCTGGAGCGGCATCAATGTTCCAGCCATGGGCAATACGAGCGACAGTTACAACACCGCCATTGTTCGCCCCTTTACCCGCTTCCGTCAGACTCGCACCGCCAGCGACTGGGCCCAGGTGAACTTCACAACACCCGGCGGAATCAATGACGTGCCTGCTGGCGTCACCGACAGCGATAACGACGGCATCCCCGACTCTGCCAAGGTTGTGGGCGGCACCTATGCCGGTCAGGACCTCTATGCCATGGGTGCACGCAAGGGTCAGCGCGACCTGTTCATTCATGTGGACTACATGAACAGCCCTGACGCGGGCGTCAAGCCGCAGGCCGGCGCGCTGGACAAGATTGTTCAAGCCTTCCAGAAGCTCAATATCGCCATCCACTTTGATGTGGGCAATCTGTTTGCCGCCAGCGTAGATGCCAGCAAGCACAACCTCAGCGGTGACGTCAGCCACCAACGCAACCACACCACCTGCACTGAACTGCTCGCCCCCAGCAAGCTCAGTGCCGGCTGCGCCAGCCTTTACGCCATTAAATCGGCCCACTTTGATATCCGCCGCAAGCCCGTATTTCGCTACTTGCTCATGGCCAACTCGCAAGCCCCGAACGGCAGCGGTGCCGCCTCTGGCTCTGCTGAGTTTCTGGGGGATGATTTCATGGTCACGCTAGGTGGATGGGGCCTGACAGCAGGCTCCACGCGTCTGATGAACTATCAGGCCTCCACCATCATGCATGAACTGGGTCACACCCTGGGCCTGCGCCATGGCGGCAATGAAGATGCCATCAACAAGCCCAACTACTACAGCGTGATGAACTATTTCTACCAGATGACAGGGCTACCCAACCCCCAGGGCATGGGAGTGACACAGCGGTATTACTTCTGGTTGACCCACTATCGAAATGAGTCTGCCAACGGCTACACAAAGAGCAATCCTTTCCCAGAATCACAACTGGACGATGGCCCTCACTCGCTGACTTTCAAAATTGATTACTCCGATGGCAGCAGCCAGCCCCTGAATGAAGATGCATTGCTGGAAAGTCAGCTCATCGGACGAGGCTCTGCCGCCGGCTACTTTGCAGACTGGAGCGGCAATGGTATTGACGACCAGATGCCACTGAAAAAAGACCTCAACTACTCGGGCTCCAATAGCACCCTGAACGACCATAACGACTGGGCCAGTCTGGTGCTCAACTCGCGCCACAACGCCAATACCAACAACAGCGGCATCGGCATAGCAGGCCGCTCCAGGCCTGCACCCAGCATTCGCGCTTTTGACCCGGTTGCCACGCCATTTCAGCATGTCATTACAGAAGAGGTGCCCTTCATCGCACACATGAAGCACCAGCACTGAGCAGCATCAATTTTGCAAAGTCAGCAACAAAAGCAACGGGCCTCAGTGGCCCGTTGCTTTTGTTGCTTTAGATAGTTCTAGCAGCGCCCCTGCACACGGCATTCGGGCACAAGCTGCCCTCTTGCATCACGCCACTGCACAGCCTCACCTCCCTGTACAGGAGCGGAAACAGGTGCAGCCTGCACCTCTGCGGCTTGAGGCCTATTCGGGTCATGCAGTACCGTCGAAGTACCCACGCCAACACCTACGCTGGCACCGCCCACGCCTGTGGATGCTCCCACACCGGCACTGCCCAGAACCTGTCCGCTCTGATTGACACCCACACCTACGCCCACCGGGCCAAGGCCTGTGCCTACACCTGCGCTCAGGCCGCCACTCCCCAGACCCACGCCGACGGAAAAAGGCCCAATCGGAATACCCACGCCAATGCCAGCACCCACGGAGCTACAGCCGGGCAGCGCCATCAGCAGCAGCGCAGCCAGCGTGGCACTCAGGCCTGCTTTCCCGGTGATCTTCAAGGCAGTTTTCATAACAGCTCGCTCAATGGCTTTTAACGGTTGCATTGTCGCCCGTCGATCTGGAAAAAAGGTTATCAATCAGTAGCTCGACCAATGGCTTGAGTGCCAGCTTCTGCGGCGCATCAGGGGCCAGCAGACTGTTGTGCACCAGCGCCATCCAGAACGGGCTGGCCAGCAACTGTGCGCTGCGACTGACGGAGCGGGTCTTGAGCTCCCCCTCCTTCACCGCCAGCGCCAGCAAGTCCTGCACATAGGTCTGCCATGCATCAAACGCCAGCTCTTTGTAGAGCCGGGCCAGCTCGGGGGCATGACTGGCTTCGCTGAGCACCAGCCGTGCCAGAAGGCCACGCTCGCTGTTTTCCACCGCTTCCATCGTAGGCAGCAAGCTGCGGCGCAAAAAGGCTCGCACGGTCTCGCCTTTTCTGCGTTTGAGCGCCGTATAGACGGCCGAGTGCCTGAGCGCATGCTCAACCACCCCGCGCAGCAATTCGTCCTTGGATGGGTAGTACAGATACAGCGTGCCCTTGGCCACCTGGGCGCGGCGCGCAATGCGATCCATGGTGCTGCGGGCTACACCAACCTCGACAAACTCAGCCAGTGCAGCCTCGGCAATTTGCTGGCGGGTCTGCGCCGTCTTGTCGAGACTGGGGCCGCGCGTGCGACGCCTAGCCTGCGCGACATTGCCAATATCCGGGTCTGTGCAAGGGGCAGATGCATCAGCCTCAACCATGCGTTGAAATCCTTTTCTAGAATTCATAAAGTTGACCAATAAGTCATTTTTAATAATTCTAGGTCAAGCTGATTTCCCCATGCAGGGTACGCAAAACGCCTGCCTTATCAAGTAGTTCCAAAATGCAATCTCGTCTGAGCCCCTATGCTTGGGTGTGCTTTTCCATGTGCGTAGGCGTCATGGGCACAGCGCTGGCCAGCCCGCTCTACCCCCTCTACCAGCAGGCCTGGGGGCTTCAGCCCAGCCACATCACGCAGATCTTCGTGACCTATATGCTGGGCGCGCTGATCAGCCTGCTGTTTCTGGGACGCCTGACGAACCGCTTTGGTTTTCTGAAGGTGCTGCGCATGGGGCTGATCATCATGACGGCGGGCGTCATCGGCTCGGCCATGGCCTGGAATGCCATCAGCCTGGGGGTCTGCCGCTTCATCATTGGTCTGGCGTCCGGGCTGATCACAACATCAGCCTCGGTGGGCATGACCCAGCTCAACAACAAAGGTGACCTGCAGCGCGCCGCTGCCACCACCAGCCTGACGATTGCCTTTGGCTTTGGCCTCGGCCCCGTGGTTGGCGGCTTGATGGCGCAATGGGTGCCGCACCCACTGGTCAGCAGCTATCTACCCCCCATCGCGCTGAGCTTTCTGGGCATCTACGCACTGTTTCAAATCAAGCTGCCAGCAGCTTCAGAGCCTTCTTTCAGCGATGCACCCCGCCTGTCTCTCAAAGATGTGCTGCCCAGCATTTCCCAGCCGCGCAAGCCCTTTCTTTATCACTACGCTCTGGGCTGCATGGCTGCGTTTTCCGCCTTTGGCATGTTCAGTCTGTTTGCCGCCATGGCTCCCAGCTTCATGGCCAAAATGGTGCCCTGGCATGGGCCTGCCGTTTCGGGCCTCTCGATCGGCATCATCCTGTTTCTGTCTGCCGGCATTCAGTTGATTGCGCGCCCATACGCCACCAAAAGCGTGGCCATCGTCGGCTTTTTCGCGCTGACGGCCACCAATGCACTGCTCATCTTCAACAGCTTTGCGGGCTCGACGGCGCTGTTTGTTCTCTGCGTGATGAGCATGGCCTGCGGGCATGCGCTGTGCAATCTGGCGGGCATGTCTATCGTCAACAAAGTCTCCAAGCCGGCCAACCGCACCGGCCTGCTGTCCACCTATCTGGTCATGGGCTATGTGGGCACGATCATTCCCATTCTGGGCATGGGCTGGCTGTCAGACCATATCGGCCTGACGGGAGCCCTGATCGGCTTTTGCACCTGCCTGGGCCTGCTGACCGCCTTGCTAGGCATGCTTTGCCTGCGCGCCCGCGTTCTGCCTATTCCACGCAACTAAGAGCGGCACTAGAACCGCTTACCGGAAATGCGGACCGGCGCCCTGCCCGGCCAGGCAATCCTGCTCATTGCGCAGCGGGCAGACCTTGAGGGACAGGCAACCGCAGCCTATGCAGGAGTCGAGCTGATCCCTGAGCTGGGTCAGTGTGGCAATGCGCTCATCAAGCTGGCCCTTCCAGTGGGACGACAGACTGGCCCAATCCTTTTTGCCAGGCACGCGGTTGCCGGGCAGATGCGCTAGCGCCTGTGCGATCTCGGCCAGAGGAACACCCATGCGCTGAGCTACCTTGATCACCGCCACCCGTCGCAGCACCGCGCGGGCATAGCGGCGCTGGTTGCCTGCAGTGCGCGCACTCGCAATCAAGCCCTGCTTCTCATAAAAGTGCAAAGCAGATACCGCTACGCCGCTGCGGCTGGCCACTTCGCCCACGCTCAGCTCCTGCCACCCATCGGCCTCCGGAAGATGGCGGCTGTCGCACTCCGCCGAATCACCCCCCTCTTCACATTGCACTGTCCGTCCCATATTTCTCCTTGCTGTTCATGACTGGCGTGCTATCGCCGCAATCCGAAGTAGTCTTACAAAACACTTGACCTAAAGCTTAGTTGAGGTTGAACAATGCAACTCAGCTTCCGACCAAAAGCCTGCTCTTTGCAGGGCTTCGCCGGAGCAGGTTTGCCCGAAAGACTTCCATGGACTCCATGCCCAGCATCACCCCCCAGCTCCGCACACAAGCGCAATACCTGCAACCCGCCGGTCTTTATGACTGCAGTCCAAACGGCTACACCCATGTGGTCACGGTCCAGGAGCCTTTGCGCTGGCTGTTCGTCTCCGGACAGGGCGGAGAAGACGCACAGTCCGAACTGCCCGACAGCTTTGCTCAACAAGCCGTGCAGGCCCTGGCCAACATCAAGATCGCCCTGGCTGCCGGTGGCGCGGACATGGGCCATGTGCTCAAGCTCACAGTGCTGATCGTCGATCATTCGCTGGAGCGTTTCGAACATTGGCAACGCAGCGTGCGTCAGCACTGGGGCAGCGGCGAACCCGGCGACGAGCGACCGCGTTTTCCCGCCTGCACGCTGATCCCCGTACCCAAGCTGGCCCTGCCCGGCATGCTGATCGAAGTGGAAGCCACGGCGGCGGTCACCATAACAGTTCCCACGCAGCCAGCCCTTGCCATACCACCGGCTCAGGCTCTCAGAGCTGCCACCACGGCCTGACTTGCAACATCCATCCGCGCGCCTCATGAAACCAAACAACACGACCACGGCTCCGACGGTTCTCTCGAAAACAACCCTGCTGCTCATGGCCACGGCCTGCGGCCTGTGTGCGGGAGCCAATTACTTCAACCAGCCGCTGCTCAACTCCATGGTGCAGCATCTGCACATCAGCGATGCCCAGGCATCCAGCACCGTGACCATGGCGCAGGTGTCCTATGGCCTGGGCCTGCTGTTTTTGGTGCCGCTGGGCGACATGCTGGAACGCCGTCGCCTGGTGCTCGTCCTGATGCTGCTGGCGGCCTGCGGCATGCTGCTTTCGGGCATCAGCGGCCTTGCAGGCAGTTTTGCACTGCTTGCCGCAGGTACTTTGATGGCTGGCGTGTTCTCCGTCGCCGCACAGGTTTTGGTGCCCATGGCCGCCACCTTTGCCGCCCCCGGCACCAGCGGTCGCGCAGTCGGGCTGGTAATGAGCGGCCTGCTGATCGGCATCCTCGCCTCGCGCAGCGTGGCGGGCATTCTGTCCGATCTGGGTGGCTGGAGTACCGTTTACTGGGTCGGTGCCGTCAGCACCGCCCTCATGGCCGTACTTCTGGCGCGCGCCCTGCCCTCGGCCGCTCCAGCCACCCCGGTGAGCTATGGCGCAGTCATGAAATCGCTGGGCGAGCTGCTGCGCCAGCACCCACGTCTGCGCAGCCGGGCGCTGATTGGCGGCACCGGCTTTGCCACCGTGAGCGTGCTGTTTTCCACCATGGCGCTGCTGCTGGCCGGGCCGGGCTTTCAGCTCTCGGACTTAATGATCGGCCTGATTGGCATCGTCGGCATTGCCGGTGCGCTGATGGCCAATGTGGCGGGGCGACTGGCCGACAAGGGGCTGGAGCAACCCACCACCATGGCGGGAGCACTGCTCATGCTGCTGGGCTGGCTGTGTCTGTGGCTGGGCGGCACCAGCATCTGGTGGTTCATGCTGGGCCTGCTGGTCGTCGATGGCGCGCTGCAGGCGCTGCACATCAGCAACCAGAACGTGGTCTACGCACTGGCACCCGAGGCGCGCTCGCGCATCAATGCCGTCTACATGACGACCTATTTTCTGGGTGCCTCCATTGGCTCGGCCTTGGGCTCCTGGGCCTGGCTCAACCATGGCTGGAACGGCACCAGCCTCATGGGCGGATTACTGGGCCTGATCTCGCTGAGCATGGTGCTTTGGGATCGCCGCTTGCTGGCCCAACAAACACAACAGAACTCTTGAATTGATAGCTGCCAGCGCTTTATGGATAAGCGCTAGCGGCAATTTTCATGTGTTTTTAGCCTAAAAAACCCGAGACATCAAGATCACGTCAGTCGATCGGAGAGGATTCGTGGCGACCCGTTGCAGTCGTTCAGCACTACGAGCAATGAAAGCCTCTTTATTTCCAAACCGCAGGTGAGGCTAAAGCCAGAGCCTTGCTTCGAGATCTAGTCCTCACTCACGCGCGGGTAGCCTGCGTCTGCCCAGCGCTGCGCAGATGCACGGGTGAGGCCATGGTCGGGGCGGACTCCTACCTTGGCCAACTGGCTGCCGTCCGCAGCAGTGGCCGTGAGAGTCGCTGTGGGGTTTTCTTCATCGGGTTCAATATCGAGAGCCACCACTACGCGCAGTCCACGAACTTCAATCTCGATCGTTTTGTGCAACATCGCTGCCTGATGCTGCTCATGCCTGCGTATTATTTCGCTGGCAGTCTTCACCAGCGTATTGAAGGCCGACACGTCCAGTGGTTTGGGATTTTTCTTGTCGCGGCCCATGGTCCATGGGCCGACCAGAGCGGGTTCCGCCTGGCCATCTTGAGTCATTGATACTGCCCAGCCATCGTCGTCTTCGTTCTTGATCACGCGGGCCTCCCAGCCCTTGTGATGCCACAGGCGGTCTTCGAAGATGGAGACGTCTTCTTGTTCGAGTTCTGCTGACATGTTTGGCCTTTTTATGGAGCTATCAAGCCTCAATTTTACTGTTTATTTATACAGTTTTCAGACTGAGTGAATGCCAAGGGCGGGCATCTTTAGATACGCATGTCGTGGTTAGGTCGATGCAGACATCGCTCATCCATCAGCCCAGGTCTGCTTTGCGCCAGTAGCCAATGCTTCCGGCAAGCGCCCGTACTGGATGAGTCGGGCATTCTTAATCGCTGGCTGCCGCACTGGACAGTAAATCGATCAATAGTCTGGCTGCAGGTGCTACATAGCTTTTCTCGCGGTAGGTGACCACGAGCCGCCGGGTCATCGTTGTTTCCTTGATGGGTACTTCACGCAGGCGGGATGCAGCATGAGCACTCTCCAGGTGATGACGTGAGATGAAGCTCAAAAGCTTGGTCTCTGCGATCAATGCGGGCAGCATCAATAGCATGGTGCTTTCTACCTGCACCCTGGGGCGCGGCAGGCGTTTACGGTCAAACGTGTGATCCAGCCAATCTCGGGTAGGGGCCCCCGGAGGTTGCAGCACCCAGCGGTATGCCGTTAAATCCCGCAAGCCCGGTTGCATGCGGTGTATTTCATGCTCTGCACTGGCCGCCACGACGATGGTGTCCGATGTCAGCACTTGTGAGATATAGCCGGGCTCATCTGGGCCTTCAGTGCCCACCAGCAAATCAATCGCTCCCGATTGCAGTTGCGGGCGCAGCGTGTCGACCAGGCCCACCACGGTTCGCAACGTGACTTCCGGCGCCTGGGCCATGAGTTGGCGTGCCGCTTGTGGCAACAGAAATTGTGCAGCGGTCGGCACGATACCCAGGCGAATATGGCCAGACAGGCCGAGGGCCATGTCTGCGATTTCTCGTTTTGCATCTTCAGCGTCGAAGCGCAGGCGCTGGGCCCATTTGAGCAAGACCTGACCTGCCGCTGTCAGCCGAATACCGCGACCTGACTTTTCGAACAAGGGCGCTCCGCACTCTGCTTCCAACCGGCGGATGCAGCTCGTCAATGCCGGCTGGGTCCGGTGCAGGCGCTCTGTGGCTTGCCCAATATGTTCGAGCTCCGCAATGGTTTCAAAGTAGCGAAGATCACGCAGGTCCATAGCAAAAGTCGTATTGATGTATTTGAAATAATTATCGATTGGACTGTATCTTTTGCAGACCTAATACTCAAGCACATCACAAAAAAATCGGCGCTGTGGCCGATCCTAAATTGGAGACAAACATGTTGCTGAACCGTCGTACCTTGGTCACGTTCTGTGTTTTCGCTGCTGCAGCAGCGATGTCGCACGCGCAGACCTACCCCAATCGCCCCATCCGAGTCGTTGTGCCCTTCCCCGCTGGCGGCGGGACCGACATCATTGCGCGCGAAGTCACACAAAAAGTGACCAGCTCTACAGGCTGGGTCTTTGTGGTGGAGAACAAGCCCGGTGCCGCTGGCAATATGGGGGTAGATATGGCCGTCAAGGCAGCTGCGGATGGCTACACCATCGTGCTAGGACAGTCCAGCAACCTCGCGATCAGTCCGTCGCTGTACGCCAAGATGCCCTATGACTCGGTAAAAGATTTGATGCCCATCGTGCAGGTTGCTAACGCGCCCTTTGTGCTGGTAACAGGTACCAATGGGCCGTACAAGACACTTGCTGATGTGGTGAAAGCGGCCAAAGCCAAACCCAAGCATCTCAACTTTGCTTCCCCCGGCAACGGCACGGTGGCGCACCTGACCGGCGAGCTGCTGCAGTCGGCCGCAGGAATCAAGATGCAGCATGTCCCTTACAAGGGTGCAGCTCAGGCATTGACCGATGTCGTCAGCGGAAATGTAGATCTGTACCTAGGCTCTGTACCCACGTTGATTGGACAGATACGGCAAGGCAAGATGCGCTCGCTGGCCGTGACCTCTGCCAAGCGAGTGGATGACCTGCCTGACGTCCCGAGCATCAATGAATCTGGCTACAAAGGCTTTGACGCCGTGACATGGTTTGGATTGCTTGCGCCTACCGGAACGCCCAAAGAAGTGATTACCAAGCTCAACAGCGAATTCAATAAAGCCTTGGGTCAGGCGGATCTGCGGAAAAAACTGAGCGATCAAGGTGCCATTCCTGTCGGCGGCACTCCTGAACAGTTTGCCGCTTTGATCAAAGAAGACATCGTGCGCTGGGGGCAGGTGGTCAAGCAGTCCGGCGCGCGCATCGACTGATCCGGCCTCCTCTTTCTTCCTCACCCCTTAATCGGCCGGAATGCTCCGGCCCTCCTGGAGATTCTTATGAGTCAAGCCGCTGCATTGCCTGATGTGGTTCGCGATATTGCGCGCGTCGATGCGCAAGTGGTTGAACAAGCTGCCCAATTTCCTTCGTCCATCCTGGCCGACGTGGCTGGCCGCCGTGGTGGGCTGCACGGTCGCATTGCGCCGCTGGCTCCCAGCATGCGTTTTGCGGGGCCAGCCATCACCGTCGAGGTGCGCCCAGGCGACAACCTGATGATTCATGCCGCCATGGCAGTGGCACAGCCCGGGGATGTCATCGTGGTGGACGGCAAGGGTGACCTCTCCAGTGCGCTGATGGGGGAAATCATGTCTCAGCAATGTGTAGCCTTGGGTATTGCCGCCGTGGTGATTGATGGCGCGGTGCGTGATAGTGAAGCCATCCGCGAACTGGGCTTTCCCATGTATGCCGCAGGCCTGAACCCGAATGGGCCGACCAAATTTGTTCCCGGTCGTTTGAATCACCCCATCTCCATTGGCGGCGTGACCGTAAACCCAGGTGACCTGGTGGTGGGTGATGCCGATGGTGTGACTGTCATTGAGCGCGCCAAGGCTGCGGCGATGCTGCCGCTGGCTGCCGACAAGGTGGCGGCTGAAACCAAACGCATTGCCGATATCAAAAATCGCCTAGCGCTGGCGCCCGCATGGCTGGACGGTGCACTGCGCGCTGCCGGTGTGATCCGCGAAGGGGAAAAGCTGTGAGCAAGCGCCCCGTTTTTTTGGTGACAGGCGCAGACCTGGCGCCCCAGGCCCTGGCATTGTTGACAGACTTCGACATGGTGTATGCAGGCAAGACGCCCACTGAAGACGACGTGGTACGCCTTTGCCAACAGCATGACCCCGTGGGCATCATCGTTCGCTACTGCAAGGTGGGAAAGCAGGCCATGGATGCAGCGCCCAGCCTGCGGGTAATTTCCAAGCATGGCAGCGGCACGGACACTATAGACAAACAGGCGGCTGAGGAGCGCGGCATTCGGGTCGTCGCGGCCGTAGGTGCCAATGCTGCGGCCGTCGCGGAGCAGGCCCTGGCTTTGATGCTGGCATGTGCCAAATCAGTGGTCCAGCTGGACCAACGCATGCGAGCAGGCCATTGGGACAAGGCTACGCACAAAAATGTGGAGCTCGAAGGGCGCACCGTCGGCGTCGTGGGCTTAGGTGCCATCGGTTTGCGTTTTGCCAAAGTGGCGGGTGCCATGGGAATGCGGGTGCTGGGCTTTGATCCCTATGCCAAAGAGCTGCCGGCTTTTGTGCAGCGTGCAGATTGGAGTGCGATTCTGAGTGAATCGGACGTCATCTCTTTGCACTGCCCTTTGACGAATGAAAACGCTCACTTGCTCAATGCAAGCACTTTGGCTGAATGCAAATCTGGCGTGCTCATCGTGAACACAGCCAGAGGTGGCTTGATTGATGAGCAGGCTCTACTGGACGCGGTGAAGAGTGGTCAAGTGGGCGCTGCAGGCTTGGACAGCTTTGCGATAGAACCCATGATCCATCCCCATCGATTTCATGAAGAGCCGCGCATTGTATTGAGTCCACATATCGGCGGAATCACAGCCGATGCCTATGTAAAGATGGGTGTCGCTTCCGTACACAATGCGCTGCAGGTTTTAAAAGCCTGAGTGGATTGGCCAGCGTTCAGATGATCGATTGGAGCCGGCAGCCATGGATGTCTGTCCGAATCGCGCTGACTGGCTGCTACTGGCCGACTGTCACCCACCGCAACCCATAAAAAAATCCCCGCAGAGCCACCACTCTGCGGGGATTTTTATTGAGCTAACGCCGCTTAAGCCAGCAGCGCATTCACACGCTTGACATAGGCTGCCGGGTCTTCAGGCAAACCGCCTTCGGCCAGCACGGCCTGGTCAAACAGAATCTGCGCCAGGTCATGGAAGTGCACGGAGCCGTCCAGCTTCTTGACCAGCGGGTGATCGGGGTTCACTTCCAGCACGGGCTTGGATTCAGGCGCTGCCTGACCGGCCTGCTTGAGCAAGCGAGCCAGTTGCAGGCTCATGCCGTCATCGCTGACGACCAGGCAGGCGGGCGAATCCACCAGTCGACTGGTGGCGCGCACGTCATCCGCCTTATCCTTCAGCGCTTCCTTGAGCTTGGCCAGCACGGGCTTGAAGACTTCAGCCGCTTCTTCAGCCGCCTTCTTCTCTTCTTCGTTTTGCAGCTTGCCCAGGTCCACAGCACCCTTGGCCACGGATTGCAGCGGCGTGCCGTCAAACTCTTGCACAAAGTTCAGCGCCCATTCGTCCACGCGGTCCGTCATCAAGAGCACTTCAATGCCCTTTTTCTTGAAGACTTCCAGCTGTGGGCTGTTCTTGGCAGCGGCCAGCGTATCGGCGGTGATGTAGTAAATGGCGTCCTGGCCATCCTGCATGCGAGCCTTGTAATCGGCAAACGAGGTGTTCAGACCTTCGTGCGTGGTCGATGCAAAGCGCAGCAGCTTGGCAATGCGGTCCTTGTTGGCTTGGTCTTCGCCCAGGCCTTCCTTGAGCACAGCACCAAACTCGTTGTAGAACTGAGTGAACTTGCCTTCCTTGGCCTTGTCGTCCGCATCCACCACATCGGTCACGCCGTCAGCACCGGCTTCATGCTTGTCGTGGCGAGCCAGATCTTCCAGCATGGACAGCACGCGCTTGGCCGAGCCTTCGCGGATCAGCTTCACGTCGCGACTTTCCTGCAGCAACTCGCGGCTGACGTTCAGCGGCAGATTGGCCGAGTCGATCACGCCCTTCACAAAGCGCAGGTACTGGGGCATCAGCGCTTCGGCGTCGTCCATGATGAAGACGCGCTTCACATAGAGCTTGATGCCGGCATGCTTGTCGCGCTGGTACAGATCAAACGGGGCCTTGCCGGGGATATACAGCAGCTGCGTGTACTCGGTATTGCCTTCGACGCGGTTGTGGCTCCAGGTCAGCGGGTCTTCAAAGTCATGGCTGATGGCTTTGTAGAACTCCTTGTACTGCTCTTCGGTAATGTCCTTCTTGGCGCGGGTCCACAGGGCGCTGGCCTTGTTCACGGTTTCCCACTCGCCGGTCTTGACCATCTCACCGGGCTGATCGTTCTCGCCTTCCTTCCACTCTTCCTTTTCCATCAAGATGGGCAGGCTGATGTGGTCGGAGTACTTGGCAATGACTTGCTTGAGCTTGTAGCCGTTGAGGAACTCTTCAGCCTCATCACGCAGGTGCAGGGTGATGCTGGTGCCGCGCTCGGCGCGCTCGATCTTCTCGATCTCGAAGTCGCCTGTGCCGCCGCTGATCCAGCGCACGCCTTCAGAAGTGGGAGCACCGGCACGGCGGGTTTCCACAGTGATCTTGTCGGCCACGATGAAGCCGGAGTAAAAGCCCACGCCAAACTGGCCGATCAGCTGCGAATCCGCCTTCTGGTCGCCAGACAGCTTGTCCATGAACGCCTTGGTGCCGCTCTTGGCGATCGTGCCCAGGTTGTCGATGGCTTCCTGCTCGGTCATGCCGATGCCGGTGTCGGTAATCGTCAGCGTCTTGGCGGCCTTGTCAAAGGACACGCGCACTTCCAGATTGGGCTGATCGCCATACAGGCTGGCATCTGCCAGCGCTTCAAAGCGCAGCTTGTCGCAAGCATCCGAAGCATTGGAGATCAGCTCGCGCAGGAAAATTTCCTGGTTGGAATACAGCGAATGCGTAACCAGGTGGAGCAGCTGGGCCACTTCGGCCTGAAAGGAATGGGTTTGCTTTGTCATGTCTTTGTGAGCGAAAAACTGGAATCAAAAGCCGCCCGGAGATGCACTCAAGGCGAGTCGTAGTCATAACTCGGGACAGCCCCTGATATTTCAAGGGGCTTTGGGCAAGAAAAAAGCGCAAGTGCCTATTCAAAAAGAATAGCTACTTGCGCTTATCTATCAAGGGCTATAGGCCAATTTCACTTAAAAACTGGCACACCCCAACAAAGAGACAGCGAGCAAAAGCCGCCTTGCGGCGAGGCTGTCGTCCCCCTCCCCTAGCGCGAAAGCGCGTAGAGAGAGGGGGAAGGCGCAAAGCGCCTCAGGGGGTATCAAAAACTCTCGTGAGGAGCCAGGTAACGCCACTGACCCACAGGCAAGTTGCCCAGAGTCACGCCGCCGATACGGATGCGCTTGAGGCCCACCACGCGCAGACCCACCTGCTCGCACATACGGCGAATCTGGCGCTTCTTGCCTTCGGTCAGCACAAAACGCAGCTGCTCGGGGTTCTGCCAGTCCACCTTGGCGGGCTGCAGAGGCTGGTCGTCCAGCGACAGGCCATGGCGCAGCAGTTCCAACTTTTCTTCAGGGAAGACAGACTGAATGTCCAGATCGCGGTCGCCAAAGGTCACGCGCACCAGGTATTCCTTGTCGACTTCGGAATCCTCGCCAATGATCTGGCGGGCCACGCGGCCATCCTGAGTCATCACCAACAGGCCCACGGAGTCAATGTCCAGACGACCGCAAGGTGCCAGACCCTTGAGCTGGCTGAAGTTGAAGCGGGTCTTGCTGCGGTCTTCGTTCCAGCGGTTCTCGTTGGTGAACAGCACCACAGCCGGTTCGTGACCATCTTCCGCCTGACCGCTCACATAACCCATGGGCTTGTGCAGCAGGATGGTGACTTGTTGCTCCTGGCGCTCCTGCGCCTTCTGGTCGATCTCAACCTTGTCGCCTGGAACCACGTTCTGGCCCATGATTGCGGTTTCGCCGTTGACCTTCACCCAGCCGTTTTCCACCCACTCATCGGCCTCGCGACGCGAGCACATGCCCATGTCAGCGATGCGCTTGTTGATGCGAACTGCACCAGGACGGTCGTCCTGACGGGCTTCCACTTCGGGCAGCTTGACGGGAATCACGCGATCCGAGCCATCAGCGGCAGGACGGTAAGTCCGGATACCGGTTGTTGGGCGGCGGGTCGCTTCAGAAATAAACGAGCCGGGGATATGGCGCTTTTCAGGCTCGCCACCACGGTCATCACGACGATCGCCACCGCGTTCACCACGGCGCTCGTCATTGCGGCGATCACCACGGTCGTTGCGGTCAAAGGAGCGGCCTTCAGGACGGTCACCAAAACCACGGTTCTGTGGACGATCACCAAAGTCACGACCTTGAGGACGCTCATCACGGCGGCCTTCAAAGCGGTCACCACCACGACGCTCAGCGTCACGGGGTTGATAGTCGCGGCGTTCGCCGTCACGAGGACGGAATTCACGGCGCTCACCACCTTCGGAGCGTTCTGGGCGATCAAAGCCACGGTTTTGTGGACGATCACCAAAGTCACGGCCACCTTGAGGGCGGTCATCACGGCGGTCGTCACGCGGACGGAACTCGCGGCGCTCGCCACCTTCGGAGCGCTCTGGGCGGTCAAAGCCACGGTTTTGTGGACGATCACCAAAGTCGCGGCCACCTTGAGGGCGGTCATCACGGCGATCGTCACGCGGACGGAACTCGCGGCGCTCGCCACCTTCGGAACGCTCTGGGCGACCTTGGTCAGGACGCCCAAAACCGGACGAACGTGGACGGTCACCAAAGTCACGGCCGCCATGAGGGCGGTC
>ERZ724504.54-NODE-54-length-65435-cov-7.682487_pt1 | contig 65435 bp, 53 predicted proteins | sample MGYA00376037_ERZ724504 | MGnify/ENA primary metagenome ERZ724504 (study PRJEB28724, sample SAMN07190888) | wastewater metagenome | isolation source: influent of sewage treatment plant in Hong Hong | place: USA: Christiansburg, Virginia | collected 2016-03-01 ... | reverse complement strand
CACACCGAATCTGTCACCCACTATCGGAGGGTGTTGGAAAGCGACCCCGACAACCCCACCTACCTCCGCGCCCTCGGGATCGGCCTCGGGTCTCTGGGGGACGACTACCGGGGTCAGGGCAACCTGGCTGACGCGGTTGGAGCACACACCGAATCTGTCACCCACTATCGGAGGGTGTTGGAAAGCGACCCCGACAACCAAAGGTGGATTAGCGAGTTGGATCGGGCATTACAGAAACTCACCGATCTTCGGGGCACGAACGAGAACTAATTGGACACACAAGGTGACGGTCAATGTGTGTGGATATCGTCACAACGCGTCCGCAGGTCAAACAGTGTCGATATCCACACAGTCCTGCGGCGTTGGTCTTCACCTCACCGGTGAGTCCTGTTCGTCGTTACTGGCCAGCGTCCTCCGTCTTCGCAGCCGCTGGGTCGTGGCCAAGGGCGGTGACGAAGAACTCGCGGTCGTCGAACAGCGAGACGTCCCGCATGTACATCTTGCCGTAGCGCTCGAAGTACATCAGCTGTTTGGACAGCAGGAAGGTGGCGCGGTCGAAGTCGGTGGCCACGGCACCTTCGGTCTCCACCAGCTTGCGGGCCTTGCGCTGCTCGTTCAGCCGCTGGATTCGGGCCTTGAACGAACCATCAGCCGGGTCGATCCCTGAGGCCTCGGCCACCGCCCGCTGGGGTGCCAGAATCAGGTCGGCCAGGCTGACCTGCCCAAAGGGCTGGGTCAGCACCGGTTGGATCATCATCTTGATGAACGCGGTCAGCCCGTCGTCGTCCCACCCCAGTGCCGCCTCGATCACGTCGCCGTAGTTGCGCTTGAACACGGCGGCGATGTCGGTCCAAGCGGTCTCGTCGCCCAACGCGGCCTCGATCATCTTTCGGAAGAGCAGATGGGTGTCGGGGTCGAGCCGCCCGACGATGCCCCAGTCGATGACGCCGATGCGCCCGTCGGGGCGGAACAGCAGGTTGCCCGCGTGTACGTCGCCGTGGAAAGTGCCCCAGCGCAGTGCGGTTAAGAGAAACGCCTGCACCACCTGCTGGACCACGGCACCGGCGTCGGTGCCGTAACCGTCGATCGTGGCCAGGTCGTCCACCGGCACACCGTCGATGAACTCCATGGTGAGCACCCGGCCGTTGCTCAGGTTGGGGTACACCAGCGGCACGGTCACCATCGGTAGGTCGACGACGCCCAGCAGGTCACGGAAGTGATCCATCGCCCGGGCCTCGTTGCGCAGGTCGAGTTCCTCGCCCAACTGCAGGCGGAATCCGTCGAACTGTTGCAGCATTGAAACGGCGGCCTGCTCGCCGGTGAATTCGACCACCTTGGCCAGCAGCGGTTGCAGCAGGTCGAGATCCACCGCCACCCGACGGTCGACCCCGGGACGTAAGACCTTGACGGCCACCTCGTCGCCTTCATGGGTGGTGGCGCGGTGAACGACGGCGATCGAGGCTCGGCCGATGGGTTCGGGGTCGAAGGTGGCGAAGGCATCTTCGAGTGAGCGGCCGAGTTGGTCCTCGATCAGCGCCCGAACCTCGTCGGCGGGTACCGCCGGACCGGTGTCGAGGCAGCTGCGGAACTCCGCAGCGACCCCCTCGCCGAACACGCCGGGGGCGGAGCCCACAAGTTGGCCGAACTTGAGGAACGTGGTGCCCAGGTCTTCAAACGTGTGGCGGAGCGCCGGTACCCAGTCATGGGTATTGACCTGGCGGTGGCGGGCACCGTGGGCAAGCACCGGGCCAAACCGTCGGGCGACCACCGCTCCCATCGCCGCCGCCCGCCTGGTTCGTTCGGCGACGGTGGTGGCGGGCAGACGCCGCCCGAACAGGTAGGGCGGGTCGAGTGCCACGGCATCGGCCGCTTCCAGCTCCTCGGTTGAGATGGCTATGGCGGTGCCGGTTTGGGCTGGCGGTGGCATCCGGGGATGCTACCGAGCATGCTCAGCGGGCGTTGACGAGGTGGTCGGCGGCCGAGGCGAAGTAGTTGATCAGCTCGCTGCGCTCGGGCTCGGCCACCTCAAGGACGTCGATCGCTCCGGCCATGGCCGCCAGCCACTGGTTGCGGGCGGTGGCGTCGATCCGATACGGGGCGTGGCGCATACGCAGGCGCGGGTGGCCCCGCTGTTCGACGTACGTGGTGGGCCCACCCCAGAACTGCTCGAGAAACATGCGCAACCGGTCGCGGGCACCTTGTAGATCGTCGAGGTCCGGGTAGTGACCGAGCAGTTCGGCGTCGGCCTCGACTCGATCGTAGAACTCGTCCACCAGGCGCTTGAAAAAGTCATGGCCGCCCACCCGTTCGAACAAGGGTGGCGGAGCGGGTGTGGAGTCGATACCGACGCTCATCGGCTGAGTACCCGGACGAGCACCAACAGCCCGCACGCGCCAAGCACCGATCCGATGAAACCGCTGGTTGCAAACTCGATGCCGCGGCCATCGATCAGGTTGCCCACGGTGCCGCCGACCAGCGAGCCGATCACCCCCAGAAAGACGGTGCCGATACAGCCCAGGTCGCGTCCACCCCTGCCGGACGGCACCAGCATGCGGGCGATGAAGCCTGCGAAGAGGCCGAAGATGATCCAAATGAGCAGTCCCATCCCACCAATCTGCCACGCGGTGGAGGCGGCGGGTGGCAGTGGGCGCTGCGTCGGCTACATGGGCACGACCTCGAAGCTGGCGGCAAAGTCGACCCCGAAGCGCCGGCCCTGCTCGGCGGCCACATCGGTCAGCCACTGCTGGGTTGCGCCGGGAGTGTCGTCGACGTGATCGAGGTAGAGGCGATGCTCGGCCAGCGACGCCATGCCGGTGGCGTGGGTGGCGGAGGTGTCCACCCAATGGGTGGCCTGCGGCGAACCGCCGAAGGCGACGAACCGAGTGCCCTCCCATGCAGGTCCCCGGTCGCCGAACACCCACGGGTTGGCGGCGTCGCGCACCGCATCGAGCAGGGCCACTCCCACATGACGGTGGTCAACGTGGTTCCAGCCCGGCACCCCCCAGGTGTCGCGATGGTTGATCGACAGGATCACCTCGGGTCGGTGGTGTCGGATCGCCCCGGTCAGGTCGGCACGCAGCTTCAGGTCGGCCTCCACCAGGCCGTCGCGATGATCAAGAAACGACAGGTCGGTCACGCCGACAACAGCGCAACTGCGATGCTGTTCCTCCTCGCGCAGCGGGCCACATTGACCTGGAGGTAGTGAGGAGATACCCGCCTCGCCTCGGGTGACCAACACGTAGGCCACCTCCTTACCGGCAGACGTCCAGCGAGCAACCGCAGCGGCGGCGCCGTACTCCATGTCGTCGGGGTGGGCGACCACCGCCAACGCCCGCTGCCAGTCCTCGCGCATCGGAGGCAGTTCGTTCGTGCTTGGTGCTGATTCGACCATGGCTTCCTCTACTTCTGTCGGGTGAACCTCTCGGCGGCGTCGGTGTTGGCCGCTACCAGCAGGATGTCACCCTCGCCGATCACAGTGTCGGCGGTTGCGTAGGTGAACGGCGCCCCCATGGGCTTGATGCTGACCACGGTGATGCCAAAGCGGCTGCGGACTTTGAGCTGTTCCAGCGTTTTCCCGATCATCGAGACGGGCGCGGCCGCCTCGACGAGGGCGAACCCGTCATCGAGCTGAAACCAGTCGATCATTCGTCGGGTCACCTGATGGGCAACCCGCACGCCCATATCACGCTCGGGGAACACCACCTCGGTGGCACCGATCCGTTCGAGGATGCGGGCGTGAGGTCCGGTGAGGGCCTTGGCCCAGATCGACGGGACCTCCAGGTCGACGAGCGCAGCGGTGGTCAGGATGGATGCCTCGATGTCGGTGCCGATGGCAACCACCGCGGCGCTCACATCCTCGGCGCCGATCTGGCGCAAGGTCTCCAGGCGGGTGGTGTCGGCCTCGAGGACGTGGCTGAGTGCGCTGGCGTGGTCGGCGACGAGGTTGGGGTCGAGGTCGACCCCCATGACGTCGTGACCCATCTCCTCCAACGAGATGGCGAGCGCCGAGCCGAAGCGGCCGAGACCGATCACCAGCACGGTGTCGGCGTGGCCCAGTGGGCCGAGGAGTGTTTGGTGTTTAGCCAATGAGTGGACGCTCCTCGGGATACTTGAATCGACGGCTGCGCTCGCGGAGCACCAAGGCGGCGCCGAGGGTGATGGGCCCGACCCGTCCGACAAACATCATGACGATCAGCACCGCGTGGGAGCCGCCTCCGAGGGTGGGCGTGATGCCGATGGTCAGGCCGACGGTGCCAAACGCGCTGGTGGCCTCAAACAGGCCGTCGCCCAAGGGAACGCGATCGAACGTCACCAAGGCCATCGTACCGGCCGCGACCAGCGCGACGCCGGAGAGCGCCACCGTGATCGCTTGGCGTTGTGCGGCCGCGGGGATGCGCCGCCGAAACGCATCGACCTCGCGGTCGCCGCGCAGTTCCGCCCAGATCACCCAACCCAGCACGGCAAACGTGGTCACCTTGATGCCGCTGGCGGTGGATGCGCTGCCGCCTCCGATGAACATCAACACGATGGTCACCAGGATCGAGGACTCGCGCATGGCGCCGTAGTCGATGGTGTTGAACCCGGCGGTGCGGGGCGTGATGCCCTGAAAGACACCGGCCGTCACCTTGTCGATCACGCCCATCGGTCCGAGCGTGCTGGGGTTGGTCCACTCCAGCACCAGCACGGCGGTTGCGCCAACGACGATCAACACGCCCGTTGCCAACAGGGTGATCTTGGTGTGCAGCGACCAGCGCTTGGGGAAGTGGTACTGGCGTCGGAGCTCCATCAGTACGGGGAAGCCGATGCCGCCGAGCACGATCGAGGTGGCGATCACCCCCGAAATCCAAGGGTCGTCGACGAACCCAACCAGATTGTCGCTGAACAGTGCGAAACCGGCGTTGTTGAACGACGTCACGGCGTGGAACAGCCCAAGCCAGGCAGCTCGACCCACCGGCTCGCCGTGTATGCCGGCGAACCCGATGAACAGGGCAGCCGCAACCGTGGCCTCGACGCCCATCGACCACTTGAACACCCCGAGGATGACCGAGCGAAAGTTGGCGGCGCCGTCCAGGTTGACCTCTGCCTGGGTGGCCAGGCGGTGACGCAGCTCAAGCCGGCCTGCCAGAGCAACGGCCACCACCGAACTCACCGCCATCAACCCAAACCCGCCGATCTGAGCCAGCACCATGATCACCACCTGGCCAAAGTGGGTCCAGCCCGATGCGGTGTCCACCACCTGTAGACCCGTGACGGTGCCCGCCGACGTGGCGGTGAACAACCGGTCGCCAAAGCTGTAGTCCACCCCGGTGGTGGCGATGGGCAGGTGTAGGAGGGCTGCTCCGCTCAGGATGACCGCGATGAACCCGACCACCACCACCTGGGATGGATGCCAACGTCGGAGCGGGCCGTCCCACAGGCGTGATCGGTCGGCCACGTCCAACAGGGTAGAGGTACCGGCCCAACGGCGTCCTAGTGTGGATGCCGATGGGGCAGGGACGGCGTCTGACCAACGCATTGATCGTGTTGGTTGGCGTGCTGGTGGTGGGCGTCGTCGGCTACCTGCTGTTGGGGTTCAGCCCGCTCGACGCGGTGTACCAGACGGTCACCACGGTCTCGACAGTCGGTTTCGGCGAGGTCAAGCCGCTGTCCCGACTGGGTATGGCCTTCACCATCGCGCTGATCATGGTGGGTGTCTCCTCGGCGCTGTATGCGTTCAGCGTGCTGGTTGAGGGATTGATTGAGGGTCGCATCAACGAGTTGTTTGGGAGACGCCGTATGAATCATTCCATTGCATCGTTGCGTGGCCACGTGATCATTTGTGGTTGGGGTTTGGTTGGTCAGGCGATCGCCGAGGAGGTTGCCGAGGCAGGGCGGGAACTGGTGATCGTCGACACCGACCCCGACTGTTTGGTGGGGGTCGACCATCGGGTGATCGTTGGCGATGCCACCGTCGACGATGTGCTGCGTCAGGCCGGTATCGAGCGTGCTGCCACGCTGGTGGCCGCGGTTGATGGCGACGCCGAGAACTCGTTCATCACGTTGAGTGCCCGTTCGTTGAGGCCGGACCTGTTCATCGTCACGAGGGCCCGCAGCCCCGAGAGCAGCGAGAAGCTGATGCGGGCGGGCGCCGATCGGGTGGTCAACCCGCAGAGCATCGGCGGTGTCCGCATGGCGGCCTTTGTGCTGCATCCCCACGTGGCCGAATTTGTCGACGTGGTGATGCACGAACGTTCGCTTGAGTTCCGCCTGGAGGAGGTGCCGGTGGCCGAGGGTTCGCAGCTGGTGGGCAAGTCTCTGCGTGACACCCACCTGCGCGACGAGACCGGTGCGCTCGTGCTGGCGCTGCGGCGCCTGGACGGTTCCTTCCAGACCAACCCCTCGCCCGACACCGCAATCACGATCGGCGAGGTGATCATCGCCATTGGCACTCAGGAGGAACTGGAGGCGCTGGTGGCCTTCGCCGCCCCGTAAACCCTCCGGCCGGGCGGCACGGACCTGGGCGTGGTGACGTTTGGCTCTTGAAAACGAACAGGCGTTCGATATGGTGTCTCCGTGGGATGGAGGAACCCAGCCAAGTCGTGGTCGGAGCTGGAAGCCCAGCTCTCGGCGGTCTCCGGATCACCTGGCCGTGCCACAAAGCGGGGGCCATCCCCATCCGGTGTCGACCCGGACGAACCGGCGACGCGAGGCGACGTTATCGAGCCTCGTCAACGTGGGGGAGTCCGGGGTCGTCCCAGACCGGACGGTGCCAAGCGGCCTGGTGCCGCACAGCGCCAACCACCGAGCCGGCGAAGGGGCGTCGCATACGCCGAACTGCACACCCACTCGCACTTCAGCTTCCTCGATGGCGCTTCGTCGCCGGAGGACCTGGCAAACGAGGCGGTCGCTCTGGAACTGGACGCGTTGGCGCTCACCGATCACAACGGCTTCTACGGCGTGGTGCGTTTTGCCGAGGTGGCACGCGAGCTGGGGTTGCCCACCGTGTTTGGCGCCGAGGTGTCGATCGGGGCGGCCGAACCCCGGGCAGGTGAGGGCACCAGCCACGATCCGGCCGCCCGCCACCTGGTGATTTTGGCTCGCGACCCGGAGGGGTACGCACGGCTGGGCACGCTGTTGTCGACCGCCCAGATGGCGGGACAGAAGGGGCGGCCACGGCTGAGCTTTGCCGAGGTCGCCGAGGCGGCCGGACGAGCCCGTGGGCATTGGGCGGCGCTCACCGGTTGTCGCAAGGGCACGGTGCCGGGGGCGTTGATGGCCGATGGGCCCCGGGCGGCCGCCCGTGAGCTGCGGGCGCTGACGGCGTCGTTCGGTGCCGACTCGGTCTTCGCCGAGCTGTGGGATCACGGCGACCCGCTGGACTCGGCCCGCAATGACGCACTGGTGCGCCTGGCGGCGGCGGCCGGGGTGCAGCCGCTGGCCACCAACAACGTGCACTACGCCACCCCGGCGGCCCGCCGCCTGGCAGCGGCGATGGCGGCGGTTCGGTCACGCTCCAGCCTGGACGCCAGCGATGGCCACCTGCCCGCCAACGGTGGTGCGCACCTGCGCTCGGGGGCCGAACAGCTGACGCGATTTGCCCGCTACCCGGGTGTGGTGGCCGCCGCCGGAGCGCTGGGCGCCGAGTGCGCCTTTGATCTGTCGTTGGTGGCCCCATCGCTGCCGCCGTATCCCTGTCCCGAGGGGCCCGCCGGCAAGCCGCTGAGCGAGATGGCGTTCCTGCGGCGTTTGACCGAGGAGGGCGCCACCGTCCGCTACGGCTCCCGCCGGGCCGAGACCGCTCCGGGTGCCTGGACCCAGATCGACCACGAACTGGGGGTGATCGAACAGCTCGGGTTTCCCGGCTACTTCCTGGTGGTGTGGGACATCGTGGAGTTTTGCCGTCGCAACGACATCTACTGTCAGGGGCGGGGGTCGGCGGCCAACTCGGCGGTGTGCTTCGCCCTCGGGGTCACCAAGGCCGACGCCGTGCGCCTGGGCCTGCTGTTCGAGCGCTTCCTGTCGCCTGAACGCGAGGGACCGCCCGATATCGACCTCGACATCGAGTCGGGGCGCAGAGAGGAGGTGATCCAGTACGTCTACGAGCGTCACGGCCGCAGCCACGCCGCCCAGGTGGCCAACGTGATCACCTACCGGGGTCGGTCGGCGATGCGTGACGCAGCGAAGGCGCTGGGCTACTCGGTGGGCCAACAGGACGCGTGGTCCAAGGAGTTGGGGCGCTGGGGCCCGCTGCCCAAGCCCGGCGAGGGCACCGCCGAGGGGTTGAGCGCGCCGGACGCGGTGATCGAGTTGGCCGGGCAGCTTCAGGGCGCGCCACGGCACCTGGGCATTCACTCGGGGGGCATGGTGATGTGCGACCGGCCGGTGGTGGAGGTGTGCCCAACCGAGTGGGGGCGGATGCAGAACCGCTCGGTGTTGCAGTGGGACAAGGACGACTGTGCGACGGCCGGATTGGTGAAGTTCGATCTGTTGGGCCTGGGCATGCTGACAGCGCTGCACGCGTCGGTGGACCACGTGGCCGCCGCCCGGGGCGAAACCATCGACCTGGCGACGATCCCGCAGGACGACGAGGTGTATGACATGTTGTGCCGTGGCGATTCGGTGGGTGTGTTCCAGGTGGAGTCGCGGGCACAGATGGCCACCCTGCCTCGGCTTCAGCCGCGCTGCTTCTCCGATCTGGTGGTTGAGGTGGCGCTGATCCGTCCCGGCCCCATTCAGGGCGGCTCGGTGCATCCGTACCTGCGTCGCCGCCGGGGCGAGGAGCCGGTGACGTACCTGCACCCGCTGTGCGAGCCGGCGCTTCGCAAAACCCTGGGTGTGCCGCTGTTTCAGGAGCAACTGATGCAGTTGGCCATCGACGTGGCCGGGTTCACCCCCACGGAGGCCGATCAACTACGCCAGGCGATGGCGGCCAAGCGGTCGGCCAAGGCGATGGCCCGGCTGGCCAGGCGCTTCGACGAGGGCACCGCCGCCAACGGGCTGGACGAGGCCACCCGGGAGGAGCTGTGGTCCAAGCTGGCCGCCTTCTCCAACTATGGCTTTCCCGAGAGCCACTCGGTGAGCTTCGCCTACATGGTGTACTCGTCGGCCTGGCTGAAATACCACGACCCGGCGGCATTCCTTGCGGGCTTGTTGGATGCTCAGCCGATGGGGTTCTGGTCGCCGCACTCGCTGGTGCAGGATGCCCGACGCCATGGGGTGCAGGTGGACGCCCCGGACGTGGCGACTTCGGCGGCCAAGAGCCGACTGTGGTGGCCCGAGGGGTCGAGTGGCCATGGGGTTGACCCGGTTGATGGCGCCGCGGCGCCGTGGCCCGATCGACGGCATCGCTGGAACCGGCACCGGCCCCAGCCGCGGGTTCGGCTGGGGCTCTCCGGCGTGCGGCACCTGGGTGACGACGCGGCTGCGGCGGTGGTGGCGGGTCGGCCGTACTCGTCGGTGGAGGATCTGGCCCGGCGTGCCGGTTTGACCCGCAACCAGCTGGAGGCGCTGGCCACCGCCGGGGCGCTGGGCTGCTTTGATGACGAACAGCGGGGTGGACGTCCGCTCAGCCGTCGTGCCGCGCTGTGGGCGGTTGGCGCGGCGGCACAAAGCACGCCCGACAGGCTGGCGGGCATCGTCACCGGTGCCGAGGCGCCGCGCCTGCCGGGCATGGCACAGTGGGAGGAGGCCCAGGCCGACCTGTGGGCCACCGGGGTCTCGGCCGATGGGCACCCCACCCGGTTTGTGCGCCATCGTCTCGATGCGTTGGGGGTGTGCACCACCGACGGGTTGTTCTCGCTGCCCGACGGGGCGAAGGTGAAGGTGGGCGGCATCGTCACCCACCGCCAGCGTCCCCAAACCGCCGGGGGCACCATCTTCTTCAACCTCGAGGACGAGACGGGCCTGGTCAACATCGTGTGCTCGCCGGGCTGTTGGGTGCGCTACCGCAACCTCGCGCGCGATGCGCCTGCGCTGATCGTGTCGGGTCGCCTGGAGCGCACCGTCGACGATGTCGTGGCGGTTGCCGCAGAACGTTTCGACCCGCTGCCGGTACCCACCGGCACCAACCCGGGCGGGCGTTACTCGGGCACTACCGGCGGGCGGGGTCGAGGTTCGGGCGGCGGCCGAACCGGCCTACGTTCCCGTGACTTTCAGTAAACGGGCGTGTACCGGCGAAGGCGCCGTGGTGGTAGCGTGAGGTGCCCAGTATCCTTCGTTGATTCGTCGTGGCCATTCCGGCGTCAGTCCCCCGACCATGCGAGGCCCCCCGTGCACACCGCCACCCACGGTCGACTCCCTGACGAACGCGTTCAGGTGAGGTCGTCCATCCCGTTCTTTCTGGTCCATTTGTCGCCGTTGGCGCTGTTCTTCACCGGCATCAGCCGCACCGCCGTGGTGCTGTTCATCGCCACCTACACGGTGCGGATGTTTTTTATTACGGCCGGTTACCACCGCTACTTTGCCCATCGCAGCTACAAGACCAGCCGGGTCTTCCAGTTCATCCTGGCCTTCGGCGGCACCATGGCCGTGCAGAAGGGCCCGCTGTGGTGGGCGGGTAACCACCGCCTCCACCACCGGTATTCCGACACCGAGGCGGACCTGCACTCGCCCATCAAGGGGTTTTGGTGGAGCCACATGGGTTGGATCCTGTCCGAGAAGTCTTCGCCGACACCCACCGAGGTGATCTCGGACTTCGCCAAGTACCCGGAGATCCGTTTCGTCAACGAGAAGGACTGGATCGGCCCGGTCACCCTTGCGGCGTTCTGTGCGCTCGTCGGTGGCTGGTCGGGCCTGGTGCTGGGCTTCTTCGTCTCCACCGTTGCCTTGTGGCACGCCACGTTCCTGGTCAACTCGTTGGCACACGTCATGGGCCGTCGCCGCTTCGTCACCAACGACACCAGCCGCAACTCGGCCATCATCGCAGCGCTCACCATGGGGGAGGGGTGGCACAACAACCACCACCACTACCCGGCATCGGCACGTCAGGGCTTCTATTGGTGGGAGTACGACGTGAGTTACTACGTGCTGAGAGCGTTGGCGGCCGTGCGGGTGGTCCACTCGGTGAAGGTGCCCAACGCCAAGGCGCTTGAGAACGCACGCCTGCGCGACGGCGCCTTCGATGTGGGCATGTTCAGGTCGCACCTGGAGCAGGCCGCCACCGCCGTGGTGGCATCCCGGGACAGCGCCGCGCACCTGATGACCGACGGCCGCGTCGCCATTGCCGATCGTGCCGGAGCGGCCCGTGAAGGTCTTGAGGCCATGATGGAGGGCACGCTGGTGCGCGCCGACGAGGTGGCCAAGCTGACCCGTCGCCCAGGCGTCGCCACTGCGGTCGAGTAGCGGGGCGTTCGGCGCCGGTGGGCGGTGAGGCGCACGGCATCGGCCACGAAAATCTCGACGATTTGGGTATGTGTACCCCTTAGGTTCGGTACTGTGCCAGTGCACACCATCGGACATGACGGGGATGAAACATGCCTATCCACTGCAACGAACTGACCACGTTCTCCGAAGCGGAGGCGACCGACCAGTTCGTCCACCAGAACAAGAAGTTGCTCAAGATCAACCTGGCGTACGGCCCCGTACATGCCCGCACGGGCTCGATGGTCGGGTACCAGGGTGATGCCCGCTTCGAGAACACGGGTTCGGGCGGCATGTCCAAGATGTTCAAGAAGGCCGTGACCGGCGAGGGCGTGGACGTGATGAAGATCACCGGTTCGGGCGAGGTGTTTATCGCTGACCAGGCCACCGACATCATCATCATGTACCTGGAGAACGACATGGTGTCGGTGAACGGCAAGAACGTGCTGGCCTTCTCGGACTCGATCGAGTGGGACATCCAACGGGTGGGTAGCGGCATGGCCGGAATGCAGGCAGGTGGTCTGTACAACGTGGTGCTGCGCGGCACCGGTTATGTGGCGGTCACCACCGATGGCCCGCCCGTCATGCTGGACGTGACCCAACAGGCCACGTTTGGGGATGCCCAGGCCGTGGTGCTGTGGAGCGCCGGGGTGCAGATGAACATCAAGACCGACACCGGCGGCATGAAGTCGATGCTGCGCGGTGGCACCGGAGAGACGTTCCAAATGGCATTCGGTGGGCAGGGCTTCGTCCTCATCCAGCCATCGGAGGGTGCCATGGGCGGTCCGGCAGCGGCCAGCGGCGGTGGGGGTGGCGGAGGCCTTCTCAGCCAACTGGGCGGCTAACGGCAGCGCCGTTCGGGCGTCCCGAGCCGCTTGCATGTGCCGGGGTCCGGCCGGGACCAAGGCGACCCGTCAGGATCTGGGTGGACACGCTCACCAACCAAACATCCAGGCTCGTGAGCCCGACCCGTTGCAGGAGGCCGCTCGCCTCGACGAAGGGCGTTGCCGCCAACGTGGTTGTGGCCAGCACCGCGACGCCCAGCGACAGCGCGGCCAGCCCCCGTCGACCCGAAGCGTGAAACGGACGCGTCGCCGCTGCGGCGGCGTAGACGAACAACACGTAGCCGGCGGCGGCCGCAAGCCCGTGGGCTGCATCGACCGTGTCGCTGCGGTCCAGCGGAAGTGCCGCCACGGCCGCAGTGGCCAGGCCCGTGCCCAGCACCCCGGTCCAGGCGCTGCCGGGAACGGCCCTGCGAACGGCGGCCGCGGCGGGCACGGAGGCCGCCGCAAATGCAAGGAACCCGGTGCTCATCAGCCACCGGGTGTCTGCTCCCACTGCGGCCAGCCTGCTGATGGCGTCGGTGATGGGGGAGTACCCATCGAGTACCACCGTGCCGGCGACCCACGCCCCGATGAAGGCCGCCGGGCCAACAATGCCGCCCACGGCCAAGCGCCGCCATCGTGGATCATCCGAAGGGCTGCTCGATCCACCGCCCAACGTCGGAAGTTGAGGGGACGGTCGCTGAGCATGTGTCACCACGGCAGCCTGCCACGCGACACTGTTGGCATGGCCGATGGCAACCACACCGAAGCTGAGATGTTGCATGCGCTGGAACGCGTCCGTGAGATCTGCATGGCCCTGCCCGAAGTGAGCGAGCGGTTGAGCCACGGGGCGCCATCGTTCTTCATCCGAGAGAAGAAGACGCTGGTGATGTTCCACGACGACCATCACGGTGACGGAGAACTTGGTATTTGGTGCCCTGCACCGCCCGGAGTTCAGGCACAGGTGACCGAGACCGAACCCGACCGCTTCTACGTGCCGGCCTACGTGGGGCACCGGGGCTGGTTGGGGATGCGCCTTGATCGAAACCCTGATTGGGCCGAGGTGGCCGCGGTGCTCACCGAGGCCTACCGGACGGTGGCGCCCAAGAAGCTGGTGGCACTCCTGGACGTGTGACTTCCGATGTCACCGCGCGGTTGTGGTGATTCGGGTATGGCGGGCCGCGCAGGCACCGTCACGACGACGTTAGGTTCGGGTGGGGGCGTCGATGGCGCCGTCGCCGGCTTTCGGGCCGTCGGTGGTTGACGTGTCCTTCACCCGCTTGCGGCCGCCACCCCCACGGCTGGCGGCCAGGTCTTCTTCGCTGACCAGGTGGCGGCTGACCCACTCCCGGCCCTCGGCATCGGCCCAGACCAACATGGGCGGCAAGATCACCAATGCGGAGGCCAGCGCGATGACCACGTTGAGGGCCACGATTGCGCCGAAGTCACGCAGGAGGGGCAGCGGTGAGGTGGCGATGACGGCCACACCGGCAACGCCGGTGAGGCCCGACACGATGAACGCTCGACCCGTGCGGGCGGCTGCGGTGTCGGCGGCCTCAAGCGGCGCCATGTGCCGCTTTCGTTCCTCGACAAACCGTAAGAGCATCAGCGACGTGAACTCGGTACAGATGGCAACGATGAGCGGCCCGCCCACGGCGGTCATCGGCGAGAGCTTCAAGCCGAGTGCGAAGGCCACCAGCGATGCCATTCCGGTTGCGATCATGACCGGCACCAGCGAGAGCACCGATCGCACCACGCTCCGCAGTCGCACGGCCAGGAACAGGCCGACGAATGCGATCGACAGGTAGGTCAACAGGATTCGGTTGGACTCGATGTTCTCCAGCAGGCCGACACCAACCACGGCGAGGCCGGAGGGAACCGCCCTCACCCCTTCCGGAGAGGACTCCTTGACGTCGCCTCGGACGTCCTTGACCACGCCCTCACCATCGGTCAGCGAGGTGTAGCCCACCCGGAAGATCAGGTTGAGGTTCTTTGCCGCCTGACCGGGGCCGGTGGGTGGGGTTGCAGTGAACTCCTGCAGGCTCGGAGGTGCAACCTGCCACGCGGCCCTCACCAGGTCGGCGTTCGGCGCCCGAGGAACCTCGCCAGCGGGTGTCGCACCGGGAACGTTGAGGATGCCGCTGAGCGTGGTGACGATGCTGGATGCGGTCAACAGCGCCGGCGTGTCCTTGCCCTCCGAGTTGGTGAAGGTGCGTTCGCCCAACTGGTTGTAGGCGAATTTGTGCACAAAGTCGACCGTTTCCTGGTCGAACACGTCGTCGGAGCTGACGAAGATCCCAAGTTCGGACGAGCTCTTGGTCTGCTCCTTGATCGTGTTGATCTTCTTGATGGTGGGCGAGCTCTGGTTGACCCAGTCGATCGGGTCGCCCTGGATGGTGAGGCTGGACTCCACCAACAGGCCACCGACGAAGATCAGTAGCGCTCCGATGGCAAAGGGGATGGCCAACTTGGACGGCAGGCTGCCGATTTTGACCACGAATCGACCCAGCCGACCTTCGGAGAAGTCTGTGTCGGAACTGGTCGGCGACTTGTACTCGCGGATGCCCAGTGCGGCCAGCGGTGCGATGATCGACACCACACAGATGACGGCGATGCCAACGGCCAGCAGCAGCCCGAAGTCGCGGATCATCGGCACCTTGGCGAAGCGAAGCGCCGTAAAGGCAAAGACGGCATCCAGGGTGACGACCAGCAGCGCCGGACCCAGGTTGACCGCCGCCTCCTGGATGGGGTGGTCCTCCCGGTCGAGTAACACCTCCTCCTCGATGCGGCTGTGCATTTGGATGGCGTAGTCGATGCCCACACCCAACATCACCGGCAGGCCGGAGATCGTGACGAGCGACAACGGAATACCCAGGTAACCGGCAAGGCCGAAGGCCCAGGTGACGCCGATGAGGATGACGCCAAGTGGCAGAAGCCGCCAGCGCACATCGAAGAGCACCAGGAGGATCAGAATCATCGCCAGGATCGCGATGGCGCCCAGCTTGAGGATGCCGCCGCGCAGGTAGTCGTTGATGTCCTTGAGCAGGGTGGGCGCGCCCACCACGGTGACCTCGGCCGCCGCAGGGTCGAGGTTCTTTGCCGCCTTGTCGATGGTGTTGGTGGTAAAGGTGGCGGCCTCACCCTCCAACTCGATCGACATGTTGCCCTTCAGCCGCGTGACGATCTGGGCCGTGTTCGCGTTGGGGAAGAACGGCCGCAGCGACTCTCGCACCTCGCCGGCGTTGTCGTAGAGCAGAAACTTGCGCCACTCAACATTGTCGAGTGTTCGCTCGGCCTCGGGAATGGCAAGGAGGCGGGCGGCGGTTGCGCCCGTGTCCTCGCTTCGCTTAGCGGCTTCGGTGGTGTTGCCGTCCGCCTCTGCCGCCGCGGCCGCTCCGAAGAGCGACTTTCCGGCGATCGACGCCGTCGGGTCCGATTCGGTCGGTAGCTCCGATGCGGTGATTGTGCCGTTGGCAAGTTCTTTGGCCTGTTCCTTGGTTGGCGGCGCCTTCTGGATCAGCGTGTCCGACAACAGCAACGTGTTGTACGGGGTGGCGACGGCCTCGATGCCATCCTGGGCGACCAGCGTCTTTTCGATCTCCTGGAAAATCTTCTGATTCTCCGGTGAGAGGAAGTCCTCGAGCGTCATGCCCTCGTCCAGACGGATCGCAGCCAACATCGCCTGGCCACCGAACAGGTCCTGATACTCGACGCTGTCCTTGAGGACCTGCTCGTCCTTGTTGAGGTAGGCGTCCTGGTCGGTGGCGAAGTCCAGCTTGGTCAGCCCGAAGCCCATGATGATCGTGATGGCCAACCCGACCACCGACACGATCCCGGCGTGCTTGCCCATGTTGACGGCCAGCCAACGCCAAGTCCTGTCCATACGTTCCTTCATGCGCACCGTTCCTTCTTGAGTGACCTGGTGAGAAGTTAGTGGTGTGACCCAGGACACGACGATTCCTGCGGTGGGTGCTGCAACCGCCTGTGATCCGGGCGGCTCAGTGAGGTCCCCCGCCGAGACCCTGTTCGTCCGGGACCCGAGCCAGCTCGCGGTCGCCCTCGGGCAAGCCGGTCAGCACCGACAGTTCCAACAGTTCCAGATGCCTCGTAATCGGCCGGGCCCGCTCGGGTGCATCGCGGGTGGCCTCGGTCAGGTCGGCCAGCAGGGCCCGGAGACGTCGTTGCACCTGGACCGAAGTGGCTCCGTACTGCCGAATCTCGGTGAGTGCCAGATCGAGGTAGTCGTCCCAACGGTGGAGTGGGCGCATGGCTCGCAGCGCTCCAGGTTCGTCGAGGTAGTAGCCGGTTGGATAGTCGGCGGTCGCCAGGCGGCGCAGCAGGTCGTGGATCTGGTCGATGGCCTGCACCGCGGTGGTGGGGTCGTTCATCGCCGGTGAGAGGGCCTTCTCGGCTATGTCAACCAACTGGCGAAAGCCGAAGGCGGCGTCCTGGCCCATCGTGCGCTCGCGGCCAAGGGCAACGTGATCCCCCAACTGCTCCGGCGTTGGCATCCCGGAGTGTCCGGGATCGAACCAAACCCGGGCCAAGGGCGCACGGAGGGGCACGAAGTCGCCCACGTAGGGCACGATGCCGAGACAACAATGGTGGCGGCGGGCCAGCGCCACGAGCCCGGCCGAATCGATGTCGGTCACGATGCCCGGCCGGCGGTGGTTGTTGAGCACGGCGTCGGGTGGCCCCGATGGCAGCGTCGTTGGGTCGGGAACCGTCCCCGGTCCCATGAGCGCGCCGAGGGTTTCCCTGGTCTCCTCGGCGACCGCCTCGATGATGTGCACCACCCGAATCGCGTGGGCCACGTGATCGACGTAATAGATGAACACGCCGAGTGAGATCAGGGTGAGCAGGAATGCGCCCGAGACCGCAACGCTGGGGACAAACGCTTCCATCGCCTCGGACTGCGGCACCACCGAGCGCAGCACGAGGATGCTGTAGACGAACGTGCCGAGCAGCATGCCGATCGCCACCTTGGTGCCACGATCGCGAAAGAACGTCCGCATGACACGGGGTGAGAACTGTTGAGACGCCAGTTGCAGGGCAACGATGGTGATCGACAAGCCGAGGGTGGCCATCGACAGAATGGCGGCTGCGATGGTGGACAGCAGGTCTTGGGCGCTGGAGGCGCCCCCGACAAACGTGTAGGGCACCCAGGCGGCCAGCGCTGAGTCGAAGGCCACAATGACCAGGGCGAGCACGCCGTACCCGGCCGCGAGCCCCATCGGCAGAAACCAGAGGCTGTCCGACAGCGCCTCCCGGGACGTGCCGATCCACAGGTGGCGCTTCTGGTTCTTGGTGGAGACCGCCACGGAGGTCAAGCTAGCTGGATGGAAGCTTTCAATACCGGCTTGGATGCGGTTGATGCGGTCGGCGAGCGGCTGGTGGCACCGCTTCGGGCTCAGGGATTGATCGACCGGGCTGCGGTGGTCGCCTCGGGTGCCGGTGAGGGCGCTGCGGTGTGGTTTGGCTGGGGGGTGCTTCGCCTGATGGCGGACCGTCGGGACGACCCTCGCCAGGCCTTGATCGAAGCGGGTGGGCTGGCGGCGACCCTTGGCATCGAGTCTGCGGCGGTGAATGTTGGGCTGAAGGGGATTGTGCGACGTCCGCGCCCCGTGGAGGTGGCGCGATCCGGACGAGAGTTTCGCACCACCAGCTTTCCGTCCGGACATGCGGCGTCGTCGTTTGCCTCGGCCACCTTTTTGGGGCGGCCGGGTGCGTGGGGGTCGCTCTTCGGTGTGGCAACCGTGGTGACCACCAGCAGGGTGGTGCTCGGTGTGCATCATCTCTCCGACGTACTCGCCGGAGCCGTCGTGGGTGTTGGCTTCGGTTTGCTGGGCCGTCGGGCCACCGCAGCCTTGACCCGGCGGCTCTCTCAGGGCTGACGGGCCGGGCGCCCGGCAGTCGTCGGTGCAAAGGAACGCGCCGCACAGGTAGTGTGCGTTGGCGCCTATGGACGATCGCCCACGCAGTCTCCGAGCCATGCTGGCGGAGGCCAAGGACAACTCCGAGTTGATGATCGACCTGGCGTATGCCGCGGTGTTTTTCAACGATCCGGGGATGGCCGACGAGGTGGCGCACCTCGAGGAGCACATGAATGATCTCGTGCAGTCGATGCGGGAGGTGTGCATCCTGGCTTGTCGACGGCCGGCCGAGGCCGAGTCGATGGCCTCGGTGTTGCAGTTGATCTCGGCGATTGAGGGCATTGCCAACACCGCCATCGACATCACGCGAATCGTCACTCATCGGTTGGGAATCCCGCCTGAACTGATCGCCGACCTGTCCAACGCCGAGGAAGTGTCGCACCGGGTCTGGGTGCGGGACGATTCCCACATGGTCCGTCGCAGCCTGGCTGCCCTCGAGCTGCCAGTGGCCGCAGGCATGCGTGTCATGGCGATTCGCCGAGACCGTTCCTGGATCACCGATATCGACGGCGACGAGATCCTGCTGCCCGGCGACGTGCTGTTTGTCCACGGGTCGCCTGCCGGTCTGGTTCGTCTGCACGAACTGGCTGCGGCGCCCACCTGGGAGCCGCCCGCCCCGGCAACGTCGGGTGCGCTGACCGAGTTGGACCGGGCCGTCGACGTGTTGGTTGAGATGAAGAACATCTCCGAGGCGGCTGTTGGCCTGGCCTATTCGGCGTTGGCGCTGCGCGACGACGGCCTGGCCTCCGAGGTGCTGCACCTGGCCGAACGTCTGGATGAGATGAAGGATCATCTGCAGCTGTGGGTGCTGCGCGCCGCCGCCAACGACGCGGATCATTCGAAGCTGCGGGGCCTACTGCAACTGTCTCAAGCAGCCGAGGAACTGGGTGACCAGGCCAATCAGATGACCTGGTTGATTCGGGAGGAGATGGACTTCCATCCAGTGGTGGGCATTGCGCTCGGCGACGCCGACGAGGTGGTGGTGCGCATGCCGATCGCGTCCGGCTCGCCGACCGATGGTGCAACCCTGCTGGAGCTTCAACTGGATATCGAGCCGGGCTTCGCCGTGCTGGCCATCCGCCGCGAGGGTCGCTATGTCTATCGCCCCAGGGGTCTTGCCCAGCTACACGGGGGTGACGAGTTGATCGCCACCGGCCCGGACGAAGGCCGGGCACGGCTGGCCGAGTTGGCCGGCTGGCGCCTGATCGATGAGGACGAGGAGGCCGGTGGCGGGTTTCGCCTGGAGCCGCTGCAGGCCACGTCAGCACAGCGCCCGGGCTGAACCCCTGTGTCAGTTCAACTGTTCGGGTTGGAGCCCGGCCATGGCCGGTACGTCGGGCTCGCGTCGGGCAGACGCAATGTCCTGAGCCGTCCGTTGATCGGATTCGGCATCGACCGTTCCGTCTGCGTGCACGAGACGTCCGTGGTACTTGGGCCCGAACTTGTTGGATAGGCCCGACTCGTTGGTCCACCGAATAAACATCGCCAGGATGGCGCCCCAAACGATCGGTGTGGCGCCCAGCTTCATGATCACCCCGGCGAACTGTTGATCTTCCAGGGCCGACCAACTGGAGAGCACCCTGGGAGCAAGCTCGTAGGTGAGATACATCGGCTCTTCAGTGATGATCAGCGCTGCCGACGGCACGATGACCACGATGCCGACGGTGACGAACAGGTAGACCATCTTGCCGGGGTACGAGCTCAAGCGATGTGATTCGATCGGGCTGATCAAGGGCAGCCAGAGCGCTACCGCCCCGACGATCCACAACAGGTCCATGGCGAACGAACCCGTTTGGCTGCCCCGTAAAAAGTCGGTGACCGGTGGTGAGTGGGTGGTCACCATGATGATATTGAACGTGGCTGCTGCGACCAGTGGCTTTGACAGGAATCTGGTCGCCGACGTGAGCCGCAGCCCGGCGAGCGTCCTCCGAAACATCTCGGCCGGGACGCCAAGAAGTATCAGCGGGATTGCCGCCATCGTGTAGAGGATGAACTGGGCCATGTGGGCCGACGCCAGGTACCCGGCGCCGAGCGTTCCCAGCGGCCAGTCGCTGGCGCCCCAAAGCACCAGGATGCCCACAGTGAACAACGTCTTCTGCTTTCGGCTGGTTGTGAACCACCCTGCAGACCGCGCCTTTGAGGCCCCGCCGAAGTAGGCGAGCAGCGTTGCGCCCATCAACAGCCAGATACCCACGTAGATCTGGGGGGACCACGTCCATGGCTTCGTGCTGGCTGCGCACCACCAACTCATGGCGTTACCCCGATCATGAGGATCTCCTGCTCACTTGGACGCCCCGGCGACCGGGACCACGGGTACCAGGACATCGAGGTCACCCCCGCTCTCAAACGTAAACGTCACCGCCATCATGTCGCCGGCTTTGATCGGTTTGATGTCGATCAATTTTGCATAGACGCCTCCCGGCTCCAGAGGGACGCCGCCGTCGGCCGGAACCTCGAGAGCGGTCAGCGGCGCGCTTGCCGCAGCGCCCTCGGTGGACGCATCTCGGAACGTGACCCTGGCGGCCGACTGGGTGGTCACTGCGGTCAGTTTGTCGGCACCTCCGGAGTTCGTCACGGTGAAGTACAACGCACCGGCGTCCCCTGTTGACTGGCCCGGGCTCCCCGGTATGCCGCCGTGACCCTCGTGCCTGGGATCCTTGACCGGCTTGGGGAGCGCCACCGCTCTGGCATCGGCGATGGTGAGGTTGCCCAACTTGGCGCCGCCCCATTGGACGGAGGGTTCGGTGGTGGTGGTGGTTTGACCGACGGCCTGGTCGCCGCTCTCGGCCTTGATTTTGGAGAGGACCGGGATGTCGGCTGCGTATTGAGCGGTGCGGGTGCCGAACGGATACACGGTGTAGCCAAGGTCGTCGGGGGCGAATGCCAGCACCTGGCCCGCATGCGACACGGTGTATCCGCCCTCCGGGTCGGGCTTGCCGTCCTTGGTGTCGATCTGTGCCGGGGGAACCCCCGCGGCCAGCTCGGCGGCGCGGATCTCCTTGTCGGTGCCCGTCAGCCCTATGAAGTCCGGGTTGAAGTTGCCGAGGAACTTCTTGAGCGCCTCTGGAGTGTCACGGGTGGGGTCGGCGGTGACGAACACCACCTTGGCGGTCGGCATGCCGGGACGAGCCAGGATTTCCGACAGCTGGGCCATGTGTACCGGGCAGACGTCGGGACAGTTGGTGTAGCCAAAGAAGAGAAAGGTCAGCTCACCTTTGGTTTCGTCGAAGAAATCGAATGGCTTGCCGTCGGGACCCGTCAGCGTGAAATGCGGACGTTCGGTCGGTTTGCCAAGCACCACACCTGCGAACTTCGACGGCGTATCGCCCGCCGCCTGTTCGGAGTCTTCGGAGCCGCACCCCGCAACGAGCAGCAGCGTCATGGCGGAGATGGCCAAGATGGCCCGCTTCAGCCCGACTCGCCGGCGTTTCAGAAGGTGAGCGGTGAGGGAGCTGCTCATGGTCGCACGCTAGGCCGATCTTTGGAGGTGGCACAGTCAGCGACGGAGGAAACCGGTCACATCGCCAGGCCGAGGCGTCGCCGGCCCCGGCCTGGCGGGCAGCGTGCGTGCCGGGTTAACCGTCGCTGTGAGCGTCGGCATCGTCGCCCTTGTCCGTGTCGTCCATGTGCCCGTCGCCCCCGAGTTCAGCCAGGGGCACCACGAGCACGTCCATCTCGACGTCGCCGGCATTCTTAAAGGTGAGGGTCACCGGCACCTCGTCGCCCGCCGCCAGCCTGTCCACCTTCATCATCATGGCGTGGGTGCCGCCGGGCTTGAGGATCACCGATGCTTGTGCCGGCACCTGAACGCCGCCGGGTAGTTCCTTCATCGCCGTGCTGTCGCCGTCCTTGATCGTCTCGTGAAGCTGCACCTCGGGCGACACCTTGGTGGTGACCGCCACCAGCGTGTCCGGCTGATCGCCGGTGTTGTCGATCGTCAGGAACATCCCGGTGGCCGGACCAGCGGGCTCTCCGATACGCGCCTCGGTGAGCTTGAGGTCGCCCACCTCGGCCGAACCGCCCTTGTTTGAGGCACCCATCTTCATCGACGTCGAGGTCTGAGCGGCCGCAGTCGTCTCGCTCGGGCTCGCCGAGTCGTCGGAGCTGCAGCCTGCGCCCAGCATCACACCGGTGACCAGAAGCGCCCCAACGGCCAACTGCCGCGGCTTCCTGACCATTCGGAGGGTCTGACCGACGGGTGCGATGGTGTTTGTCATCATGTTGGCTTAGATGGCCACTGTGGCGGGCGGCAAGTTTTGGTTCTGTCGCTCTGGTCACATGATCGTTGGGGCTCCCGGACGATGGTCGGTATCCTCGCTCACCGTGAACATCAAGGAGACGCTGTGACCCATCATGGAGCATCGGTCTTGGACCAGGCCGACCCGGCGCCGACCGATCGGCACGGCAGGCCGCTTCGGTTGCTGAGCATTCACGCGCACCCGGACGACGAGGCGTCGAAGGGCGCCGGGACGGTTCGTCGATACGTCAACGCCGGCATCGGGGCAACGCTGGTGTGCTGCACCGGCGGAGAGGCGGGGGACATTCTCAACCCTGCGATGGATCGGCCGAGTGTGGTCGAGAATCTTCAGGCGGTGCGCATGGTGGAGCTGGGCCGATCCGCGCAGATCATCGGCTACGACCGGGTTGAGCTACTCGGTTATCGCGACTCCGGCATGGAGGGAACCGAGCCCAACGCGCACCCGGACAACTTCGCCAATGCGCCGTTTGATGAGGCGGTGGGTCGTTTGGTGGCCATGCTTCGCCGGGAGCAACCCCAGGTGGTGATCACCTATGGCGACGACCAGCGGGCCTATGGCCACCCGGATCATCTGCGGGTTCACGAGATCTCCATGCCGGCGGTCGAGGCCGCCGCTGACCCTGCATATCGACCCGAGTTGGGCGACCCGCACCAGGTGGACAAGGTGTATTCCACCGTGTGGTACCGCAAGCGCATGGAAGCGTTGCATCACGCCATGGAGGAAGCCGGCCTGGAATCACCCTTCGACGAGGAGTGGCGCAAACGCTGGGCCGACTTCGATCAGGACCACCGGGTAACCGCCTTTGTGGACGTGTCGGGCTATTACTGGGTGCGTCAGGACGCATTGTTGGCCCATGCCACCCAGGTGGACCCCAACGTGGGGTTCTGGTTCGGGGTGCCCGACGAGGTGGCCGACCGGGTGGAGCCCTACGACACCTACGTGCTCGACCACTCGGTCGTGGCAACACAGTCGCCGGAGCACGACCTGTTCGCCGGCGTGCGCGCCTGAGGGGCCACCGCCGAGGACCTGACCGACCATCCGCCGACGCCCCGCGAGTCGCTTGTAGCGTCGTTGGGTCGGCAGGCGAGCCTGGGAGGTGTGCCGTGAAACACATGGCGGCCACACGCGCGACCCCTCATCGGCCGCCCCTCGGACCCTCGTCCCGTCGGCTGGTGGCGGTGATCGCCATGGTGATGCTGTTGGTGGTCGCCGGGTGCACCGATGAGGGTGACGCCGACTTTGGCAGCGTCTTGGTCGACGACACGCTGGTGGACAGCCCCCCGGCCAAAGGGCCGCTGAAGATGAGCTTGTCGCGTGGTTTCGACGAGGAGATCGCAGACGCCCCGGTTGGTGAGACCTACGCGCTGCGATTTACCCTTCGCAACGGCACCGAAGGTCCTGTCAGCATGGGCGGCATACAACTGGATCAGGTGCAGGGAGACCTGCGCTTTGTGGACGCGCTGGCCGAGGTCCGGGTCAAGGGGCTGGATCGCGAGGCCAGGGTCTTCAAGGGGTGGCCGCCATCCAAGAAGCGGGTGGGCATGGAGGAGTTCGATCAGTTCTCGACGGCCACCGTTCCCGCCGGCGGGGCAATTGACGTACTGGTCGCGTTTCAACTCGGGTCGGGCCTGATCGGTCGGTTCTCCGGTGTCACGATCGTGTATTCCGCCGGGGGCGTGAACTTTCGGCCGGTGTTCGATCTGGCGGTTGCGCTGTGCAGTGGCGCCTACGTCGATGGCGAGGACTGTGCCGGCGAGTCGCAACTCGACAAGCTGATCGATTTGAACGACCTGGGACGGGAGACCGACCCCTCCGCTGACGTCGACTCCGCCAACTGATCTCGACTCCGCCAACTGATCCCGACCCACCGCTGAAGGCTCTGTGGCGGCCATCGGCCATGGCACGCCGGTACGCTTCCGTGAAGTGAGCGAACTCTGCGAGGCGATGGGCCGGTCGAGCACTGACCGGCTGGTTATTTTCACGATGGATGGGCTGGGCCGCAGTCACGCGTCCAACGAGGGGGTCTATTCGGCGCTGCGTCGAGGTCTTGGCACCTCGGCCGGCTTGATGGTGCCGACTCCTTGGGCCCGACACGCAGCGAAGCGTTATCGGGGTGAGCAGGTGGGGCTGCTGCTGACGCTGATCGCCGAGTCCGACCTGTATCGCTGGGGTCCCGTCACCAGCGCGCCGTCGCTGCTGGACGGCGATGGCGGGTTTCCACGGACCTTGGAGGATCTGTGGGATCACGCCGACCTCGACGAGGTGTTCCGAGAGGCTCACGCACAGATCGAACGGGCGATTTTGTGGGGTTTCGACGTGACGTACCTGTCGTCGCACCTGGGAGCGATGGAGCGTCGGGCCGAGTTCTTCGGTGTCTATCTGGAACTGGCCGAGGAGTATCGGTTGCCCGTGCGGCTCCCGTCGGCGTCCGATCAGCGCAGCCTGGGCGTGCCGCTGAGCAGCCTGGCGGCGCAAGCGGGGGTGCTTTCGCCCGACCACGTCGTGGCTGTGCGCGGTGGTTCGGCCCGCGGCACGATCGAGCAGGCGCTGTCGAACCTCGAACCCGGCGTGACCGAGTTGCGGCTGCGCCCGGCGGTGGACACCCCCGAACTGCGCGCGCTGGGCGGCGACTGGGCCGATCGGGTGGGGGACCTGGATGTGGCCATGGACGCCGATATCTCGGTGTTGATGCAGCGCGCAGGAGCCGAGCTGATCGGCTGGGCGGAGTTGCGCAGGGCGATGGGTCGCCGCTCAGGCTCGTCGGTGGAGGCGGCCCGTACGGGGAGAACCTGACGCTCCCTGGCGGGGAGCGAGCGCTGGGGTAGATGTCGGTTCACTCGAAGGGGCTTGGACATGCCCCCCAGGCCCCCAGCTTCTGCGCACGAGCCTGGTTGCGAGCCGCTGCAAAATCGGCCAGGTACGCCTTGTTTGGGCCGATTCGCAGGGTATCGGCGAACCCGCCGGCCAGCAGGTGCCGGTTGACCACCAGTTTGTCGGGCATCCGTGTGACGTAGGCCAACAGTCGCCCATATCGATCACGGAGCTCGACGTCGCGCTCAAGTCGTACCCAGGTGCCGGGCGGGAGCAACGCCTTGGTCTCGTGGCTGGCCTCCGGCCCGAAGCACCCAACCGGCCGCCGAGGGTCGACCGTTTCTGGCGTGTCGATGCCCAGCAGGCGCACTCGTTCGGTATGACCGTCGAGGGTGACGTCGATGGTGTCGCCGTCGGCTACCGAGCTGACCTGGGCCATGCCCGGTTTGGTGGACTGGGACGTGACCCGACCGACACGAGCCCAAACCAGAAGGCCCACCAGCACGACGCCGATCATGACAGCGACCAACGGCACACGCTTTGTGTTCACATCACTCGGGCCCGGGTAGCGGCGGCGAGGTGGGTGGCCGACTCATGCGGCGGGCCTGGCGCGGCGTGGCCGGCGAAGGGGCACCTGCAAGGCGTCGGCGACGTTGGCGGGGTTGTTCAGGCTGATGACCCCGGACAGGGCGGCACGTTGGCGGGCATCCGCCTCGTTCCGCGCGACCTCCTCGGCGCGGATGCGCGCGGCGGCGATGACCTCACGAGCCTTGGCAACGCGACGGCGTCCCAGCTCGCAGGTGCCGGCGTCCAGATGCACCGCCACCCAGCGCTGTGCCGGCTCGGCCTGACGCCGCCGGAGCGAGGCCTGCGCCAACGACTCGCGGGCCGCCGCCACGCGTGGGTCACCACCTGCAGCGGGGCCCACCTGGTCCGAGATGAGGTCGAGGAGAGACAACTGGGTACTCATGGCGCCCATCATGACGACGACCTGTGACAAACAAGGATGGGGGCTGCTCCCCGGGGAGGAGGTGCGCCTCTACGAGATGTTGGGCGCCACCAGCGGCCAAGGGCACTGTGCCTCGGCAAGCGCGGCCAGATCCAGCAGCAGTTCCTCGCTGTGATGCCGAGAGGCCACCTGCATGCCCACCGGCAGTCCGTTGAGTTGCTCCACGGGAATGGAGATCGCCGGGTTGCCGACAATGTTGTACGGGATGGTGAGTGCGCCATTGTTGCCCAGGTCGACCTTTGTGCCCGCCACCCGGGTGTTCACCTCGAGATGGGCCGGGAACGCGGTATCGGGGTTGGTGGCAGAGATGATGAAGTCCACCTGAGCGAACAGCTCGGCCAGGGTGGCGTTGGCCCGGGTCCGGGCCGCCTCTGCGGCGCCCATCGTGTCCAGGTTCATGGCCGAGTCGGCCATCTCCAGACCAAACGCCATCGCCGGTGTGAGTTGCTGCAGCTTGTCTCGCCAGTCGTCGCCCAGCTCGTGGCGCAGGTGGCACAGGTTGCCCATGGCCCACTCCAGACCCAGCCCGGGCAGCTCCACAGGTACGTCCACCAGCACCAGCCCGGCATCGGCCGCCAGGGCCTCGCCGGCGTCGCGTACGCGTCGGGTCACCTCGGGGTTCACGGTCGCCACGCCCAAATCGGGGCTGATCACTGCTCGACGGCCACGCAGGCTGTCGCCGTAGCTGCCAAGGTTGGCTTCCCAACCATCCCGGCGGGGCAGCGAGTACGGATCGACGGGGTCGTAGCCGGACGCCACGTCGAGGTGGCGGGCAAGGTCGCGCACCGAGCGGGCCAACACCCCATTGACCACGGTCATCGGGTGGACCGAGGCGTTGGGGCCCCGAGGAATCCGCCCGGCGGTGGTCTTCAAGCCGGGGAGCCCGCAGAAGCCTGCGGGGATGCGGATGGAACCACCCCCGTCGCCTCCGCTGGCCAGCGGGCAGATGCCGGCGGCTACCGCCGACGCCGATCCGCCCGAGCTTCCACCTGGTGTCATCTCCGGCTTCCAAGCGTTGCCCGTGACACCGTTGAGCCGGGTGTTGGAGACGTTGAGACCGCCGAATTCGCTGGCCGTGGTCAGCCCAAAGGGCACGGCGCCGCCGAGCTTCTCGGTCCGGTCCACGTTGAGCGACGTGTCGGTGGCGACCTCCTCGGCGAACAACAGGGAGGCCTGCGTGGCCGGCCAGCCGACATAGTGGTCCAACTCCTTCACCCCCAGCGGCACCCCGCCGAACGGCTTGGACGTATCGGCCTTGGCCGCCTTGGCAATGGCCATCTCGGGGTCGAGGTGGCTGAAGCAGTTCAAGCGGGTGGCATCGGCGGCGGCCAGCGTGGCCTCCATCTCCTCGATTGGAGACCGGTCTCCGCTGCGAAAGGCCTCGACGAGCGAGCTGGCGTCTCCGGTCCACGGTGCGTCGGTCATGTGCGTGAAGCTACCCTCGGCGTTGTGGATGTCGGAGAATTCCTGGGCCTCGAGGCCACGCACAACCCCCATCGTTGGTACCTGCCGGTGGCACCCGGTCTGGCCACCTTGGGCCGGTTTCTCTTCGGTGGCGCTGGGCTGGGTGCCGCCATCCTGGCACTCGAGCGCACCACCGGCCGGCCGTTGGTGTGGGCCACCGCGCAGTACCTCAGCTACGCCATGATCGACGAGATCATGGACTTGGACGTGACCATCCCGGCGGCTGGGCGCCACACCGCCCAGGCCCGCGTGGTCGGACGGGTCGGCGACCGGGAGATTCTCACCGTGAACGCTGCACTGGGTCAGCGTGACCTGGATGACACCGGCCAGTGGACGGTGATGCCGGAGGTACCGGGCCCGAACGAGTGTGAGGTTCGTGAGTCAACGGGCGGGCTCGGCACCTCGATCATGTCCCGCATTGAAAGCCGTCTGGCCGTGGGCCACCAGTGGGATCGTCTCAACGGCGACCCGGCGCCCGGGGGACGGGCCGCCATGTGGGTGCGGCTCCGGGACGTGGAGCCGTCGGCCGCCAGCCTTGCGGTCCTCGGCGACTACGTGCCGTGGGGCATCAGCCAGGCGTTCGGCTCGTGGACCCGCTCGAACAGTCTGGACAACACGCTGCGAGTGGTTCGCGTGGTGCCCACCGAGTGGGTGTTGCTCGATGTGCGAATCCAGGCGGTGCACAACGGTTTCGGCCACGGTGACGTGTACCAGTGGTCGGAGGACGGCACCCTGATGGGCATCGCCAGCCAGTCGGCCATCGTGCGGGAAGTGTCCGAGCCGACGCCCGGCAGATTGCCGCCGTGGATGGAGAAGGAGCTCAAGGGCGTCCGTGGGGTGACCCCGTGAAGCGACTGGGAATGACCGTTCCGTTTGACAATGTGCCACTGGGCGAACAGCGGGACCGTTTCGTGGAGCTGGAGGACGCCGGCTACAGCGACCTGTGGTCGGCCGAGGCGATGGGTACTGACGCGTTCACCCCGCTGGCCCTGGCCTCGGTGTGGACACCGTCGATGCGTCTCGGCACGGCGATCGTGCCGGCGTTCACCAGGGGGCCCGCCCTGTTGGCACAGTCGGTCGCCTCGCTGGCCCAAGCTGCGCCGGGACGCTTCACCCTGGGGCTCGGAACCAGCTCGGATGTGATTGTGGAGCGCTGGAACGGCATCGACTTCGATCGTCCATACCATCAGGTACGGGACATGGTGCGCTTTCTCCGAGCTGCGATGTCGGGTGAAAAGGTCACGACCGAGGTGAACCACCACCAGGTGAAGGGCTTCCGGCTGGGAGTGCTGCCGCCTGAGCCGGTGCCGATCCACATTGCGGCCCTGCGTGAGGGCATGTTGGCGCTCGCCGGACGCGAGGCCGACGGAGTGATCCTCAACTGGTTGGCCGCCACCGACGTGCCGCGGGTGACCAAGATCGTTCACGATGCCGCCGATGGCGCCGAACGCGAGGTGGTGGCCCGCCTGTTCGTTGCGGTCACCGAGGACCGCGACACCGTGATGGCCCTTGGCCGTCACGCCATTGCGGCCTACCTGAACGTTCCTGTCTACCGGGCCTTTCACGAGTGGCTGGGCCGAGGGGAGCAGCTTGGTGAGATGTGGCGGCTCTGGGGCGAAGGAGATCGCAAGGGCGCGCTCGAGGCCATTCCCGATTCGGTGGTGGACGAGCTGATCATCTGGGGTTCGGCCGGCCAGTGCCGCGAGCACCTCGGCGCCTACGTCGATGCCGGGGTCACCACGCCGGTGGTGGCGTTGTTGCCCTTCGGCTACGACGAGCGCGCCGCCGCGCGTGCCCTGGCTGTGTCCGGCTGAGCCTGAAAGACCCTCGTTGCAGCGAATTCAGTCCCACCGCAAACGCAGTCCGCCGCAAACTCAGTCCGCCGCAAACCAGTTGCCGTGAAAACCGAAGGGAACGCGGCGAGGCATCTTCACCCTGGCCACTGGGCCTGCGGCCACGTCGCGGGCATCGATGACGTCGAGGTAGCTGTGATCACGGGCCAGGTCGGTGGTCAAGGTCACCAACCAACCGTCGTTTTCGGCTGTTCCTTCCGGATCGGCTGCAAACGACGGTTCGCCGCACACCTCCGCCGGTGCGCACTCCCAGGTCACCGACTCGTTACGCTCCAGGTCCCAGGCGGTCACCCCGCCGAAAGTGGCATCGCCCTGCACCACGTCGCGGAGCCACCCGACATAGCCGAATCGATTGGTGCGCCCGGTGAGCGCATCGTTGATGCGGGGGAAATCGCCCGGCCGATCATCGAGTTGGGTCGTGGTCACCGTTCCGGCGGCGTCGATGTGCCAGCGGTGCAGGGTCGGGGATACGTCGGCAGCGGGTTGGTCACCAAAGCTGACCGGCAGGGATGATGACCGGCAGCCGACCACGTCGATGTTTCCGGCGGCGTCCTCCGACGCGTTGAGAAAGTGGAAGACATAGCAGGGGTCGATATCGGACCAGCGAACCTGCCCGCTGCCGTCGAGGGCCAGCACGCCAATGCGTGCACCCAGGTCGGGCTCCCAACGGGTGAAGGGCTTGCCCTCCATCAGCGCATTGACGTCGAACACTGCGGGAAGGTCGAAGAACAGCGCATGTTTGTCGGTGATGGCGAAGTCGTGCATCATCACCGCCTGCGGCAGGTCGATCTCGACGCTGGTCAGCAGGTCACCGTGGGCTGAGACCACGTGGTAGCGCAGGTACGGGGGAAACGGCCCATAACCAAAGAAGTGCATGTTGCCGGTTGCCGGGTCGACCTTTGGGTGAGCCGTCATCGCCCCCGCGAGCGCGCCGTCGTAATCGAAGACGCCCAGCGTCGCCAACGTGTCTGGGTCGACCTGGGTGGGGGGAGAGGCCTCCATGAGCGCCAGCATGCGTCCGGCATGAGACACGATGTTGGTATTGGCCGTGTTCTTCATCATGCCAACCTTGGCCATGACGTCGTCCGGCGGCGGCCTGAATCCGGCGAGGCCCCCGAACAGCGGCCGGCCCGCCTCGGCCTCGGCCATCATCCCTGCCGACCGAACCCAACGGTTGCGATAGGAGGCACCCGAGTGACCCAACGTGACCCCGTGCAGCATCGCGTCGCCGTCGAAGAGGTGGTAGGGGCCGTGCGGGGCAAGGAGTGGGTTGGGGCCGTTGCGCAGGTAACTGCCCGTCAGCCCTTCGGGTAGCTCGCCTTCCACCAGCAAGTCGGTGGCATCAATCTCGTCATGAACCGGTCGGTACTGGCCCAAGAGGTGCGGCACCCCACAGCGGGTCCAGTCGGCAAGTGCGGCATCGTCCAGCGACAGGCCGTCGGTCGGTGGTTCCACCTTTGGTGTCAGGCCGGTCTGGTTCATGGGGTTCCCTCCGCATCGACTGGTCGCACGCTATTACCCATCGCCGGTTGATGCCTCGGATCCACCTGTTGCGGGCGTGAAGCGGGCACACTGGAGTGCGACGGGCGATTGACCGGGAGGTCTCCTCCATCATGCGCGTTCGCCGAGCCAACAGCGTGAAGCCATTGATCGCCGCCGGGTTGACGGCGGCAACAGTGATTGCCGTGGGATTTTCGGGTTGCAGCGGGGCCCCCGCCGGTACTGGGCGCGCATCGACGATCACCACCACCTCCCCGGCCGGCTCCTCCCCGGCCACGACCGCTTCCCCGGACAGCACTGCGGTTGTTGTCGATGCGGCCGGCGGCGAGGGGCTGGGTGCGCCGGGGGCAACGTTGCCTCAGGTGAGCGGAAAATCGACCGGCCCTTTTGATTCGGGCAGGTTGGTCGCCTCCACCGGTCCAGCCGTCGCCGCCGTGGTGGCCCGTGCCTGCGACGGTGGGGTCGTACCGTCGACCGCATTCGCCATCGACGACCATCACCTGGTCACCGCGTCGACGTCGTTGGCTGATGACGGGCATGATCCCACCAAGGGAATCGACCCCCGACCGTGGCTCCACCTGGGCGACGGCTCGTGGGTTCGAGGGACGGTGATCGGCGCTTGGCCGGCGCCGAACCTGGCGGTGATCGAAGTGGACCGGGCGATCGAAGGGTCGCTCGGATGGTCCGAGGCGCGTCCGAAGCAGGACGAGTGGGGCGCCGTGGTGGGCTATGCGGCCCGCTCCGACAATGGTTCCGAACTACTGGCAACCAAGGTCACGGGGACGGTGGGCGGTCCGGACCTTCCGATGGTGACGGTCACCGGGGCGGCCGCTGGTCTCGCCGGTCCGGGGCATGTGGGAGCCCCGCTGGTCGATGACCAGGGACGGATCCAGGGCATGGTCGTTCTTCCGGATCCCAAGGGAGACTCGATGGTCGTTCAGGAGGCCACCGTCATGCGAGCTCTGGCAGAGGAGTTCGTGGCGAAGCCGGTGGACCCCAAGCCGGTGTGCGACGCCGACGCCCCGACGCGGCTGGGGCTTGGCTGGGGCCTGTTGCTCGAGCGCCACGGCAGCGACACCGAGGTGACTCAGCTTGGCGGCCGCGATGCCCTCACCAAATATGGACGGGTGGGGTTGGTCGATGCCTCGATGCCGTCGTTTGTGTCCGGTGGGGCATCGGTCGCCGTCGCGCTTGGACCCTTCGGCAGCGAGGCCCAGGCGAAGCTCGCGCAGCCGGCGGTGCGCCAGACGCTCGCCAAGCTGGACCTCGATGGGGAGGCCGAATTGATGCTGGTTCCGTGGAGCACGTTTCCCGACGTGAAGCCCGCGCCCCCAACGACCATTCGGGTGGCGCCGGCGGCCACGGCACCTCCCAAGACCACAGCGCCTCCAAAGACCAAAACCACTACCGACGAGCGCGCCTCGACTTCGGACTGCTCCGGCCCGACCTCGGTGCGGATCATCAGCGGAGCGCCGGCGGGGTACAGCTACAAAATGCGATCGGCGCCGTCAGCGGGCGCATCTGCAGATGCCATGGGGGCCAACGGTCGGCAGGTGTCGGTGGTCAACGGCTCCGAACGCGACGGCTTTGTGCTGATCGCATTGCCCGATGGGCGCTGCCTGTGGGGTTCCAGCCAGTTCCTCGGTTAGGACAACCTCAAACCGGTCGACGTGGTCAGACCAACGAGGCTTGAAGTTTGCGCATGCCCTTGATCCACCGCTCCCGGTCGGTTCCCTTGTGCGCGGCGTAGCGGCCCACCTCCTCGTGGGGGAGTATGAGGAACCGTTCATCGGCCAATCCTTGAAGTACCGCCTCAGCCACCTCCTCCGGTTCGATGATGTTCATCGCACGCACCACATCTGCGGCCAGGGGTGCTGGCTCACCCTCCTGGCCGGGAGGAAACAGGAGGGGCGTCCGGACACCCTGAGGGCACAGGCACGACACCTTGACGCCGCGGTCGCCGTAGGTGATCGAGATCCATTCGGCGAACGCCACAGCAGCCGCCTTGGTCACGGAGTAGGGCGCATCGCCCAGGTTGGTCAGGAGCCCGGCGGCGGAGGCGGTGGTCAACAGGTAGCCGCCACCCCGCTCCAGCCACAATGGGATGAGGGCACGAGCAGATCGAACGTGGGCCATGGTGTTGATATCCCAGATGGCGTCCCAGGTGGCGTCGTCACCCTGTTCTGAGGCGCCGGTTGCGATGCCGGCGTTGGCGACAAACAAGTCGATTGGGCCGATGTTGGCCTCGACCTCCGCGATGAACGCCTCGTTTGCGCCCTCCCGCCCCACGTCGAGCGACCATGCCACGCACTGACCGGACACGCCGTCTTCGATCGACCGGACCACGGCACCGGCGCCCTCGATGTCCCGGTCGGCCAGCACCAGGTTGGCGGGCCGCTCATCGGCACACCGTCGTGCCAGGGCCGCGCCGATGCCGCTGGCCGCTCCGGTGATCACGATGGTGGTGCCGGTGAGTTCCATGGTTGGCGACCCTACGCCGCTGCGTCCGCCAGCCGTCGACCGAACGTCACTGCGAAGCCGACGTGTCGATGAACCGCCAGAACCCTTCGACGGTCGCCCGGGTGGTACGAGGGCTGCCGATCGCCACCCGAACGGCCAACCGGCCGTCGACGAGTGTGCGGGTGCACAGGTAGCGAGGGTCGGAGTCGATGGCATCCAACAGATGCTGCGTCGCCTCGTCTCCAGCGACGTGGGCCAGGCACACGAGCGCCAACGAGCGCGGTGCCACCAACTCGAGGTTGGAGTGCCTGTCGATCTGCTCCTCCAGCCATGTTGCGTCTGCAACCCCCGCACGAATGTGCTCTCTGAGACCCTCCAGTCCGTAGTGGCGCAGGACAAAGAAAAGCTTGAGGGATCTGAAGCGCCGTCCGAGCGGCACCTGCCAGTCTCGAAAATCCACCACCTCGCCGGCGTCTGACCGGGCGGTGCGGAGGTATTCGGGCACGATGCTGAGGGCCTCGGTGAGCGCCGCGCGGTCGCGCACCCAGAACGCGGAGCAGTCGAAGTTGACCATGAGCCACTTGTGGGGGTTGAACAGGTAGCTGTCGGCGCGTTCGACGCCGGCGATCACCCAGCGATACTCGGGATCGATCGCCGCCGAACCCGCCCACGCCGCATCGACGTGGAGCCATATCCCGAGCGGTTCGGTGACCTCGGCGATGGCCTCCACCGGGTCGAATGCCCCGGTGGAGGTGGTCCCGGCGGTGGCGCACACCAACAACGGCACCAGCCCGGCCGCTTGATCGTCGGCCAGCATGGTTTTCAGCGCTGATGGGTCCATGGCGAGATCCGGGTCGGTGGGCACCGCGCGCACTCGCGAGCCTGGAATGCCTGCCACCCGGGCATCTTTTTCGAGTGACGAATGAGTTTCGGCGGTGCCGTACACCACGCAGTCGTCCACCGACGGACCGTCGCTGGTTCCGATGCCCAGGCGGTGGCGGGCGGCCAGGATGGCGCAAAGGGTGCCCGACGACGCCGAGTCCTGCAGCACACCTCCGCCCTCGCCGGTGCTGCCGTCGGCCCGGCGGTGACGGAACACCTCGGGCAGCCCGCAGGCCTCCACCAGCCAGTCCAGCATGTGCTGTTCCAACTCGGTGACCGCCGGCGACGTCGCCCACAGCATGCCCTGCACGCCAAGTCCGGCCGATACCAACTCGGCCAGCACCGCCGGCGGGGAGGCGTTGGCAGGGAAGTAGCCGAAGAAGCCGGGTGCCTGCCAGTGGGTGAGCGCCGGCACGATCACCCGGTCGAGGTCGGCCAGTGCTCCGGCCAGGTCGCCCCCAAGTTGGGGCGGGTGGGGATCGAGTTGGTCACGCACCCACCCCGGCTCGACCGAAGGCCCCACTGGGAGGTCGTCGGTGCGCTGCCAGTAATCCGCCACCCACTCGATCATCTGATGGCCCTGGGTTCGAAAGCCCGACTCGGCGATGCTCAATCGTTCCCGGCGAATGTTCCCGTCGGTGCTGACACGCAGCGGCGCCGTCGCCTCCATCGTGGCGCGAATCGTGGCCATCCGGTCCTCGCCCCATGGCAGCGGCATGATGATCGCCTCGTCGACCCCGGCCTGGTGGTAGGCCTCGACCGCATCGGAAACGGTGGCCGCATCCCCGCAGATGTCGATGGCATCGACCATTGCGTCGCTCATGGCGGTGATCGCGGTGTCGCGGTCGCCGACGTCCATTGCGGCGGTGAACGCAGCGATCTCCTCACCGAACCCAGCTCGGGTAAAGGCTCGTGCGTAGGCGGGCACCACCGCGTACCCAAACAGGTCGCGTCGGCCTTTCGGACGGGCGACTTCGGGATCACACACGCCGACGTGAACGTAGGCGGAGATCCGCACTGACCCGGGTGGGCGCCCTGCGGTTTGCTCGCCGGTGCGCACCTGTTGGATGCACCACGGCACGGCCGACGCCGGGAGGTAGTTCAGGAGCACCCCGTCGGCGGTTGCTCCTGCAAGCCGCAGCATCTGGGTGTTGAGCGCGCCCAGTACAAGTCGTGGCCGTCTGTGGTCCAGACGCACACCCAGGCGGGTCGGTCCCAGGGAGTAGTGGGTGCTCTCGTGACGAACCTTGTCGCCTCCGATCAAGGCACGGGCCACGGCCATCCAGTCGCGTGCCTGGGCGAGCGGGGCATCGCCGTAGGTGGCCCCGTGCCACCGGTCCACCACCACCGGAGAGGAAACCCCGACGCCCAGGCTGATCTCCCGGTCCGGATGCAGCGCCTGCAGGGTGGCGGCCCCCTGCACCGCCAGAAGTGGAGTCCGAAGCTGGAGGGCCAGCACGCCGGTTCCCAGCCCGAGCCGCGTTGCCGCTGCACCTGCGGCGGCCAGGGTGGCGAAGGCCTCGGCGCCGGTGGTCTCCGCTGTCCAGAAGCTGTTGAACCCCAGTTCCTCCGCCCACCTGGCGGCTTCGAGCCCGGCGTCCATGCCCAGCGCCTGGAACGAGGCGAACGTGACGCCGGGTCGGGTCCGCCGACTGTCGGCGCTGGTGGCGGCGTGATGGTCGATGCGTGCGGGCATGGCCGGACCGTACCGGGCGACCGCTCGGTGGGGTGCTGGTCACGTTCGGATTCCCGCATAGACTGCCGGACGTGACCGAGACGACCGTAGATGATGCAGCCGCCACGACCACCGCCGCGACTCCCGAGACGACCCTGGCCGAACTCAAGGCCCTTGTCGACCGTGGGCTGGGCGACATCAACGATCGCAGGCTGATGCCTTCCGGCGAAGTGGCCGATCTCCTGCTGGATGTGCGGACGCTGCTCCGCCTGCTCGAAAGCGACACGCTGGTCAACTGACCGCTCGGTTTCACCGCAGCGAGAGGTCGCTTCAGCGGCCCGTCAACTTGCAGATCAGCTGGTGAGCGCCTCGAAGGCAGCCAAGATCCCGTCAGTAAAGTCTTTTGCGTTGTCGACCGCTGCGCTGTCGGTGTGAACGCCGATGTCCATCTTGCCGCGATAGCTCATGGTGGTGACGTTGACGGCTGCGCCGGTGAGCGGCCCAATCGGGTAGTTGGCCTCCACGAGCGCGCCCCCCATGAACGTGTCGAACGGCGCCGCCCGCAGGTTGGAAAGCACCAGGTCGATGTTGGAGGTCACCCATTTGCCCACCTGCGTCAGCACCGTGGTCGGCATCAGGCGGGCTCCAGCGGCCAGCGACCCCATGGCGGCCACCGACCGTTCGCTCTTGGCCCGGTTCATCACCTCGGCCACTGCGTGTAGGCGCTCCTCCGGGGAGAGGTCGGGTGAGGCCGGAAGGATGGTGAGGGTGGGTGAAAACAGGTTGCCGCCGGATGCGCCGTCTCGGGTGCTGATGGGTACTGCAGCACGGAACTCGGTGGGAACCGTGCCTGCATCGATGTGCAGGTTGACCGCCGCCTCCACCACGGCGGTGGTGAAGAGATCGTTTACGGTCACCCCGGCTGACCGTGACGCGTCGATCACCCGTTGAAGGGGGAACTGGGTGGTGGCCAGCGATCGGTCCTGCGAGCGTTCGGTCCACAGCGGGCTGAGGCGCCGGTCGACGCTCCGGGCCTGGCGGGCCAGCGACCCGGCCACATCGATGACCTCGGCCCCTGTTTGGACCAGACGCGTGGGGTGTCGAACGTGATCGACCACCTCGCCGATGCCGGACACCGTCCAGTTCCATCGCTTTCTGGTCGAATGCCCAATGGTCTCCAACAGGTTGCCAAGTGGAAGCCCCCCACCGCTGGATCCGGTCGCCCGGTCCACCGGGGGCGGATCCGGGGCATCGCGTTCCAGGTCGATGAAGGCCATTGACATGCGCAGACCACCCTCGCCATCGGTCACCGTGTGATCCATGCGCTGAACCATCGCCGCCCGGTCCCCATCCAGGCCGGTGATCAGCACAAACTCCCACAATGGTCGGTCGCGATGGAGCGGCTCCTGGTCGAGGGCACAGGCAAACCGCTCCAGTCCGCCGGGTCGCCGGTACTCCGCCGGGAGTTCGGTCACCCGGAAGTGATGGTCGATATGGAAGTCGGCGTCCGGCCGCCAGCACGGTGCTGCGATGCGCGCCGGTGCCTCCTCCACCCACTGGTGCAGGCGGGGAACGATCTGCGCAGCCCGATCGAGCCGAGCCCGCAGGCGATCGATGTCGGGCACCGAGTCGAGCATCGTCAGGTTGGCAAACTGCGAGGTCAGCAGCGGGTCGGCCTCGAGCAGCCACATGAGGTACTCGAGGTTGTTCATCCGCTGGACCTGCGTACTTGACCGCTGCTCGCCGTCAACCTGTGCCATGGCTGCATGGTAGGTGGCGGTCCCGGGTGATGGCCTACCGATGAGCCCCGGAGGTCGCTCTTGGCGGTGTGTCGCCGGTGCGACGCGATTCAAGCGGAACGAGCCGAACAGCGATTTTGCCGATGGCGTAGCCGAACAGCCCGCCACCGATGGTGTCCACCATCCAATGAATGCCCACATGCACACGGCTGAGCGCCACGGCTCCGGCCAGGGTGAACCACACCTCCTTGGGCACGTCGCTGTCGTCGGACAGCAGCACGGCAGCGCAGAACGCCGAGCTTGAGTGACCGCTGGGGAACGACGAGGTGCGGGGCGTGCGCAGGCTCCATTCCCGAAATCGGGGGATGGGTCGCGGGCGGAGCACCAGGGCCTTGAGTGGTCCGTTCACCAGTGCCGATTCGGCGCCCAGCGCAGCGGCGAACCGGCCTGCCCGTTTCCAGCGATCCTGGCGAGGCAGCGACTGGGCTGCGCCAAGGACCGCCCACAGCACGCCATGGTTGGCCGCTTCCGTCAGCCCAAAGACCGTGCGATCCACCGGATCGTGACCGCGCAGCCGGTCCCACCACGAATCAATCCTGCCGTCGACGTGGTCGACCCACGCTGGAACGCCGATGAGCCCTGCCGATTTTGGCTCCGGTGCGGCCTTGACCGGCTCGCCAAATCCAGGAAGTGGAGGAATGACCGATTCGTTCATCGGAGTGATGGTACGCGTGATGCCGGGCCGGCTGAAGGGTTCGCACCGCAAGGCTCCCCGAGGGAGTCCCGTGGTGTGGGGAGCCCCACGGTCAGCTGGGGCGGGTGGGCTTGCTACCCAGTTCGACCGCCGCTTGAGCGGGGTCTCCGCCCTGGGTGGGGCAGTACTTGGCGAACGCGCACCAATTGCACAGCGGGCCTGGCTTTGGGCGAAAGTCCTCGTGCTCGCAGGCCCGCACGACCGCCGTCCAAATTGCGCCCACGCGACGTTCCAGCCCCTTGGTGGACTGTTCGCTGGGGGTGGCGATGATCGCCTGCGGGTTCTTCCCGAGAAACAGCAGCTGAACCCGGGCGGGTCGTCGGCCCAGCACCCGTTCACACAACAGCGAGTAGAGATGCACCCCGCCCAGCTTCGACTGCTCGTAGCGCTCGGAGGGTGGCCGCCCGGTCTTGTAGTCGGTGACCACCAGCTCGCCGTCGGTGGTGAGCTCCAGGCGGTCGATGATGCCGCGGAGGCGTGTGCCCGCGAGTTCGGTCTCCATACGCAGCTCGAGCCCTACGGCGTTGACCCGGGTGGGGTCCTCCAGCATGAAGATGCGCTGGGTCATCTCTGCGGCCTCTGCCTGGAAGGTGGCTTTGCCGGCGTCGTCCAGGCCCAGGGCCTGAACATCGGGATCGTCCCAGGCCTCCAGGGCGGCCTGGTCGAGGCACGCCGCTGCGGCATCGGGGGTGCGGTCGGAAGGCGTCAACACATAGAGATGCTCGAGCGCCCGGTGCACCAGCGTGCCCCGCTCGGCGGCAATCGATGGAGGCTCCGGCAGCCGCTCGACGGCCGAGAAGCGAAATGAGAGCGCGCAGTCGGTGAAGGTGGAGACCTTGGAGGGGCTCAGTGTTTTGGGCAGGTCGAACGCCATGAGGTCATGGTAAGGGAGCCCGGTGACAGTGCCGGCCGAACTCAGCCGAACCGACACGATAGGGCTGCGAGAGGTCGCTGAGGGTCGCTCCGCACCAGGTAAGCGACGATGGCGACCCACATCGACCAGACGCCGGCTCTTGACCAGCTGGTCTGCGCCACCGAGATGCTGCTCGGCGACCATGCCCAGGCATTGCCGGCTACGGCGGCGCTGAGGAGCACTTGGTGGACGGGGCCGACATGCTGAGTGCCGGTCCGGCCCGCACAGTAAAGCCACCCGCGGTCGATCTGGGTGTGATCGCTGTGACCCGGTCCACAGCGATCACACCCAGATCGAGCATGGGTGCGATCACTGCGGGCGCGCCGTCAGACCGGCAACAACGCTGCAGTGATCGAGCCGGCGATGGCGTCGGGCACCTGCATGGGGCCGAAGTGACCCAGGTCGGGGTGCGGCTCCAGCATGGCGCCGGGGATGTGATTGGCGATGTGGCCGGCAAAGCCCGACGGCGTGAAGCTCTCGACTCGTCCCAGTGCCACAGTGACCGGACGTTCGATCGAGGGCACCTCGCTCCAGAACGAATGCCTCGACCCCTCGACGTAGGTGCGGGATTCCACCTCGGGGGTGCAGCGCAGGCAGATCGGCCCGTCGGGTTGATCCGAGGCGGGGTCGGCCGGGGCGAACCCCCAGGTGAGGTAGGCCTCCATCGCCGCCGCCGAGAACACGTTGAGCGGGGCCTTGGTGGAGAAGTTGGTGCGGGCCACGATGCGACTGTCGAAGGTTGAGCGGCGGCGCAGGGCGCCGACCGCCAGCGGGCTGTCCTCGGGGTCGGGCAGGTCGGCTCCCGGTGGGATGCCCAGCTCCTCGGCGGGAGGAAAGATGATCGGCTCGTAGGCCCAAAGTGCGGTGAACAGCTCGGGGCGACGTGCGGCGGCAGCCAGCACGGCTGCTCCGCCCATCGAGTGCCCGGCGGCGCCGACCGGGGTGCCGGTGGCCTCGACGATGTACTCGGCGGCGGCGATGGCGTCCTCGGTAACCCGGGTCCACACCATGTCGTCCGGCTTGGCGGGGGAGTGGCCGTGGCCTCGAAAGTCGACCGCCCAGCACGAGGCACGGTCGGTCAGGTGGGCGGCAACCGGCTGCCAGATCCCGCCGGCAAACCCGGTGGCGTGGGCCAGTAACAGCGGCGGCCCCTCGCCGCCGAGGTGCCACAGCGCCAACTCGAGGCCGTCGGCCGACGTGATGATCGCGGTTGGGTGGCCGGGAGTTGGGTGACCGGGCAGCGGACGTCCGGTCTCGGCGCTCATGAGAAGGCAGCCTGGCCGGTGATGGCCTGGCCGAGGATCAGCGTGTGGATCTCGTTGGTGCCCTCGTAGGTGTACACCGACTCCAGGTTGTTCATGTGGCGCATCACCGGGTACTCCAGCGTGATGCCGTTGGCACCCAGCACCGACCGGGCGGTGCCGGCCACCTCCCTGGCCATGGCCACGTTGTCCATCTTGCCGAAGCTGACGTGCGGCGTGGCCAGGGTGCCGGCGTCTTTCATCCTGCCAAGGTGCATCGCCACGAGCGTGCCCCGTTGGACCGCCACCATCATCTCGACCAGCTTGCGCTGGGTCAGCTGGAACGCCGAGATCGGCCGGTCGAACTGCACCCGCTCGCCGGCGTAGTCCAACGCCGCCTCGTAACAGGCACGGGCGGCGCCGCAGGCACCGAAGAGGATGCCGAATCGGGCCTCGTTGAGGCACGACAGCGGCCCCTTCATGCCTCGTGCGCCGGGCAGCACCGCGTCGGCCGGAAGCCGCACGTTGTCCATGACCAGCTCGGAGGTGATCGACGCCCGCAGCGACACCTTCCGGTGGATCTCCGGGGCCGAGAATCCGGGCGTGTCGGTGGGGACGACAAAGCCGCGCACCCCATCGTCGGTGCCCGCCCACACCACGGCCACGTCGGCGACCGAGCCGTTGGTGATCCACATCTTGGTGCCGTTGAGGATCCAGTCGCCGCCGGGCTGCTGCTTGGCGAAGGTGCGCATCGAGCTGGGGTCGGAGCCGGAGTCGGGTTCGGTCAGCCCGAAGCAGCCGATTGCCTCGCCGGTCGCCATCGCCGGCAGCCAGCGCTGCTTCTGGTCCTCGGACCCGAAGGCCCAGATGGGGAACATCGCCAGGCTGCCCTGCACCGATACGAAGCTGCGGGCACCGGAATCGCCCGCCTCCAGCTCCAGGCAGGCCAGCCCGTAGGCGGTGGCGCTGGTGCCGGCACAGCCGTACCCCTCCAGGTGCATGCCGAGCAGGCCAAGCCTGCCGAATTCGAGCGCCATCTCCTTGGGAAACGTGCCGCGCTCGTACCAGTCGGCGACTTCGGGCAGGATCCGATCGCCGACGAACCGTCGGACGGTATCGCGCAGCAGAACCTCGTCCTGGTTCAACAGCGCATCCAGCGCCAGCACGTCGCGAGGGTTCACCTGGTGGGAAAGCGGCTGGTGACTCATGGCTCGCAGCGTACCGGTGGGTCCGCTCGCAGGGTGCCGAATCCTGCGTCGTCGGCGCCCGGCCGGCGCTGCGACACGTTCGGTGCCGAAGCCAGGACCGGTAGGGTCGGCCGTATGAGCGATACGCCCGGTGAGCCATCAACGACCGCTGCGAGCACGGCTGGAATTGAGGCGGAGGCCCAGCTCTATGTCGATGGTCACACGACTGGCGCCACCTCGGGAGAGCGGTTTCCCACGTTCAACCCGGCCACCGGCGCGGTGCTCGCTCAGGTGCATCAGGCGAGCGATGCCGACGTCGACCTGGCGGTTGCCTCGGCCCGGGCGGCGTTTCCTGCCTGGGCCGCCCGCACCGGCGCCGAGCGGGGACGCATCCTCAATCGGGCTGCGGCGCTGCTGCGTGAACGCAACGAGGAGTTGGCCCGCATCGAGGTGGCCGACACCGGAAAGCCGATCGCCGAGGCCTCCACAGTGGACGTGCTGTCCGGGGCCGACGCCATCGAGTACTTCGCAGGGGCGGCAGCCACGTTGACCGGCGAGCATGTCACCTTGGGGGACAACTTCGTCTACGTGCGACGCGAACCGCTGGGTGTGTGTGCCGGCATCGGCGCCTGGAACTATCCGATCCAGATCGCGTGCTGGAAGTCGGCTCCGGCGTTGGCTGCCGGAAACACGATGGTTTTCAAACCGGCCGAGCTGACCCCGTTGTCGGCGCTGGAATTGGCGGCGATCTATACCGAGGCGGGCGTCCCTCCCGGGGTGTTCAACGTGGTGCAGGGCGACGCCCGAACCGGACGGGCGCTCGTGGCCCACCTGGACGTTGCCAAGGTGAGCCTCACCGGTGAGGTGGGCACCGGCAAGGCGGTCATGGCGGCGGCCGCGGAAACGCTGAAGGCCGTCACCCTGGAACTCGGTGGCAAATCGCCGCTGGTCGTCTTCGACGACGCCGACGTCGACAACGCGGTTTCGGGTGCGCTGATGGGCAACTTCTACACGCAGGGCGAGGTGTGCTCCAACGGCACCCGGGTGTTCGTGCAGGCCGGCATCCACGATGAGTTCGTCGCCAAGCTGGTGGAGCGCACCGAAAAGATGGTGGTGGGCGACCCGCTGGACCCGACCACCGACGTGGGGGCACTGATCAGCGCCGATCATCTGGCCAAGGTCACCGGCTATATGGCGGCCGGGAAGGCGGCCGGCGCCACCGTGGCCGTCGGCGGAGCCCGCCGCACCGAGGGTGCCATGGCCGACGGATACTTCGTGGAGCCCACCGTGTTTACCGAATGCACCGACGCCATGACGATCGTCACCGACGAGATCTTCGGGCCGGTCATGGCCGTCCTCGTCTTCGATGACGAGGACGAGGTGATCGCCCGTGCCAACGCCACTCCCTACGGGTTGGCGGCCGGCGTGTTCACCCGGGACCTCTCCCGGGGGCATCGGGTGGCGGCGGCGCTGCAAGCAGGAACCGTGTGGATCAACAATTACAACCTGACCCCGATTGAGATGCCGTTCGGAGGGGTCAACTGGTCGGGTATCGGGCGAGAGAACTCGATGGCGGCATTTGAGCATTACACCCAACGCAAGGCCGTCTATGTGGAGACCGGCGATGTCGAGGCGCCGTACTGATGAGCGCACGAGACCACAGCGTTCGCTTCTTCAGCGGAGGCAGGAGGATCAGCAGATGAGCACCACCAGCGACATCGAGTCGACCAATTGGGACTACGTGATCGTCGGCGGCGGCTCCGCCGGCTCCGCGTTGGCCAACCGTTTGTCGGCCGACCCGGCCACCAAGGTGCTGGTGCTGGAGGCGGGCCGTAACGACTCGAAGTGGGACGTGTTCATCCACATGCCGGCGGCGTTCTCGTTTCCGATCGGCAGCCGCTTTTACGACTGGAAGTACGAGACCGAACCCGAGCCCCACATGGGCGGGCGCCGGGTGTACCACGCTCGCGGCAAGGTGCTGGGTGGGTCATCGTCGATCAATGGGATGATCTTCCAGCGCGGCAACCCGATGGACTATGAGCGGTGGGCGGCCGACCCGGGCATGCAACGTTGGGACTACGCCCACTGCCTGCCGTACTTCAAACGTATGGAGACCACCCTGGCGGGCGGCGACGACTATCGGGGCGACGACGGGCCCTTGATCCTCGAACGGGCCGATGCAGCCAACCCGCTGTGCCAGGCGTTCTTCGAGGCCACGGGGCAGGCCGGCTACCCCCGCACCAGCGATGTCAACGGCTATCAGCAGGAGGGTTTCGCCGAGTTCGATCGCAACGTGCATAGGGGCCGCCGCCTCTCTGCAGCCCGGGCCTACCTCCACCCGGTGATGAGCCGGACCAACCTCACCGTGGTCACGCGGGCCATGGCCACCACCATCAACTTCGACGGTACCTGCGCCACCGGGGTCAACTTCACCGCCGGGCGCAAACGCCACACCGCCAACGCAGCCGAGGTGATCCTGTGCGGAGGCGCGTTCAACTCGCCGCAACTGCTCCAGCTCTCCGGCGTGGGCGAAGCGGAACATCTGCGGAGTCTCGGGATTGACGTGGTTGCCGACGTGCCCGGTGTCGGCGCCAACCTGCAGGACCACCTGGAGGTGTACATCCAGCACTCGTCGACCCAGCCGGTGTCGATGCAGCCTCACCTGTCCAAGTGGCGGCGCCCGTGGATCGGCCTCCAATGGCTGTTCCGCAAGGGCCCGGCCACCTCCAACCAGTTCGAAGCCGGCGGGTTTGTGCGCAGCAACGATGAGGTGGCCTACCCCAACCTCATGTACCACTTCCTTCCGCTTGCGATCCGCTACGACGGCACCACCCCAACCAAGGGGCACGGCTATCAGGTGCACGTCGGGCCGATGTACTCCGACGTGCGGGGCACCGTGAGGATCACCAGTACCGACCCGCGGACACACCCGGCGATCCGGTTCAACTACCTGTCGACCGAACAGGACCGGCGTGAGTGGGTGGAGGCGATCCGGGTGACCCGCAATATTTTGAGCCAGGATGCCTTTGGGCCCTTTGATGGCGGCGAACTCTCGCCCGGCCCGACGGTGAAGACGGACGAGCAGATCCTGGAGTGGGTGGCCAAGGACGCAGAGACGGCGTTGCATCCGTCGTGTACCGCCCGTATGGGTACCGACGAAACATCGGTGTTGGACCCGGACACGTTGCGGGTCCGCGGCACGCAGGGCTTGCGGGTGGTGGATGCTTCTTCCATGCCGTATGTGACCAACGGGAACATCTACGCCCCGGTGATGATGCTGGCCGAGAAGGCTGCCGATCTGATCCTGGGCAACACCCCGCTGGAGCCCTCCGATGTTGCCTGGTATCGCGCCAACTGACCGCAACCGTTCCTTGGTCCGGCGTGGGGCGATCGCGGCGGTGACTCTGGCGTGCGTGGCGCTGGCGGTGACGATCAACCCGGCGGGAGCGGAGGGCTCGACCCTCATCCCGGCTGTGGGTGGAGCAGCTCATTCGGCGCCGGTCCCGCCGGGGCGGATCGGCGTCGAGGACCGGGCAGCCGTCGAGGAGGACCTGGCCTGGTTGGTCAACCAGCGGCGTCAACAGGCGGGGCTGCGCCCCTTACTGCTCGCACCCCAGGTGATCCCCGCTGCTCGGGAGTGGGCACAGCATCAGGCGGCGGCCGACGGAATCTCGCACCGAGCCGACCTCAGCCCGTATCCCGGCTCGGTGCCAGGACTGCCGTGGGTCCTCACCGGTGAGAACGTCGGACATTCCGGATCGGCGCAGGTGTTGGGACCAGCGGTGCTGACCGCCTTGGACCAGGCCTTTTACGATTCCCCCAAGCACCGCGACAACGTGCTGGGACCCTACAGCCACGTCGCAGTCGGTGCCGTCGATGACGGCGTCGACCTGTACGTGACCGTTGCCTTCGTCGACTGGGGAGGGGCGAGCGTACGAGGCGAGCGGTTGCCGGAATCGACGTTGCACGACACCAGATCGGCCCTCGACCGGGTTGAGGCCGTCGAGGGTGGTGTGCAGATCACGGGTTGGGTGAGCGACCCGGATGGAGACCCGTCGATGAACGCGTCGATCCGGGGGGATGCGACCAAACTTCAACCCAACGTGATCCGGTCCGATCTCCTTTCGGTTCTGGGTTCCCGCCCCGACCTAAAGAACGGGGTCGATCAGGTGGTGCCCGCCCATCCCGGCCCTGCGTCGGTGTGTGTCGAGGCACCCCCGGTGGGGTTCGGCAAGGGGACCGACCTGGGCTGTCGCGACGTGGTGGTGCCCCAGGGCTGGGATGGCATGATCGGGCCACCGGCGTCGGCCAAGGCGGTGAGCTTCGCAGCCACCGGTCCGCTGCCGGGAAGGGCCGACGGTGTTGACCCCACTGCCACCAGCACCAGCACCAGCACCAGCACCAGCACAACAACCGCCGCCGTCACCAGTACATCGGTCACCCTTGGGGCGCCGACATCGACTTCGACTTCGACTTCGACTTCGACGTCCGCTCCCGCAACCGGTTCGTCGGTGCCGTCGAGGGACACGGTTGTGTCGAGGTGGTGGCTCGGTCGCTCTCCAGCCACGTTGCAGCACTACCCGAACGACGGCCATGCCTCAGCGCCGATTCTTGTGCACGCCGATCCGTTCGGCCGGCTGCATTGGAGCTTGCCCGACGGCACCGCCGCGGTGGCCAGGCCCCCCGGGGGAGCTGTCGCGCCTGGGACGCTCCCGGTTGACCTGGGGGATGTCGACGGCGATGGCGACGATGACCTGGTGGTGCTCGTTCGGTCCGACGATGGCTGGGCGGCCACCGGCTTCGAGAACGCCGACCCGTCCAAGCCGCTTCCGGTGGTGAACCTCCCACAGTCGGACGACCTTCGCGAGGTGCAGGCGGCGGTGCTTCCCGACCCGGTCGTCAAAGGAGCCTCCAAGCCACGTGGAGGGGAAATCCTGGTGGGACGCCTGGCGGTCACGGGCCGCACGGCAGACAGCTCACAAGTATGGGCCTCGTTGAGAGGCGCAGCGGCATTCCCATTGGGCGTGTCGGTGCCGCGCTCGCTGGTCGTCGACGTGGAGTGGTTGGATGCCGATGGCGACGGTGTCCCGGATGTGGTGGTGAGCTCGCCCGGGGGTTCGGCGGGAACCACCCGGGTTCAGCTGTTCACCGCAGCGGGCTTGTACCAACGGGTCGACGACACCGTCACCCGATCGGGCTCGCCGATCGACCTCGAGTCTCGGTAACAAGAACCCACAACGAGTTGCTTCCCAGAAGGTCTTGCGTGGGCTCAGTCCTCGGAGGGGCTCAGCAGGCCCATGAGCTTCATGAGCTCGCCGGACGGGTCGGCGAAGATGTCGTAGTTGGAATCGTCGCGGATCGCTTCGAAGTTGTCGCGCACATCCTCCACGGTGTGGCCGGGCGAGAACCAGCCCTCGGTGAGGCCGATGAAGTAGCGGGCCACGTATCCACCGGCCACGGAGAACACCTCGCCGGACACCGGCACGTCCTCGTGGGCCAGCCATGCCACGGTGGGGGAGATGGCCTCTGGGGCCATCAGGTCGCCGGCGGCGCCAAACAGTTCCTCGGTCATGCGGGTCTTGGCGACGGGTGCAATGGCGTTGACCTTGATGTTGCGCTTGGCGCCCTCGTTGGCCAGCACCCGCGTGAAGCCAACCAGGCCCAGCTTGGCGGCGCCGTAGTTGCTTTGGCCGAAGTTGCCGAGCAGGCCGCTGTTGGAGGTGGTGTTGACGATGCGGCCGTAGTTCTTCTCGCGCATGATCTTGTAGGCGGGAAGCGTGGTGTAGAAGGCGCCGCGCAGGTGCACGTCGATGACGGCGTCGATCAGCTCCGGGGTCATGTTGTGGAACGTCTTGTCACGCAGGATGCCGGCGTTGTTGATCACGATGTCGACGGTGCCGAAGGCCTCGACCGCAGAGGCGACGATGGCCTCGCCGCCCTCGGGGGTGGCCACCGAGTCGGTGTTGGCGATGGCTTCGCCTCCCAGAGCCTCGATCTCGGCGACGACCTGGTCGGCGGGCCCATCCGCGTGCCCGACGCCGTCCAACGAACCACCGAGGTCGTTGACCACGATGCGTGCGCCGCGCCGGGCGAGCTCCAGGGCATGCTGGCGGCCCAGCCCACCGCCGGCGCCGGTGATGATCGCCACCTTGTTGTCGAATCCGAGATCAGCCATGTGTCGCTCCATGTGTCCATGTGGGGGGGGGTGTGCTCTTCGGCACGTTGTGCTGACCAGCCTACCGACCACGGCTGGGTGTTCCGGAGTCGAGTGGCTGCCCTGAAGCCAAGCGGTCTACTCCGGTCCGCCGTGGCAACCCGATGGTTTCGACCGTCGGTCAGCTGCCGGGCAGGGTGGTCGGGTCGACCACGTCGACCAGCAGGTAGGAATCACCGGGCTTGGTCATGACGAACGCCGAGGAGAACTCGACATCATCGGCGGTGCCATCGGCGAGCACCGCAAGGCTGGGGAGTGCCTGAGGACTGTCGCTGGTCCGAACGATGGTCACCTTGGCCTCCTTCAGGCCCACACGTTGGCCCGGGGTGGGTGGGGTGCCCGCAGGCTCCTCAACGCCCGGGAGGCTGCCGGGCAGGTTGGTGCTTCCGGGCTCCGAGGACGTGTCGGTAGGCGTGGCGAGGGTGGGGTCGATGGCGACTCGGGCCGCCTCCAGCCGTGGCCCGATGAGCGCCGAAGCCAACGGTGCGGGTTCACCGGCGTCGATGGCCTCGGCCTCGATCACCAGATCGGCAGCCAGGTCGTTGACCAGTTGGTCGGCCTGGGCCTGGTCGAACCCGGGGATCAGTTCGGCCACCGAGGGGTCCAGGGTGGCCTTTGGCGGAGTGCCGACCAGTGATGACACGTCGGGCCGTGCAACCTCGGCTGCGGAGACGGGCGTCCGCTGCCCCATGCCGGCGCCGGTGAGCATGGCGGCGGCCAGCAGCACAGCCACCCCGGACATGGCTGCTGCGGTGACACGGGGGTGGCCCGGGCCGACTCGGTGTGCCAAGCGCCCAAGACCGGCCCGAACATCGTCGCTCGGGTCGCCGGGGCTTGGTGTGAGTCGCTCGATGAGTGGGCGGAACAAGCACACCAGCGTGAGGGCGCCGAGCAAGGCCACCTTGGTGGCGAACTCGGTGCCCTGAGCCGCCATGAGCGTGGCGGCGAGCAGACCGACGACGGCCCCGTAGACGGCGCCGCCCACCTTGCCCTTCGCCGCTGTGGGGGGGTCGGTGATCATGAAGAACAAGAAGATGAACACCTCTGGCGATGCGACGACGATCCACCACCAACTCCATCCGGTCACCGGGCCGACGCTCCAGCGGGCGGTCATCGAGTGGCCGGACGCGGCAACGATGGCCAACGACGTCGCGTAGGTGATGACGAACGGCCACACCACGCGCTGGGTGCCGATTCGTCGGGTCAGGGCCACCCCGGCACCCACGATGATCACGTAGGTCAGCGCCAGCCCCAACGACCATGGCCCCCACCAGAGGTCCTGCGGGTCGGCCAGGTTGGAGCCGAACAGGAGGAACGCCACAACCAACGCACCATTGGATGGGTTGAGCAGTGGTCGACCCCCGACCCGGGTGACGTACTTCGACAGCACGGCCACCGCAGCGGTGGAGGCGAAGATCGGCCAGCCCCGTGTGCTCCACCAGTCGCCGTGCTCGGTGCCCGGGACCCGCATGATCAGCGCGACGCCATTGCCGGTGAGCAACGCCGAGGCGGGCCACGCGATGATGCCCTGCTCCCACGCCACCAGCACCAGGTCGAGCCCCCCGGCAACGCCGATCGAGATCAAAATCTGGGCGATCGACAGGTTGAAGCCCAGCACGGTCTGGCCCAGGATCTGCACGCTGATGATCACCGCCGCCACCGCCAGGCGAGGGTCGCCCCGCCTTGGCAGCGCAACGGGATAGGTGCGGCCGAACAGGTCGATCGACGGGCCGTGGGTCGGCGGGGCCAGCACCTCGGTGGTCATCTCAGCTTGGCCAGCCGTGTGTACATCTTGGCTTCGATCTTATGCAGCTTGAGGAACTCGGCGTACATGGCGTCGTAGACGTGCCGGGTGGACGGGTCTGGTCGGAACACGCGTTCAACCGGCACCAACGAGGCGATGTCATCGGTGCTGATGAGGCCCAGCGAGACCCCGGCAAACAGCGCGGCGCCGCGTACGGTGGCCATCAGCGGGGCCTCGATGCGGTGGATGGGACGGTTCATCACGTCTGCGTGGATCTGACACCAGAGGTCGGACTGCGCGCCGCCCCCGACGCCCCGCAGCTCACCCAGCGACGAGCCAAGGAACTTCTCGGACTCTTCGAGCAGCCACCTCGCGTTGTGGGCCACGCCCTCGAGTACCGACCGGATCAGATCCGCCCGGGTGGTCGACAACGACAGTCCGTGGAATCCGCCTCGCAGGTTGGCATCGGCCACGGGCGACCGTTCACCGTTGAGCCAAGGAGCAAACAACACGCCGCCGCTGCCGGGCTCCGCCGTGGCTGCGACGGCGACCAGGTCCTCGTAAGACTCGGTGATCGGGGTTGTGAGGCCATCGGTGGGGTTGACCAGCAGCCCCCGTGCCCACTCGAGGCACACGCCTGCGGTGTCGTGGTTGTTTGCCAGCACGTAACGACCGGGCAAAGCGGCCGGGATGGTGGCCATCATCTTCATGAGGGACGTCTTCTTGGAGGGTGCGTGACAGCCGATCCACGCCGACGTTGAGATCGACACGTGTCCTTCGTAATCGCCGATCGCTCCAGAGCCGAGCGTGACGGCGTGCAGGTCGGGAATGGCGGTCAGTACCGGGAGGTCCGAGGCGATGCCCATTGCCGCGGCCACCTCCGCCAGCACGGTTCCCACCACCGACCCGGCCGCCAGCAGGGGCGGCAGTTTGGCTGGATCCGTGCCCGCCAGGGCGACCAACTTGGGATCGTAGGAGCACGTGTCGTCTCCCCGGTTGTCGGTGAGCCACGACAGGGCCATCGAGGGGCGCGATGCCGCCACCCGGCCGGTGAATCGGCCAACGAGGTAGTCGAGGGGTTCGACGAAGGCTGCGGTCCGGTTGTACAGGTCCTGCTGATGGGTGGCCATGTAGAGCCGGTGGCCCAATGGGTCGTTGCCCTCGGTGCTGGGGGCGCCACCCGAGCGGTGGATCCAGCGCAGTGCTTTCGTCGGACCGAACCCCTCGATTTTGACCCGCCCGCCCACCTGCGCGGCCGCCAGGGCGGCGCCCCGGGTGTCCATCCACGACATGCAGTCGCCCACGGCATGGCCGGTGGCGTCCACCGGCACGGTGGATCCCCACTGGCCGGTGACCGCGACCGCCACCAGGTCGGCCGCGGCCTGAGGGTGAGCGGCGGTCAGTTCGGCCGCACCGTCGGTGACCGCGGTCCACCATTCGTCCGGCGACTGGGTGGCGGTGCCGTCCGAGGCCACCTTCGGCTCCACCCGGCGATAGGCGGACCCGATAATCGGCCCACCCAGTGAGACGAGCGCAACCTTGGGGCCGCCAGTACCCAGGTCCACCGCCAAGACCACCGGATCGTCAGGCCCCGACGTGGTGGAGGATGCGGGGTTGCTCGGTGTCGAGATGGTCATCAAGTTGCTCCGTTCAAGGCTCAGCCCAGCGCCATCGGGATGATCTCGGTGGTTCCGTCCGGGCTGGTGTGTTCGATGGTTAAAGGGATCCCTGCGGCGCCGTGTCCGGCGCCGGCGCGACCGATGCCGAGGGCGCTCACCACGGTGCTCGCCAGATTCAGAATGTCGTCAACCGGCACGATCGCCTCGGGTGGAAACACGCCCGGCGTCTCGCCGATGGTGCCGCGCTGCATCAGCGCTGCGCCAAGGGCCGCCGGTATGCCGGTGCCTTCGCCCGCACCCGCACCTTGCGAGTTCAGTGAACACACGTAGGTGTGGGGTTCGCCGTCGACCGTACCGGTCACCTCGACGCGCAGGCAGCCGCCGGGCTCGGTGACCCCGGCCTCGGCCAGGAGGCGTGGACGTTCCCGCTGGAGGAGGGCGACGGTGGCATCGACGGGCGTCACCTGCACCGGTGCGCCGGTGGTGTCGAGCAGGTTGATCGGCCGATCGTCGGCCATACCCGAGCGAACCAGCGCCTGGGTCATGGCGAAGTACGCCACCGGATACACCGATCCCAGGTTGGTGACCCGGGTGAGCGTTGGGAATGCCGCCGGCAGCGTGATGGTCTCGGGGTGGGGGTAGGGGTGAACAGCTGTGGGGCCAACACCGGCAAAGTCGATCTCACGCACGTGACGCGCCCCGTCAGCATCGAGCTGGTGGACCTCGACGAACTCGCCGTCGATGAACAGCGGCACCGGGTCGACCATGGCGTGAATACGGTGTTTGAGCACCGCGGCACCCTCGCCGGGTTCGCCGCCGTGCACGTGGCAGATCTCGGCCGTGTGCAGCTCGTCCAAGAGCTGTTCGGCACACATCTTGACGAAGATGTTGGCAAGGCCGGGCGAGTTGCCCATGCCGATCAGGGCCGTGACTCCGGCCGAACGGGCGTCTTCGTCCATGGCCATCAGGGCCCGGGTGGCGTCGAGATCGTCGCAGATGTCCACGTAGTTCACCCCGGCCTCGATGGCGGCGGCCAGGGTGGGTGGACCGAACCGGTAGAAGGGTCCGACACAGTTGAGCACCACGTCGGCCTCGCCGAGGAGCGACACCAATGCTGCCTGGTTGGTGACGTCCACGGTCGCCGCCCTCAGGCGAGGATCGCCGAGCTCGTCGATCACCGACCTGACCGCCTCGGGCCGGGCATCGGCCACGACGATCGAGGTGCTGTCCGGCAATGTGGTCAAGGCCTCGACGGCGACGCGACCAACGCCGCCTGCACCTCCCAGTACGACAATCGATCCCATTCGGTGCTCCCCGGTGGTGCGGCGGACGTGGGCGGTCAGGCCCCGACGTGCTCCGCGGCGTAGGACTTCCAGCGCTTGTAATCCACCTTGGCATTGGGCGCTCTGCCGATGCTGTCCACCACCAGCACCATCCGGGGCGCCTTGTACCCGGCCAACGAGTGCTTGGTGTGCGCCACCAACTCGTCGGCGTCGATCGAGCTGCCTTCGGTTGGTTGAACAACGGCGGCGATGGTCTCGCCGAAGCGGTCGTCGGGCACGCCAACGACCACGGCGTCGTACACGCTGGCATGGGTCTTCAGCGCCTCCTCCACCTCTTCGGGAAACACCTTCTCACCCGCCGTGTTGATGCACACCGACCCGCGGCCCAGCAGGGTGATCGACCCGTCCGCCTCCACGGTGGCCCAGTCGCCGGGGCAGCTGTAGCTCTTTCCGTCGATTTGGATGAACGTTGAGGCCGACTTTTCGGGGTCCTTGTAGTAGCCGATCGGCACGTGGCCGCCGACGGCCACTCGTCCCCGCTCTCCCGAACCTGGTTCTACGTCGGTGCCGTCGTCGCGAACCACACGGGCGGCCACCCCGAGCGCAAACGAGGCGGTGTCGGCGGCCGAGTCGCCGGCGGAAACCGATTGGCCCAGCCCGATGGCCTCCGATGAGCTGAAGCTGTCGATCAGCATCATGTTCGGGTGATGCGCCAGCAGCCCCAACTTGGCCGACTCCGACCACATCACCCCCGACGAGGTGATCAGCACGATCGAGCTGATGTCCCAACGATCCGGCTCAGCGTCCAGCGCAGCCACAATCGGCTTGGCGAACGCATCACCAACGATGGTGACGGCGGCGATCTTTTCCCGCTCAACGACGTCGAGCAACTCGGGGATGTCCAGATGTCGGCCGGGCAGACACACCACCGACCCACCGTTGGTCAGGTACATGTTGGCGGTGAACCAGCCGGTGCCGTGCATCAGTGGGCAGGCCGGCAGCCCGGGAGCCGCCGAGGCGCCGATGGGCTCCAGCGCGGCGTCGTATCCGGCGGTCTCGCACTCCTCGCCCAAAACCGGGTTGCCGGTGGCGCACAGGGCGCGGATCAGGTCGTCCTGGCGCCACATGGTGCCCTTGGGCATGCCGGTGGTGCCACCGGTGTAGATCATCAGAATGTCGTCCCCGCTGCGTCCCCAGGGGGCCACGGTGTGGCCATCGGTTTCGGTGGCCGCCGCCACCTCGTAGGGAACCGCCCACTCGGGGCAGGGCCCCGAGCCGTCGTCCACCCACAGCCAGGTTCGTGCGGTGGGAACGCGGTTGCGCACCGCTGCGACTCGGTCGGTGAAACAGCCGTGAAACACGATGGCGACGGCATCGGCGTTGTCCCACAGGTAGGCGAGCTCGTCCTCGACGTACCGGTAGTTGGTGTTCACCGGAACCAGCCCGGCCTTGTAACACGCGAACGTGGTTTCTAGATACTCCGGGCAGTTGTACAGATAGACGGCGACCTTGTCCTGGTGCTGGGCCCCCTGGTCCAGCAGGTGCCGGGCCAGCCCATCGGCACGTCGGTCGAACTCGCTCCAGGTGATTCGGCGGTCGCCTTGGACCTGGGCCTCAGCTTCCGGTTGTTTCGATGCAATCCGTTCCCACAACTCGGCAAAGTTCCATCCGGCCATGCTGTCCCCCAACGTGTCGAGCCCCTTCGATTCTCTCAGCATAGGGGCGCAGGGAGGAGGCCAAGAGTGGCGGCCGCCGGGATGCGGTGCCCCGACGAAGGGCATCACGGGGTGTTCGCCCACCCGCGTCCGACGTCGGGCCCCGGGCTACGGTTTGGCTGATGGACTTCAACCTCCCGGGGAAGGACGACCCTCGGCGCCAGGCGGTGCGTGCATTCCTGGCCGAGCACCCTGCGCCCTCCGGGCCTCAACTGGGCGATGCCGGCTACATGGTGCCGCACTGGCCTCGACCCTGGGGCCTGGGCGCCGACCCGATCCATCAGTTGATCATCGACGAGGAGTTCCGGTCAGCCGGGGTGAGACGCCCCCCCAACCCCATCGGGCTGGGTTGGGCCGGGCCGACCCTGATCGAGGCCGGCACCGAGGAGCAGCAGCAGCGGTGGCTCCACGGGCTCGTGTCCGGAGAGGACCTGTGGTGTCAGCTGTTCTCCGAGCCGGGTGCAGGATCAGATTTGGCGGCGATCAGCACCGTGGCCGAGCGTGACGGCGACGAGTGGGTGGTGAATGGCCAGAAGGTGTGGACCAGCCTGGCCCACCATGCCCGTTGGGGCATCCTGATCGCCCGCACCGGGCCGTCGGTTGAAGCCGGGAGTGACTCCGACGGCGGAGACTCCGACGGCGGTGATTCCAAACACAGTGGCATCACCTACTTCGTCTGCCCGATGGACGCTGAAGGCATCGAGATCCGCCCGCTGATCGAGATGACCGGCGCCCATACCTTCAACGAGGTCTTTTTCACCGACGTGCGTTTGCCCGACGCCTACCGGGTGGGGGACGTCGGGCAGGGCTGGTCGTTGGCCAAGATCACGCTGGCCAACGAGCGCGTGTCGCTGTCGACCGGCGGCGTGCTGTGGGGCCAGGGGCCGCACACCGAGACGCTTTTCGACGAGGTCCGGGCGGCCGGCGGCGTCGTCGACCCGGTGATGCGCCAGCGCCTGGCCCAAACCTGGATCGAGGGTGAGGTGCTGCGCCTCATTCGTATGCGCACGATCTCGGCGGTGGTGGCCGGGAAGAGCCCCGGTCCGGAGGCATCGGTGCGTAAGGTGCTGGCCGATGAACACGGCCAGGCGGTGATGGAGTTGGCCAAAGACCTTGCCGGTCCGGCCGGCATGCTCACCGACGGCGGCCCGCTTGGTCGGTCGGTGGCGCTGTGGCACTACGGATACCTGTTTGCCCGGGCGCTCACGGTGGGGGGTGGCACCGGCGAGGTGCAACGCAACATCCTGGGGGAGCGGGTGCTTGGCCTGCCCCCTGAGCCGAGCACGTCATGAGCGGCGAATCGACGGTGACCGGTGAATCAACGGTGATGGCCATCCACCGCAGCGGGGTCGTGACCGACGCCGAAGGGACCGAGTACCCGATTCGACCCATGTCCATCCTGGAGGTCGAGGGCCGGGCGCTTCGAGATTTCATGGTGCAGCGTGGCTACTCCCAGAGCCTGGAGACCGGGATGGCCTACGGCGTGTCCACCCTGTGGCTGGCAGACGCAGCGGCCAGGGTGGAAGGCGGCCATCACATCGCCATCGACCCGCGGCAGCGCAGCGGCTACCACTCGATCGGCATGCTCAACGTCGAGCGAGCCGGGCTGAACAACGTGGTCGACACCTACGTCGAGTCGTCGGAGTTGCGCCTCCCCAAGCTGGTAGAGGCCAAGACCAAGCTGGACTTTGCCTTCATCGACGGTCGGCACCTGTTCGACTCGGCGCTGATCGACTTCTTCTACGCCGATCGCATGCTGCGTGTTGGCGGCGCGGTCGTTCTGCATGACCTGTGGATGCCCAGCCTTCGCAAGGTTGCGGGGTTCATTCGCCAGAACCGCAATTACCGGTTGGTTCCGGTGGACTCGGTGTCTCAGCTTGGGTTGCCGCTTCGGGCGTACAAGGTGGCGAAGCGTCTTCGAACCACCACCCTCGGGCGCGATCGATCGGGTTTCCGGGCCCGGGCTGAGAACCTGTGCGTCCTCGAGAAGGTCGCCGGCGACGATCGCCACCACGAGCATTTCGAGCCGTTCTAGCCCACCGACCGGGTTCGACCGGTTCACAGCGTCGGTGGTGCCGCCCGGGGCGATGCCGACCACCGCTTCGATGCGGGCGTGGCTCGATGGCTACAGTTGGAGCGGCTCTGAGCGAGTCGACCTGACCCCGAGACCGAGCGGAGCATCCGTGGCAGCCCCCAGAATCATCACCCCGGCCGACGAAGCCCGCGACATCACCAAGAACGACATCGTCGAGCTGATCGAAGACCTGCCGGGAGTCCCCGCCGGCACGTTGGGCAAGGTGTTGATGGTCACCGGATTCACCTGGATTCGTTTCAACGTGCTGTTCACCAACAGCGTCAACGTCGGCCAGATCGACCGGGCAAAGCTTCGCCTGCTGACCAAGGCCGAGGCCAAGGCGGCCCGGAAGGCCCGACGCGCCGCCTGAGCGAGTGCTCGCCCTACCCCTGGTCGAGATCGCCCAGCTGGCGCCGGTGCCATTCCTCGAGCGGTAAGGGATACCGATACGCGGGGCATTCTTCGAGCGGCTTGAGTCGCTTCAACGACTCGAGCAGCGCCGTTGTGTAGTAGCGCCGCCCTGGTTGTTGTGCAAGGTCGTACAGGTCGTGTGCCAGGTCGCAGGTTTGGTTCTCGTCGGGTGGCGAGGCGAACAGGTCGTCGATGCGGCCGTACAGCGTGTTCGGGCTGATGCGTCGTGTCTGCGCAATGGTTCCGGTGTTGAGCGTGAACTGCGCACCAGCGAGCAACGCCACGGCGGTGACGGCGGCCCTGAGTGCCTGTCGTGAGCCGCTCCTCGAAACGTGCTCGATGAGCGCCCACAGCAGTGTGGCGATTGCGAGGAACCCGAAGATTCCGTCCCGCCATGGTGTTTGGGGGTCGAAACCGATCCGTTGCTGGCTGACGCTCAGCGCGCTCATCGACGCGGCGGCGCCCCAGGAGGCGAGCATCACCAGCGTGACCACGATCGAGGGGCCCGGTCCTGGGAGCACCGAGGGCTCATCGACCCCGACGAGTTCGGCTCCAAGAGCGTCCCCATGCTCGGTTCCGTGTTCGGTCTCGACGCCGAGTTCCGTAGCTTCGGGGCCCTGGCGGGTGGCCCACATCGCAGCGAGCCCGACGCCGCAGCCAACCGCAATGGCCGCGAGCGCGCCGGCGACCGTTGGTCGCTTCCACCCCATCGACCAATAGGACTGCGGCACTGCCGACAGCAACCGTCCCGCCAGGGTCGGTACCGCCCGCCCCGTGACCGCCAACTCCGAGCCGGAATAGCAGGCCTGGTCGGCGCAGGCCCGAGCGATCAACGCGCGGATGGGGAGGAACACCGCTGAGAAACCCGCGATGAGTGGAATGCAGGACGACCATGATGCCCGGGGAAGCCCGCTTCGTTTCTGGAGCACTCGCAGGCCCACGATGGACACTGGCGCGGCAATCACCACCACGTAGGCAAGGTCGTAGAAGCATGCACACACTGCGCCGAGCAACGCGCAGCACGCGGCGAGCCTCCATCCGCCCCGGTTCGAAAAGCGGAGGGTGAAGGCACTGGCAAGGCAGACCAACGCGACGCTCAACAGGCCCTGGGTTGGAAAGAAGACGAGTGGTTGGTAGTTCCACGTGGCAAGGGTCGCAACGGCGGCGGCGCAGGCCACCAGGCCGACCGAACGCGTCATCTGCGGCCGGAGGTGCCGGCCGCTGGTTTCGATCGCCCGCCAGAGGACGACGACCGCAGCCACCGCCGCCCACAGCGCTGCCGTTCGGACCACGGCGTGGATGGTGGGCAAGGGCACCCCGAGCGTGTCGGCGATGGCCTTCGAGTACACAAATTCGAACGAGTACGCGATTCGGCCAAGCGGTCGGATATTGCCGAGTTCGAGGAATGGGCGAATGTCCTTGAGGTTGCCCATGACGATCTTGATGGGGTTCAGGCCATATCGCACGGTCATCGTGTACGGATCCCGCATTTCGTCCGCGAACCGGGGGGCGGAGAAGTACACGAGGAACGGAATCGACACGCCGATCACGGCAAGCACCGATGCAAGCGACCGATTTTGACGCACATCCATTGTCGCAGTCTTCTCCGGACTGGTTGCAGGGTTGAGCGGACCAGTCATCAGCACGAGACGGAAGCGCAGCTGTCGGACGCTAGTCGAACGTGGTCGACCCGATTACGGGCGTACGTACAGGGCGTAGAGCCGGTGCACCGGCCTTAGCTACGGGGGCTGCTACGCGGATTACCGCTTCTGACAATCAGCCTGCCGGGGTGTCACCCCGACGGCACAACCCGCAACCAACATAGGTGTGATTCTACCCGACATGAACTGCGGTCGCGAGTCTCAACCGACCGCGAAAGACACCAACCACCTAGAAGAGCCGGCCCGGTGCCGCCGACCACACCGGCCTCGATTTCGCTGGCGCCCTGGATCACAGTCGACCGCGACCTGCCCGTCAACTCGGACATCTTGGTCCGGCCACCGCGACCCAACATCACCGCCACGGTACCCACGTTCAAGCGACGTTGCCGCTCATCGAGATGCGGCAACACCGATTCGAAACATCCAGTCAACGCCTTGCTGATGATGTCCACCCACCCAACTACACCGCGCGGCTCATCATATGGTGGACCCTAAGGGCGTACGAATACCTCGAAGGGCGGGTGGCTGAGGCCCAATCCGATGGGCTGCCAAAGGGCGCACTGGGTCCAGCTGGACTGCACCCGAGCCACAGCGGTCCGCTCGTAGGCCACACGAAGCGGGCTGCTCGTGATCACGACGTCGACGTCAGAGCCCTCGATGGTGTCGTAGGGCGCCTTGCGCACTTCGCGAGGTAACGATGTGACCCAATAGTCCGATGCATTTTCTGGTGGCTCGATTTCGGGTGTCATCGAGTACAACGCCGGCATGAACGGGACGACGATGACCGTGTCCCCCTTGTGTATGCAGGGCTTTGTCGAAGCGACATCTTCGTTGATGAACGACGCCAGGACGCCGGTCTGGCGTCGCGTCCAGGCGTTGTTCAGACGCGGATCGGGGGTATGGGATACGGCTACTCCCTCGAGGAGCAGCATCACGGCGACCAGGGCGGTCAGTAGCCCTTTTGGGATTCGTCGTAAGTGTTGCTCCCAAAGGTGATCGATGGAGAGGGCGATGGCACCAAACATGAACGGCACCGCTGGGAGGAGGTAGCGCGTGTTGGCGGAGGAGACCCCGTAGCCCCGCGCTGCGGCGTAGGCGAACAGGACGACTGCACCCACCACGATCGCGCTCACGCCGCTTCTGGCCAGACGGGCGGCTTCGCCAGCCCTGCGACGAAATAGACCGAACGCTACGAGTACCGTGCCCCACAGAAAGGTGGCCTCGAGCAGCGACATGGCGAAGAGCCCATAGGACGGATCCATGATGCTGATCGGGCGTTCTTGAGTGAGTGGATTCTGTAGGTTGTTGACGACATCCTTGAAGTAGTCGGCTTGAAAGACCCGGGTTTTGTAGAATTCTGTGAAGTTGGAGCGCGACCCGGGAACCATTCGCTGAATCCACAATTGCCAAGCCATCGTGCCGAGCGCCAAGCCACCGAGCGTCGCAATGAGGGGTGCTAGGCGGCCGAAGGTACCTCGCACCCACCTGACGCGCGCTGCGCCATCGGCCCGTAGAGCGACGATGAGGGGCGTATCGGAGGTCCGCAACCCCTGCAGCAGGTAGATCATCGCCGCCAGCTGAGCAGCGAGGAACGTTGGCTTGGCAAGGGCGACGGCGAAAGACACAGCGAACAAGAGCCAGACGGAGGCTCGACCGCGATCGACTCGACGGGCGGCTAACAACATGGCGACCCCGCCGGGAATGGCCAGCGCGTCGTTGTTGACGAACGCGTGGGCGTATATGAAACCCGAGGTGCCGATCACCGCCAGCGTGCAGGCCGCCCCGATCCAAGGTGAGATTCTGAGCTTCCGAGCGAGAATCAACAGGGAAGCTGTGGTGAGCGCGGTGAATATCAGGCCGGCCACCCGGTAGGTGTCGACAAGGGGATCTAGGTCGGTCACCTTGTCGACGACCTTCGTGGCCAGCGCCAGTGGCAGGTAGTAAACGGGCGTGTGTTGGGCTTGTTGGGCGGCGAACTCGTTGTTCCCCTTTTTGAGTTGAGCTGGGCTGTAGCATTCGTAGTGGGCCCCGCTTGGGTAGCCAGGATTGAGCCCGCTGCCCCATGCCCTATACCGCTCACAGCGGATAGCGGAGCTCAGCTCCGGGCTCATCATGTCGTCGTGGGAGGCCAGGTGTCCCTGGCGAAGCTTCTCCGCATGAGTGATGTGGGCGCCTTCATCAAGGCCCATGCCCGGTACCTGGAGTGCGGTGAACCCAACGAAAGCCACAGCAGCCGTTACGACGACGACAACGACAGCGAACCACCTTGCGCTGGATTTGGTGATCGAGGGATTCATGAGGTCAAGTCCGATGTGGCTCGGTTTGGTAGGGCGCAGGAATGCTGTTCGTCCGGGAGGACGAAACGCTAGTTGGCGGGGGTGGGGGACCGCTCAAATGAGCCGCACTCCTCTCCGGTAGCGTTGCCCTCATGTTCTCGGTGTGGCGCCAGCGGCTGGTATTGTCCCTATCGCGGGGGATTTCCGTCGTCAGTGAGCTGTCGAAGCGGCTCGCGGCTGTGCCAGCAGTTCGCCCAGTAGCGGCGCTCTTGGGCACGGCGTTGGTTGTGTTGGCGAGTTGGCGCGCCTGGGTCGGTGCCGAACTGACCGACGTCCCCGTGTTCGCAATGCTGGCGGTAGGCGTGGCGTTCCTTCCAGCGGTGCTTGCAGTGAACGGCGCAGAATTCTGGCTGCAGGCCTCTCTGGTCGACGTGCGACTCGGCCCGGTGGAGACCCTCCGCTACGTGAGCCAGGCCAACGTGGCCAACATGTTGCCGTTTCCGGGCGGCCCGTTACTACGACACCGGGTGCTGGCCAACCGGGATGCGTCCCAGCGCCTTGCCGTGAGAGCCCAGTTGTTTACAGCAGTGTGGTGGCTTGCCTCGGGACTGGCCATCTCCGGGGTCGGCTTGGTTTTTGCGGCTGATCGCTGGTGGCTTGGGGGATTCGCCATCATCGGTGGAGTGGCTTTGGGTTACGCCGGTTGGAGCATGCGAGTGCGCTCGGCGCCCCGCGCTGACCACCTTCGCCTGCTGGCCCTGGTGGAAGTGTGTACCGTGATCATTGGGTCGGCGCGACTCTGGGCGATCGCGGCTCTGTTGGGAGCGAGCCTCGATCTCCCCGGCGCCGCCACGTTTAGCTTTACAACGCCGGCCGCCGCCGCTCTAGGAATCTTCCCATCGGGGATTGGAGCGCGCGAGGCACTGGTAGCTGGGACCGCCGATGTCATCGGAGCCGACGTGGCGTTGCTGTTCTTGGCTGCCACCTTGGAACGCGTCGTCAGTCTGATCGCTGCCGTTCCGGTGCTCCTCTGGTCGCTCTGGCACCCTGGAGCAGAGCTGAACGTGCCGTTGACCGGCACGGATGAGGCGGACACGTAGCCGAGTCAGTCCCAGCGTCGCCGTCTCAACAGAATGAAGCGCTCGGCGCGGAACCGGAGGTCGCAGTGATGGCGGGCCTGAAAGGACTCGCTCAGCGTCGGGTTCACGCTGACAGTGATTGAACTGGCAGACTGTCCTGAGATGACTAGGCAAACCAGGTTGTCTAGAACGGCTGACCACCTTGCCAGCGACCGAGGGATTGAGAGTGCAACGTACCTTCCTCTTCGACATGGTGCACCCAGCCGACTTCCATTTCTTTGTGGGCATGATTTCGGAGGTTGAGCGGCGCGGCGACCGCTCGGTGGTTGCCACCCGCCACAACGATGTGCTGGTCGAGTTGGCTGACGAGGCACAGATCGAACACGTGGTTGCCAGCACGGCGGGACATCGGTCGCGGGTGCGGGAGGCCAACGAACTGGTCACCCGCGTGCGCAGGCTGAGAAGGTTGATTCGTCGGCACCGGGTGGACCTGGTGCTGGCCCGCAATCCGGCAGGGCCGCTGGCCGCCCGCCTCACTGGCGTGCCCTCTATCTACGACACTGACGACGGCCCGGCGGCAGGCATGTTGCACTGGATGTCGGCGGTTCCAGCCACGGTCATCACCAGCCCGTCGGCTGGCGCGGTTAATTATGGGCGCAAGCACGTCAGCTACGACGGCTACAAAGAAACTGCATCACTACGTCCGGAGCATTTCGAGCCCGACCCGTCGCTGGTTGAAGCTGTGGGCGTCGACCCGGCCCGCCCCTACAGCTTGATTCGGCTGGTTGCCATGGCCTCCTCCCACGACCACGGAGAAGAGGGTCTGGACGACGACACGTTGGCCAGGGTGGTCGAGGTCCTGTCGCTGTTGGGACCGGTATGGATTAGTAGCGAGCGTGACCTGCCAAGAGAGTTCGCCGACATGCGACTCTCGAAGATCGGTTCGGCGTTCCGTCACGTGCTGGGCGGGGCCCAGATACTGGTCGGGGACAGTCAGACAACCGCCGCAGAGGCTGCCATCCTGGGCGTGCCCAGCCTGCGACTCAGCTCGTGGTCCGGCCGGCTGCCGTATCTTGCCGAGCTGGAACGCCGGGAGATGGCACATTCGTTCCACCCCAACGAACGAAACGCGTTTCTTGATCGGCTACGTGGCCTGGTAGCTCGGCTTCCCGAGGAACGAAACAGCCTGGAGCAGCGTCGAAGCGAGCTGTTGGAGACCACAGTTGACGTGACGGACTGGATGGTTGACTACATGTACTCACTTACCGATGGGTCGGTGATGCCGAAGGCCGAGATAGGTCTCTGACCACAACTGTTGACTGGCTGCTTGATGCACGATGTCGTCCGTTTTCCGCACATGTGGCCTTGAGATGGCCGGTGAGTTGGTCTCAAGGCCGCGTTGAGGGGCCAGTCATCCCGCACGTCGGCGGGCTTGGTCGAGGAACTCGTCAACTAACTGGTGGACGGGCGCGAACATGCTCGCTGGCGGCACGTCCGGACGGATGGTCTGACGCGACGGCGCTGAGGCCAGGGCCTGCTGCAGCCCCGTTGCGGTCTCGGCGAAGGTTGGGACCCCGCAGTCGAGGGCGAAACTTCGCATCTTGTGGCCGGAATCGAGGGCGCACCAGCCGTTGCCGAACCTGTTGGCGATGAGCCCGACGTGGAAGCGGCTGGTGATCGCGTAGTCGCTCGGGCGCAGTAGAGAGGACGCCTCAGCCAGCATTGGGCGATGAAGCGTGGGTGGCGGGGTTGCAGAGCGGGCGGCGAGCAGGTTGATCGCTTCGACGGCGACCGCCTCGTCCTCGGTGGTCATGGCGAGCAGCTTCACGTCCATACGTTCGCAGATGCGGCTCGACGCCATGGCGGCGGCCAGCGCGCCGGCGTGCTCGTTGCGGTTCGTCGTCGTGCCCCGCGGGGCGATCACCACCCGGTTCACCGCGTGGTCGCCCCCGGGGCCATCGGGAGCGGGCAGTGCCAGGTGGGCCAGGTCGGGCGCCACCACGATGTGACGAAACCCGAGGGCCCGAAGCGCCGAAGCCGACGATCGGTCGCGCACCACCCATCGCGGCCGCTCGAGTGCGGCGGTGTGAAGGGCCCAGCGTGACGGCCAGCGGTCGATGGGACCGACGCCCAGGCCTATGCCGGCTCGTGCCCGGCCGGCGCCGACCGCGGCGTAGCGGCCGAGGTGGACGGCGCAGCTGATGGCACTGGTCTGGTCCTGGAGCAACCCGCCCGGGCCTAGGACCACCCCGTCGGCCCAGCGCCGAGGCTCGCGCAGCGAGCGGGTGGGAAACGCCCGAACCCCGTGAAGCTCCTCGGTTGCAGCTGGATCCTCGGAGAACATGGCCACCTCGGCACCCCGCCGGCGCAGTAGATCGGCCAAGGAACCGCAGATCAGCTCGTCGCCCAGGTTGCCCGAGCCGGCCCATCCGGCGATCAGCACGTTGGGGCTCATCCGGGCCAAGCGCTGGCGGGGGAGGGACGTGTGTGCCCGCAGTTGGTCTGCCGGCCAGCCGCTGGTCGGCCGGCGGACTGGGCCGAGCCGAAGCCGCCCGCAACGGCGCGGTCGGCCGCTTCAATCGCATGCTCTTGGTGAGCTGTGCGGCGCACCTTCCTGTTCGACATGATCTCCCGGGTGGTCGTGAGCAGTGCCGGATTACGGTCGCGGGTCCGGGAGGCAAAGGAGCTGAGCACCCGGGTGATCGGGCTGTGCTCCCTGATCCGGCGGGAGGGTGTGGATCTGGTCATGACGAGAAACCCGTCGGGTGCGCTGGCGGCGAGGCTCATGAGGATTCCCTCCATGTTCGACACCGACGACTGCCCTGCGGTCGGCTTACTGTACTGGGCTGCTGCGATCCCGGCGACGGTGATCACCAGCCCGGCGTCTGGTGATGTCGATTACGGACGAAAGCATCAGGCCTATCGGGGATTCAAGGAGACGGCCTCGTTGCGTCCCGATCGCTTCGTTCCCGACGCCACCCTGGTGAGGGGCGCCCGGCCGGATCCGTCGGGGCCTTACAGCCTGGTCCGCGCCGTGGCGATGGAGGCCACCCACGATCACGGTGAGGACGGTCTTGACGACCGCACCCTGCGTCGGGTGGTCGAGTTGCTCTCGCCGGTGGGGCCGGTGTGGATCAGTAGCGAGCGCCAACTCCCCGTGGATCTGGAACGGCGGAGGCGGCAATCCTGGGCGTCCCGAGCCTGCGGCTGAGTTCCTGGGCGGGGAGATTGCCGTATTTGGTGGATCTGGAGGGGCGGGGCATGACCCAGGCGTTCCTCCCCGAGCATCGAGAGAGATTCCTCCAACGGTTGGAAGCGATGACCAACAGTCTCCAAGCCGAACGGGACGAGCTTCGGTTCCGCAGGGATCAGCTGTTGGCCGAGACCGTGGATGTCGCCGATTGGATGATCGAGCGGATGTACAAGTTGGTCGAGCGCAGTCGGGGTGCCACCTAGGCGGTTGGCGGCCCTCCGCCGAGGAACAGACCATTTCCGGAACCTTGGGTGAAAATGTTCAG
>ERZ724504.51-NODE-51-length-66689-cov-6.886169_pt1 | contig 66689 bp, 58 predicted proteins | sample MGYA00376037_ERZ724504 | MGnify/ENA primary metagenome ERZ724504 (study PRJEB28724, sample SAMN07190888) | wastewater metagenome | isolation source: influent of sewage treatment plant in Hong Hong | place: USA: Christiansburg, Virginia | collected 2016-03-01 ... | reverse complement strand
GCACCAGCAAGGACATGCGCGACAACTGGGCCGTGGGCTGGTCTGAGCGCTACACGGTGGGCGTGTGGGTGGGCAATGCGGGAGGCGAGGCCATGCACTCCGTCAGCGGCACCAGCGGTGCAGCGCCCATCTGGGCTGAGGTGATGGGGTTTTTGCACCGCAACACACCCAGCAGGCCACCCAAGGCACCGGCCGGCGTGCTGAATCAGCAAGTGAAGTTTGGCCTTGCGAGCAATGGCAGCATGCCGATTGAAAGTGCGCGCAGCGAATGGTTTGTGAATGGCACTCAGCAGTCGCTGTTTGCTATGGACTCCATAGCTGCTAGCGCTGATCATTCAAAGGCTAGAGGGCGAAAAGACTCAAAATCTGCAGCGAACCCCGAGCAGAGCAAAGAATCCGCCAGTATCTTGCGCCCGGCGAGTGGAACCATTCTGGCGCTGGACCCAGACATTCCACCCGAAAGCCAGCGCGTGCAACTGGTAGCGCGGCAGGCCGGCATGGCTTCAGAGCAGGCATGGCATGACAACAGTCTGCGCTGGCAGCTGGTGACGCGGCAATATGCCGCACCACCGGCTGGATCGCCTCCCAACACCAAGCCCGTGATGCGCGAAGTGCGCCGAGAACTTGGGCGCGGCAGCCAAGTTGGCTGGTTGCCATGGCCGGGGCGTCATCAACTGGAGCTGCAGGATGCATCGGGCAAGTTGCTGGACAGCGTCTATATCGAAGTGCGCGGCGCTGGCGCTCTGGTCGCAGGGCCCGAAGACATCAAGAAAAAAAGATAGGCATGAAAAAACCGCTGGCCAGGACCAGCGGTTTTCAAGAATGAGCGCAATGATCAGACGGTATTCGGGCGGTGCTCAGCGCACCAGCAGATCGCCGGTGATCTCCGAAACATTCTTGACGCTGGTCAGCGTCATGGCCACGCGCATTTCTTTTTCGAGCAAGCTCAGCAGATTGCTCACGCCCGCGCCGCCTTCGGCCGCCAGCGCATAGATGAAGGCGCGGCCAATCATGGTGCAGTCGGCACCCAGGGCCAGTATGCGCACGATGTCCAGGCCGTTGCGTATGCCCGAGTCGGCCAGAATCTTGATCTGCCCCTTGACGGCATCGGCAATGGCCGGCAGCGCACGCGCCGACGACAGCGCGCCGTCGAGCTGGCGGCCACCGTGGTTGGAGACGATGATGCCGTCGGCACCAAAGCGCACGGCATCCTTGGCGTCTTCAGGATCGAGGATGCCCTTGATGACCATGGGACCCTTCCAGAAGTCCCGGATCCACTCCAGATCCGACCAGGAAATCGAGGGGTCGAAGTTAGCTCCCAGATAGCCCATATAGTCTTCCAGGCTGACGTTCTTGCCCAGGTAGGTGGAGATGTTGCCCAGCGTGTGTGGACGGCCCATCAGGCCCACATCCATGGCCCAGTGCGGATGAGTCACGGCCTGCAGATAGCGGCGCATGGTGGCGTTGGGGCCGCTCATGCCCGAATGCGCATCGCGGTAGCGTGCGCCGGGCACGGGCATGTCTACGGTGAACACCAGGGTGGAGACGCCAGCGGCCTGAGCCCGCTCCAGCGCGTTTTTCATAAAGCCCCTGTCCTTGAGCACATAGAGCTGGAACCACATCGGGCGGCTGAGCTTGGGCGCGACTTCCTCGATGGGGCAGACCGAGACGGTGGACAGGGTGAAGGGAATGCCTTTTTGGTCGGCCGCCATGGCCGCCTGCACTTCGCCGCGGCGTGCGTACATGCCGGTCAGTCCCACGGGCGAGAGCGCCACGGGAATCGAGAGCTTCTCGCCGAACAGCTCGATGCTGGTGTCGAGCTGGCTCATGTCCTTGAGCACGCGCTGGCGCAGGGCCACGTCGGCCAGATCATCGACGTTGCGGGCCAGCGTCTTTTCGGCGTAGGCACCGCCGTCGATGTAGTGGAACAAAAAGGGTGGCAGGCGCTTTTGCGCGGCTGCACGGTAGTCGGTAGTGGAGGAGATGATCATGAGAAAAAGGCTGTGCTGGATGAGAGACGGTCCAACCGCTTGAGCCGGGCGGCGTCTGCATCGGACTCGGAAAGCTTGTCATGCACATAGACCAGATGCTGGCCGATGGCGCTTCTGGCCTGCTCGGGCTCGCCGTCGAGAATGGCCTGCATGAGGTTCTGGTGCTGGTGCGTCAGGTGTTCCAGTGTCGATGGATCGTCGTGGACGAACATCAGGCGCCGGTTCTGGGCCACGGTGCCCAGCACCAGCTCGAAGAGGCTGCCCATCAGCTGCACCAGCACGGCGTTGTGCGAGGCTTCGGCGATGGCCAGATGGAACTGGGCGTCCGAGCGGGCCGCGCTTGCCGCATCGCGCGCCTGCTGGTGGAGCAACATATCGTCAAAGCAATGACGGATGCGATCTCTGTCCTTGGCTGTGGCGCGCTGGGCCGCATACCAGGCGGTGCTGAGTTCCAGCGCCTGGCGTGCTTCAAGCACGTCGTAGCGGTACTGAGGGTCGTCCAGCAGCAGCGGCTCCAGTGGCGCGACGGCTTGCTGGTGCCATAGCGGCACGCGCGAGCAGACAAAGGTGCCGGAACCTACGCGGCTTTCGAGCAAGCCCCGGCTGGACAGCTTCTGAATGGCCTCACGCAAAGCCGTGCGCGACACACCCAGCTGTTCGGCCAGCGCCCGCTCGGTGGGCAGCTTGTCGCCGCTTTGGAGTTGGGTGCTCTGGATCAGATCCTGCAATTGCTGGGCAACGCGGTCGGACAGGCGTGGGGCGGGCATGGAATCTACCGGGAGTTTTACGTGGTGGGAATCATCCACGGAAACACATAGGCCTGCAGCGTGCAGATGATGCCTATCAGCACCAGGAAGGCCAGGCTGTGCTTGACGGTGAAGCGGAACAGATCCGACTCCTTGCCCGCCAGGCCCACGGCCGCGCAGGCAATGGCAATGGACTGAGGCGAAATCATCTTGCCGGTCACGCCGCCTGTGGTGTTGGCGGTCACGGCCAGCACTTCAGGCAGGCCCAGTTGTGCGGCGGTCGTGGCCTGCAGTGCGCCGAAGAGGGCATTGGCCGAGGTGTCCGAACCCGTGAGGAAAACGCCGATCCAGCCCAGGAAGGGCGAGAAGAAGGCGAAAGCCTTGCCCGTATGGGCCAGCGCCATGGCCAGTGTGGTGGACAGGCCGGAGTAGTTGGCGATAAAGGCAAAGGCCAGCACCATGCCGATGGAGTAGATGGGCAGGGCCAGTTCCTTGAAGGTCTCGCCCAGTGTCTTAATCGCTACCGCAGGCTTGAGGCGTAGAAAGATGATGGCCAGAACGGCGGCAATCACAATGGCCGTGCCGGTGGCCGACAGCCAGTTGAAGGAGTACACCGCGCCATAGGGCGTGGGCGCGGCCACCACGGGAGCCATCTTCTGCACGAGGTTGTGCAGCAGGGGCACGGGAATGTTGAACACCGTGCTGGAGAGTGCGCCGCCTGCGGCAAACAGCGCCTTGAAGGGCTTGAGGCTCCAGATCGTCACCATCACCGTCAGGATGATGAAGGGCGACCAGGCCTTGAACACCACACCGGCCGTCAGCTTGACAGGGCTTGCCGTATTGACGTTGACGCTGCCGGGCTCTGGCTCGAAGCGGAAAATGCGCTTGGGTTGCCAGAACTTGAGGAAGGTCGTCAGCGCCACCAGGGCGACGATGGCCGAGGTGATGTCGGGTAGTTCGGGGCCGATGTAGTTGGCGGTCAGGAACTGGGTCAACGCAAAGCTTCCGCCACCGACCAGCACGGCAGGCCAGGTTTCCTTGACGCCGCGCCAGCCGTCCATGATGGCCATGAGCCAGAACAGCACGATGATGGTCATGAATGGCAGCTGGCGACCTGCCATCTGGCTGATGGCCATGGGATCGATGCCCGAAACCTGACCGGCCACGATGACGGGAATGCCCATGGCGCCAAAAGCCACCGGCGCGGTGTTGCCGATCAAGCACAGGCCGGCTGCATACAGAGGCTTGAAACCCAGGCCCACCAGCAGCGCAGCGGTGATGGCCACTGGGGCACCAAAGCCGGCCGCACCTTCAAGGAAAGCGCCGAAGCAAAAGCCCACCAGAATCAGCTGCAGACGCTGATCTTCCGTGACCGACAGAATCGAGGAACGGATGATGTCGAACTGTCCGGTCTTGACAGAAACCTTGTAGAGAAACACTGCCGCGACAATGATCCAGGCGATGGGCCACAGACCGTAGAAGAAACCATAGACGCCTGCTGCCAAGGCGTTGGCGACCGGCATGCGATAGAAGAGCAGCGCCACGGCAAGTGACAGCACCACCGTAATGGTGCCCGCCACATAGCCCTTGAGCCGCAGCTTGGTCAGCGCTAGGAAGAAAAACAGAATGGGTATGAGCGCCACCAGCGCCGACACCCACACATTGCCTGCGGGGTCGTAGTTCTGCGACCAGATTTCTTGCATTGCCTTGATCTCCTGGATATGCGCGGGAAGGACAAGCCTCCTGACTATCCAGAAGTCTTCCCGTCAATTTTTTAACAACACCGTGCAGCAAGCGGCTGCGCCATTCCCGGCACCGGGTGGCTGGCTTGTGCTTTGGTATAAATTGGTATGACCAATTTGAGTAAAACTCAGTTGGGACGGATTATAGAAATCGATTTCAATGAATAAATTAGTGGTTTTCCCTGAGTTCTTGATTTATTGGTAATACCAATTTTGAGGTTTCTGCTAACTGCCATAGCTATCTCTGCATGCGATGAGGTGGTGAAGGGCTGGGCGCGGCAAGCCAGAAATTGAACGCAAAAAAAGCCGCAAGCCCTGATGGGGCTTGCGGCCGTTGCTATTGCTCAGTGAGCGATTAATTGACCATCAGATGGAAGGGCCAGACATAGGCCTGCAATGTGACATACAGACCCATCAGGCAGGCCAGCGCAATCGAGTGGAAGAACACATAGCGCAGGATGTCGCCTTCATGGTTGAACCAGCGCGTGGCGGTCGAGGCCACGACGATGGATTGCGCATCGATCATCTTGCCCATCACGCCGCCCGAGCTGTTGGCTGCACCCATGAGGTTGGGCGACAGGCCCAGCTGCTCGGCAGCCACCTTTTGCATGCCGCCAAACAGCACGTTGGATGCCGTGTCCGAGCCCGTCAGCGCCACGCCCAGCCAGCCCATCAGCGTGCCGAAGAAGGGGTAGAACATGCCGGTGTTGGCAAAGGCCAGACCCAGGGTGGTGTCGGTGCCAGAGTAGCGGGTCAGCGTGCCCAGAGCCAGCATCAGCACAATGGTCAGCAGGGAGTAGCGAACCAGCCAGATGGTCTTGAAGAAGGTGCGCACAATGGCCACCGGGCTGTACTTCATGATCAGGGCGCTGACGATGGCCGACAGCAGAATCCCGGTACCGGTGGCCGACAGCAGGTTCAGCGTATAGACCGCGCCTTCCTTGGTGGGCTGGGGCACCACGGGTGGCATTTTCTCGATCAGATTGTGCAGGCCCGTCATGGGGAAGACCGGGGCAAAGATGCTGTTGAGCCATGCCTTGAACGGAGGCAGGCCCCAGATGAACACGAAGACCGACAGAATCAGCCAGGGCATCCAGGCGGCGATCAGGGCCGAGCGGCTGTGCTTGACCACGGGCTGGGGTGGCTTGGCTTCAGCAGCGCTGACGTCCTTGCCGCGCAGCGAGGCAGAGGTCCAGATTCTCTTGGGTTGCCAGACGCGCAGAAACAGTACCAGGCTGACCATGGAGACGATGGCGGCAATGATGTCCACCAGCTCGGGGCCGATGAAGTTTGAGACCAGATACTGGGGAATGGCAAACGACAGGCCGGTCACCAGAATGGCGGGCCAGATTTCCATCATGCCCTTGCGGCCGGCAAAGGCCCAGATCAGCCAGAAGGGCACGAGCACCGAGAAGAAGGGCAGTTGGCGACCAATCATGGCCGTCACTTCCATCAGATCGTAGCCATGCACCTTGGCCAGGGTGATCACTGGCGTGCCCAGCGCGCCAAAGGCCACGGGTGCGGTATTGGCGATCAGGGACAGACCCGAAGCGGCCAGAGGAGAGAAGCCCAGACCGATCAGGATGGCGGCCGTCACGGCCACCGGTGTGCCAAAGCCTGCTGCACCTTCGAAAAAAGCACCGAAGGCAAAGGCAATTAGCAAGAGCTGGATGCGGCGGTCAGGGGTGATGCCCGACAGCGAATCCTGCAGCACCTTGAAGCTACCGTTCTGTTCGGTGAGCTGGTGCAGAAAGATGATGGTCAGCACGATCCAGCCAATCGGCAGCAGACCGGTGAAGCCGCCAAACAAGGCTGCGCGGCCCGCCATTTCGGCAGGCATGTTGTAGACGAACACGGCAATCACCAGCGCGGCAATCAGCCCGGCCCCTGCCGCCAGATGGGCCTTCATGTGTAAAAAGCCAAGGCCAACCAGCATCACCACGACCGGAATGGCCGCAAGCAAGGTGGATAGCCACATATTCGAGAGAGGGTCATAGACCTGTTGCCAAACCATTGCCTTTGTCTCCTTTTTGTATGGATGACGAGGATGGTGGCGGTGTGACTGGGCTTATCGACCTAGCATTAGCCCTTGATTGAACGCCGCTGTAGAAAATTTCAATACCGGCATAAATCACTTCAACCCAAAGAGCTGTTCGCGTGGCAGTGATGAAAGCTACCATCGGGTCCAGTTCCAATAACAAGGCTAGAAATCGTGAGCGATCTCTCCAAAATTACCTGTATTGAAGACCTGCGTGTGGTGGCCAAGCGCCGCGTGCCGCGCATGTTTTATGACTATGCGGATTCGGGCTCCTACACCCAGGGCACTTATCGCTCCAACGAAGACGACTTCCAGAAGATCAAGTTGCGTCAGCGCGTGGCTGTGAACATGGAAGGGCGCAGCACCCGTACGACCATGATTGGTGAGGATGTGGCTATGCCCGTGGCCATTGCGCCCACGGGCCTGACCGGCATGCAGCATGCCGATGGAGAGATTTTGGGTGCCAAGGCGGCCAAGGCCTTTGGCGTGCCGTTCACGCTGTCGACCATGAGCATCTGCTCGCTGGAAGACATTGCTGAATACACAGATCGTCACCCCTTCTGGTTTCAACTCTATGTGATGCGCGACAAGGCCTTCATGGAGCGGCTGATTCACCGGGCCAAAGCGGCCAACTGCTCGGCGCTGGTGGTGACGCTGGACTTGCAGATTCTGGGTCAGCGCCACAAGGACATCAAAAACGGCCTGTCCACGCCGCCAAAGCCCACGATTGCCAACCTGATCAATCTGGCCACCAAGCCGCACTGGTGCATGGGCATGCTGGGTACCAAGCGCCGCACTTTTGGCAACATCGTCGGCCATGTGGATGGCGTGGGTGATGTGTCATCGCTGTCGTCCTGGACGGCCGATCAGTTTGACCCCTCGCTCAACTGGAGCGATGTGGAGTGGATCAAGAAGCTCTGGGGCGGCAAGATCATCTTGAAGGGCGTGATGGATGCCGAAGATGCCCGATTGGCCGCGCAAAGTGGAGCGGATGCGCTGATCGTCAGCAACCATGGTGGTCGCCAGCTGGATGGTGCTCCTTCGTCGATTGCGGCACTGCCCTCGATTGTCGAAGCCGCTGGCAAGGGCATCGAAGTCTGGATGGATGGCGGCATTCGCAGCGGCCAGGACGTGCTCAAGGCCCGCGCGCTTGGTGCGCAAGGCACGATGATAGGCCGCAGCTTCCTCTACGGCCTGGGTGCTTACGGCCAGGAGGGTGTGACCAAGGCGCTGCAGATCATCCACAAGGAGCTGGACACCACCATGGCTTTTTGCGGTCACACCAATATCAACAAGGTCGGCAGCGAAATCCTGTTGCCCGGCACCTACCCCAAGCCGTTTGAAGTGATCTGATCTGCGTTGCTGGCGGCTTGCTGTGCAGCAAGCCGCCGCGATGTCAGACTGGCGTTCAGGAGTTGCTTGCTTTGGGCTTCCATTCCTGCACCTGCTGCTGGATTTTGGCGCGTTGTGCAGGCTTCAATTTCTTGGCAATGATTTCCTGCTGCTTGGCCGAATCCTTCTCGCCATCCCTGGCTGCCAGCAGTGCCCAGAAATACGCCTGGGGCCAGCTTTGCTTAACACCACGGCCCAAGGCGTACATGGAGCCCACGTTGAACTGGCTGTTGGCATCGCCTTGTTCTGCGGCAATCATGTACCACTTGAAGGCCTCCTTGCTGTCTTGCGCCACGCCGCGGCCATGGTCGTACATGTAGCCGAGATTGCTCTGACTTGAGACATGGTTTTGCGCCACCCCAAGGCGATACAGCCTGACGGCCTCTTCCTGATTTTCCGCTATGCCACGGCCATCGTCATACATCACGGCGAGGTTGAACATGCCATCGATATCGCCTTGTTCTGCGGACAGGCGATACCATTTGACTGCCTCTTCATCGCTTTGCGGCACACCGCGCCCGCGTCCGTACATCAAGCCAATATTGGCCTGGCTTTCCGCATGGCCCTGCTTTGCTGCAAGCATGAACCACTTGGCGGCTTCATCATCATTTTTTGGGCCGCCACGGCCTGTGAGGTAGACGGCGGCGAGCTTGAACTGGGCCTGTGCATCACCCGCCTTGGCTTTTTGCAACAGGTCTGCGGATTGCGCGATGACCAGAGGGCTGGAGAGCAGCAGGGCGGCTGCGCAGAGGAGATAACTGAATTGCTTTTTCATAGCGTGCTTGTCGATAAAGAGTGGCGGTTTCTAGCGTGCAAACTCAGCGGTTCGTTGTCTTGGGTTTCCAGGCACTGATCTTTTTGTCCAGCGCGGCACGCTCTGCAGGCTTGAGCTTCTGGGCGGCTTCATCGCGCAGCGACACCGTGTCTTCCAGGTCCTGAGCGGCTGCCAAGGCATACCAGAAATAGGCCTGAGACAGGCTGCGTTTGACGCCGCGCCCCTCTTCAAACATCGTGCCAAGATTGACCTGCGCCGTTGCATTGCCTTGCTCTGCGGCCAGACCCAGCAATCGGGCTGCTTCCTTCTCATTGAGCGGCACGCCGCGACCCGTGGCATACATCACGGCAAGATTGACCTGACCCGAGTCGTGGCCCTTGGCGGCCGTAATGCCAAACCATTTGGCAGCTTCCTTATCGTTTTGCTCCACACCACGGCCACTGACATACATCAACCCCAGGTTGTACTGGGCGTCGAGAAGGTTCTGCGCTGCCGCGAGTCGATACCACTTGATGGCTTCCTGATCGCTTTGCTCCACACCGCGGCCGTCTTCGTACATCACACCCAGATTGAACTGGCCGTTGGCCTCACCCTGCGCCGCCGAGAGGCGATACCACTTGACGGCCTCCACATCGTTCTTGGCCACGCCACGGCCCTGGTCGTACTTGACCTGCGCCGTTGCATTGCCTTGCTCTGCGGCCAGACCCAGCAATCGGGCTGCTTCCTTCTCATTGAGCGGCACGCCGCGACCCGTGGCATACATCACGGCAAGATTGACCTGACCCGAGTCGTGGCCCTTGGCGGCCGTAATGCCAAACCATTTGGCAGCTTCCTTATCGTTTTGCTCCACACCACGGCCACTGACATACATCAACCCCAGGTTGTACTGGGCGTCGAGAAGGTTCTGCGCTGCCGCGAGTCGATACCACTTGATGGCTTCCTGATCGCTTTGCTCCACACCGCGGCCGTCTTCGTACATCACACCCAGATTGAACTGGCCGTTGGCCTCACCCTGCGCCGCCGAGAGGCGATACCACTTGACGGCCTCCACATCGTTCTTGGCCACGCCACGGCCCTGGTCGTACATCAAGCCGAGGTTACTCTGGCTCAAGGCATTGCCTTGTGCCGCCGCCAGGCCAAACCATTGCGCAGCTTTCTCATCGTTTTGTGCCACACCGCGGCCCTCTACATACATCTGGCCAAGGTCAAGCTGGGCCTGAGCATCACCTGCCTGTGCTTTGCGTACCAAGTCTGCGGGCTGCGCCACTGCCAAGGTACTGGCAAGCAGCAATGCGGCAGCGGAGTAAAGAGGGAGCATGTGTTTCTTCATTTTTTCCTGGTGTTCCTGAGGTAGATACGCTGCGCCCGGCCTGCTGGGGCAAAGCTTGATGTGACTTCAGGCGGTTCCTATGCCTTTTTCCTGAAAGATCGAGCCGAGGCAGCGTGAAGCAATTCGTCGCCAGATCATCTGGCCCTTGCTTGCTCTCGCTTTTTGATGGATTGAGCACCTATGAAATGCCAGTCATAGCGACTAGTTTGATGGGCTCCTGATACATAGACGGAGAGCTGCAGCGAGCAAGCATTCTAGTCACGTCGCGGGCTTGATTGCCGTCAAGTCGACTCTATCGACAGACGGCGAAACCTCATTGATCAGGGCGTGTTGGCCTGCCTGAGCATCGTGACCAAGAGTCGCTTAATTGCGCTGCAAGCGCTTGCGCGCGGCAAAGCCATAGCTCAGGCCCAGCGCTGCCGCAATCGCCGATCCCGCCAGAATGCCCAGCTTGGAGGCACCCAGTAGGGCGGCATCTTCAAAGGCCAGACTCCCGACAAAGATCGACATGGTGAAGCCGATTCCGGCCAGCAGACCCACCAGCAACACACCTTGCCAGTTCAGGCCCTGGGGCAGGCTGCAAAGGCCGCTTTTTACGGCCAGCCAGGTGCAGATAAAGACGCCCAGAGGCTTGCCCAGCACCAGCGCCACCAGCACGGCTGTGGCCGTAGTTTGCGGCGCTGCAGCGCTCAGGTCGATGCCGGAGAACTGAACGCCCGCATTGGCCAATGCAAAGATGGGCATGACGCCAAAAGCCACCCAGGGGTGAAGAATCATGGGCAGGCGCAGCGCGGGCGGCAGCAGGTCACGCTGGGCAGATTGTGCGGTGCGCAGGTCTTGCAGCAGGTGCTGCGGATCGGGTTGAGCAGCATGCATTTGCTCACTGGCCTTGCGCATGGCGGCTTGTGCTGTGATAAGTGGTGGCTGCTTGGCAGGGCGCACAAAAACGGGCGTCATCAGGCCCAGTACTACACCGGCCAGCGTGGGGTGGGCACCGGTCTTGAGCAGGCCAAACCACAGCACCGCGCCGGGCAGCAGATACAGCGGTGCCGCGGCAATGCCCATGCGGTTAAACAGCAGCACCAGCAGCACGCCCGCACCCGCAATCACAAAGCCCATGGCCTGCAGGCCGCCGGAGTAGAAGAAGGCAATGATGAGCACGGCCACGATGTCATCAATGATGGCCAGCGCCAGCAAAAAAATGCGCAGCGAGGATGGGATGTTGCGACCCAGCAGGGCTAGCACGCCCACGGCAAAAGCAATGTCTGTGGCCGTGGGAATGGCCCAGCCGTTGATCAAAGTCTTGTCGCTGCCCACCAGCGCTACATAGATGAGAGCGGGCACGGCCACGCCGCCCATAGCGGCCATCAGCGGCAGACTGGCCTGGCGCAGGCTGGCCAGCGCGCCGTTGTGCAGCTCGCGCCGGATTTCCATGCCTACGACCAAAAAGAAGGCGGTCATCAGCACATCGTTGACGATGAAATGCAGGTCGGTGCTGAAGCTCCAGGGCCCCAGTGTCATGGCGACGGGGGCGTGCCACAGGGCGAAGTAGCTTTCAGCGTTACTGGAGTTGGCCCAGATCAGCGCCGCCGCCGCCGCCAGCATGAGCACCATGCCTGCAAAGGATTCGATATGCAGCAGATGTGCAATTTTTGCCTGCACGCGCTCGGTAGCGGTTTGCAGGGCGGGGATGCGAGGAGAGTTTTGGGGTGCAGAAGGCGCAGGGGCCTGCACAAGGGTGTGTGGGTCCATCAATCGATTCAGGTGTCTGAAGTCCTCTGCCCGAGATGCGTAAAGGCATGAGGCAATGCCTCATTGCTGCATCAAACGCTGCAAACGACTGGCGCGCTGGCGGCCCGACCTGCGCATGAAGATTCACCTGCCATCACCACCGTATGTGGCGGGCACCCGGTGTGAATTGTAGCTAAAGCTGTTTGATTGGCTTCGATTTGAGGATATTTGTATTTGATGCGGCTGTCGCGATCAGTCCTGTATCCATTCGCATTTCACGTCACCTTGGCTCAAGCAGGCGGTCTGCATGAATTGCGTCAGCAGTCGCCAATGGGCGGCGCTATGCTGGTGCGGCAACAAGAGAGAAGGCGAGTCATGTCGGGCATTGGAACGGAATATGTGTGGGTGATCGTGGTGCTGTTTGCGGCTGCTGCGCAGACGGTGCGCAACACGGCCCAGCGCTCGCTGACGGCGCAGGTCGGCACCATGGCTGCCACGCTGGTGCGCTTTCTCTACGGCTTGCCGTTTGCAGCCGTTTATCTGCTGGCGCTGTATGGGTTTGGCGATCAGCCACGGGCGCTGCCGCAGTTCAGCGTCGTGTATCTGGGCTGGATTGCGATGGGTGCGGCGTTTCAGGTCGCGGCCACGGCGGCTTTGCTGATGGCCATGAAAGAGCGCAACTTTGCCGTGGCGGTCACGCTGTCCAAAACCGAGGTGCTGCAGGTGGCCTTGTTTGCCGCCATGTTCTTGCATGAGCTGCCCACTCGCTGGGCGCTGCTGGCCATGGTGCTGGCCACTATTGGCGTGCTCATGCTGTCCTTGCCGCCGCGCGGGCAGATTTTTACGCTGTCGGCATGGGCAAGCAAGTCATCGATGTATGGACTGATTTGCGGAGCCTGTTTTGCTCTGGCCACGATTGGCTTTCGTGGCGGCGCGGTTGAGATTGCGCGGCTGGGTGTGGACTCGCCCTGGCTGTCTGGTGCATGGGGGGTGCTGATAGCACAGAGCATGCAGTCATTGGTCTTGGGCGTCTGGATTGCGAAGACCCATGAACAGGGCCTGCGCCCCATCTTCAAGGCCTGGCGTATATCGCTGCTGGCCGGCAGCATGGGCGCAGCGGCATCGCTGGCGTGGTTTACTGCATATGCCATGCAAGGCGCAGCAGCGGTGCGCACTCTGGGCATGGTGGAGGTGGTGTTCAGCTACCTCGTCTCGCGCCGTGTGTTTAGCGAGCAGCTGTCGCTGACGGAAAAACTGGGTATGGCGCTGATGATGCTGGGCTTGGTGTTGATCTGTTTGCAGCTCTGAATTTGAGAGCTGCCTGCGCATGTTTTTTGCCACTTCAGTATTGAATAGTGAATGTAGTGGTCAGTGAGTAAGCGCGGGCTGCTCTTTAATTAATAGCAGATCAGCGAAGCACCAGCCTTTGCAGGCAAAGGTCTGGTACGGCTTTATTGGGTATCAGGAATGAGATGCGTGACTCAGGCTCTGACAGGCGTCATGGACGCGGGCCTTGCTGCCGTTGCCGTGCTAACCAGAGACTGCTGAACGATGTCGCCAACCATGTCGGCCGTGATGGCGGACAGCGTCCAGCCCAGGTGGCCGTGGCCGGTGTTGTAGAACACGCAGGGCTGGCTGCCGCGACCCACGCGGGGCAGCATGTCCGGCATCATGGGGCGCAGACCCGCCCATGGCACAACGCTGCGGGTGCTGACGCCGGGGAAGCATTGCTGCACCCATTCAATCAGCGGACGAATACGGTCGGCACGAATGTCCTTGTTATAGCCATTGAACTCCGCCGTTCCCGCCACGCGGAAGCGATCGTCGCCCAGACGGCTGGTGACCAGCTTGGTTTCATCGTCGAGCAGGCTGACGATGGGCGCTGCCGAGCGGCTGACCTCATCGAGCAGATTGACGGTGATGGAGTAGCCCTTGACGGGGTAGATGTTGACCCGGTCACCCAGCTGTGACGCCAGCGTGCGACTGGCCGTGCCTGCGCAGACGACGATGCCGTCAAAGCTTGCTGTGCTGGTTTCCTGCCCCTGGCGGGCCGTCACGCTGGCCTGCTTGCCATGGACGTTGACGGACAGAATTTCCTGCTCGTACAGGCAGCGCACGCCCAGGCGTGAGCAGGCGGCGGCCAGACCGCTGGTGAACTTGTGAATATCACCGGTGGAATCGCTCTCGGTGTAATAGCCACCATAGTAGCTGCCAGATAACGTGGGCTCGATGGCGCGCATCTCCTGCGGCGTCACGGCGCGGCGCTCCAGTCCGCCCTGGGCCAGCAGTTTGGATACCCGGCCCGCATGCTCAAAGCCTGCCTGATTGCGGTAGATGTGAAGAATGCCTTCCTTCTTCAGGTCGAAATCAATGCCTTCACGCGTGGCCCAGTCAAACAGATGCTCGCGTGCCGCAATGGCGAGGCGGGCGGTTGCTGCGGTGTTTTTCTCGTAGTGAGGAATGGCGGCGAGGAATTCGCAGAACCACGAAATCTTGTGCCAGCTGGGCTTGGGGTTGAGTAGCAGCGGCGCATCGCTTTTGAGCATCCACTTGAGGCCCTTGAGAATGGTGGACCAGTGGTTCCAGACCTCGGCGTTGGAGGCAGATAGCTGTCCACCATTGGCAAACGAGGTTTCCATGGCGGCGTAGCGCTGTTTTTCGAACAAGGTGACGGAAAAACCGCGGCGAGCCAGAGCGTAGGCGGTGGTCACGCCCGTGATACCACCACCGATAACGGCGATTGTCTTCATGATTCAGATTCCAGAAACGTCAAGGGTGGAGCCCGTGCGCAACATGCGCAGCGGACGCCCCCTCTGTTCTGGACCTGAGAGATTCACGAAGCAGCGCCAATGGCGATGTTCGCTTGCTCCTTCGGTATGCCCGGCGGACGATGACGTCTGGACATTCTTCAGAGTGTTGAAGCAGTGATGCCGATCCTTTTGCCTGAGAGTTTCCGGGGCGGTTGCTCCTTCGGCGCTGCATACGGAAGTTTTCGCTGCAGTCTCTCTCGGCACCACTAGGCTGAGAGCCTGATGGCGAATGTAGGAAAAAGCCGGGTGGTTGGGTATACGGGTTTTCTAGAGTTACCAGCTTTGCTGAGGTACAAGTCTCTGAACAATAGATAGCGGCTTGCGCCTGTTCTTGATGAGTTTTGATGCTTAATCATGCGCAAGTGCTTTAAAGGTAAGCACAAGAAGCTTTCATTTTCATAGCGAAAACGACTGTCAAGTGGGTTTGAGCAGCCCCAGAGCCAGCCCCTGCATTGGCGCAGTCGGGTATGGCCGTTGAAGGTTTTGGGCAAAATGACATCTTTGCCTGTCAACTGGCCTAGCGATATCACCGCTTTGCCATTGAAGCGCCCGACTGGGGTGGCTGCCGATACAGGATGCGACGGGCCTTACCGGCCTTGGCGTTCTGCTTCATGGCTTCGTTCCTGTGTCCTTGTTGTCTGCGATCGCATTGGTCGCTTTTTTGCGTTGCTTGCCGCAACGCCTGCGGGATGGTTGGGTGTTTTGTGCAGATGGGCGCAAACCAATACAACAAGACATTTATGTCCCAACCCAACTCAAGCCAGCAACCCGCGCAGGCCGCGCTGGAGACTGGCAGCAGTGACAACGCGAAACCCCAGTTGCACCGGGTGCTCAAGCAGCGCCACCTGAGCATGATTGCCATTGGTGGAGCCATAGGCACGGGTCTGTTCGTGGCCTCTGGCTCGGCTATTTCTCAGGTCGGCCCCGGCGGCGCGGTGCTGACTTATTTGCTCATCGGCATCATGGTGTACTACATCATGACCAGCCTGGGCGAGCTGGCCGCGTTCATGCCGGTGGCTGGTTCCTTCTCGACCTATGCATCGCGCTATGTGGATCGCGGCTTTGGCTTTGCGCTAGGCTGGAACTTCTGGTTCAGCTGGGCCGTGGTGGTGGCGGTCGATCTGGTGGCGTCACAGCTGGTGATGGCCTATTGGTTGCCCGATGTGCCGGGCATTATCTGGAGTGGAATATTTCTGCTGCTGATGGTGGGCCTGAATGCTTTTTCAGCCCGAGGTTTTGCCGAAGCCGAGTACTGGTTTGCGCTGATCAAAGTGGTGGCTGTCGTGGCCTTTCTGATCACTGGCGTGCTGATTTTGTTCGGCATCATCAGCAACGGTCATACGCCCGGTTTTGAGAACTGGACCACGGGCGATGCGCCGTTTGTGGGCAACTTCGCCACCTTTGTGGGCGTGGCCATGATCGTGGCCTATTCCTTCCAGGGCACGGAGCTGGTCGGCGTTGCAGCCGGCGAATCCGAGAACCCGCGCGAGAACGTGCCGCGTGCCATTCGCCAGGTGTTCTGGCGCATTCTGCTGTTCTATGTACTGGCCATCATCGTCATCGGTTTTCTGATTCCCTATACCGATCCGCAGTTGCTGCGCACGGATGTGGCCGATATTGCGGTGAGCCCGTTCACGCTGGTGTTCCAGCACGCGGGTCTGCTGTCGGCTGCTACGGTGATGAATGCGGTGATTCTGACCTCGGTGCTGTCTGCCGGTAACTCCGGCATGTATGCGGCCACCCGCATGCTTTTCAATATGGCGACCGAGGGCAATGCACCGCGCATGTTCTCTCAATTGACCAAGAATGGCGTGCCACTGTATGCGCTGATCGGCAGTACGCTGATTGCCAGCCTGTGCCTGTTTTCGTCACTGTACAGCCCGCAGGCCGTCTATATCTGGCTGCTGAATCTGGCAGGCATGACGGAGTTCATCGTCTGGCTGGGCATTGCCGTCAGCCACTATCGCTTTCGCCGTGGCTATGTGATGCACGGGCATGACGTGGGTGACCTGCCTTACAAGGCGGGCGCTTTCCCGTTTGGCCCGATCTTCGCGTTTGTGCTGTGTCTGGTGGTGACGCTGGGTCAGAACTATCAGGCTTTTCTGCAAGACCGTATCGACTGGGGCGGCGTGGTTTCGACCTATCTGGGCATTCCGCTGTTTCTGGTGTTCTGGCTGGGTTACTGGCTGGTCAAGCGCAAGACCTGGGTCAGCTATGCCGATATGCGGTTTGATGAGCTGGAAGAAATAAAGCGAGAAAAAATCTCTTCCTGAGGCGCTTTGCACCTTCCCCCTCGCTTGCTTTGCGGGAGGGGGCAACAGTCTTGCTAAGGGACGCTTCTTGCTTGCTGTTTCCTGGTCGGTGTATGCCTGTTTCAGGCATTGCTGCTGATTCTTGCCAGCGCAGGCAAAATCGGCAGCGTGAGTGATTTTTTAGCCCCCTTTTCAGATGCTTCAGAGCTTCCCAGACGCATTGCGCATCTGGATATGGATGCGTTCTACGCGTCTGTGGAGCTGCTGCGCTATCCGCAGCTAAAGGGTTTACCGGTGGTGATTGGCGGCGGGCGCAGGGCGCCTGATAACGCCTTGCTGGTAAAGCACGCGGGGCTGCCGCTGTCAGAGATTCCGGTGGCTGATTTCCCTCTGCTGCGCGACTACGCGGGGCGCGGCGTCATCACTACGGCGACCTACCCGGCCCGGCAGTTCGGCGTGGGCTCTGCCATGGGCATGATGAAGGCCGCCAAACTCTGCCCGCAGGCTATTTTGTTGCCGGTGGACTTTGCGCAGTACCGGCGCTTTTCCCGCGAATTCAAAGAAATCATTCTCTCTATCGCTCCGGTCATGGAGAACCGTGGCGTGGATGAGGTCTATATCGACTTCACCCATGTACCCGGTGGTCAGCGCGAAGGCGGGCGCGTGCTGGCGCGCTTGATTCAGAAAACCATTTTTGAAGCCACGGGCCTGACCTGCTCGGTAGGCGTGGCCCCCAACAAGCTGCTGGCCAAGATGGCCAGCGAGTTCAACAAGCCCAACGGCATCTCGGTTGTTCAGGCCGACGATCTGCAGACCCAAATATGGCCGCTGGCTTGCCGCAAGGTCAACGGCATAGGGCCCAAGGCTGATGAAAAGCTCAAAAATCTGGGCATAGAAACCATTGGCGATCTGGCTGCCAAAAGCGTGCCGCAGCTGCTGCAATGGTTTGGCAAGTCCTATGGGCACTGGCTGCACGAATCCGCATGGGGCCGCGATGAGCGGGCGGTGGTGACTGAGAGCGAGCCGGTATCCATGAGCCGCGAAACCACGTTTGAGCGCGACTTGCATGCCGTGCACGACAGGGCTGAACTGGGGGCCATCTTCACGGAGCTGTGCGAGCGCGTGGCGGAGGACTTGCAGCGCAAAGGTTATGTGGGCCGCACCGTGGGTATCAAGCTGCGCTATGACGATTTCAAGATCGCGACGCGCGATCAGACTCTGGCCCTGCCAGTGCAAGATGCTGCGGCCATTCGCCAAGCCGCAGGACAATGCCTGAAGCGAGTGCCGCTGGGCAAGCGCATGCGGCTGCTGGGGGTCAAGGTTTCGGGCCTGATTTCAGAGCAGGCTTGGCAGGCCAGTGCTCACGACCCTGTGGCGCGGGAGTCATTGCTGAGGCCACAGGTCTTGACCTCCATCAAGAATCTGGACCCCTACACAGCATCTCTGTTCTGAGAGTCGCTAATCCCGCATCTTTGCTGTGCGATGATCCGATGTGTGAATTTGTGTATCTGGTTAACCAGCTTCGCCGGAATGCCTGATCGCTCACTCTCTCATTAAAAAACAGGCTCTTTCGAGGAGTGCAAGCCATGCGCATGAACCTGCCGGTATCCCAACAAAACTACAACTTTCCCGGCGATGAGCTGCTGGTCTCCAGCACCAACACCAAGGGCGAGATCACGCATTGCAACCCGGCGTTCGTGCGGGTCAGCGGCTTCACCTATGAGGAGTTGATTGGTCAGCCGCATAACCTGATTCGCCACCCCGACATGCCCGCTGCAGCCTTCAAGGACATGTGGCGCACCATTGCCAACGGCTATCCGTGGACGGCGCTGGTCAAGAACCGCCGCAAGAATGGCGACCATTACTGGGTGCGCGCCAATGTCACGCCCATCATGGAAGGCGGAAAGCCGCGCGGTTATCTGTCGGTGCGCACCAAACCTTCAGTCAAGGAAGTGGCCGAGGCAGAAGCCCTGTACGCACGTATGCGCACGGAAGAAAAGTCAGGTCAGTCCAGCTTTCGCCTGCGTGCAGGCGAGGTGCGCGGCCTCGGCCTGATGGGCTTGTGGGACAGCCGCAAGGATGTGGGCCTGGTCGCGCGCATGGCGTGGTTGCTGGCGGTGCTGGCGCTGATGGTTTTGCTGCCCGATATGCTGGGCTGGCAGGGCGCAGCTGCCTGGGGCTGGCGCGCAGCCAGTCTGGTGGCGGGTAGCGTGTTTGTGCTGTGGCGCTTTCATCGCCGCTGCGTGGCCGGGCTTGAAGAAGCCAGCCGCTTTGCGGCCGATGTGGCGGCTTGCAATCTGAGCACCAAGTCTGATCAGAGCTACAACGGTGCCATGGGTGCGCTGATGCTGAGGCTGCAGCAAATTCAGATCAACTTGCGCGCCGTGGTGGGTGATGTGCGAACCGAGGTGCAGGGCTTTGCTCAGACTGCCCATGAGATTGCCCAGAGCAGTCTTGATCTGGCGGGCCGCACCGAGTCGCAGGCCAGCAACCTGCAGCAGACGGCGGCATCGATGGAAGAGATTTCAGGCACGGTTTCGCAGACGGCAGACACCGCACAGTACATGGCGGGTGCCAGCGATGAAAGCAGCAAAGTTGCCAGCCGCAGCGGCGCGGCCATCAGCGAGGTGGGGCAGGCCATGGAGCGTATTCGTGGCTCATCAACCCGCATGAGCGAGATCATTGGCGTGATTGAAAGCATTGCCTTCCAGACCAATCTGCTGGCGCTGAATGCGGCCGTGGAAGCTGCGCGTGCAGGTGAGCAAGGCCGTGGCTTTGCCGTGGTGGCGGGCGAGGTGCGGGCGCTGGCCCAGCGCAGCGCCGAGGCGGCCAAGGAAATCAGCGTGCTCATCAACCGCACGGTGGATGGCATCAACGACGGCAATGCACGCATGCGCTCTGCAGGTCAGACGATTGACGGCATGGTGCAGGCCGTGGACAAGGTGGGTTCTCTGGTGCACCAGATCAGCATTGCCACGCGCGAGCAGTCGATTGGCATCTCGCAGGTCAACGAGGCCGTTGCCCAGCTCGACTCTGTGACGCAGCAGAACGCCGCACTGGTGGAGCAGTCCACCAGTTCAGCCCAATCGCTGCGCCAGAGCGCCAGAACGCTGGAACGTTCGGTGGATGTCTTCCATCTTTGAACGCGTAGATTCCCTCCCTCTTTAAATCCAAAAGGCAGCTGCAGAAGCTGCCTTTTTTGTGCCTGCTTTCGGTAGGATTGCGACATGAGTGTTGTGCTGATCCTGATTGCCGTTGCGGCGCTGGCCTTGTGTTTATTGGTCTGGTTGCTCTCGCGTTTGCGCGATGACTCCAGACCTTCATCGTTTTCAACATCTGCATCGGCGGCTGACAAACCGGCGGGTGCGGTCGGTTCTCAGACGCAGTCGCAGGCGTCACTATCAAATAAAGAGCTGCCAGCGCATGCAGATAAAGCGCCAGAGGCCAATAAGGATGTGAACTTTCGCATGCAAGGCGAGCGCGGCATGGGTGGGCCGATCTTTGGCGATGTGATGTGTGCTGACGGTGTCTACCTGCCCCATGTCTGGGAGAGTGATCTGCACACCTCGTACGACGGGCGCTGGCTGCGCACGGGCTTTTACGACAGCGAAACTGCACATCTGGTGGACCGAAAATCACGCCGAAGCTGGCTGATTTCAAAGGGCGATGCTGAGGTGCTGGACGCCGTGCACTGGCGCGTGCCGCGCTGGAGTGGCGAGACCTTGAACGAAAGCGGCATTGCAGACGATGCACATGTGGTCATGTCCGATGCCAGTTTTGAAGCCTGGCTGGCCGAGCATGTGGATGCCGCGGCCCAGCCGCTGGTGGCTCTGCGCGATATCTGGGTGCCGGTGGAGTGCGTACCTGCAGAAGCGGGCGACCAGCAGCCACACTTGCCTGTGGCACCGCCAGTACTGCGGGAAGATGGGAAAACACAGGCACCCAATGTGGCAGCACCCGAGCTGACGGTGGAGCGCCACTGGCCCGCATCGCTGCGCAGATTGTCTGACCCGCTGCAGCCCCTGCGCCAAGCCAGCTGGGCGCTGAGCATGAATGGCAAGCCCACCGGATGGCTGCTGGATCAGGACCCCGCCATGGTCTGGCGTGACGATGGACAGGGGCTGGCTCTGTATGCCATCCCCGATCAAGGGGAGGACAGTTATCTGCGCCGGCTAGTGGTCTGGACGGCAGAGCAGAGCTGGCAGCAATGGACACAGCCCCTGCCTGCCGATCGCAAGTCTTGGGCGGTAGAGCCTTTCTGGCCCGATGAAGTGGACTCGCGTGCACCGCTGCAATGGAGTGCTGCTGTGTTGCTGCAGCGCGTGCAGGTCGATACCGCTGATCTTGATCGGCTGCATGACGGCACCAGCCTTAGCTGCGTGACCAGTCGCACCGAAACCTGTGCCGGGCATGCGGCAGATGGGCAAGTGCAGCTCAGGGCTCAACCCGTCACCACCTTTTGCTGGCTGCGTGACCCGGCCCAGCCCCATGTCTGGCGGGCGCAGAGCGAGCCGGTGATGGGTAAACCGCTGATCTGGACGCTGAGCAAAGAAGCCAGGGATGAGCAGGGCGAGACATCGGCCTGGAATCTGCAATGGGGCGACAAGCACCTGAGTGGTAGCTGGGCGCTGGAGCATGTGATCGTCAAGGGGCGCTGGGCCGTGCTCATGCCGTTTGGGCGTGCGCCGGAGCGTGGTGGCGCGGGGCAGATTCAAATCTGGGACGGTGAACGCCTGCAGACGGTGGATTTGCCTTGGCCGGTGATGCGCCTGTGCCCGTTGCCTGCGCTGGATGGCAGCATGGCAATGCGCGTGGAGGTGATTGCGCTGACAGCCTGCCTGGATGAAAAGGACTGGAATCCCAGTACGAGCAGCTGGCGCTGGAATATGCATTCGGTTTCGCCGAGCCACCTTTCGCGCCCGGAGTGGCGTGCGCTTTACCAGCGCCGTGAAATTGCCCCCGATGCCCAAGACCACTGGCGTCTGCTGCCGCGTTGGCGCGAGGCGAAGCAAATTCAGCACCCCTGCGCCGATGGCGACTATGTCTGGCGCGATGCCGTGCGTGGCGATGCCCTGTGGTGGTGGGGCGGGCAGAACGAGCGCATCAACAGCGACTGGAGCGAGGACGAATGCCGCATCGAAGGGGTGAGCATGACGCGCAGCGGTCTTGCGCTATGCGGTACTGGGCCTGGCGCTTGCCCGCACCCTGCAGGGGAAGGCTGGGCGGTACTGGAGTATGTGGAGCGCCGCTATGGCAAGCCCGACCAGTGGAAGCTGCACTGGCTCAACCCCGTTGAAAAAGAAGTGCGTACGCTGGAGCTGGCGGCCAATATGCCCCAGCTCAAAGGCTGGGACACACAGGGCCTGCACTGGGCAGATCTGGCCCCTGAAGAGGGCGATGCAGACAAGCGCGAAGTGATCGCGCCGCAGCTGGTGACGCTATCGATGTGGAGCCGGGCCGAGGTGGAGCCGTTGCGCCAAGGCCCGGGCGGGCTGTGGCTGCGCAAGCAGGATCTGCGCTATGCGCAGACTTTGCTTGGGCAGGATGATTGCCCCTGGGCTGGATAACCCCCCTGAGAGGCTTTGCCTCTTCCCCAAGGGGGACGACAGCATCGCTGCGGGGCGGCCCTTGCTTGCTGTCTCTTGGCTGGGGTGTGCTTGATTTGCGGTCTGTTTACTGGCGTGCAGTCCGCACGTTGGCGGGCAGGGCGCCGGGGTGGCTGGTGCGGAAGGGGTTGATATCCAGACCACCGCGGCGGGTGTAGCGGGCGTAGACCGACAGTTTGATGGGTTTGCAGCGCGCCCAGATGTCCATGAAGATGCGCTCCACGCATTGCTCATGGAATTCGTTGTGGTTGCGAAAGCTCACCAGATATTGCAGCAGGCCTTCCTGGTCGATCTGTCCGCCGCTGTACTGAATCTGTACGCTGCCCCAGTCGGGCTGGCCGGTCACCAGACAGTTGCTCTTAAGCAGGTGGCTGACCAGGGACTCGGTCACGGGCGGCTCGTCCTGTTTGGCGGTCAGCAGCTCGGGGGCGGGCGTGTACTGTGTGCATTCCACATCGAGGCGGTCCAGCAGCAGGCCGTCCAGCTCATGCACTTTCTGGGCGTTAAATTGTTCTGACTCCAGCAGTCGCACGCCAACGCTGCCCTTGCTTTCGCTGCCACGCCAGGCTGCTTCGGCCAAGTCGGTGCGCAGCAGGGCCAGCACTTCGCTGGCGTCGGCAAAGCGGGTGTTGTTGAAGCTGTTGAGATAGAGCTTGAAAGACTTGCTCTCGATCAGGTTCGGCGTCTCGCAGGGAATGGTGAAGTGCATCAGCGCAACCTGGGGCTTGCCGCGCAGGTTGAGCCAGGACAGCTCGAAGGCCGTCCAGAGGTCGGCACCAAAGAAGGGCGGGTTGCGGCCCGCGCCGATTTCTTCGCGCTTGGTCAGGCGAGGTAGGGGGAAGAGCAGGGACGCGTCGTACTGGTCCACATAGGCCGAGCTTTTGCCCAGCTGCGATTGTTCAGGTGTTTGCATGATGGAAAAACAGATTCACTAGCGGCAAAAACAATAGCTGCTAGCGCTTTATTAGCAAGGGGTTGAGCCGCTTTTTACTTGAATTCGCGTTCTCGCAGCCATTTGGTGGCAATCCACTTCTCTCCCTCCAGTACGGGCGCGCCGCCGTGCAGGGTTTTGGTGGCCGGGTCGGGTCTGTCGTAGCTAAAGAATACGGCATTGCCACGGAGGGGCACGACCTGCAAACCCACATCAGGGAAGGTGGTGCCGCCGCCGCGTGTGGGCTCGTTTAAATACATGACCAGGGTGCCCACGCGCTGGCCGCCACGTTTGAGGATGGTGGGCGTGCCGGGTTCGTTGGGCGCAAAGTAGTCGTAATGCGGCTTGTATTCGGCACCGGGGCGGTAGTGCAACACCTGCAGGCCTTCGCCATTTTCAATGGGCCAGTTCAGCAGGCGGGCAATACGCGCTTCAATACGGCTGATGAGGTCCAGCTCGCCGCGCTGGAAGAACATGCCATTGCTGGTGCGGTCGTCATTGACGGCTTCGCCGCCGCTCTGGTTGTCCACCGTCAGTGATCGCTGCATGCGTGGGCTGGCAGCGGCAATGATGGCTTCGCACTCCTCATCGGAAAGCAGATTGCCGAACACCACCACACGCGGGTGGCGCATGCTCATGAGCACATGAACCTGACGGTCGCCTGCATCAATGCAGCAGGGGTCGGCCTGCAGATCGGGTTCGGGCAGATGCCCATCATGCGTGGACAGCTGTATCTCGGCCTGCGGCTTGATTGCATCGAAGGGGTGAGGCAGGTCACCTACCTCAGGCAAAGCCAGTGCGCGTCGGGCCAGATACTCGGCCCAGCCTGCCGTGCGCATGGAGTGAAGCAGCGATGGCAGCGGCACACCGGCCGCGCTTTGCGTGCGTATCCATTGCATCAACTCAGGGGTCAAGCCGGGCGGGGTGGCGAACTGATCTGGGGTGGATGTGCTCATGGTGACTATGCTAGTGCGCACTGCGCTCAATTTCAATCAGCGTCAGTCTTCAAGCTTTCGGCGGAACACCAGCTTATGGGGTGTGCTGGCCTGTTCAGCCAGTGCATAGCCTTCCAGATCGAATTTGCGCAGATCTGTAACTTTCTTTGCCTTGTGCTGAACGGCCCAGCGCACCATCAGGCCGCGCGCACGTTTGGCGTGGAAGCTGATGATTTTGTATTTGCCACCCTTGAAGTCCTCGAACGCGCACTCCACCACAGGGGCTTGGAGTGCTTTGAGATCGACGGACTTGAAGTATTCCTGTGAGGCGAGGTTAACCACGATGCGCTCGGCTTCTAGTTGCTCGCCGCTGCGTTCGTTCAGGTAGTCCGCAATCTGTGTGCCCCAGAACTGATAAAGATTGCTGCCCTTGGTGTTTTCAAGCCTGGTGCCCATTTCAAGGCGATAGGGCTGCAGCAGGTCCAGCGGGCGCAGCGCGCCATAAAGGCCGCTGAGAATCACCACATGCGCCTGCGCCCAGTCCAGCTCCTTGGGCTTGAGGCTGGCGGCATTCAGCCCCTCGTACACATCACCATTGAAGGCAAGCACCGCCTGGCGGGAGTTCTTGGCAGTGAATTGAGGGCTGAAGGCTTCGTAGCGGCCCACGTTGAGTAAGGCCAGCTTGTCGCTGATGCTCATCAGCTGTGAGAGTTGCTGTGGCGATTTTTCGCGAAGCACTTTAATTAGTTCAAGCGGCTGCTTTTTGAAGAACGGCAGCGTGTGCGGCAGGTCGGCGGGGACATGGCTTTCGTAGTCCAGTGATTTGGCCGGAGAGATCAGAAACAACATGGCTTGACACTAAAAATCAGAAGACGATCAATGAAAAAGGGCCAGGGGCCCATCCACCGAAGTGGACAGTGCCCTTGGCCCTGTGATGCCGGAAGGCAGTCTGCTTAGGCGTTGTGGCCTGCAGTCTGTTCTTCCTTTTCAAATGGCAGCTGCATCAGGCTCAGATCCTTGCGGGTTTCAACCAGAATCAGCGGGCCTTCATCGTGCACCACAGGCGCTGTGCGCTCGCGGGGGATGCGCGCAGGCTTAGGCTCAGCAGCAATTGCAGCTTGTACAGCAGCGATTTTTTCAGCGTCGGAATTGATCCATTGCAGACCCGATGCGGCAGCCAGAGCTTGCAGTGCGGGAATGGGCAGGTCATAAGCCTCGGCCTTGACTGTCGCAGGGGCTGGAGCAGCCACCACAGCAGGTGCGGGCACGGGTGCTGCAACTGCGACTGGTGCTTGGGCTTGCACCACAGGTGCGGCCACCACTTCAGCAACCACAGCCTGAGCCACAGGTGCTGGAGCGGCAACAGGTACTGCCACGGCGGCTTCTACGGGTGCAATAGCCGGTGCAGGAGCAGGTTCAGTCACGGGTACTGAGGCCACAGGTGCTTGCACTTGTGTAGCAGCGGGCGCTTGCTCTGTCTGGGCTTGAGCCGCAGCAGTGTCAAAGTAGCTGCGGCGTGCGGGCTGCTCGCCAGCGTCTGCCACTGCAGGTGCTGCAGGAGCAGCTACAGGCGCTTGCGCTTCGGAAGGTGCAAACATCTCCGCAGTCTGACCTTCGGCCTGCGTTTCGCGAGGGGCACGGTCGCGACGGTCGCGGCCGTAGCGGTCACGCGAGCGGCGCTGACGGGGTTCACGTGTGGAATCACCCTGTCCGTCCTGACCTTGCGCTTCAATGCCTTCTGCTTGCGCAATGGGCTCAGAAGTCATTGCTGCTTCATCGGCCACAGGCTGCATGGCCGGCTGTGCTTCGGGGTTGCGGTTCTGGCGCTCACGGCGGCCTTCTTCACGCTCACCTCGTTCGCCGCGCTCTGTGCGGTCACCACGCTCCTGGCGGGTGCGCTCGGGCTTAGGTGCGGCCTGGGTGTTGAACTCTTCGCTGGCGTTCAGAGCGGTATCAGCGACTTGTGGCTGGCGCTCGTCACGACGTTCATTGCGTTCACCATTGCGGCGGTTACCGCGCTCGGGGCGATCTTGACGCTGCTGTTGCTGCTCAGGGCGCTCGTTGCGCTGCTGCTGTTCAGCATCGCGGCCGGGGGCATTGCGGCGGGCGTTGTTGCGATCACCACCGCGCTCTGCGCGTTCGCCATTGTTGCGGTCGCCACCACGTTCATTGCGCTCGTTGCGGTCACCACCGCTGCGGCGGTTGCGGTCACCGCCACGGCCTTCTCCTCGGCGGCCATCACGGTTGCCTTCGCGAGCCACAGGTGCGGGTGCCTCGGCCACAGGGGCTGGGGCAGCCACAGGGGCGGGTGCACCAAAGCCGAACAGGTTCTTGAGCCAGGCAAAGAAGCCTTGCTCGCGCACGGGTGGGCGAGCAGCGGCTGCCGGGGCAGGTGTTGCAGCAGGAGCACCCGCTGCACTGGTGCGGGGCTGACGTGGAGCACGGGGCTCGGCAATCGGCGCTGGCGCGTCAGGCAACACACCCTTGATGACAGGAGTCTGCTTGTTGGTGGGTTCCTGTGAGCGACGTGTGACGGTTGTCACATCTTCTGGCTCATCGGCCAGCTTGTAGCTGGCTTCCATGGTTTCCAAGCGGGCGTCGTCGTGCTTCAGGCGCTCGAGCTTGTAGTGCGGCGTGTCCATGGACTTGTTGGGCACCATGAGCACGTTGACGCGCTGCTTGAGCTCGATCTTGGTGATTTCTGCGCGCTTTTCGTTGAGCAGGAAGGAGGCCACTTCCACAGGCACCTGGCAGTGCACGGCGGCCGTGTTGTCCTTCATGGACTCTTCTTGAATGATGCGCAGAATTTGCAGTGCCGACGATTCGGTGTCGCGGATATGGCCGGAGCCGCTGCAACGTGGGCAGTTGATGTGCGCGCCTTCCGACAGGGCGGGCTTGAGGCGCTGGCGGCTCATTTCCATCAGGCCGAACTTGCTGATGGTGCCGAACTGCACGCGGGCGCGGTCCTGGCGCAGCGCGTCGCGCAGGCGGTTTTCCACTTCGCGGCGGTTCTTCGACTCTTCCATGTCGATGAAGTCGATGACGATCAGGCCGCCCAGGTCGCGCAGGCGCATCTGGCGGGCCACTTCGTCGGCGGCTTCCAGGTTGGTGCGGGTGGCGGTTTCTTCGATGTCGCCGCCCTTGATGGCGCGGGCCGAGTTCACGTCCACCGACACCAGTGCTTCGGTGTGGTCGATCACGATGGCGCCGCCCGATGGCAGGGTCACGGTGCGCGAGTAAGCCGACTCGATCTGGTGCTCAATCTGGAAGCGCGAGAACAGGGGGGCGTCGTCGCGGTAACGCTTTACGCGGGCTGCATGTTCAGGCATCACATGTGCCATGAACTGCTGGGCCTGCTCATAGATGTCGTCAGTGTCGATCAGGATGTCGCCAATAGCGTCACTGAAGTAATCGCGAATAGCACGGATCACCAGGCTGGATTCTTGATAAATCAGGAAAGCGCCCTTGGCACCCTTTGCGGCACCGTCAATGGCGTTCCACAGCTTGAGCAGGTAGTTCAAGTCCCACTGCAGCTCAGGTGCGGTACGGCCGATACCGGCGGTACGCGCAATGATGGACATACCCTTGGGGTATTCCAGCTGGTCCATGGCTTCTTTGAGTTCAGCGCGGTCTTCGCCTTCGATGCGACGCGAAACACCACCACCACGGGGGTTGTTGGGCATCAGCACCACATAGCGGCCGGCCAGCGAGATGAAGGTGGTCAGGGCTGCGCCCTTGTTGCCACGTTCTTCTTTTTCGACCTGAACGATCAGTTCCTGGCCTTCGCGGATCACATCGTTGATGCGAGCCTGGCTGGGGGAGACGCCTTCGGCAAAGAATTGCTTGGAAATTTCCTTGAAGGGCAGGAAACCGTGGCGGTCTTCGCCGTAATCCACAAAGCAGGCTTCAAGGGAGGGCTCTACGCGGGTAACGACCGCTTTGTAGATGTTGCCCTTGCGCTGTTCGCGGCCTTCAATTTCGATTTCGTAGTCCAGCAGTTTTTGACCATCAACAATGGCCAGACGGCGTTCTTCAGACTGCGTTGCGTTAATCAGCATCCGTTTCATGATGCGTTTCCTTTATTCGTTTTCTGGGCACGTTGGTGATGGGCTTTTGCCACGGACCAACGTACCTTTACTGGTAATCAAAGACAGGCTCTACAGGAGCCGTGATGCCAGACGAACGCGTTGAAACGAATGAGGAATCTGGGGCGGTACAGGACTGCGCTACTGGCTTGATCTCAAGTCAGCAGCGGAGGTACAGGCCGGGGGACGAGCGGGAGCGGACGCGCATGCAATCGAGGAGTAAAAGAAGCCGAGGCGCGTGCTAGGGAGGTGGGTGGTTTCTTCAGGGCGCAGCATCCCTCAAGGGCCGGCTGTGCCTTGCCCCAGAAGTTGATCAGCAATGTCCAGAAGATCCACATGCTCGTTGTGATCACCGGTAGTTGCAGGCTGCTTTTGCCTGGGTCAACTGCCGGGGTGAGATTCCGTATCAGTGTTTCAATTCGTCAGCCTTTGCCAGGCTTTCACAGACTGCTGCAGCGCTTCTTGACTGCAATTTGCGTGTGCAAAACTGGCGGGCATCGACCTGCCTGTGCGGTAGGGAATGGTTGTATGGACTAAACTCCATGAGAATCAACCACTTACAAGTAAGCTCGGCACAGGTGAAACACATTATAGAGGGCAAACCGGCGCAGGACCGGTCCCAGAATACGACCGCCGCTTCAGTACGCCTCCTGGAGGTCGATGAAGACTCCGCAGGACAGCGTCTTGATAACTTTCTCATGCGCCACCTCAAAGGGGTGCCAAAGACGCATGTCTACCGCATCATCCGAAGTGGCGAAGTCCGCATCAACAAAGGGCGCGTGAGCGCTGAGACCCGTGTTCAGACGGGCGATGTGGTACGGCTTCCACCAGTCCGGATTTCTGAAAAAGTGGCAGAAAAAGCAGAGCGCCCAGCGCCGGCTAAGGACTTTCCCGCCCTGTTGGAAGACGAACACATGGTTGCACTGTCCAAGCCTGCTGGCGTGGCTGTGCACGGTGGCTCGGGTGTGAGCTTTGGCATCATCGAGCAGATGCGCCAAGCACGGCCCGAATCCAAATTTTTGGAGCTGGTGCACCGGCTCGACCGTGAAACCTCGGGCATCTTGCTGGTGGCCAAAAAGCGCTCTGCGCTCATCCATCTGCAAGACCAGTTCCGTGAGCGTGAGACGGGTAAGACCTATCTGGCTCTAGTGCAGGGCGCATGGCCTGCCAACAAAAAGGTGATTGATCAGCCGCTGCACAAATATTTGCAGGCGGACGGTGAGCGCCGCGTGCGCGTGACGACGGTGGATGACCCCGAGGGCATGCGCTCCATCACGCTGGTCAAGGTGCGCAAGGTGATGGAAGCCAGGCCCATGCAGGGGCTGCCCGCCATGAGCTTGCTGGAAGTAACCATCAAGACCGGGCGCACGCACCAGATTCGCGTGCACCTGTCGTCGCAAGGCCATCCGATTGTGGGTGACGACAAATATGGCGATTTTGATCTCAACCGTCGTGTGCAAAAGCAGGGCCTCAAACGCATGTTTTTGCACGCCTGGCGGCTACAGTTCAACCATCCCGCCAGCGGCGAGCGAGTGGAGCTGCGCTCCGAGCTGCCGCCGGAGCTGGCGGATTTTGTGAACTAAAAAGCCTGCATGACTACTGAAAACCATAGCGAAAACTATAGCAAGCAGCGCCCGCGCCGCTTCGATCTGATCGCATTTGACTGGGACGGCACAGTGGCTGACTCCACGGCCATCATCAGTCGCAGCATTCAAGACGCGGTGCGCGATGTGGGGGGCACAGTGCCCAGCGATGAGCAGGCCGCCTATGTGATCGGCATGGCGCTGATGCCAGCGCTGGCAAGAGCCGCCCCCGATGTGCCACCTGAAAAATATCAGGAGCTGGCCAATCGCTATCGTTTTCACTTCTTCAAGCGCCAGGACGATATCTGCGTGTTTGATGGCATCTTGCCGTTGCTGGCTGATTTGCGTGCACGCGGCCACTGGCTGGCCGTGGCCACAGGCAAAAGCCGCATGGGTTTGAATCATGCGCTGCAAGACCCGCAGTTCAAAGGCTTGTTCGATGGCTCGCGCACGGCCGATGAAACTGCCGGCAAGCCCAGCCCGCTGATGCTCCATGAGCTGATGGCCGAGTTTGGCGTGGAGCCCGAGCGCACACTGATGATTGGCGATACCACCCACGACTTGCAGATGGCTGTGAATGCTGGTTGCCCCTGCGTGGGCGTCTCTTATGGTGCCCATGCACCCGACAGCTTTGCCCAGTTCAACCCGCTGTTTGTGGCGGATTCGGCGGCGCAGTTGCGTGAATGGCTGCTGGCCAACGCCTGATCAGGCGGGAGGATGCGCATGACGGGGATGGATATGACGCACATGGGCATGACAGAGAGCGTGGAGCTGTGCCCCAGTGCCGATCTGGTCGATGGTGGGCGGGCCTTTGGCTTTGATGTGCTGTATGCGGGTCAGAGCAGCCGCGCCTTTGCCATTCGCTATCAGGGGCAAGTTCATGCGTACCTGAATCGCTGCAGCCATATTCCCATGGAAATGGACTACCAGGATGGTCAGCTTTTCGATGACTCGGGGCGCTGGCTGTTGTGTTCTACCCACGGTGCGGCCTATGAACCTGACAGCGGAGCCTGCTCAAGCGGGCCTTGCCGGGGGGGATTGGTGAAAATTGCCTTGAGCGAAAGCGGCGGCGTGGTGCGCTGGCATACTGCCCCACAACTAAAACCTTTAAAGTTTTGAGATGAGCTCCCCAAATACCCCTGATAACAATGACTCCCAGCCGCATGTAACGCCGGGCGCGGACCTTTGGTCCAACGCGTCCGCTGCGCCAGCTGCGTCCGCCGAGGCACCTTCTGCAGCCAAGGCCTCAGGGGGCACAGGCTGGGAGCGCGATGTGCTGGAAAAGCTGGTCTTCGCATCCATCAAGGAGCAGCGTGCCTCGCGTCGCTGGCGCTTTTTCAGCCGCCTGCTGTGGTCGGTAGTCGTGCTGCTGGTGCTGTGGGTGGTGTTTTTCAAAGACACGGCCACCAAGACCAGCACGACACCCCATACGGCCGTGGTTGAAATCAAGGGTGAAATCGCCTCGGGTGCTGATGCAAGCGCCGAGTTTGTGGTCGCCGCCATGCGCAGCGCTTTTGAAGACTCAGGCTCGCGCGCTGTGGTGCTGCTCATCAACTCGCCCGGTGGAAGTCCTGTGCAGGCAGGCATCATCAACGACGAGATGGTGCGTCTCAAGGCCAAGTACAACAAACCTTTGTATGCCGTGGTGGAAGAGTCTTGCGCCTCTGCCGCTTATTACATTGCTGCCGGAGCGGACGAGATTTTTGTAGACAAAGCCAGCATCGTGGGCAGCATTGGCGTGCTGATGGATGGTTTTGGCTTTACTGGCGTGATGGACAAGCTGGGTGTAGAACGCCGCTTGCTGACCGCGGGCGAGAATAAGGGTTTCCTTGATCCGTTCAGCCCCATGTCGGCACAGCAAAAAGAATTTGCCAAAGAGATGCTGGAGCAAATTCACCTGCAGTTCATTGGTGTAGTGAAGGCAGGGCGTGGCGACAAGCTCAAAGAAACGCCAGAAATGTTCAGCGGCCTGTTCTGGACAGGTCAGCAGGCCGTAGAGCTGGGTTTGGCCGACAAGCTGGGCAGCCTCGACTACGTGGCGCGTGAAGTGGTCAAGGCCGAAGAGGTTATCGACTACACCCGCCGGGACAACGTGGCTGAGCGTCTGGTCAAAAAGTTTGGCGCATCGATTGGAGCTGGCTCAGTGCAAGCTGTTCGCGGCCTGGTGCCATCGATTCACTGATGAGTGATGAAAAGTGCTACTAGCGATTGTGTATAAAGCGCTAGTAGCTATCAATATTGAAAAGCCCGCTGCAAATACAGCGGGCTTTTCTGTTCTCAGGCTTTGGGTGCTTTATCGGCCAATCGAGAACACCACTGGCGTGCGGTTGTCAGGCGGTGCGTTGCGCTGCTTCCATTCGCGCACCAGATGGCTTTCAATGCGCGCAGTCTCCAGCGTCAAGCCGCTGGCCAGTGCCAGGCGGGTATTGGGCTGCAAGGTTTGCAGCAGCGCCTGCCATAGTGCTGCGTTGCGGTAGGGCGTTTCGATGAATTGCTGGGTCTGACCCTGGCGCAGAGCTAGGCTTTCCAATTCCTTGAGGCGTGCGGTGCGCTCGGCGCCATCTTGCGGCACATAGCCTACAAAGGCGAAGTTCTGGCCGTTCAGGCCGCTGGCAGCCAGGCCCAGCAATAGCGAAACCGGGCCAATCAGCGGCACGACGCGAATACCCAGATCATGCGCGGCGCGCACGATAGAGCTGCCGGGGTCGGCCACGGCGGGCATGCCGGCTTCACTGATTAGTCCCATGTCTTCGCCTGCAAGGGCTGCTGCCAGCAGGGGCTTGGGGTCAAACACGGCAGCACCCTTGTTGCCGTGGTCCCCTTTTTTATGGGCTTCGCGTGGTAGCTCGACAATGTTCTGAGCTTGCAGCGTAGCTGCCAGCGGAAACAGTGCATCAATACGCTTGAGATACGCGCGGGTCGTCTTGGCGTTTTCGCTGATCCAGTTCGTCAGCGATGCGGCGCGGCGCAGCGTGCCTTCGGGCAGAACTTCGGTTAGTGCGGTCTGGCTATCACAGCCAAAATCGAGTGGGGCAGGCACCAAATAAAGGGTGCCTGCTTTGTTTTTAGGAGTGTTGCTCATGGCAGAACCACTCCCGCAGCGCGCAGCAACTGGCAAGTGCGAATCAGCGGCAGGCCGATCAAGGCCGTGGGGTCGTCGCTGATGATGGCGTCGAGCAATGCAATGCCCAAGCCTTCGCTTTTGGCGGAGCCAGCGCAGTCATAGGGCTGCTCGGCACGCAGATAGCGCTCAATCTCGGCATCATTCAGCTCGCGAAAGCGCACTTGCACCGTCACCACGCTGGATTCCATGAAGCCCGTTTCTGCGCAAGTCACGCAGACAGCTGTATGAAAATTCATCTGGCGGCCGCTCATCTGGCGCAACTGCTCGGTAGCGCGCTCGTGTGTGCCGGGCTTGGACAGAGGTTGTCCATCCAGCTCTGGCACCTGGTCAGAGCCAATCACGATGGAGCCGGGGTGCAGCTGAGCCACGGCCTGAGCCTTGGCTCGTGCCAGGCGCAGGCTCAGGTCATAAGGCGTCTCGTCGCTCAAAGGGGTTTCATCCACCTCGGGCGATACCGTATCAAACGGCAGTTGCAGGCGACTGAGCAGCTCACGCCGATAGCGGGAGGTGGAGCCGAGAACCAATGGGCGCTCAAGGCGTCCGGTAATCAATAAGTCAGGCATTGCGGGATTCTCTTACACTCACTACATGAGCAAGGATTTTTCTGCGACCCGGCTTGAAGTGCGTAACTTCGCGCAAGCCGCTGGTCATTTTCATGGTCAAGCGCCATTGTCGGACTTCAAGCGTCTGGCAGCGGATGCTCTGGCTATTACAGGCGAGCAACCATTGGTGCACTGGGAGGCTGAAGGCGAGCTGGTTGAAGAAACCGGCGGCGCAGGCCATGTCTGGCTGCACCTTTCAGCTGAGGTAGATCTGCCTATGACCTGCCAGCGCTGTCTGACTGAGGCCCATATTCCCCTTTATGTGGATCGGTCATTCCGCTTCGTTACAGACGAAGCAACGGCAGAATTGGAAGATGACGACAGCGATGAGGATGTGCTGGCAATGAGCGGCGAATTCAATCTGCTGGAGCTGATTGAAGACGAGCTGCTGATGGAAGTCCCCGTGGTGCCACGCCACGAGGTCTGCCCGGTGCCGGTCAAGCTGGAGGTCGTTGATCCCGACTTCGAGCAGGCAAGCGAGGAGAAGAAAAATCCTTTTGCTGTGCTGCAATCCCTCAATGTAGGCAAATCTGCCGACTGATCCAGATAAGAACGCGATGGGATTTGATTTTGCGTGAGTCATGAAATGCGTTTGCGCTATAATCATGAGCTTCGCGCGAAACCCCCTCGTGTCTTTAATGGGCTGATCGCGTTTTTTTAGGACTTGCACAGACAAGAAAGTACGCACTTAACTGGTGTGTCAAAGGGCAAAGATTTTTGCCTGGTCTTTATGTGTGGGTCGTGTTACCAACCCTTTCAAGATACACAGGAGCCATCATGGCTGTTCAGCAAAACAAGAAGTCTCCCTCCAAGCGCGGCATGCACCGTTCGCACAACGCACTGAATGTGCCTGGAATCGCTGTTGAAGCGACTACTGGTGAAACCCACCTGCGTCACCACATCAGCCCTACCGGCGTGTACCGTGGCCGCCAAGTGCTGAAGAACAAGTCTGAAGCCTAAGCGACGACTGCATTCGCAAAGCCCGTTGCTACATTATTTGTAGCAACGGGCTTTTGTTTTTTCGAGGAGATATTTACAAAATCAGCCTTGTTGCACCGTGGCGCACAATGATCAAGCTGTTTTTGTAAATAACTCCTGCTCGGGTCCTGGACCCTACAACCTCTTACCCCAAGCCCTGATGGGCTTATCAGTCGCCCATGATTACTTTGGCTGTTGACTGCATGGGGGGCGATCATGGCCCCCGCGTCACGCTGGCTGCGTGTCGTCAGTTTCTGAATACTCACCCTGATGCTCACCTGCTGCTGGTCGGTAAGGTGGAAGAGCTTGAAAATTTCAAGCATGAACGTGTCACCATTGTTCCCGCTACTGAAGTAGTGCGGATGGATGACCCTGTGGAAGTGGCTCTGCGCAAGAAAAAGGATTCGTCCATGCGCGTGACCGTTCAGCAGGTCAAGGAAGGAGCGGCTCAGGCGGCTGTTTCTGCCGGCAATACTGGCGCGTTGATGGCTATTTCCCGCTATGTCCTCAAAACCCTTGATGGCATTGATCGTCCTGCTATTGCCTCTGGCTTGCCTAATTCCACCGGTGGCGAAACCACGGTGCTGGACTTGGGTGCCAATGTGGATTGCTCGGCAGAGCATTTGCTGCAATTTGCTGTCATGGGTTCGGCGCTGGTTTCGGCCCTCAAAAATACGGAGGCCCCTAGCGTGGGTCTGCTCAATATCGGTGAAGAACTGATCAAGGGTAGCGAAGTCATTAAGCGCGCCGGCGAACTGCTGCGGGCAGCAGGCGAGGCTGGTAACTTGAACTTCTACGGTAACGTGGAAGGCAACGACACCTTCAAGGGTGTGGTGGACATTGTGGTCTGCGACGGCTTTGTTGGTAACGTTTCTCTCAAGACGACCGAGGGAGTGGCTTCCATGATCTCGGGCCTTTTGAAGGCTGAATTTAAACGCAACATTTTTACGAAATTTGCGGCTGTCATCTCTTATCCGGTGCTATCTGCACTGATGAAGCGCGTAGATCATCGTCGCTACAACGGCGCTGCCTTGCTGGGTTTGCGTGGTTTGGTCTTCAAAAGCCACGGCTCGGCCGACGTGATGGCTTTCGAGTTCGCTCTGAAGCGCGCGTATGATGCAGCACAAAACAACCTGCTTGACCGTGTCCGTAGCCGTATTGCTGCTGCAGCGCCTTTGCTGCTGGCAGCTCATACGGAACCTGGAATTTCGACGCCCTGATAGAAGACATGAGACGCTACGCACGCATCACTGGCACTGGCAGCTACCTGCCTCCCCGTCGCCTGACTAATAACGACCTCGCGGCCGAACTGGCTCAGCGCGGTCTTGAAACCTCGGATGAGTGGATCGTTGAGCGCACCGGTATCCGTGCGCGCCACTTTGCTGCGCCTGATGTGGCCAGCAGTGACCTGGCTTTGGAAGCCAGCCGCAAGGCGATCGAAGCGGCAGGCATTACAGCGCAGGATATTGACCTGATCATTGTTGCCACGTCCACGCCGGACATGGTATTTCCCTCGACCGCAGCCATCTTGCAAAACAAGCTGGGCATAACCAATGGCTGCCCGGCCTTTGATGTGCAGGCGGTCTGCAGCGGCTTTGTCTATGCATTGACGGTGGCTGACTCCATGATTCAGTCGGGCGCAGCCAAGCGCGTGCTGGTGGTGGGTTCTGAAGTTTTCAGTCGCATTCTGGATTTCAACGACCGCACGACCTGTGTGCTGTTCGGTGATGGTGCCGGTGCCGTAGTGCTGGAGGCTTCCGATGAGCCCGGTATTCTGGCCGCCGAGCTGCACGCCGATGGCAGCCATGTCGGCATTCTTTGCGTGCCCGGACATGTGTCTGGCGGCAATGTGCTGGGTGACCCTGTCTTGAAAATGGATGGCCAGGCGGTCTTCAAGCTGGCGGTGAGTGTGCTGGATAAGGCTGCTCGCTCTGCGCTGGAGAAGGCGGGCCTGACGGAGGCTGATATAGATTGGCTGATTCCTCATCAGGCCAATATCCGCATCATGCAAAGCACGGCCCGCAAGCTAAAGCTTTCCATGGATAAGGTGGTCGTCACTGTCGATCAGCATGGCAACACCTCGGCGGCCTCGATTCCGCTGGCGCTGGATCATGGCGTTCGCAACGGTCAGGTCAAAAAAGGCCAGACCATATTGCTCGAAGGCGTTGGCGGTGGCTTCACCTGGGGCGCAGTGCTCGTCAAGATGTAGCGCTCGGCGCAAGCTAGGTAAGCGTTTAAGGTAAATTTAATACTAAGAAATATGAAGAAATTCGCATTTGTATTTCCCGGTCAGGGTTCGCAGTCTGTTGGCATGCTGGACGGCTGGGCTGATCATCCCGTGGTCGCACAAACCGTGGCTGAGGCCTCTGAAGCGCTGGGTGAGAATGTCGGTCAACTGATCAAGGAAGGCACCAAAGAAGCTCTGGCTTTGACTACCAATACCCAGCCCGTGATGCTGGTTGCTGGTGTGGCTGCTTGGCGTGTATGGCAGGCTGAAGGCGGTGCTCTGCCTGATGCTGTGGCAGGTCACTCTTTAGGTGAATACTCGGCGCTGGTTGCTTCTGGCGTGCTGACGCTGGCTCAAGCGACGCCTCTGGTGCGCCTGCGCGCTGCAGCCATGCAAGATGCCGTACCTGTGGGGACGGGCGGTATGGCTGCTGTACTGGGTATGGATGCGGTCAAGGTGCAAGCCATCTGCGCTGAAGTGACTGCCCAGCTGGGCGGCGCTGAAGTGGTGGAAGCCGTGAATTTCAACGACCCATCGCAAACCGTGATTGCTGGCAGCAAGCTGGCCGTTGAAAAGGCTTGTGAGGCGGTCAAGGCGGCTGGTGCCAAGCGTGCTCTGCCGCTACCGGTGTCGGCACCTTTCCACTCCAGCCTGATGAAGCCTGCGGCCGAAAAGCTCAAGGCCGCGCTGGCTGATCTGAGCTTTGCTGCTCCCCAGATTCCTGTTATTAACAATATTGACGTGACCGTCCAAACGGACGCTGACGCGATTCGCGATGCGCTGTATCGTCAGGCTTTTGGTCCCGTACGCTGGGTGGAATGCGTGCAGGCCATCAAGGCTCGTGGTGTGAGTCACCTGGTTGAATGCGGTCCGGGTAAGGTGCTGATGGGCCTGACTAAGCGAATTGACGCGGACCTGACGGGTGCCACACTGTATGACCCAGTCACTCTGGCTGACGTGAAAGAATTGCTCGCATGACTGATAACCAGACCAAGCCCCAGGTTGCCCTGGTGACCGGTGCCACCCGTGGCATTGGCGCTGCCATCGCACAGGAGCTGGCCTCCAAGGGCTATCAAGTGATCGGCACGGCGACCTCTGACGCCGGTGCTGAAAAAATTTCGCAGGCTCTGTCCGCCTTTGGCGGCCGTGGCGTGATGCTGAATGTGACCGACGGCGCTGCCGTGGACGCACTGATTGACTCCATCGTGAAAAACGATGGCGGCCTGCATGTGCTGGTCAATAACGCTGGTATTACCCGCGACACCTTGGCCATGCGCATGAAGGATGACGACTGGGACGCCGTGATTGACACCAATCTGAAGGCCATTTTCCGAGTCAGTCGTGCGGCTATTCGCCCCATGATGAAGCAGCGTTTTGGGCGAATTATCAGCATCACCAGCGTGGTTGGTGCATCGGGTAATGCGGGTCAGGTTAACTACGCTGCAGCCAAGGCTGGCGTGGCTGGCATGACGCGTGCTCTGGCCAAGGAACTGGGCAGCCGCGGCATCACCGCGAACTGCGTGGCTCCAGGCTTTATTGCTACCGACATGACGGCAGACTTGCCAGAGGCGCAGAAGGCTGCTCTGAAGGCGCAGATCGCCATGGGTGATCTGGGTCAGCCTAGCGACATTGCACATGCCGTAGCCTACCTGGCTTCGGCTGGTGCAGGCTATGTGACGGGGCAGGAATTGCACGTCAACGGCGGCATGTACATGTAAGAAATTTCGGTAGCAGTCGTGGCATTTGTCACACCTGCTGCCAGAAGCTGAACACTTTTGCAAGTTCAGTGGCCGTGTCCTCGCGACGGCCTGCCGCCAAGGGGCTTATCCCGAAACGGCTAGAATCGCGGGTTCATTCACAACCCCCTGAGGGAAACCATGAGCGATATCGAAGCACGTGTCAAAAAAATCATTGCTGAACAACTCGGCGTTGAAGAGTCTCAAGTAACCAACGAAAAGTCCTTCGTGGCTGACCTGGGCGCTGACTCCCTGGACACCGTGGAACTGGTGATGGCCCTGGAAGATGAATTCGGCATCGAGATCCCTGACGAAGACGCAGAGAAGATCACGACGGTGCAAAACGCCATCGACTACGCAAACACCCACCAAAAGGCCTAAGGGTCTTTTTTCAGCGATCAGTTAAAGGTTTGAACGCATGAGCCGTCGTCGCGTTGTCGTGACCGGTCTGGGTTGCATTTCCCCCGTGGGTAACACGGTGGGAGACGCCTGGGCCAATCTGTTGGCCGGCCAGTCCGGTATTGGTCTCATTTCCAAGTTCGATACGTCGAACTTCTCCTGCAAAATTGCGGGTGAGGTCAAGGGATTTGATGTGGAGAAGTACATGAGCGCGAAAGATGCGCGCACCATGGACAGCTTCATTCATTACGGTATCGCGGCTGCGGAGCAAGCCGTTTTAGACGCGGGCCTGCCTACGGGCGAAGCCCTGTCCGAAGACCTAGCCACACGCATTGCCTGCGTGATCGGCTCGGGTATCGGAGGTCTGCCGCTGATCGAGAACACTCACGCAGAACTGGCTGCGCGTGGCCCTCGCCGCGTTACGCCGTTCTTCGTGCCTGCTTCCATTATCAATATGGTGGCAGGGCATGTGTCCATGCGATTTGGCTTCAAGGGGCCGAATCTGTCGATCGTGACAGCCTGCACAACAGGTTTGCACTGCATCGGCGAAGGCGGACGCATGATTGAATACGGCGATGCTGACATCGTCGTGGCTGGCGGCACGGAAGCGACTGTGTCGCCTCTGGGCGTCGGTGGCTTTGCCGCCATGCGTGCGCTGTCTACGCGCAACGACGACCCCAAGGCTGCCTCGCGCCCCTGGGACAAGGATCGCGATGGCTTTGTTCTCGGCGAAGGTGCTGGTGTGCTGGTGCTTGAAGAGTACGAACACGCTAAGGCCCGTGGTGCCAAGATTTACGCGGAGCTGTCTGGCTTTGGCATGAGTGCCGATGCGGGTCACATGACAGCTCCCAGCATGGACGGCCCCCGTCGCGCCATGCTCAATGCTTTGCGCAATGCTGGTGTGAACCAGGATCAGGTCAACTACCTGAATGCGCACGGCACATCGACCCCTCTGGGCGATACGAATGAGTCCAACGCCATCAAGGCGGCCATGGGCGAGTACGCTAAGAAGGGTCTGGTGGTCAGCTCGACCAAATCCATGACAGGTCACCTGCTGGGTGGTGCTGGTGGCATCGAGAGCGTGTTCACCGTGATGGCTCTGTACGATCAGAAGATCCCGCCGACCATCAATCTGGACAATCAGGATCCTGATTGCGACCTGGACTACTGCGCCAATACAGCGCGGGATGCCAAGCTGGAAGTGGCTGTGAAGAACAACTTCGGCTTTGGTGGCACTAACGGTACGCTGGTCTTCAAGCGTATCTGAGCGATTGAATATCGTGGAGTCGTTCTGACGACGGCTCTAATCACAAGCCCGCACAGCTCATGCCTTGCGGGCTTTGTTGTTTCTGCTCGGGACCTCTGCCGTACTTTCCCTAGGCTAGGCAGCTGCAGAGGCTTTGCACACTGCTGGGTATGAGTGCCCGCTACCACGCCCCAGCCGTTGCCTATAACTTTGCCCGCCCGGCTTGGGCTGGGTGGGTGTTGCTGCTGGTCTGGCTGGCATTGTTGGTGGCCATGCTGGTCTGGTGTCTTCAGCCGCAGGCAGGGTGGGGCAGTGGGCTGACCGCATTAATGGCGTTGCTTGCACTGCTGCTGGCTGCTGGGTTGCTGCGCAGCCAGTGGCAATGCTGGCCGCAAGGAAAGCTGCTGTGGAATGGCGAGCATTGGTCTATTGAGTCCGAGACGCTGTCAGTGGCTGAGTCACAGCCCGTGCAGCTTCGCATAGGACTGGATGGTGGCAGCTGGCTGTGGATGTGCGTTTCAGATGTTTTAGTGCTCAAGCCCATGAGCAGCAAGCGCAAGGTGCTATGGATTTTTATCAGCCAGCAGCACAGCCCTGTGCAATGGGGAGACATGCGGCGTGCGGTATATTCATCAGTCGTGCCGCTGGCAGAGCAGGGTTAGGCCCTTGCCGGTTATGGCAGCACGCCGCTTGGCACTTCATGACACCTCCCGATTTCCCCACACCTTCTGCAGACAGCGATCTGGCTCTCGTTGAACGAGCCAATGCTGGTGACACGAGGGCATTTGAACTGCTGGTCATCAAATACCAGCGCCGCATCGAGCGACTGGTGGGGCGTATGGTCCGGGATGTGGACTTGGTGCCCGATATTGCGCAGGAAACCTTTATCCGCGCCTACAAGGCCTTGCACCAGTTTCGGGGCGAGGCACAGTTCTACACTTGGCTGTACCGCATTGCTGTCAATACCGCCAAGAAAGCCTTGATGGAAATGCGCCGCTCGCCAGTGATCTCCGAGAGCGCGTTACACACTGGTAGTGACGATGATGAAACTTCTGTTCACAGACAGGAACTAATCACTCATGAAACCCCGGAAACCGTGTTGGCGGCGCAAGAAATTGCACAAGCCGTCAATGCCGCCATGGATGCTTTGCCCGAGGATTTACGCCAGGCGGTTACGCTGCGCGAGATTGAAGGGTTGAGCTACGAGGAAATCGCCCTGGCGATGGACTGTCCCATTGGTACGGTGCGCTCGCGCATCTTTCGGGCTCGTGAGGCGATTTCGGCAAGGGTCAAACCTCTGCTGGAGCGTCAAGGTGGAAAGCGTTGGTAGTACATGCAAGATGAGCAGGTGAACTTCATGAATGACGATCTGATCAAGCGCGAACAGCTCTCGGCCCTGGTGGATGGCGAAGCCTCTTCGTCCCATATGCAGGTTGTGCTTTCTTATGCGGAAAGCGACGAAGGTCAGCAATCCTGGGGCATGTACCACCTGATTGGCGATGTGCTGCGCTCCCCCGAGCTGGCCCACCACAGTCAGCATGACATTTTGAGCAGCGTGCGCGCCCATATGGCGAGCGAGCCGATGAGTGTGATTCAGGGCATTCACCTGTCAGGTGTGACCTCTGATGGTCTGGAGCAAGTCACTGCCGCCGAGCAGCAAGACAAAGCGCAGACCAAGGTGGTCGGCCTGCCTGCGCGCCAGGCGGCCAATGCCTCGGTCTTTCGCTGGAAGATGGCGGCGGGCTTTGCCTCCGTCGCTGCGGTTGCTGCTGTGGGCTGGGGCGTGATGCTGGCAGGCTCTGGTGGCTTGAATGGTCATCAAGGCGATGCGCAACTGGCGGCAGCTAGCCCGAATGTGGTGCTCGCTTCCGCAGCCCCTGTGGCTCCAAATGGCTTGATGTCGGTCACTTCGGCAGAGCCGGGCGTGGCCACTGCTCTGGATGCGCAAGCGCAGTCCTCAACAGCCGTCGCGGTTGCTGGCCCCAATGGTCAGACCGTAATGCTGCGCGATTCGCGGCTGGATGAGTTGCTGGCTGCCCACCCCCAATACAGCAGCGCCCCCAATCTACAGATGCCCGCCAGTTTTTTGCGCAACGCCAGCTTTGCGACGGCAACGCGCCATTGATGCGGGCAATGTGAGCTTAATTCCAAGCCTTTTTTGCTTCAAGCTCAAGCAGCATATGTGTCAGTAGCTATTGATTTTGTGCGGCTTGCCTGTAACTATGAAATATTCCACAGCGATCTTCATGCAGCCACGTTTTTGCTGTAGCTGATGGCTTTTGCTACAAAGAGTGTTTGAATAGCACTCTTTGGCTTTTTTCATGGGGCTGAGACTTTGGTTTCAGGCCCGGTTTGTCAGACGACTTGAACAAGGATAACAACGATGCGCACACCAGCCTGGATGACGCTCAAATCCCGTGTTTCTGCCACCGCACTGGCTAGCGCCCTGACAGTGGCCGCTGCTGCAGGTGTGGCTTTTTTGCCCGTCACGGCAGCGCAGGCGCAAAGCGCTGCAGCGGTGCGAGGTCTGCCGGACTTTACGGATCTGGTAGATCAGGTCGGCCCATCGGTCGTCAACATTCGTACGCTGGAGAAAGTCTCTAACAACGCAGGCGAAGCGCTGGGCATGGATGAAGACATGCTGGAGTTCTTCCGCCGCTTTGGCCTGCCTGTGCCCAAAGCACCCGGTGGGCGCGCTCCTAAGGGCGGACAGTCTGAAGAAGAGCAGCCTCGTGGCGTAGGCTCGGGCTTTGTGCTCACGTCCGATGGCTATGTGATGACCAATGCCCATGTGGTTGAAGGCGCTGACGACGTGATCGTCACGCTGACCGATAAGCGCGAGTTCAAGGCAAAAATCGTGGGCTCAGACAAGCGCACCGATGTGGCCGTGGTCAAGATCGATGCCAAAAACTTGCCCGCCGTGAAGATTGGCGATGTGAGCAAGCTGCGCGTGGGTGAATGGGTCATGGCGATTGGCTCACCCTTTGGGTTGGAGAACTCGGTCACGGCCGGCATTGTCTCGGCCAAGCAGCGCGACACGGGCGACTACCTGCCCTTTATTCAGACTGACGTAGCCATCAACCCCGGTAACTCGGGCGGTCCGCTGATCAATATGCGTGGCGAGGTGGTGGGCATCAATAGCCAGATTTACTCGCGCTCCGGCGGTTTCATGGGTATCAGCTTTGCGATTCCCGTGGATGAGGCCATTCGTGTCAGCGAGCAGTTGCGTACCACTGGCAAAGTGACGCGTGGTCGTATTGGCGTGCAGATTGGCCCAGTGACCAAGGAGGTGGCCGAGTCCATTGGCCTTGGCAAGCCCGAAGGTGCACTGGTGTCGGCGGTTGAACCTGACTCACCATCTGCCAAGGCAGGGGTTGAGCCCGGTGACGTGATTACCAAGTTCGACGGCAAAGCCATCGAAAAGGTGTCCGATCTGCCGCGCATGGTGGGAAATACCAAGCCCGGCACCAAGAGCACGATTACCGTGCTGCGCCGTGGCAAGCTCAAGGAATTGAGCATGGTGATTGCCGAAGTGGCCTCTGACGAAGCGGTCAAGACCAAGGCGGGCAGCGGCGGCGGCAGCAAGACTCCGCAAGGCGTGCTGGAAAATAAATCTCTGGGCCTGACCTTGAGCGAGCTGACGGCCGCGCAGAAGAAGGAACTCTCAGTCAAGGGCGGTGTGCGCGTGACGGCTGCGGTCGATGCGGCTGCCCGTGCTGGGCTGCGCGAAGGCGATGTAATTCTGCAACTGGCCAATGCCGAAGTGTCTGACCTCAAGAGCTTTGAGGCGGCCTGGGCCAAGGCGGACAAGTCCAAACCTGTGAATGTGCTGGTGCGCCGAGGCGACTGGGCGCAATACGTGCTGATTCGCCCCTCTAAATAAGGGTACCCAAAAGCAGCAGGTCTGGCTGCCATTTCATGATCTGGAATGGCCGCAAGACCTGCACCTGCAAGTGCTCCTATGCCATTGGGTAGAATCCATGCCAAATGCATGGTGGTTGGACGCAAAAAGCTACGCTGATAAGCGGTTTTCAAGCGGTGCAAAGCCCTTGCAATCTCCGGCTGCTAAAGGTGATCGGCGTTTTCTGGCTTGTGAATAAACCATTGATAAATGAAGTCAAAAATCACAAACCGAAAATTGTCAAGCCTAGCTGGGTCTTGGTTTACGGCCAGTTTTGCCTACAATGAAGTCCCAACTATCGCAGTTGCCAGAGATTGTTGGTTAAGGGCGCGCCGCTGAGGGACGCGCCCTTTTTTCTTGCGTCTGCCAACCACCTTTTTTCAATTCAAGCTGTCTTTCTCGTTGATGAATCACATCCGTAATTTCTCCATCATTGCGCACATTGACCATGGCAAGTCCACGCTGGCGGACCGCCTGATCCAGCGCTGCGGCGGTCTCGCAGACCGCGATATGGAAGCCCAGGTGCTGGACTCGATGGACATCGAGAAAGAGCGCGGCATCACCATCAAGGCGCAGACCGCAGCCCTGCAGTACAAGGCCAAGGATGGCAACGTCTACAACCTGAACCTGATCGATACCCCCGGTCACGTGGACTTCTCGTACGAAGTCTCGCGTTCGCTGTCCGCCTGTGAAGGTGGTCTGCTGGTGGTCGATGCCTCGCAAGGCGTGGAAGCCCAGACCGTGGCCAACTGCTACACCGCGCTTGATCTGGGTGTGGAAGTGTTTGCCGTGCTGAACAAGATGGATCTGCCCAACGCCGATCCTGACAACGCCAAGGCCGAGATCGAAGACGTGATTGGCATTGATGCGACGGATGCTATTCCTTGCTCGGCAAAGACTGGCATGGGCATCGACGAAATTCTGGAAGCCATTGTGGCCAAGGTGCCTGCTCCCAAGGGTAACCCTGATGCTCCGCTGCGCGCCATGATTGTGGACAGCTGGTTTGACCCCTATGTGGGCGTCGTGATGCTGGTGCGTGTGGTCGATGGTCAGCTCAAGAAGGGCGAGCGCTTCAAGATGATGGCCACAGGCGCTGCCTATGAAGCCAACAATATCGGCGTGTTCACCCCTGCCACCCAGCAGCGTGATGCGCTCAAGGCCGGTGAAGTGGGCTACATCATTGCAGGCATCAAGGAGCTGAAGGCCGCCAAGGTGGGTGATACCGTCACTCTGGAAAAAAAGCTGCCTAACAACCTGGGTCCAGCCGAGAAGGCCTTGCCGGGCTTCAAGGAAGTCAAGCCTCAGGTGTTCGCGGGTCTGTACCCCACCGAAGCCTCTGAATACGACCAGTTGCGTGATGCGCTGGAAAAGCTGCAGCTCAATGATGCTGCGCTGCAATACGAGCCCGAAGTCTCGCAGGCGCTGGGCTTTGGCTTCCGCTGCGGCTTCCTGGGTCTGCTGCACATGGAAATCGTGCAGGAACGTCTGGAGCGCGAGTTCGATCAGGACCTGATCACCACCGCCCCCAGCGTGGTGTATGAAGTGGTCAAGGCTGATGGTGAAGTCATTCAGGTGGAGAACCCATCCAAGATGCCTGACCAGGGGCGCATGGAGGAAATTCGCGAGCCCATCGTGACCGTGCATCTGTACATGCCGCAAGACTATGTGGGTCCGGTAATGACGCTGGCCAACCAGAAGCGCGGCATCCAGAAGAACATGGCCTATCACGGTCGTCAGGTCATGCTGACCTATGAAATGCCTCTGGGTGAAATCGTGCTGGACTTCTTTGACAAGCTCAAATCGGTCTCGCGCGGTTATGCCTCCATGGACTATGAATTCCTGGAGTACCGCACCTCTGATGTGGTCAAGGTCGACATTTTGCTCAACAGCGAAAAGGTCGATGCTCTATCCATCATCGTTCACCGCTCGCAGGCTACTTTCCGTGGCCGTGCTGTGGTGGCCAAGATGCGTGAAATTATCAGCCGCCAGATGTTTGACGTGGCCATTCAGGCCGCCATTGGCGCCAACATCATTGCGCGTGAAACCGTCAAGGCCATGCGCAAAAACGTGCTGGCCAAGTGCTACGGCGGCGACGTCTCGCGTAAGCGCAAGCTGCTGGAAAAGCAGAAGGCCGGTAAGAAGCGCATGAAGCAAATTGGCTCGGTCGAAGTGCCGCAAGAAGCCTTCTTGGCCATTTTGCAAGTGGAGGATTGATGCAAGTCATTCAGTGGATCACGGCTGCCATCCTGGCGGCGTTTGTAGGCTACATCGCTGCCTGGTACACGGGTTCCATCGAAGGTAACTTCGCACTACTGCTGTTTCTGGCAACGGTGGTGACTGGCGTGTACTGGCTGGCCGAGCGTTTTTACTTCTGGCCCAAGCGCCGCGCTGCTGCGGTTGCGCTGGAGCAGGCTGTGATTGAGCGCCGTGCCGAGCTGGATCGCATGGGCATCGCCAAGACGGATCTTGAAGTCTCGGAAGAGGCCAAGGGCCGCATCTTGATGCAGCCCTGGTGGCTGGACTGGACAGCAGGCCTGTTCCCGGTGATTGCTATCGTGTTCGTGCTGCGCTCGTTCTTGTTTGAGCCCTTCAAGATCCCTTCGGGCTCCATGATTCCGACGCTGATGGTGGGCGACCTGATCCTGGTGAACAAGTTCACCTACGGTGTGCGTCTGCCCGTCATCAACAAGAAGATCACCGAAGGCAACAAGCCCCAGCGCGGCGATGTGATGGTGTTTCGTTACCCACCCCAGCCTACGCTCGATTACATCAAGCGTGTGGTGGGCGTGCCCGGTGATGAGGTGGCTTATATCAACAAGCGCCTGACCATCAATGGCAAGGAGCTGCCCACCCGCGAGCTGCCAGATTTTCTGGATCGTGACGTGATGCGTTACTTCAAACAGTTTGAAGAAACCCTGGGTGAGAAGCCGCACAACAACATCGTCAACAACGATGTGCCCGGTTTCATTCAAGGTACAAGCGATTTTCCTTTTAAGGAAAACTGCCGCTACAGCGTGGAGGGCGTGACCTGCAAAGTACCCGAAGGCCATTACTTCATGATGGGCGACAACCGCGATAACTCGCTGGATTCTCGTTACTGGGGCTTTGTTCCGGACAAGAACATCGTGGGCAAGGCTTTCTTTGTCTGGATGAACTTTGGTGATCTGGGCCGTATCGGCCGCTTTCATTAAGCTCTAGCTAAGTTCTGGCATCCGTTTCGACAATTTTCTGGGATGAGCGGGTCGATACATTCCCGCCTAAAGAGGAGAAAAGAATGAAGAATCTTGCATTGCGTTCGCGTCAACGGGGCCTGTCCTTTATCGGTCTGGTGTTTCTCGTGGCCATCATCGTCTCGGTGGTGGCAATTGGCGCACAATCAGTGCCCGTCTTCCTCGAGTATCAAGCCATCACCAAGGCAGCCAACAAGGCCGCCGCTGAAGGCAATACCGTGGCGGAAGTCAAAGCCGTATTTGATCGCTCAGCAGCCATTGATGACTTCAAGTCAGTCACGGGCAACGACTTGAATGTGACCAAGGTCAACGACAAGATCGTGGTGGGCTTTGAATATTCCCGTGAAATTCCTCTGGCAGGCCCTGCCTTCCTTGTTTACCGTTTCAAGAAATAGTCTTTTCAGGTGGAACCTGCTCTAGTCGCACTGCAGCAAAGGCTGCAACACCAATTTTCCAATCTGGCACTGCTGCAGCGTGCGGTAACGCACCGCAGCTTTTCGGCTGACAACAACGAACGCCTGGAGTTTCTGGGTGACTCGGTGCTCAGTCTAGCCATCTCCAGCTTGCTGTATGCCAAGCTGGAATCCATGCCCGAAGGCGATCTCTCGCGCGTTCGGGCAAATCTCGTCAAAGAAGGCACGCTGCACAAAATTGCGCTGCAGCTGCAGTTGCCCGGGCTTTTGCGTCTGGGTGAGGGTGAATCCAAGTCCGGCGGCAAGCAGCGTCCCTCCATCCTGGCGGATGCCGTGGAAGCGCTGATTGGCGCTGTCTATCTGGATGCTGGATTTTCCGCAGGCGAGAAAGTCGTCCACCACCTCTTTGAGGGCGTGGATATCAATCCCCACATGCGTGCGGCTGAAAAAGACCCTAAGACCGCACTGCAAGAGTTGTTGCAAGGCAAGCGCATGAAGCTGCCGCAATACGATGTGGTGGAAATCAGTGGCGCGGCGCACAAGCAGACCTTTACGGTCGCGTGCACCATTGCCGAATGGAATATCAAAGCCCAGGGCGCGGGAATATCCCGCCGTATGGGCGAGCAGGCAGCTGCTGCTGCCGTGCTGGATCAATTGAAAGCCAAAAATCCATGACCGATGCTGCTAAGAAAAAGATAGTAGGCACCGTAGGTGCGTCGAATGCCAAGCCACTGAAAGGGCCTAAGGCTGTTTCTACCGATATCAGCGACCCTAGCCTGGACTACATCAGCGAAATGCTGGCGGCAGCCAAGCCCGGCAGCGCTCCTACTGTGATGCGCGATGAAGAGTCGGCTGAGCCTGCGCGCGTTTACGCGCCTGAAGAGCAGCGCTGCGGCCTGATCGCCATTGTGGGTAAGCCCAACGTGGGCAAGTCCACTCTGATGAACGCGCTGGTTGGTCAGAAGGTCTCGATTACCTCGCGCAAGGCACAGACCACGCGCCACCGCATTACCGGTATCCGCACCAAGGACGATACACAGTTCGTTTTTGTGGATACGCCCGGTTTTCAGACCAAGCACTCCACCGCTCTCAACAAGTCGCTCAACAAGACGGTGCTGGGCGCGATTGGTGATGTGGACCTGATCTTGTTCGTGGTCGAAGCAGGCAGCTTTACCCCGGCGGATGCCAAGGTACTGAGCCTGTTCAAGCCCGGCATTCCCACACTGCTGATTGCCAACAAGCTGGACACCGTGGGTCGTCGCCATGAAATTGCGCCTTGGCTCAAGGACATGCAGGAGCGCCATCCTTTTGCTGAGTTCGTGCCCATGTCGGCGAAGAACAAAAAGGATGTCGAACGCATGTTCGGTATCTGCTCCAAGTACCTGCCACAGCAGGAATGGTTCTATGGCGAAGACGAGCTGACCGACCGCAGCGAGAAGTTCCTGGCTTCTGAAACCCTGCGCGAGAAACTGTTCCGCTTTACCGGCGACGAGCTGCCTTACACCTCTACGGTCGTCATCGACAAGTTCGAGGAAGAGCCCAGCCCCAAGTTTGGCCGCTTTATGCGCATCGCCGCCACCATCGTGGTTGAGCGCGACGGCCACAAGGCCATGGTGATTGGTCAGGGTGGCGAGCGCCTCAAGCGTATCTCTACTGAAACTCGCCAAGATCTGGAAAAGATTTTGGATGCGAAGGTGTTCCTGGAAGTCTGGGTCAAGGTCAAGTCCGGCTGGGCGGATGATGAGGCCCGCGTCAAATCGTTCGGCTATGAGTGATTGCCTTGCGGCTCGGTGAATACTGCGCTGCAAGCTATCATTTCCGAACCAAGGCCTCTGCTGAGGCCTTTTCTTTTTTCTGAAGCACTCCGTGGCAGCCAAACGCGTCAGCGATGAACCCGCATACATCCTGCACCAGTACGACTGGAGCGAATCCAGCCTGATTCTGGAGGTGTTCACGCGCCATCGCGGGCGCGTGGCGCTGGCGGCCAAGGGCGTCAAGCGACACACCTCCAACTTCCGCCCCGTGCTGCTGCCGCTGCAGCCGCTGAAGCTCAACTACACGCTGGGCGCAGAGGGCAATGCCGAGATTCACTCGCTCAAAGGCGCGGAGTGGGTGGGCGGCCATGTCATGCCACAGGGCGATGCGCTGTGGTCTGGGATGTATCTCAACGAGCTGCTGCTGCGCCTGCTGGCGCGCGACGACCCATATGCAGCGCTGTTTGATATTTACGCTGGCGTGGTGCGCGTGCTGGCTGGTCAGCATGGCGGCACCACCGATGCCATAGAGCCGGTGCTGCGCGCATTCGAGCTGGTGCTGCTGCGTGAGCTGGGCCATCTTCCTGATCTGACGCAGGAAAGCGCCACGCTCAGCCAAGTCAAGACTGCTTTGCGCTACACGCTGGTGGCCGATGGCGGGCTGCGTCAGGCCTCTGAATACGAGCGCGCGGCGCTTACCGGCATACAGTGGCAGAGCATAGAGCTGGCGCTGCAAACCGATCAGCCCTTTCCCCGCACCCTCAAGGCGCTGGCTGAGCCGGAAGTGGCTCAGGCCCTGAAACCGCAATTGCGCAATCTTCTGCAATACCATTGCGGCTCGACAATGCTGCGCACCCGCCAGCTGATGATGGATTTGCAATCGCTATGAACCACTCTGCCTCTCCGCGCACCGCGCTTTCGGTCAATGTCAACAAGGTGGCGCTGCTGCGCAATACCCGCCATCTGGGTATTCCTTCGGTCACACGCGCGGCGCAAATCTGTCTGGAAGCCGGGGCGCAGGGCATTACCATCCACCCCCGTCCTGACGAGCGCCATATCCGCGCGCAAGACGTGTTTGACCTGCAGGAGCTGCTCAAGAACTGGCCCCAGGCTGAATTCAATATTGAGGGCAACCCCACGCAGAACCTGATGGATTTCATCCGCCAGACGCGCCCGCATCAGGCCACTTTTGTGCCTGACAGCGAAGAGCAGTTCACCAGCGACCATGGCTGGATCTTCCCGCAGGATGCCGAGCGTTTAAAGCCTCTGATCGCCGAATGCAAGGCGCTGGGCGTGCGCGTCAGCCTGTTCATGGACCCTGTCCCCGAACAAATGGCTGCTGCCAAGGCCGTGGGTGCCGACCGTGTGGAGTTGTATACCGAGCCCTTTGCCGCCAACTGGGGCCAGGCTGACCAAGAGCTGCAACTGCAAACCTACGCCAAGGTCGCGCAGGCCGCGCTGGATGCGGGGCTGGGCATCAACGCCGGTCACGATCTGAATCGCGACAACTTGGCTGCCTTTGTGGCGCGCGTGCCGGGGCTGGCTGAAGTGTCGATTGGTCACGCCCTGATTGCCGATGCGCTGGAGCTGGGTTATGCCGAAACCGTAAAGGCCTATCAGGCCTGTATCGACGCAGGTATGGCTGCCAAGTAATCCTGAAACCATAGCTGCCAGCGCTTTATAAATAAGCGCTTGAGCCATTTTTGGCTCATAAGGAGTAAAGCATGATCTACGGCATAGGTACGGACATCTGCGACGTGCGCCGCATTCGCGAGAGCCTGGAAAAGCATGGCGAGCGCTTTGCTAAAAAAATTCTGGCCGATGGCGAGCTGGCGACCTGGAAGGCTCGCAGTGAGCGATGGCCTGAGCGCGGCATTCGCTATATGGCCACGCGCTTTTCGGCCAAAGAAGCGTTTAGCAAGGCGATTGGCATGGGCATGGTCATGCCCATGACCTGGCGGCATTGCGAGGTCATCAAACTGCCCAGCGGCCAGCCGGCCATTCGCCTGCATGGCGCACTCAAAGAGTGGTTTGAAAAAAACAAGCTGACCGTGCACCTGTCGGTCACGGATGAAAGCGACTACGCAGCCAGTTTCTGCGTGGTTGAAAAAATGTCTCCCCCCTGAGCCGCTTTGCGGCTTCCCCGCAAGGGGCAGCCACCTTTGCTGCGGGGCGGCCCTTGCTGGTGGCCTCTGGTTTTGATCAGGGAAGCCTTTAAGTTCACTTTGTTAGAAGTATTCATGAGCATGCACGCCCCTCTCATCATCGATATTGCTGGTACGTCTCTCACCGATATCGACCGCGCCCGTCTGGCCCACCCGCTGGTGGGCGGCATCATCCTCTTCAAGCGCAACTGGGAAGACCGCAGCGCGCTGGTTCAGCTGTGCGCTGATATCAAGGCCGTCAAGCCTGACTTGCTGATCAGCGTGGATCACGAAGGCGGCCGCGTGCAGCGCTTTCGTACCGATGGCTTTACCCACATTCCGCCCATGCGTGCCTTTGGCGAGATGTGGATGGATGACGGCAAGGGCAAAAAGCACCGCGAAGGCAGCGGTGCCATGCGAGCGATGAATGCCGCCACGGCTGCGGGCTATGTGCTGGGAGTGGAGTTGCGCGCCTGCGGTGTGGATTTCAGCTTCACGCCCGTGCTGGACTTGGACTATGGCGAATCCTCGGTCATCGGCGACCGTAGCTTTCACCGCGACCCGCGCGTGGTGGCTGCCCTGGCCAAGAGCCTGATGCACGGCCTGCTACAAGCGGGCATGGGCAATTGCGGCAAGCATTTCCCCGGCCACGGCTTTGTGAAGGCCGATTCGCATGTCGATATCCCTGTCGACAAGCGCAGCCTGAGCGCCATTCTCGATGAAGATGCGGCCCCATACCCGTGGCTGAGCAGCGTGCTCACTGCGGTGATGCCCGCCCATGTCATCTACCCCAAGGTGGACAAGCGCCCCGCAGGCTTTAGCGAGATATGGCTTAAAGACATTCTGCGCAGCCGTCTGCGCTATGACGGTGCCATCTTCAGCGATGACCTGAGCATGGAAGGCGCGCGCCGTATCAATGGCGAGCTGATCAGCTTTACCGATGCCGCGCTGGCCGCACTGAATGCGGGCTGCGACATGGTGCTGCTGTGCAACCAGAGCCTGGGCTTTGGCGAGCATGTGGATGAATTGCTGGACGGCATGGATGCCGCGCTGCGTGATGGCCGCTGGCTGCCCGACGAAGACAGCGAATCGCGCCGCCTGTCGCTGTTGCCCGATACCGAACCTCAGGCATGGGACGACTTGATGCGTCAGCCTGCTTATCTGGATGCGCTGAATCAGCTGCCCTGATTCACGATCAACAGGGCCGCCCCCACATCCGCTGCAAGCTTCGGTTTGCAGCGGATTTTTTTATGTCTGTGGGTGCGATGAGTTTGAGTCTTATGTCTTATATCTAATAGTAAACCCTACGTTTTTGCTGAGATAAAAGACCACGACTGGCAGGCAGTTGTGCTAATCGCAGGAAACAGCTAATTGCATAGGTAACTATTATTGAAACATTAAGAACGTATGAGAAAGCTTCATCGTGAAGGCTTTTTCTGGGTGTGCGCGCACACTTTTAACTGGGCTGTGCCCCTTTTTTTGCATGCACGCCTCATCGCATTTCACAGGGCCACCAGTCCTGAACGAGCGCATTCCAGTGAATGGCTGGCATGTCGATCGCGCTGTTTACACGATGTAGGAATCAACAATGTCTAACTCTTCCCCACCCAGTCGCAGATCGTTTCTGATGGCCTCCGGTGCTGGCGCCGGCGTGGCGCTGACCGGTGTTGCCGTGACGTTCCATGCCAACTCCAAGGAAGTGCCTGTTCAGCTGGACAAGTACAAGCCTGAGTACCTCAACCCCGAGGAATGGGCGTTTGTGATGGCCGCTACGGCCCGCCTGATCCCTTCGGAAGGTGATGGCCCGGGTGCTATCGAAGCCCATGTGCCTGTGTTCATCGACCGCCAGTTACAGGGCTACTACGGCAATGCCGAGATCTGGTACATGGAAGGCCCGCATGACCCTGCCGCCACGCCCGATCGAGGCTGGCAGTCGCCGCTGAACCCTGCGCAGCTCTACCGCAAGGCGATTCCTGCGTTCAACGCCGTGTGCAAAGAGCGTTTTGGCAAGGAGTTCAAGGCTCTGGACCCCAAGCAGCAAGACGAAGCCCTGACCGCTCTGCAAAAGGGCGACATCAAGCTGGACCCCGAGCTGAGCTTTTTCTTCACCACGCTGCTGGCTAACACCAAGGAAGGCTACTTTGCTGACCCTGTGCACGGAGGCAACCACGGCATGCAGTCCTGGAAGTACATCGGCTTCCCCGGCGCCCGTGCCAGCTACGCCGAATGGGTGGATCAGCACAACGTGAAGTACCCCTTGGGCCCTGTATCCATCAAAGGCGAGAGAGCATAACCATGGCACGCATTGAAAAGAAAAAAGACGTCGTGATCGTCGGCCTGGGCTGGACTGGCTCTATCGCAGGCATGGAACTGGCCGCAGAAGGCCTGGAAATCGTGGCGCTGGAGCGCGGCGGTGACCAGAACACGGTGCCTGAGTTCAAGTACCCCAATCAGATTGACGAACTCACCTATGGCGTGCGTTTGAAGAACATGCAGCACCCTCGCCAGGCTACGGTGACGGTGCGCCGCGATGACAGCGAAACCGCATTGCCTTACCGTTCCATGGGCTCCTTCCTGCCCGCCAATGGCGTGGGTGGTGCGGGTACGCACTGGAATGGTTTGCTGTGGCGTCCGCAGCCCCAGGAAATTCAGTTGCGCAGCTATGTGAAAGAGCGTTGGGGCGAGTCCATCATTCCAGAAGGCATGAACCTTCTGGACTACCCCGTCACCTATGACGAGCTGGAACCCTTCTTCACGCAGTTTGACGAAGTGGCTGGCGTGTCTGGCACTGCAGGTAACCTCAAGGGCGAAATTCAGGCTGGCGGCAATCCGTTTGAAGGCTGGCGCTCGAAGGAGTACCCCATGCCTGCGCTGGGTACGACTTATGACTCCAGCAAGTTCGCTGCCACGGCCAAGAATATGGGTCTGCACCCCTTCCCCGCGCCCGCAGGTATTGCGTCCACATCCTATGTGAACCCCTATGGCATGCAGATGGCACCTTGCAACTTCTGTGGCTTCTGCGAGCGCTATGGTTGCTATCAATATTCCAAGTCATCGCCACAGACGGCAGTGCTGGATGCACTGAAACGCAAGAAGAACTTCAGCTACCGCACGCACTCCGAAGTGCTGCGTGTGGAAACGGCAGCCGACGGCAAGACAGCCACAGGCGTGACCTATTTCGACGCTATCAAGCAAGAAGAAGTGTTCCAGCCTGCAGATCTGGTGATCCTGTCGTCTTACCAGCTCAACAACGTGCACTTGATGCTCGTGTCCGGCATTGGTGAGGCCTACGATCCCAAGACCAACAAGGGTGTGACGGGCAAGAACTACGCCTACCAGATGAATGGTGGCGTGACCTTGTTCTTCAAGGAAGAGAACTTCAACCCCTTCATTGGTCACGGCTCCAACGGCATGTGCATCGATGACTACGGCATCAACCAGAACGACTTCGGCAAGCTAGGCTTTATCGGCGGCGCTTACTGGCGCGTGGGCTCCATGAATGGCCAGCCCATTCGCTCCATGCCACTTCCCAAGGGCACGCCCGGCTGGGGTGCGGGCTGGAAGAAGGGCATCGGCGAGTGGTACGGCCACTCCATGTCGATCGGCACCCATGGCTCGCACATGTCCTATCGCAACAACCACCTGGATCTGGACCCCACCTACAAGGATCCGCATGGACGTCCGTTGATGCGCATGACCTTTAACTGGCAGGACAACGACATCAAAATGACCCAGTACCAGAAGAGTAAGGCCGAGGAAGTGGGCAACGCTTTGAAGCCGGATCTGCTGCAGTCGGGCTTCAAGAACATTGGTGCCAAGTTTGACGTGCGTCCTTACCAGACCACGCACAACACGGGTGGTCACATCATGTCCGCTAACCCCCATGAAGGTCCTGTGAACCGTTATTGCCAAGCCTGGGACAAGCACAACGTGTTCGTCTTTGGTGCCGGTAATTTCGTGCAGAACACCCAGTACAACCCCACCGGCATGGTCGGCGGTCTGGCGTACTGGACGCTGCACGCCATTCGCACGATGTACCTGAAGAACCCCCGTCCGCTGGTCTGAGGAGTAACACACGATGAAAAAATACCTCAGCATCCTGATTGCATTGATCGTTCTCGGCATCCTCGCGGCGCTGGCGCTGATCTACGTGCCTTTCAAACCCACACCTGCAAACGAGGCCTTGGCCGCCGACTGGAAGGCCGAGCCCGGCCGCGGTGAAGCTGTGATGCGCGCTGGTGACTGCATGGCTTGCCACACCGCCAAGGGCGGCGAGCCCATGGCCGGTAGCCGCGGCATTGAAAGCCCCATGGGCACCATCTGGGCGTCCAACATCACTCCTGATAAGGAAACCGGTATTGGCAGCTGGACCATGGACCAGTTCCGCGCAGCCATGGTGGACGGCATTGGTGGTCATGGCCAGCAGCTGTACCCCGCCATGCCGTACGAGAACTACCGCTACATGACGGAAAGCGATCTGCGCGCCCTTTATGACTACCTGCAGACCGAAGTAAAGCCCGTCAAGAACGAAGTAGCGGCGACCAGCCTGAGCTTCCCGTTCAATATGCGTTTCGGTATCCGTGCCTGGAACTGGCTGGCTCTGTCGGGTGAGTCCCAGTTCAGCCCCATGGCCGGTGATGAGCAGCAGATTCGCGGTCAGTATCTGACCGAAGGTGCCGGTCACTGCGCCGCTTGCCACAGCCCCCGTACCAGCTATATGGCACAGGACGGCACGCGTCTTTCCGACAAGAGCTTCCTGAGCGGCGGCATGGTGGACGACTGGACTGCCCCTGCATTGCGTGGCAAGGATGCACGCATTCAAAAGTGGAGCACGGAAGAAGTCGCTGCCTACATGGCTACCGGCCGTAATGCGCATGCCGTGGCGAATGGCGAAATGGCCTCGGTCGTTGAGCATTCGCTGCAGCACATGAGCGATTCGGACCTTAAAGCCATGGCCGTCTTCTTGAAGAGCATGGACGGTCAGGCGGTAGAAGCGGCTCCTGCCAAGATTGCGACTCCCGGCCCTCGCAGCATGGCTCCACTGCCTGCTGACGAAGCCGGTCAAGCAACCGCTGCGCTGCTGAAGTCTGCATCGCCTGACATGCCTCTGGGCGCTCGCCTGTATCTTGATAACTGCGCTGCCTGCCACTTTGTGAGTGGTAAGGGCTCGCCAGAGATCTTCCCTGAGCTGCAAGCCAACTCCATGGTGCAAGGCAAAGATGCCAGCCCACTGGTGGCGGTGATTCTGAATGGCACGGCTTCGCTAATGACAGATCGTCGACCCTTGAATCTGGTGATGCAAGGCTATGCCGACCGCCTGACCGACAGCGAAGTGGCTGCACTGGCAACCTTCCTGCGCAAGGGCTGGGGCAACCAGGCTTCTGACGTTAGCGAAAATCAGGTGAGCAAGGTGCGCAAGCATGTGCAAGCGGCTGCGGCTCCTGAACGCGCAAATTAAGCGCAGTGTGAATCGATCAGGCGTTGAAAGGCGCTGCGTTGATCGAGATACCTGCGCAAGAAATGCGTTGCCACTGAGCACGTAAAAAATCAGCACTGAAAAACAGGCCAGATGCAAGTCCGGCCTGTTTTTTATGGACGCTAGGTAAACCGCCGCATGGGGCGTGGGATGATTCTGTTTTGGCTGGGCTCAGCAGAGCTAAAGGCCAGGTTTGGCAGAACTAGGAGATTCTCATGCGCGTTGGTGTGCTGACCGGTGGCGGCGATTGCCCCGGCCTGAATGCAGTGATCCGCTCGGTCACAAAGTCCCTGATCAACCATGGCCAGTGCGAGGTGCTGGGCATTGCTGATGGCTTTGAAGGCCTGATGGGCGAGCAGCCACGCGTGCGCGCTCTGGGCTGGGATGAGGTCTCCGGAATTCTTCACATGGGTGGCACCATTCTGGGTACCAGCAACAGTGCCAATCCGCTGCGCGATGCGCAGACGCTGGCTCAGGTCGGCCTCAATATCAAGGCGCTGGCGCTGGATGTGGTGGTCGCCATTGGCGGCGACGGCACCATGAGCCTGGCCCATGGTCTGGAACAGGTGGGTCTGCAATGTGTGGGCGTGCCAAAAACCATTGATAACGACATTGCCAGCTGCGAGCGCAGCTTTGGCTTTGACACGGCCGTGGCCACGGTGACGGAAAGCCTGCGCCGCATCGAGAGCACGGCCATGAGTCACCACCGCGTGATGATTGTGGAGACCATGGGCCGCCATGCGGGCTGGCTGGCGCTGGAGTCCGGCATTGCAGGGGCCGCCGACATCATCTTGTTGCCCGAAATTGACTATGACTTGCAGGCCATCATCAAGGTCTGCCAGGAGCGCGAACAACGCCAGCGCTACACCATCATCTGCATTGGCGAAGGTGCCAAGGAAAGCGGCCAGAGCCTGACGGTGCGCGAGCGCATTGCGCACAGCCCCGACCCGGTGCGCCTTGGCGGCGTAGGCCATGTGCTGCGCGAGCGCCTGCAGCCCCACCTCAAGAGCGAGGTGCGCACCACGGTGCTGGGCCATGTGCAGCGCGGTGGTGACCCAACGCCTTTTGATCGCGTACTGGCCTCGCAATTCGGTCACCACGCAGCGCAACTGGTGCTGGGTGGTCAGCTGGGCCATATGGTCACGCTGCAAAACGGGCGCATTGGCAGCGTGGCGATTGCCGATGTGGCCAACACCCAGCGCACGGTGCCGCTGGACAGCCCGCTGCTGAGCATGGCGCGCGATATCGGTATTTGCTTCGGCTAGGCTTAGGCTGCGCTAAGGTGTGAGCCTGCGCGCACTTTCCGCGCGCCGGAGAGATACAGCATGGACCGACATGAAGAAGCCGTGATGCAGTTGCTCACGGCCAACGGCGAAACCTTTGTGGCCCCCAAATACGAGCTGACCGATGGCTGGCAATGCCCGGCCTTTGTGGCGCTGCGGCCTGCGCGCCGTCAGGTCTATGTGGTGGAAGTCTCGGCCTCGGGTTACCCGCTGGCGCTGGTCAACCGCCTCAATGAACGCATTGAGAAATGGTATGCGCCACTGCTGACGCAGCTGCACGCCCTGAACATCACGCAGCCGGACTGGGAAATTGCCTGCCTGGTGTTTGTGCGCAGCGATCAGGTGGACTGGCTTAAAGAGCGCGTCAAGGACATGAGCGGCGTGCATGTGCTGAGCCTGGAGCAGGCCAGCAGCCCCTGGGGCTGGGACGATGCGGTCTGGACTTCAGACATGGCGTTTGACAATGGCGACATTCCGCAACGCGGTGTTAAAACAGCCGCTCTCACGCATTGATGTTGACCGCCTTCTTTTTAATGAAAATGGCCTGTAGCGCGCTTACATCAAGCGCATTCAGCTATTGATTTCATAGAAACTGGAGACGGCTGTGAGTGATTTGAACCCATCCCAAGGCTTTGCCGAGCAACTGCGTCAGTCCTGCATTACTGACTGGAATGCATGCGTGCAGCACCGCTTTGTGCATGAGATTTTTGATGGCTCGCTGGATGACGCCGTGCTGCGCCACTATCTGGTGCAGGACTATCAGTTCATCAACCGTTTTGTGGCCCTGCTGGGTGCAGCCATTGCCAGCGCCGATGTGTTTGCGCCGCGCGTGGTGCTGTCGCAATTTGCGGGCATGGTGACCAGCGACGAGAACACGTATTTTCTGCGCAGCTTTGACATGCTGGGTGTGCCCGAAGACCAGCGCCTGACGCCTGAGCTGACTGCGCCCACCAAGGCTTTTCAGCAGCTCATGCATGAAGCCGCGCAAAGCCTGAACTACGCCAACTGCATGGCTGTGCTGGCCGTGGCCGAAGGTATTTATCTGGACTGGGCCGATCAGCCTGCCAAAAAGCACCTGCCCATGCCCGAGCGCTTTGAGCATTCGGAATGGATCGTGCTGCATGCCAATGACTTCTTTCGCGGCTTTGTGGGCTGGCTACGCAGTGAGCTGGACCGCATCGGCCCCACGCTGGATGAAGCGCAAAAGGCCGAAGCCACCCATTACTTTCAGCGAGCCGTAAAGCTGGAGCGCCAGTTTTTTGACCATGTCTATGAATAAACGAAAAACCTGGCTGGCCGCCATATTGCTGTGTGCCACTGGTGCGCCGGCCATGGCGAGCAACTGGGAGATCTGCGATCTCAAGGTCGAGGTGCGCGACAAGCAAACCGGCCGCAGCCAGTTGCAGACCCGCGTGATTGAAAGCCGGGCCAAGGGTCAGGCCGAATGTCCGCAGGCGGGGACTGTACTGAGCTTCAGGCCCGAAACCACCGACTATCAAAGCGAGCTGCCGCGCCGCCAATGGCCCAAGCCTGGCACCACGGTGAAGGTGCGCTACCGCTATCTGGATGGCGAGTGCAAGGATCGGGGTCCCTGCCGCATTGAGCATTATTCGCCGGTATTGAATTAGGCTTTTATCTTGCCTTGGCTCTTGTCTATCAATGGGTTGATGCTATGAGTTAAGTAGCAATGAATCGCGATGCGGGCAGAAAAGTGTTGTGACCATCTAGTGCCAGTGGCCTTGAGGTAGATCAAGTTTTGGGGAGTGCCAAAATCTATAGTCATCAGACCCCTCAGGGGGGACGGGCCATGAGCCTCGCAAGCGCCCACCGGGCGCTTTTTTGATGACTGAAATCAGGAGACATTCCATGCCAAAAATTGCTTTGACCACGTTGGCGCTGGCTTGCGCCGTATTGACGGGCTGTGCCAGCATCGGCACTCAGCCGATGGCCAGCTCCTCGCCGCAGGTGCAAACCGCGTGCAGGGCGATCACAGAGCCGGAGGTCGCCGCCCTGTTCGAGCGCTGGAACCAGTCGCTCAAGAGCCTCAGCGCAGCAGCAGTGGTGAAGAACTATGCGGCCCGCTCCATCCTGCTACCCACGGTCTCCAACAAGGTGCGCTTGAGCGCTGCCGAGAAGGAAGACTACTTTGTTCACTTCCTGGAAAACAAGCCTCAGGGACGCATTGACATGCGCTTTGTCGACATCGGCTGCAACACGGTGCTGGATGCGGGCCTCTACACCTTCAGCTTTGCCAAGACGGGCGCCAAGGTCAGCGGACGCTACAGCTTTACCTATGGCTGGGATGGTCAGCAGTGGCTAATCACCAGCCACCACTCCTCGGTCATGCCCGGCAAGGATTGAAGCCCAGCGCCTTTATGATGGCGGGCTTGCCGCACGCATGGGCTCTGCTCCCGGCGTGTTTTTGACCGCCATTCAAGGCTTTGTGCCCGCTGGAACACCTGATGACCACCTTAGGAACGCCTCTCTCCCCCAATGCCACCAAAGTCATGCTGCTGGGCAGCGGCGAGCTGGGCAAGGAAGTGCTGATTGCGCTGCAGCGCCTGGGCGTTGAAACCATTGCGGTGGATCGTTACGAGAACGCTCCTGGCCAGCAGGTGGCTCACCATGCGCGCACCATCACCATGAGCGACCCGGCCCAGCTCAAAGCACTGATTGAGGAAGTCAAGCCCGATCTGGTCGTGCCTGAAATTGAAGCCATCGCTACGCCCATGCTCGAAGAGCTGGAGGCCGCAGGCGTCATCACCTGCATCCCCACCGCCCGTGCCACGCGACTGACCATGGATCGCGAAGGCATTCGCCGTTTGGCGGCTGAGACACTGGGCCTGCCCACCAGTCCCTACCGTTTTTGCGATTCGCTGGCCGAGCTGCAAGCCGCCATTGATGGATCGGACGGCGGTAGCGCCATTGGCTACCCTTGTGTGGTCAAGCCCGTGATGAGCAGCTCTGGCAAGGGGCAGAGCAAGATCGACGGTACAGCCGATGTGTCTGCCGCATGGGACTACGCCATGGCCGGTGGCCGCGTGGCCAAGGGCCGCGTCATCGTTGAAGGTTTTATCGATTTTGACTACGAAATCACCCAGCTGACCGTGCGTGCCAAGGCCGCTGATGGCCAGATCGAAACCCATTTCTGCGATCCCGTGGGTCACATTCAGCAGGCCGGTGACTATGTGGAAAGCTGGCAGCCCCATCCCATGCACCCCGCGGCGCTGGAAAAGTCACGCCAGATCTCCAAGGCTGTCACCGATAATTTGGGTGGTCTGGGCCTGTTCGGCGTAGAGCTGTTTGTGAAGGGCGAGCAGGTGTGGTTCAGCGAAGTCTCGCCCCGCCCGCACGATACGGGTCTGGTCACGCTGGCTACCCAATGGCAAAGCGAGTTTGAGTTGCACGCCCGCGCCATTCTGGGTCTGCCGGTGGATGCCAGCCTGCGCAACCCCGGTGCCAGCGCCGTGATCTATGGTGGTCAAGATGCCGAAGGCCTGGTGTTTGATGGTGTGGATGAAGCGCTGGCCATTCCCGGTACGGACATTCGCCTGTTTGGCAAACCCGAGAGCTTTGTGAAGCGCCGCATGGGCGTGGCGCTGGCGCGCGCTGCCGATGTGGAGCAGGCGCGTGTGAACGCCAAGCTGTCCGCCAGCAAGGTCAAGCCGCGACTGCCTTAAATCATCTTGGGCAGCAAAAAGGGCTTCATCAGAAGCCCTTTTTCATGACTGAAACAAGCGTTCAGGCCGGTTTGCTGGGGGTTGCAATCTCCATCGCACAGGCTTCTTCATCTTTAGTCGCTGGTGTGCTTTCGGTGACGACAGGCATGCCGCCTTTCCAGCGGCGAATGACGCGCTGGAAGATCAGCGAGTTGGGAATCTGCAGCAGGTTGGGCAGGCCTTCGGGCGCACTGTCGTCTTGCAGGGTGATGTAGAGCATGTTGAGATCAATCACGCGCCCCTTGGCACCGGGCTTTTCAGCGCTGTCCAGCACCTCGATGTAGTCGCCTAGCCTGAACGGGCTGACGGTGACAATGAGTAGTGCGCAAAAGAGGTTGGAGAGCACGCTCCAGGCGGCAAAAAAGGCGACAGCACCTACGGTGGCAAAACTGGTAAAGGCAGTCCACAGCACAGTGGCGGACATGCCAAGACGCTCCAGAATCGCCAGAATGGCTGCAGCAATAATGATCCAGCGGAACACTCCGCGCAGTGGCATCAGCAACTCGTGCGGCAAATCGTAGGCCTTGCCAGCGCGCAAGATGATGCGCTTGATCAGCCAGTTGATCAGCCAGGCCACGAAGATGATGAGAAAAATCTGAACCCCGGGGATCAGGATTTCAAGCCAGTCCTGCATCCATTCGGGCAGGTGCATTTGAAAACGACGCATAACCAGTCACTCAAAAAACGGGAGAGGGCAGTCCAGCAGGACTGACGAAGGAATGCGTCGATCCTAGCGTTTCTTCAAAGCAGTGAGGGGAACGTCAATCCAGCACGCCCCATGTGAGGGGCTCCTGCAAGGGCCGCCCCGTAGCAAAGGTGTTTCCTCTCAAGGGGAAGCTGCAACGTGGCTCAGGGGTTTAAATCTGCCTTTGCTCGATGGTATCCATCTGCATCTCAAAGCTGAAGAAGCGGTTGCGCCCTTGAGATTTGGCTGCGTACAGCGCTTCGTCAGCCCGCATCAACATGGATTCAGCGCTGGTGTTTTCATCGGGGATGCAGGTGGTAATGCCGCCAGAGAGAGTCAGCAGAATTTCTTCGTCCGAGCCTGCCGGGCGAATCTTGAGGAGCTTGAGCATTTGCCCCAGCGCACGGGCAAATGTCATGGAGCCTGAGCGGGGTGTATTGGGCAGGACGAGGGCAAACTCTTCGCCCCCATAACGCGCCGCAATATCGCGGGGGCGCACGCAGACCTCGCGCAGCAGGCGGCCCACTTGCCGCAGGCACTCATCGCCTTGAATGTGGCCGTAGGTGTCGTTAAAAAGTTTCAAGTGGTCCAGGTCGCAGAGCATCAGCGTCAGCGGCTTGCCTTCGCGGCGGGCTGCTGAGATTTCGGCATGCAGCATGCGGTCCAGCCCACGTCGGTTGACGAGGCCGGTCAGCGCATCCAGCTCCACCATTTCATTGAGCTTCTGATTGGCCAGGTGAAGCTCTGCGGATACGGTGACCAGACGGCGGCGCATGTCCAGCAGGCGGCGCATGGCACGCAGCTTGGCGACCAGCACAATGGGTTTGACGGGCTTGACCAAGTAGTCGTCGCCACCCGCTTCAATGCCGCGCCAGACGTCCAGATCGTTGTCCAGACCGGATAAGAAAATAATGGGCGTCCATTCTCCGGGCTCGGCTTCGCGCAGCTGGCGGGCGACCCAGTAGCCGTCTTCACCGGGCAGGCGAATGTCCAGCAGCACCAGATCGGGTCGTTCGCTGCGGAACAGTGCCAAGGCCGAGCGGCCATTCTCGGCTTCCAGAACCTGAGTGACGCCTGCCTGATGCAGTTCGGTGACCAGCGCAGCGCGCATGACGGCCTGATCTTCCACCACAAGGACGGAAAACGGCGCGCCAGATTCCGGAGAGGAAAAGCGCGCACCACTGGATTCGATGGCAGGTGAAACGAAGGATGGCAAAGCTGTCATGTGGCAGAAGATAAAACGAGGTCAGGCCAAATCTGTCAATCATTCAGCAAGCAAGAGAAATATCTTGTTACTTTATACGCTAGTTTCAAAAAAGAATCTCCCGCAGAGCCGCTGAGCTACCTCAGGCCAATGTGAGCGAGGAATGGGCCTTGCAAGCCTCGTCATGCCAGGTCACAAAAGCCTGTGCTTCAGCGCACTGAGTTTCCGCACCCAGTTGAGCTAGATAGCGGCAAGCGGCGAATTGTGCAGACTGTGCCTCATAAACATCAACCCACTGCTGGCGTGCGGCTTGATAGGCTGCAGGCAAGGGCCAGCGGCGCTCCTGAGTGGACAAACCATTCAAGTCCATGCGCCAAGGCTTGCCACTGACGCGAGCACGAAAGCATTGCTGCTTGGCGCAGAGCAAGGCATACAGCGGGTCCACTTCTAGCTGGTTGAAAAGGGTTTGCGTTTCGGGTGAGCTGGGCGTGAGTGCAGTGTGGGTCACTATGACCCGCAGCCCCTTGGGCGTCTCATACACACGCAGCCCCCAGTCAGGGTGTGCTGCTGAAAAGGCCTGCACCTTTTCCAGAGCGGCCTGGGTGGGTGACAGTTGACTGGCACCTGCGCGCAGTTGCTGGCGGGCATGAAACCACTTGCGTACGCCTGACCAGAAGATCAAGCCGATGCTGGCAATGATCAGCATCAACACCGCCAGACCCAGACTCCAGACCATCGGTGTGACCCACAGCCAAGGCAAGGCCATGGCCAGCAAGATAGTGGAGACGATTGGGAAATGGGGAGGCTTTTTCTTTGGCGGAAAGTCCAGATCCGCAATGGCCACATGCTCTGTATTGAGGCACCGTGCGCCATAACTGTTGCGTGTCATCACGGTGGTGCGGCGTCGCTCCAGTACTTCCTCGCGAATGGGCGTGCTGCCGCCCAGCCCATATTCGCCCATCCATTCCATGCGCTCGAAGTCTGAGGGCAGGTTGCGCGCAACGGGTGCATTGAGCGCCGCATCCAGCGCTTGCTGCGCGCGCTGCTGTGCATGGGTGTATGCATCGTGTTCGCTGCGGTCAGACCAGCCCCAGCGCTGGACGGTGACACCATGGCGAATACCGGTTTGATGGCGCAGCCGTACTTGCGCCCAGTACTGAGGAATCTGCATGTCAGCCAGTATAGCCAGAGCCCTCTCTGAAATCAGAGGGCTGCTGGTGGGGCGCGCTTTGTTTCTCTTAGTAGGTTGCTGAGAGCAATGGCTGCGTCAGTAGACGCCCATCACATTGACTTGGTGATAGTGCGCAGTCAAGGCATTACTCAATTGCAGTGCCTGTGCGCGCGTGGCTTCATCGGCTTCGAGTCCCAAACCAAAAAAGTACAGGTCGTGGCTGCTGTTATCGACAAAAAAGCCCCAGACGGAAAACCAGGCCTGCGGATTGAGCAGGCTCAGAAAATCCGCCTCGCTGAGATTTTGGTAATAACTTTGACCCAGGCCGATGGTCAGCGGGGAATCATTGGGCTGGAAGTTATCTGTGCCGTGTTGACGTCTGCCCAAAGTGGCGCAGGTCATCAGCATCAGCCCATCGCCCTTGAGCATGCGCAGCATGTTCAACCAGGTTTTACGCCAGCCCGGGTTGTGTTCCATGGCTTCACATGAGATCACCATATCGAAGTGATTGGCGGGGCTGCCGTAATTCTCTCCGTAACCCACCTCATCCACACCGGGGCCGGGCCCCACATCCAGCCCTATGTATTGGCAGCCGCTGAAAAAATCCCGTACTGATCCGTTGATATTCAGGCTGCCCACTTCAAGAACTTTGCAGCCCTCGAAATACCGGGGGAGGAATTGCTTGATGCCGTCGACAAAAATTCGCTGCTGAATATGAGACATGCTGCTTTCAGATCTGTAGTCAGAAAAGGGGAAGGCTGAGGGGTCTTGCGATCATGGGTGGATCGCATGCACTCATCAAACACGGGGCTTGACGGTGAAACAGTATCGGGCCTTCAGTATCAGACATGCAATCAGCACAGCGCTTAAAACACAACGTACAAGCGCGCCAGTGATGGGCGGATGCTATGGGTGTTAATCACCTGGAGTGAGCTGTGGGGCAGGTGGCTACCCCTCAGTCGATGAATTCAATAAGGGTTGTGACCCTCGGGCAGATATTCGTGCCTACTGTCATGCCCATTGCCATGCCCAGAGCGCGGCAGGCGCTGGGCATGGTGGGCGCGAATGCTGGATCAGCTTTCGCGGCGCAAAGCGGGGAACAGAATCACATCGCGGATGCTTGCGCTGTCAGTCAGCAGCATCATGAAGCGGTCAATGCCGATGCCACAACCACCTGTGGGGGGCATGCCGTATTCCAGCGCGCGCACAAAGTCTTGGTCGAAGTACATGGCTTCGTCATCGCCGCTGTCCTTGGCATCGACCTGGGCATTGAAACGCGCAGCCTGGTCTTCCGCATCGTTGAGCTCAGAGAAGCCGTTGCCGAATTCGCGGCCGGTGATGTAGAGCTCAAAGCGCTCGGTCACTTCAGGGCGCTCATCATTGGCGCGGGCCAGAGGCGAGATTTCGGTGGGGTGCTCCATGATGAAGGTGGGGTTCCACAGCTTCTCTT